>Ga0187776_10000900_pt1 | contig 14506 bp, 13 predicted proteins | sample 0216_BV02_MP12_2_FD_132426 | JGI IMG/M metagenome (GOLD analysis project Ga0187776, IMG submission 132426) | Tropical peat soil microbial communities from peatlands in Department of Meta, Colombia - 0216_BV02_MP12_20_MG | ecosystem: Environmental > Terrestrial > Soil > Wetlands > Peat | place...
CGGTTGGTGGCGAGGTTGCGAGTGGCGATCCCGCATGTGACGGGGAACATCGCGCCGTGGTTCGTGCCTTCCTTCAGCGCCGTGACGATCTCCTCGTGCGAGATCTCCTCACCCTCGAGGTAGCGCTCCATCAGGGCGTCGCTCGATTCGGATACCTCGTCCATCAGCTTCTCGCGGTACTCCTGGGCCTGGTCGGCGAGATCGTCGGGGATCGGGATCTGATTGCAGTTCTCACGGGTGGCTCCGTCGTATTCGTAGGCCCTCATGTCGACGAGATCGATCACGCCGCGGACCTCGTGCTCGGAGCCGATCGGGATCTCGGTCGCGACGACGTGCTGGCCGAACGTGGCCTTGAGGCTCTCGAGCGTCCGGAAGAAGTCGGCCCGCTCGCGATCGAGCATGTTCACGAACAGCAGCCGAGCGATGTCGAGCTCGGACGCGCGCGTCCACAGCCTGGTCGTGTGGACCTCTACGCCCATGACCGCGTTGACGACGAACACGGCGGACTCGCACACACGCAGCGCGCCGAGCGCGTCGGCGATGAAGCTCGACTCGCCGGGAGTGTCGATCAGGTTGACCTTGCGGTCCTGCCACTCGAACGACGCAAGCGCCGCGGAGATCGACATCTGCCGCGCCTTCTCGTCGGGATCGGAATCGGACACCGTCGTCCCGTCGACGACCGTTCCCAGGCGGTTGACCGCCCCTGCCTGAAACAGCAGAGCCTCGTGCAACGAGGTCTTACCACTGCCTCTGTGGCCGACGAGCGCCACGTTGCGAATGCGATCCGCGGCCTTGTGCATGCCTGTGCTCCTCTCTCTTCGACGGCGAAAGATCGACGATATCGCGGAACCGGCGCGCGCATGCGCCCGTGGGCTCGCGGCGCGCTCGGCATCCGGCCACGCCACTCACGCGGCGCCCACGTCGTCCAGCCGGCCGGGTCGCATGCACCCGGAGGCAGGCCGGAAGGATTCGGTATGACCAGCTGAAGGGGCTTGGCGTCGGCAACGCGACGATTCGTCGCTGTTGAAGTATCCCCCAGCGCAGATTCACGTCAGCACGCGGCGGCGGGTCCGGAGCATTGGAAGCGTCGTCGTCCACGGCGAGCGGACGATCGAGCGCACCTGGCATAACGGCCCAACCTCTATCTCCACGGCTTCCTCCTCGACGCGGCACGGACTCGTCGTGCTGCGCTACCCCAAGCGCCAGTTCAGAGAGACCGCGCAAGCGGTGGCGAATGACGTGTTATTCCACCTCGCCCGCGAGCTTTGAGCGCAGCCGCAGCACGGCCTTCGTGTGCAGCTGCGAGACGCGAGACTCGGTGACGCCCAGCACCTCGCCGATCTCGCGGAGGGTCAGATTCTCGTAGTAGTACAGAGCGACGACGAGCTTCTCGCGCTCGGGCAGGGCGGCGATCGCGTCAGCGATCCGGTCGCGCAGCTCGCTCTGGTCGACGAGCACCTGCGGATCGGGAGCGCCGCGGTCGGGCAGCGTGTCGAGCAGGGACACTTGGTCGCCGGTCGCATCGGACACGTTCCACAGCTCGTCCAGCGCGACGATCGTCGAGTTCGAGATCTGCAGGAGCGCGTCGTGGAAGTCGTCGAGCGACAGGGCGAGCTCGGTGGCCATCTCCTCGTCGGTCGGCGCACGTTGCAGCCGCGCTTCGAGCGTCATGTTGACGCGCTCGATCTCGCGGGCACGGGCGCGGACCGAGCGCGGCACCCAGTCGAGAGTCCGCAGCTCGTCGATGATCGCGCCGCGAATTCGGGTGATCGCGTACGTTTCGAACTTGATCTCCCGAGAGAGATCGAATCGTTCGATCGCCGAGATCAGGCCTCCCAGCCCGTACGAGATGAGGTCGGCCTCCTCGACGTGGGCGGGCAAGCCCGAGCTCATCCTGCCGGCGACGTACTTCACGAGGGGCGAATACGCGATGACGAGCCGTTCGCGCGCACGCTCCTCTCCGGAAGCCTTATATCGCCTCCACAGGTCCTGGAGCTCAATCGCTTTGACGTTCGTTTCCAGTTTGTCCCCCCCCCCGGAGATCTGTCCCTAAGCACGGGGATGAGCACGCGCGTAGGCCAATCTCAGCCGCGCCGACTCTACCCGAGTGTAGACCTGCGTAGTTGAGATCGTGGAGTGGCCCAGCAGCTCCTGGATCGCGCGCAGATCCGCGCCGCCCTCGAGCAAGTGCGTCGCAAACGAGTGGCGCAGCGCGTGCGGGTGCGCGTCGCCGAGCGCGGGCGCGAGCGAGGCGGCCTCACGGGCCCACGTCCGCAGCCGGCGACGGATGTCCGACGTTCCGAGCCGCCGGCCGGACTTCGACAAGAACAGCGCCCGCGTGGAACCAGCGCCGCCGCCGGCGCCGACGTCGAGCACGGGCCGCGCTCGCGACAGGTAGCGCTCGATCGCGCGCACGGCGTGCTCGCCGGTAGGCACGATCCGCGTCTTGCCGCCCTTGCCCTCGACCCGGACGGACTCCGAGTCGAAGTCGAGCGAATCGACGTCGAGCGACACGAGCTCCTCGGCCCGGAGCCCCGAGGCGTACGCGAGCTCGAAGATCGCACGATCGCGGAGCTCGAGCGGCGTAGTGGCGGGGATCCGGTCGAGCAGCGCGGCGACCTCGTCGGGTCGGAGCACGCGCGGGAGCCGCTGCGGCTTCTTGGGCGAGCTCAGGAGGTCCGCCGGGTTCTCGGAGCGCGCCCCGAGCTCGACCTGCGCGCGGAAGAGACCGCGGAGCGCGGCGAGCTTGCGCGCCACTGTCGTCGGGGCCTGGCCTGCCTCCGAGAGGCCCGCGGCATAACGCCGAAGCGCCCTCACGTCGACCGACGCAGGTTCAAAACCGGCGCGGGTCGCCCAACTCGCGAACTGGCGGCTGTCGATCGCGTACGCGCGCCGGGTCTTCGAGGCGACCGCTCGGCGCTCGAGGTCTGCATCAAACTCGCCGAGGGCGCGTGTCCACGCGTGGCTGACCGAGGTCCCGGCTTGCGTTCCGTTCTCGCTGGATGTGAGCCCGCCCACGCGCGCACGCTATTCGGCGTTTGGAAGCGAACTCCTAGTGGTTCACCACGCTGCCGCCGAGGACCGCCTCGATCCGTCTTGTCAGGGCGCCACCGTCGACCGAGATTCCGGTACGGCTGGACACCGCTCCGATCGAGGCGCCGGACCACGAGATGCTCGCGTCGCGCGCCGGTTCGGTCAGCCGACGCGAGATCTTCGCCACCCGACCTCCTACGCGACGTGGACGAGCGTGCCGATCGGCGTGTACGGCCACACCGCGGCGGCGGGCCCGAGCGGCATCTCGACGCAGCCGAGGCTCTGCGGGGAGCCGTACGATGCGCGTTCGAACGCATGTAGGGCGTCGCCTCCGTTGAAGTAGCTGACATATGGGATGCCCGGATCGCTGTAATGACTGCCGTCCGGGTTGGTGCCGCTCATCGTCGTCACGCGCAGGTGCGAGTACACGGGGAACGTTCCCGGATCAGTGGGGCGCGAGGCAATCCCGGTGTTGACGGGTGTGCTTGTGACGATGTTCTTGCCGTTGTGCCAGAGACTGAGGTTCTGGCCCGACAGGCTGACGTTGACGAACGAGTAGCCGAAGGTCGAGCGCTTGTTCTCATCGACGGCGGCGATCAGCGAGCGCCAGACGGCCGGACCTGCGAGCCCGTCGACCGTCGAGAAGCCGTGCTCGTTCTCGAACGCCATAAGCGCACCCTTCGTCATCGTCCCCAGGGTCCCGGGCGCCCACATGCTCTTCAGTGTGTCCGGGACGTTCGGGTAGCTCCACTCGAACTTGCCCGACGGCGGCTTGATCGCCGCGCTCTCTTGGGCCTGCGGAGTCAGCCCGACGGGCTTGCCGTTGAAGTCGAATGGCAGGTAGCCGAGCTGTGCGAGCAACTGCTGCAGCCGCAAGGTCGAGCCGCCGGGAACGGTCCATTTGCCACCTGTCGCAGTGCCGGCCTGCTCGCCGCCCACGAGATGGACGCTGTTCGGGAGCGGTACCCAGACCTGGGCGCCGAGCCCGTATCCGTATCCGGTCGGCACGAAGCGGATCGTGTGCTCGTTGACCGTCTGCCAGCTGCCGCTGCCCGCGGGCGAGACGGGCGGACGGTTCGCGCCGAGGACCTTCGCGACCGGCTGCGCGAACGTCAACGTGATCGCGGTATGGGGCGTGATCCGGCTGCCCGGCGCCGGAGCCGCGACCGCCGCGGTGCTCGCACCGGTCGGGAACCAGCTGACGACGGTCGGGGGCGAGGTCTCCCAGCCGCGCATCTGGGCGGCGACCGCCAGCGTGCCGGCGTCGGCCGTGCGGCGGAGCTTGACCACGGTCAGCGGGGTATGGAGGACCTGGCGGGTGAGATAGCCGGTAGTGCCGACGGCGAGCACGCGAATCGGGTCCTTGAACCTCAGCACGATGGGCTGGCCGGGCGGCAGCGTCAGGTAGTGCTGGCGCAGGCTGGCGCTTGGAGTCATCAGGTTCATGTGAAGGAGCTGGGTCTTGCCCGCGAGCCAGGCGACCCAGCCCGGCCGCTTGATCACGACGTCGATCGACAGCAACTCGTGGGCGGGGATGAGGTGCCTGGGCCAGATCTGGTTGCCGCGGATCTCCACGGGCACCTGGCGGCTGTGCGGGCCGGTGCGGACGGTGACGCTCTCAATCGTCCCTCCGCCGAGCGGCATGCCCACGTTGGCGAGCGCGTTCGAATCGTTGTTGAGGCTCGCCTTGGCCAAGACGAGGAGGAGCGCGCCCACGGCGATGACGCCCACGATCGCGAGCAGTATGCCCCCGACGACGAACCGGCCACGGCGGTTGCGTCGGCTGGGGCTGGTGGTGAGCCGGCGGTGGGCCCGGCTCGCCGCGCGCTCAGGCGAATACGCAGGACGTAGGTATGAAACACGCGCCACCAATGCCTCCTTTAGCGCAGACATCGTACCTGGAAGATGGACCGATCAAGCTTTGCAGGGCGTGAAGCCGCAATCCTGCAAGCGGTCTTTCAATTTGACCCGACGGGATCCTGCTTGCGGCACGATCAGCCGCGTTCGGTCGATCCCAGCCGCGCCAGGTGCTGGTCCAAGGCGTCGAGGACGCGCTCCCGGCGGGCATGAGAACTTTCATAGGTTCGAAGACGCCGCAGCGCGTCGGGCTCGAGCGAGGAGATCAGCTCGATCAGCTCGCCCTCGCTGAGCTCGTCGAAGGAGCGGGGGCCGTTGCCCGCCGCGGACGCCGCCGGCGGCTCGCGGGGTGCAGCTGAACGCACGCTGGGGCTCCAGCGCAGAAACGCCTCCACCTCCCGCTCGTAGCGGTACGAGTCGCTCCCGCTGCGAAGCAACGGGCGCAGACGCTGCTGCGCCCGGAGCTTGAGCACCGCCTCGCGCGTCGTGTAGCGGAACTCGTAGCCGCTCGACTTCAGCCGGCGGTTGTCGAGTCCCCGCCCGAAGCGGAGCTCGCGCAGCAGCTCGACTGGGACGGGGAGCCCGATGCGCCGCAGCTGCGCGCCCGCGAACACCGTCCCCCACGGCGGCAGCACCGGCAACAGCGGCTTGCCGAGCAGTGAGGCGACCTCCGACAGCGCCAGCACGCCGTCCGCGGCGACGTTGTAGACGCCCTGCAGCTCGTGGCGAGCGGCATAGGCGAGCGCGCCGATCACATCGTCGTGATGGACGAACTGCCAGCGAGGATCGAACCCGAGGATCGCGGGGATGACCGGGAGCCCCAGTAGGGTCAGGTGCGAGCCGCGAAGCTCCGCGCCGATGACGTCGGCGCACCGCAGCGATGCGACGGCGATGTTCGGATTCGCGCTCGCGAACTCCCGCAGTGCCTCCTCCGCCTCGACGATATCCCGCTCGAGCGGGGTCCGGGGCGGATGGGCGCGCCCCATGTCTTCTGTGAAGAACGCGGGATCGTCCTGATCGCACCCGTAGTACCGGGCGGCGGACTTGAACACGATCCGTCTCACGGGCGACCCTTCGCACGCCGCGAGCAAGTTCCTCGTCTCGACGACATTGACCTCCTGCACGCGGTCGCCGCGCGGAGCCGCGAGTGGATCGGCGATCAGGCGCGTGTCGATGACCGTGTCGATGGCCGCCGCGGTGACGATCCGCCGGAGGAGAGCCTCCTCGGTGTCGACGCGAACGAACTCGGTCCGCTGGAACTCGTGTCGAGGGTCCTTCGTGTCGACGCCGACGACCACGTCGACGTCTCGCGCGCCTTCGAGCACCTGCGCGAGGAGCCCGCCCGTGTCGGATGAGATGCCGGTGATCAGGATGCGCCGCGAGCTCATTGCGATCGGTCGGGTCCTACCCCAACCACACGCTCCTGCGCTCGGCGACCATCTCGAGCAGGTTCTCCTGGATCAGCGCGCGGATGTCCTCGGCCAGCCCGTCCTCGTCCTGACGCGGATCGACGGTGTCGACGGGCTCGAGGAAGCGGATCTTGAACTTCGCAGGCAGCGGCACCGTCGGGGCCAGCGGCAGCCGGATGACGCGCCCGAGCATGTTGAGCCGCGCGAGCCGCGGCAACGCCTCCTCGGCGCCGAGGACGGCGATCGGCACGATCTGCGCGCCTGCCCGGGCCGCGTAGCTCACGAACGGCGAGCGCTCGAAGGTCCGCAGCCGGTAGCGCTCCTTCAGCGACTTGCGCGCGCCGTCCGGCCCTTCGGGGAACAGGAGCACGAGCTGCTCTTCGTCGAACAGCAGGCGACGGACGTTGGCCGGATGGGCGGGTACGGCACCGAGCTTCGTGCACAGCATCCCGACGCCCGGCACGCCCCCGAGCCGCTGCTCGGTGACGAGATGGACCGGCCGCCGGCGTGGGTGCTCAACCTTGACGGCCTTCGCGATCATCAGCGCGTCGGAAGGCAGCGTGCCCGAGTGATTCGCGACGAGCAACGCCGGGCCGTCGGCGGGAATGTTGTCGATTCCTTCGGCCTCGACACGGAACCAGTACCGGTAGAGGAACTCATAGAGAGTGCGATCGACGACGGCTTCCACGCGCTCGGAGCGGCCCCAGTCGGTAAGCTGCCGCTCCGGCTCGATTCCGGGAAGGTGATCGCGGAGCCCGGCGCCGCGATCGCTCAGCGCGGACTGCATGTCCGCGACCGCCAGCTCGACCGTGGCGCCCGGCGCCTCATCGTGTGGGTTCTCCGGATCCCGCATCGCGGCGATTCTTGCACGGCGCCTCGCGGGTGCTCCACGCCGGCGCGCGCCGATTGAGCGAGTCTCAGCCGGTGACGGCGCCTTCGGAGGCGCTCGAGACCAGGCACGCGTACTTATTTAGTGCGACGCCGCGACGGGACCGCTCGGGCGGCCGGTAGGCCTTCGTGCGGTCGGCGATCTCCCCATCGGAGAGGTCGACGTCGAGCCGGCGTCCGTCGACGTCGAGCGTGATCCCGTCGCCATCGCGGACGGCGCCGATCGGGCCGCCGCGCACCGACTCGGGCGCCACGTGACCCGCCATCAGGCCGTGGGTCGCCCCGGAGAAGCGCCCGTCGGTGATCAGCGCGACGTCTTCGCCGAGCCCCTCCCCCACGAGCGCGGCCGTCACCGCGAGCATCTCGCGCATGCCCGGGCCGCCCGCAGGCCCTTCGTTGCGGATCACGACTACGTCGCCGGCCTCGATCTCTCCGTTTGTGACCGCGGCCATCGCGTGCTCCTCGGATTCGAACACGCGCGCGGGGCCGCTGTGCCGGCGCCGCTCGTGCCCGGCGAGCTTGACCACGCAGCCGTCCGGAGCGAGGTTGCCACGCAGGATGGCGAGGCCGCCGGTCGCCTTGATCGGGTCGCTCAGCGGGCGCACGACCTTCTGCCCGTCGGTCTCCTCCGCGGCGTCGGCGATCTCGCCGACGGTATTGCCCGTCACTGTCTGGGCGCCCGTGTGCAGGAGCCCAGCCTCCTTCAGTCGCTTCATCACTACCGGGACTCCTCCTGCCGCGAACAGGTCAGACGCGACGTACCGACCGCCCGGCTTGAGGTCGCACAGGAGCGGCGTGCGGTCGCTGATCCGGTCGAAGTCGTCGATCGAGAGCTCCACGCCGATCTCGTTGGCGACCGCGAGCAGGTGCAGCACGCCGTTCGTCGAGCCACCGCTGCACGCGACTGCGGCGATCGCGTTCTCGAGGCTTTCGCGCGTGATGATGTCGCTGGGACGCTGACCGCGCTCGAGCACATCCATCACCAGGCGACCCGCGTCGGCAGCGACGTCGACCTTCCGCGGATCGGTCGCCGGAACCCCGGAGAGACGCGAGGGCGAGATTCCGAGCACCTCGAACGCCATCGCCATCGTGTTCGCGGTGAACTGCCCACCGCAGGCCCCCGCGCCGGGGGAGGCGACGTCTTCGAGCTCGCTCAGCTCCTCGTCCGTGATCTTGCCGGCGGCGCGGGCGCCCACCGCCTCGAACACGTCCTGAATGGTGACCTGCTCTCCGTGGAAGTGTCCCGGGTAGATCGAGCCGCCGTACAGCATCACGCTCGGGACGTTCAGGCGGCACAGCGCCATGACGGTGCCCGGGATCGTCTTGTCGCACCCGCAGATCGCAACGACCGCGTCGAACAGGTGGGCGTCGCACACCAGCTCGATCGAGTCGGCCACGATCTCTCGGCTGACCAGCGATGCCTTCATCCCCTCGGTTCCCATCGTGATCCCGTCGGAGATCGCGATCGTGTTCAGTTCCATCGGGGTCCCGCCCGCAGCCCGTATCCCCTCCTTGACCTTCGCGCCGAGCGCCCGCAGGTGAAAGTTGCACGGCATTGTCTCGATCCAGGTGTTGGCGACTGCCACGATCGGCTTGCTCATCGCCTCGTCGTCATAGCCGATGCCCTTCAGGAACGCTCGTGCGGGGGCGCGCTCGAGGCCCTCGGTCAGGTGGCGGCTGCGGTGCTTGACGTCGAAGCTCACGGCGCCCGGGGACTGTATCGGTACGCGCCCTATCTGCTCGCGTCGCTGCGCGCGCGCTCGGCTGCGGCGCGCATCCGCGAGCGCTCCCACTGCGCGAGGCGCCACAGGTCGCGGGCGACCTGGGAGGGGTCGTGCTGGCGGCCCGGAAGGTGCATGTTCGCCGTCGAGATCAGGCGTCGCTCGTCGCCGGTGAGAGCCATCCACTTGGCGAGCACGTCATCTGAGTCAGGGAGCATCGCGCTCCCGTACGGGCGGGTGTTATCCGGAAACTCGACGCAATACTCGCTCAGCAGCCGCCGCGTCTGCGCCATGTAGGCGACGATCGGCTTGTGGGGATAGATGAGGTACGCGTACGGAGCTCCCCCGCCGCCGCCCGCGTGCGGTCCGTCGCTCTGAAGACCCCACACGCGAATGAAACCCAAGTCGCGATACATCGCCCACTCCTCTTCGTTGACGCACGAGCGCAGGAGCTCTCGGGCGCGCTGCTCGGCCCGGCGCTCACGCCCAGGGTCGAACAACAACGTGGGCGCACGCTGACGGCGTGCTCGATGCCGCTTCCACGCCGCGTCGAGGCGGGGGATGATCAGGTCAGACAGCAGTGCGACGGCGACGAGCGCAGTTGCGACGAGCGCCAGCAGCACCGCGCCGACGGCCTATCTACCGCCGGCCGCGCGCGGGAAGAAGATCACGCGCTCGGCATCCCGCGGGACGTCGTCGAACGATCGGACCATGCGGGCTTCCCGCTTGCCGTCGGCGCACGCGAGCGGAACCGCGGCCCAGAGTCCCGCGTCGAGCTGGCGGCGGAACTCCTCGATCAGCCGCTGCTCCTCCTCCGTCACGCTCGTATCGCCCTCTGCAATCAGGACTTCACCGTGGCCGGGCTTCATCCGCAGAAACTGCACGAGAGGATTATGTCAAAGCACGCCGCGTCCCGGAATGGCTCGCGAGGCGGATTGCGGCGCTCACCGAGCCCGCCGCTCGCTCGTCGCCGCACGTTCGGCGATCCCCAGGACGTCCACCGGACCGGCTCCGGCGCCGATCTCGGTGAGGCCGTCCGCGACCGCTCTGGACGCGAGCTGTTTCGCAGCGCGAGCAGCGGTCAAGGCGTCATCGCCCCAGGCCATCCGCGCGGCGAGCACCGAGGAATGTGTGCAGCCGGAACCATGGGCCGCTCGGTCCGGATGCCGCTCGCCGGGCAACTCGACAAGCGTCTCGCCGTCGAAGAACGTGTCGATCGCCTGCTCGCGATGCCCGCCGGTGACCACGACGGCGCGTGGCCCGAGCTCGTGGACGGCGCGGGCGAGGCTCTCGAGATCGAGATCGCCGCCCGTCGCGGTCAGCGCCCGCGCCTCCGGGACGTTCGGCGTCGCGACGGTCGCCCGCGGCAGTAGCAGCGTCACAAGCGCGGAGCGGGCGTCCGGCTCGAGCAGCTCCGCGCCAGACTCGGCGACCATCACCGGGTCGAGGACGACCGGCGTCCGCTCATCGAGCTCCTCGAGCGCCGTTGCCACCGCCTCGATCGTCAGCGCGTTTCCGAGCATCCCGATCTTGACCGCGTCGACACCGATGTCCGCGCTGACGGCCCGGACCTGAGCGAGGATCGTGTCCGGAGGAATGGTGTGGACAGCGGTGACCCCCACCGTGTTTTGGGCGGTGACGGCGGTGATCGCGGTCATGCCATGGACCCCACAGGCGGCGAACGCCTTCAGATCGGCCTGGATCCCGGCACCGCCGCCCGAGTCCGAGCCGGCGATCGAGAGGACTTTCGGGATGCGTGCATGCTGCGCCATTCGCTCACGAGGTTATTGCGAGACCCGGGGACCGGCCTCTCACGCGCGCACCACGAACCGGCCACCCGCTTCTCGCCGGACGTAGCCGGCCAGCTCGAGCGAGGCGAGTGCGGCCAGCCCCTGCTGCGGTGCGAGCCCCGCCCGCTCGAGTGCGACGGCCGTCCCATACCCGTCGGCGATCGCAGCGAGGAGGACTCGGAGCTCGGGCGGCAGGTCGGGCTTCCTGCCGGCAGGGGAGCGCCGTACGCCCGCTCCGAACAGGTGGTCGAGCACGTCCTGCGGGCCCCTGACCACATATGCCCCGCCCGCGAGCAGCGCGTTCGGTCCGTGCGACTGGGGTGAGGTGATGCGTCCGGGGACCGCGCCGATCGGCCGTCCGAGGCTCCGTGCGAACCCTGACGTCAGGAGCGCGCCCGAGCGCTCGCCGGCCTCGACGACGATCGTCATCGCCGCGAGCCCGGCGATGACCCGGTTGCGGGCCGGAAACGTCCATCGCCATGCCCGCGCTCCGGGTGGCAGCTCGGAAACGAGGGACCCCGTCGCTTGGATCTGCTCGTGCAGGCGTCGCTTGCGCTGCGGATAGACCATGTCGGCGCCGCATGGCAGGACGGCGATGGTGGCGCCCCTCGCGGCGATCGCGCCATCGTGTGCGGCGGAGTCGATCCCGAGCGCCATCCCGCTGACCACAGCGAGTCCCGCGCCCGCGAGGCCGCGCCCGAGCGAGTGCGCAACGTCGATCCCATACGGGCTCGCGCGGCGAGCCCCGACGATCGCGACCGGCTCGTCGGCGGTGAGCATCAAGAACCGGTCGAGCCCGCCGGCGACATGAAGCACGGCCGGCGGCGCCTCGAGCGCCCGAAGGCGGCGCGGGTAGTCGGGATCGCAGCGGCAGATCGACTCGAGCCGCACTGCCTCTGACCGCTCGCGGGCGGCAGCGGGATCGAATCCGGCAAGCGCGCGGCGCAGCTCAGGCGCGCGGTTGTGCGCGGTCGCGGTGATCAGCTCGTGGTCATCGATTGCGAGCAGTTGCGCGATCCTGCCGCGCGCGGCTTCCAAGTGGCCCCCGAGCTCGCCGAGTAGCCAAGCGTGGGCGAGACAGCGGTCGCAAGAGCGAGCACTGGCCGGCGGGTGAGGGGCGGGGACATTGTCATCGCCGCGGTTCATGCGGCAAGCGCCGTCTCATCTCCTGCGCGCTGGCGCAAGCTCAGCGCCGTCAGGACGTCGCTCTGCGTCACGCGCTCGTGTGCTTCGAGGTCCGCGATTGTCCGTGCCACCCTGAGCACGCGGTGGCGACCCCGCGGGCTGAGCGCACCGACCGCATACGCCCGGCTCAGCGCCTCGGCGGCGTCCGGATCGAGATGGACCAAACGCCGGACAGCGCGTGCGTCCATCTCGCCGTTGCATCGAGCGGCGGTGCCCTTCAGGCGGCGGCGCTGCCGGCTCCTCGCCTCGGCGACTCGATGCAGGGCGGCGGCCGAGTCCGTCACAGGCGGTGCGCGAAGCTCGCCCTCGGTCGGGCGTTGCACCCCGACGAGTAGGTCCATTCGATCGAGCAGCGGGCCGCTCAACCGCCGGCGGTACCGGCGGATGTCCATCTCGCCGCAACTGCATCTGTCCTCGACCCCCGCGTATCCGCACGGACACGGGTTGGTCGCCGCGATCAGCATGAACCGCGTCGGAAACCGCAGGGCCCTCTGGGCTCGCACGATTGTCACCGCCCCGTCCTCGAGCGGCTGGCGGAGGGCCTCGAGGCTCGTGCGCTGGAATTCGGAGAGCTCATCGAGGAACAGCACGCCGTGGTGGGCGAGCGTGACCTCACCCGGGCGGGGAGTCACTCCCCCGCCGACGAGCCCGGCCGAGGAAATGGTGTGGTGTGGGGCGCGGAACGGCCGGGTCGTGATCAGCCCGTCGGCGTGGATGCCGGCCACGCTGTGGATCCGGGTGACCTCGATCGCCTCGGCCCGGTTCATCGCGGGGAGGATCGACGGCAGCCGGCGGGCGACCATCGTCTTGCCGGTCCCGGGGGCACCCTCGAGCAGCAGGTTGTGCCCGCCGGCCGCGGCGATCTCTAGCGCGAGCAGCGCCGTCGTCTGACCGCGCACGTCTGCGAGATCGGGCCCGGGGGCACTGGTCATCTGGCTCGAGGCTGGTCCCGTCGACGGCATCGCCTCGGCGGAGGCCTTGCCCGTGACGACATCGGCCGCCATCTGCAGCGACGCGACGCCTGCCACCCGGAGCCCGTCGATCAAAGCCGCCTCTCGAGCCCGCTCCCGCGGCACGATCAGGCTGTCCAAACCCGCGCGGTGCGCGCCCTCTGCGACGGCGAGCACGCCGGGCGAGTCGCGGAGCTCGCCTCCCAGCGAGAGCTCCCCGAACACAGCGCACGACTCGAGCGCGTCGGACGGGACCTGCCGGCTCGCGGCGAGGATCGCGAGCGCGAGGGCAGCATCGAATCCAGGACCGGCCTTACGCAGGAACGCCGGCGCCAGGTTGGCGGTGATCCGCCTCTCCGGGAACTTGAAGCCCGAGTTCAGGATCGCCGCGCGGATCCGGTCTCGCGACTCTCGCACGGCGGCATCACCCAGGCCGACGATCGTGAACGACGGCAGGCCGGCGCGGATGTCGACCTCGACAGAGACGTGCCGCGGGTCAACACCGTCAATGGCGAACGTGGAGACGCGGGCCAGCACCGGTCTGACGCTACGCCGGGTTGCGTTACGCGTGGGTCACGGCCTGTGCCGATTCTGCGCAGGCATACGACGGCGGCTTGCGCTGAATCGGTACAACTCGCAACCCATCTGTTGCACGTGGCGGCGTAACGTGACCGCACATGAGCGACGACATCCGACACCGGCTCGGCCGGCTCGGCGAAAAGCTCGCAGCCGACCACCTCGTCCGCCGCGGCTACCGGATCATCGATCGTAACTACCGCACGCGCTGGGGCGAGCTCGACATAGTCGCGTATGACGGGACGACGCTCGCGTTCTGCGAGGTCAAGACGCGTCGCATGGCGGGGGGTCGGCGAGACCCGCTGGAGTCGGTCCGCTGGAACAAGCGCGCCCGGATCCGGAAGATGGCGTCGAGGTGGCTCGTCGAGCGAACCGATCGGCCGCGCGCCGATCAGCTTCGGTTCGACGCGATCGGGGTGACATTCGACCTCTCAGGCCGGCTCTTGCGCCTCGAACATCTCGAGGGCGCTTTCTAGAGCCAGCTGCTGGTAGGCGGCCGATTGGAACGACAGGCGGTGAAGCGGCGACACGCCCAGCCGCTCGATCGCCTCGCGATGCTCGGGCGTCGAGTAGCCGACGTGCTGCGCGAACTCCCACCCGGGGTGCGCGGCGTCGGCTCTGCGCATGTAACGGTCACGCGTCTCCTTGGCGATCACGGACGCGGCGGCGATCGCGGCGCTCTTCGCGTCACCGCCGACGACGGCGCGCTGCTCGCAGCCGAGCTCCGCGACCGGGAAGCCGTCGCTCAGGCAGATGCAGCCGTTGCGTGCGACTCGGCGAAGCGCGTCTCGCAGCGCCGCGAGGTTCGTCTTGTGCAGTCCGCGGGAGTCGATGCCCGCCGCGCATCGCGACACGATCGCCACACGCGTGGCAATCCGCAGGATCACCGGATAGAGCTCTGCGCGGCCCTCGGGCGTCTGCTGCTTGGAGTCGTTGAGGGCGCCGAGGGCGCGCACGTCCGTCGGCCGCAGGCGCTCGAGATCGAATAGCACGGCCGCGGCGACGAGCGGGCCCGCGAGGCAGCCCCGGCCCGCTTCGTCGGCGCCGGCGACGAACCGCACGCCGAGGCCGCGATCGAACGCGAACAGCTTGCGGGC
>Ga0187776_10000901_pt1 | contig 14505 bp, 17 predicted proteins | sample 0216_BV02_MP12_2_FD_132426 | JGI IMG/M metagenome (GOLD analysis project Ga0187776, IMG submission 132426) | Tropical peat soil microbial communities from peatlands in Department of Meta, Colombia - 0216_BV02_MP12_20_MG | ecosystem: Environmental > Terrestrial > Soil > Wetlands > Peat | place...
GGCCCCCATGGAAGACATTCGAGTCAGGCTCTCAGTGTTATGGCTGTTTGCGACGCTCAACTATATCTATGCAGATGTGTTTTTCTGTGTTGACGTCTTGGGGTCGAAGAAAGGAAGTATCGGCGTTATCCATTTTTCCCCGGGAGCGTGGGTAGGAATCGCGGTACTCATGGAGATCCCGATGGCCATGATTCTGCTGTCGCGAATCCTGAAGCCCAGAGCAAATCGCTGGGCGAACATCGTCGTGGGCATAATAGAAACTGCCGCTGTTCTCTTGACCAGTTTCATCCTACCCATCCTCAAAATCACGGGAACAAGTTCTTACTATTTGTTCTTTGGAACGATAGAAGTGGCTTGTACTTCACTGATCGTTTGGTACGCATGGAGATGGTCGAGAGAAACCGCCCCCCGAATTGAGCCTTCCGGCCAGCCCTTGCCCCTGCAGCAATTGAGCTCCTAATAGGTAACTCTCAATAAATCCCCATAGCACTCATCGACACCGATTGGCGTGCATTGATCGACTGAACCGGCTAGCTTTCATCCGCTACCGGATTGCTCAGCGTCCCCACTCCCCCGCAGCTCACCTCGACTACATCCCCCGCCTTCAGCGGACTGATTCCGGCGGGAGTGCCGGTGGCGATCAGGTCGCCGGGCGCCAGCGTCATCACTGTCGCGATGTAGCGGATAATCTGATCCAGCGGAAAAATAAACTGCGTTGTGTCGCTCTGCTGCTTCACCTCGCCGTTGACCCGGCACTCGACCGTCACCCCCGCCCAGGGATCGATTTCATCGGTTACCAGTGGTCCCATGGGGCAGAAAGTGTCGAAGCCCTTGGCCCGCGTCCACTGCCCATCTGTCTTCTGCAGGTCGCGGGCGGTCACATCGTTTAAGCACGTGTAGCCATGAATGAACTCGCGGACATCCTGGTCGTCTGCCAGTTTGTGACAGGTCTTGCCGATGATAACTGCAAGTTCTCCCTCGTGGTCGACGCGCTCCGACAGCCTGGGTCGGATGATCGTCTCCCCGGGCCCGATCACGGATGACGGAGGCTTCAGGAAAATCAGAATCTCGCTGGGAACCTCGTTCCCCAATTCCTGTGCGTGCGCCGCATAGTTCCGGCCCACACACACGATCTTGGAGGGCCGCACCGGGGCCAGAAGCTTCACCTCCAGCAGCGGGACCGGCTGAACTTTCTGCGTGGGCGCGTCTTCATCGGGCGGACCGGACTCCGCGGTACGATGCGCAAATACCCGCGTGATGGCTTCGCGCCCAGCGACGGGCTCGATCAGACCGTAAGTCGGCTGTCCAGCATGGAGAAAGTGGCAGGTTTTCATCGGCGTTTAACTGAGGTGGGGATAGTAAAGCAGCAAGCGAAAAAGAAGAACTAGAAAATCATGTGGCCGGTGACGGCGGAGCTGTCATCTTGAGCGAGGACGGGGCGGACCGATCCCCGTCCGAGTCGAAAGACCTTGCGGTTCGTGTCCTTTGTGGTTGGAAGGTAAGCCCCCACCAGCTTCTGCACATCCGCGAAAAATCCATCCACCACCGCCAGAATCTCCCCCTCCTGGCACGCCTCATTGGATGGCGGGCGCTACGTCTGTGTGCGCAAAATCCCTGCCTTTGAACAATAACGGTTCATTCAATGCCCTTGCCAAAGCATAGGCGAAAGAGTCGCCAAAATTGAGCTTTGCCGGATGTCCGCTGGTCTTACCAAAGTCGCGATACGCTTCACGAGCAACTCGGGCCTGAGCTTCGGTTACTGGTTCGATAATGAGCCCTGCTTCTCGAAAGAAATCATCCAGCCGCCGGCTTGCGATAGGATCGCGGCTCGCGTCAATGACCATGGCTGTTTCCACATAATTAGCCGCCGATACACGCCGGACGCTCGCCTTCGCGATAGCCTGCGCATAAATTTCGGCATCAGTTTCGTCGCGCAGAATGGCAATGAGAGCCGAGGTGTCGACAATCACTTCGGTAGTCCTCTTTCGTCATAGAGCAGATCTTCATGGGCTATAGATCGATAAGGCTCTTTCAGGTGCGTCGCACAATCTCTGCCGATTCGTAACAAACGATCGGCCAGTCCGCTGCCGCGATTGGCTCGGACTCGTTCCAGCCGCTCGCGAACTGCCTTGGTGACCGCCTCCGTCATACTCTCGCCAGTCAGCTTGGCTAATTGAGTCGCCAATTTGTGTGTCTCTTCATTCTTGATGTTCAGCGTCATAGTCCCTGATCTACCCTTCTACCATAAAGATACATAATTCTACCATAGTGATCGAAAGACTTATTCATATCAGCCACTTAACCGCCAAAGAATTCTGTTATTGACAGCTAGGACACCTGATTTGCAAATCCCCTCGGTAAGCCCACCATCGCCGCGAAGAATTCATCCACCGCCGCCAGAATCTCCGGCTCTTGCCTTGCCTCATACACCGCTTTGCGCAATGCGCTGCCGTTGCGGACGCCATGCGTGAACCACGACGCGAACTGCTTCATCTTGCCTGCCGCGCCCGGCATGCCCTCCTCCACCAGCATCTGGAAATAAGTCCGGATCATCTCGTAGCGGTCGGCTTCCGTGGGCTGATCATAGCTGCCGCAATCACAATATTGCGCAATCTGTCGAAAGATCCACGGATTCGATGCGGCCGTCCTTCCGATCATCACTGCATCGCAACCCGTCTGCGCAACCATGGTTGCCGCATCTTCCGGACAGCGGATGTCGCCGTTGCCGATAACCGGAATCTTCACTGCATCCCGCACCGCTGCGATCCATTCCCAGCGCGCCTCGCCGGAATATCCCTGCTCGCGCGTGCGGGCATGCAGCGCCACCGCGTTCAAGCCGCAGTTCTCGGCCATGCGCGCCAGTTCCACGCACACAATCTCGTCATCCTTCCAGCCGGCGCGGAACTTTACTGTGAAAGGAATCGAAACCGTGGCCCGCACCGTCTCAAAGATCTTGCCGATCAGCGGCAGATCGCGCAGCAAGCCTGATCCGCCGTTGCACTTCACCACCTTCTTCGCCGGGCACCCCAGGTTGAGATCTACGATGTCGAACCCCAGGCCTTCCACCATGCGGGCGGCTTCGCCCAGCACCTGGGGATTGCTGCCGAAAAGTTGCGCAGAGATCGGATGCTCGTCCTCATAGAAGTGCAGATAGCGCTGGGCCTTCTTATCTCGAGAACGCAATACGCCATCGGCAGAAGTGAACTCCGTCATGATCAGGCCGCAGCCCGATTCCCGGCCAGAGAGCAGGTGGTCCGAGCCCGGCTTCAGGTTGACGTTCCGAATGAACCGGCGGAACACGGTGTCCGTCACCCCAGCCATGGGCGCCAGCACCGTCGCCGGGGCAATTCGAACTTTGCCGATGGGAAAACACTCCGGCATCGAGGCATACACGCCATCCCCGGTCTTCGGCTGCACCTCGGGATTTTCCCAGTATTTCCGCATCGTCAACATTGTAGCGGGCGGCAGCAATCGGGGGAATGTCGACTTGGGCCTACCAGATCGTGTGAACTGCTCGCGACCGTCGGATGTGGCGATCGGCAGTCACCAGAGGTAATCCTTCCACTAATGCGGTCGCTCCAATAATTCGATCGGCAGGATCACTGGGATAGGTCTCCGGAAGCGTAACTGCCCGCACCGATGCCCTGCCGCTGATCGGCAGAACGACAAATCGCGCTTCCACTTCATTCAAGAACGACTCCAGGCTGATATCAAGGCGGATGCGGCCTTTGCTCGAAAGCACAGCCAACTCCAGCAAAGTAATGTCCGAGATGGCCACTCCTTCCCCCTTCTGTCGTGCGTCCTTGATCGCCCTCTTTGCGGCGCTGGAGAGCTGCGCCTGATCCAATGCCAGCCACACGACAACATGCGTATCCACCAGGATCACTCCAGTTCACCCCATTCTTCCGTGGAAATCGCTGGAGAGATCACGTCACCAACAACCGCACCCTTGCCGGCCAAGAAATTGTAAATATCGTCCTTGTCGTTGTCGGCGGGGACCAGTTTTGCCACCGGCTTTCCGTGCTTGGTGATCAGCACGGTCTCGCGCTTAGTCTGGACTTCATCCATAACTGCAAGACAATGAACCTTGAATGTACCGGCCGCCATTTTCTTCATTTCGGAATGTCCTCTTTTTTTTAGATCATAGTCATTATACCATGGTCATAATCGCAAGATGGCCACATTCCTTGACTCCCTTATAGTTCCGGCGCTCACAACCTGCAGGCTGCACTCCCGAAAGCCTTCCGGCCTGATTCGGCCATCTCCACCCGCGCCTGCCCCCCCCTCCCGCAGGGTGATGCCCCTGGATTTTCTTTGCAACCTCCGCAATGTATACGGAGTCTACATTCTTAGAAGGAAGTACAGAAGTTCTTCTCAGGAGGCCATCATGAATCGCGAGAGAGTTGCCCTGGTGACGGGAGTTTCCTCGGGAATCGGCCGCGCCATTGCCACGCTCTTATCGGCCCAGGGATTTCGAGTCTTCGGAACCGTGCGCCACTTGCCCGAACCCGGCCCTGAATCATCCCACATAGAATTCGTCCGGCTTGAGGTTCGCGATGAACCATCCATCGCTTCCGCTGTGCGCTTCGTCCTCGACCAGGCCGGACGCATCGACGCGCTCATCAACAATGCTGGTTACGCGCTGATTGGTGCCTTGGAGGAGACCAGCCTCGAAGAGGCCAGGGATTTGTTTGAAACCAATTTCTTCGGGGTCTTGCGCCTAACCCAGGCCGTTCTTCCCCTTATGCGGAAGCAAAAATACGGACGCATCGTAAACATCGGTTCCGCGGCGGGATTCATCCCCGCCCCCTACCAGGGTATCTATTCTGCCAGCAAACATGCTCTCGTCGGCTATTCAGAATCGCTCGACCACGAAGTGCGGCAGTTTGGGATTCGCATCTCGGTCGTTGAGCCGGGCTTTACCCGAACCAACATCAACAAAAATGCTCACCTCGCGGATCACTTGATTGCAGATTACGCAGCCGACCGCGACCATGTGATCCAAACGCTTCGGGAAAAGAACGCCAATGGCGCGGACCCTGCTCAGGTGGCCTCCGCCGTCCTGCACGCCCTGACGAGTTCCTCGCCACGGCAGGTTTATTTAGCCGGGAAAAACGCCAGGCTGATCAGTCTGCTCAGGAAGTTTGCGCCCGCCGGGGTTTTCGATAAGGGCCTGCGCAAGCAGTTCGGACTGGCAGGCGTGTAAGGGTCAGTTGGCCCGTTAGCGATATGCAGTCGGCCCCGCTCGGCCCAACCGTCGTGCCGGCGTACGAGGCAGGGATTCAGTTTTTCAACGGCTTGATGTGCTGCCGGATCCAGTCAAGAATCCGCGGGAAGCGGAACTCGCTCCGGCTGATTGAGCCCGCGATGAACTCGTATCCCTCCTCCGCCCCCAGGTTTAGATAAAGCCCATTGCGCCGCAGGAAAACGTCCGTTGCGACGAACGCGATAGGTTTATTTCCATCGATGAATCCATGACTCGTGCCGAGCGACTCCATCAGCGCCGCCGCCTCTTCCTCAATTGAGTTGTAATACCCGGTTTGCGGACGAAACACGGCGGCCTCTACCGCACCCTGGTCACGAATGCCCTGCCGTCCGCCAAAACGCTCGATAAGCAAAAAGTGCATTCGGTACACTTCTGCTACCGTCAGATACTCCGTCATTTATGATCACTATTTCGCGAGGCGCTCCAACAGATCGCGGTTGCGGGCAACCGACTCCTCAAACGACTCCATCACTTGCGCGCGGACGAGGTGCTGCGAGGGAACGACGTTGCGCAGGTAGTGGCGCAACGCCTCTTCCAGAACGTAACGTTGGGTACGGCCGTTTCGCTTGGCTACGCTTACGAATTCCTGGTAAAGCCTGGCGTCGATTTCAGGAGCGAATTTGACGGTTTCTTTCTTTGCCATGACCATCCCGCACTTACAAAAATCACCGGACAATTATCGGCCGGTCACCTAGACCGGGTCAACATTAATCTAGATTTATATAGACACGGCAGAATATGGGAAGTGGACCACTAAGCAGGTCCCAGTTTGCCGCCTTGAGTTGCTAGGGCTTTTTCGCCGTCTCCGGCGAGCACTGGCCGCGCAGCAGCGCCCATTCCTCGCACTCTGCGCCGTTGGGAAAGACACATACGCCGTATTCGCTGCCATCGGCCTTCTTGCGGATCACCGTCTTGCCTCCCCGCTTGCCGCAGTTCACCGAGGCGGGGTTGGCCAGGGTAGCGTTCCTTGGATCGGCTTCCAGCAGTGCTTTCTGCTGGGGAGTCAAAACGGCCTGCAGCTTGGCATTGGACTCCTTCATCACTGTGAAGCCTTTTGCCGACCGCCGGTCCTCGGCGGGCAGGGCTCGTATTTGTTGCCGCATCTCCTGCGCCAGGCTGATGATCTGAGTCCGCTGTTCGGGCGTAAGTTTCAGATCGCCCGCGACATCTGTGGGTATCCGCAGGGCTCGCAGCGAGGCAAACAATTCCAGCGTCGCCGGAACCCTCTGCTGTTGCTCTTTGGAGAGCGCTGCCATCATCTGATTGGTCGTGTCTTGCGTCAGGACCGTGCTCTTCTCGAACTTTTCATCCTCACTCAGCTTTGCCTGGCCCTGTATCGATATGAGGCTCGCAAAGTAGGATTTCTGAAGTTCGTTGAACTTGTCCTGCTGCTCTTGGTTTAATTCCAGGTAGGGTGTCAGTGCCGGGATCGACGCCGGAGCCAACTGCAGCAATCTCTCGTTAGCGTCAGACTCCTCCCCGGGTTTACTCTCCTGGGCTTCCACGGCCAGCGCCGAAACTACCACCAGCAAACCAGTGGCAAGCAGCCATAGACGTCGCTTGTGAAGCGCTAAGAGCACACTCATATGCATGTTCTTGATCTGGATTTTGGGCGGCGACCCCATCGTAGGAATAAGGCTGGCGGATTGTCAATCGCCCGGCTACGTGGTTTTTCAGCGAACAGCAGAGCCAACAGGCGCAAATAAGTCGCCCCTCAGTTCTGAACTCCACCGAGGGGCCTTGAACTCACGAACGCCCTCACTTCTGCTTGGCGATCACCATATCCTTAATCTTGTTGTACGTCGCTTGCGGGATCACCTTCTTTTTCACCAGGTCCGTCTTAGCGTGATACGGACGGTTGTCGATGATCTTCTGCGAATAGGCGTCCCCGATTCCCGGCAGAGCTTGCAGTTGCTCTTTGCTGGCGGAGTTCAGATCCACCAGGTTACCCGCGTCGGCGGCAGCCGCCGACGGCTTCTTGGTTTCTCCTTTGGAACTGGCGCCCTGCGCCCCGGCTAGGTTGCTGAAGATCAGCAAGGCGCACAGCGTCGCCACCACCGTAAACCACAAACGTGTCCGCTTCATGATTGCCCTCCGATTTGGCAGTCCGTTCGAGACCGGGCGTCCATAACCCCCAGTCACCCGATCGCAAGCGTAAATATGCCCGCGAAACTCTAACCGAAAGCCCCGATTTCGCCAAGCGGCTCCAGTGCGCTTGGTTGACAGGCACTCTGCTTGCGTTTCTATCGAATCACGTGGGAACGAATCACGTGGGAACGGACGTCCCGTCCGTTCCGGCGGAGCGCAACTCCGCGGCACAACCGGCTAGGCTGCTTCCCGCTTCCCCCGGCCCACACTCTCATAAACTTCCAGGATGCGCCGCACCGAGCACTCCCAGGAGAACTTCGCAGCCTGCTCATATCCGCTGCGCTTCAGCTTTTCCCGCAAGGGCTGATCCAGGATTGCCCGGTACAGCCCGCGCATGATCTCAAAAACATTCTCCGGATTCACTTGCAGCGCCGCGTTGCCCACAACTTCCGGTAGCGACGAAGTATTGGACGTCACCACCGGCGTCCCATGCGACATGGCTTCCAGCGGCGGCAGCCCGAAGCCTTCATACAGGGAAGGGAAGACAAATACCTTCGCGGCATCATAGAAGATGCGCAGCACGTCGATAGGGACGAACCCCAGGAAGCGCACATCATCCTTCACCCCGCTCTTGATCACCGTCCGCCGCAGGTCGGGATGACGGGAAAGTTCATCGCCGATGATGATCAGTTTCAGATCCGGGAAGCGGCCTTCTTTCTGCAGTTCCGTCTTTAACGCGGAGAAGGCTTCGATTATGCGGATCAGATTTTTCTGCGGCCCGATTCTCCCCGCATAAAGAATGAACGGATACCGCACCTGGTAGCGTTCGGCAATGAACAGCTTCTCCGCTTCCGTGGCATGCCCTCGCAGGAAGCGGTCGTCGATGGCGTTGTAGATCACCTCGATGTTGTCCCCGGAAATCCCAAATAACCCGCGGATATCCTTCTTGGTGAAATTCGATACCGCTAGGATTCGGGCCGCGTGCGTCAACACCCGTCTCGTGGAGAGGAACCGCAGGTTCCGCATCAGGCCCCTCCCATTCGTGGAACGGTACATGTAATCCAGCACGTCGTGCACGGTGACTACGTAAGGACAGGGAATTCCATACGGCGGTGTCCAGAACAACGAAGGCATGTGCACCAGGTCGCACTTCTGCTCCCGCAACAGCCGGCGCAATCCCCAGTAGCCCCGCGATGTATCTGGAGCGAACAGAAAATTGACTGCAGAAAAATTTGTTGGGAGCTGGCCAAATTCCCACAGGCGATCGCTTTCGCCAATCAGGACATATTCATTTTGCCGATCGATTTTTCCCAGCGTCCGCACCACGTTGCGGATATAGGTGCCCACTCCGAAGTCGTGCATCGACCGGATGTCGATCGCAATTTTCACGCCGATAGTGTAGCCCCGAACGCAAGCCTGGTTGAGATAACGGCCGCGCCTTCCTATGCCCAGGGAACCGCATGCGCGCTGGCCCGGGCACGGCGCTCGGCATAGAGCGGAAACGCTTCCGCCAGCTCCAGCACCTGCTGCCGGATCCCCGCCAGGCGATCGGCCTCGTTGCGGTGGTGAAGAGCCTCGGCGATCCAGTGTGCGATCTGCCGCATTTCCCCCTCCCGCATCCCGCGCGTGGTTACCGCCGGCGAACCGATGCGAATTCCGCTGGGCTTCAGCGGAGGATTGGTGTCGAACGGAATAGCATTCTTGTTGACGGTGATTGCGGCTTCTCCCAGCGCCTTCTCTGCTTCGCTTCCCAGCATGCCCTGCGCAAACACGTCCACCAGCATCAGGTGTGTGTCCGTGCCGCCGGAGATAACGTGGAATCCCTCGCCGGCCAGCGTTTCCGCCAGCACTCTTGCATTGGCTACAACCTGCGCAGCGTAGCCTCGGAATTCCGGTTGCATCGCCTCATGAAAGCAGACCGCTTTGGCGGCAATCATGTGCACCAGCGGGCCTCCCTGGTCGCCGGGAAACACAGTTTTATCAATCGCCGCCGCAAATTCCTGCTTGCACAGAATCATTCCCGCGCGCGGTCCACGCAGCGTCTTGTGGGTGGTGGAAGTCACAATCTGGGCGTGCGGCACCGGTGAGGGATGTACCCCTCCCGCCACCAGTCCGGCAAAATGCGCCATGTCCACCAGGTAGAGCGCGCCTACTTTGTCGGCAATCTGCCGCATGCGCTCAAAATGAATGATTCGCGGATAGGCGCTCCCGCCACCGATGATCAGCTTCGGCCGCTCTTTCTCTGCCAGCTTCTCCAGCTCGTCGTAATCGATGGTCTCGGTCTCGCGCGTCACTCCATAGGGAACCACACGGTAAGTCTTGCCGGAAAAATTTAGATGATGCCCGTGCGTGAGATGTCCGCCATGCGCCAGGTTCAGACCCAGAATCGTATCCCCCGGTTGCAGCACCGCGCCGTAAGCTTCCATGTTGGCCGAGGAACCGGAGTGCGGCTGCACGTTGGCATGCTCGGCCCCAAACAGCTTCTTGGCCCGATCGCGCGCCAGCGTCTCCACCACATCGGTGAACTCACATCCCCCGTAGTAGCGCCGCCCCGGATAACCTTCGGCGTATTTGTTTGTGAATACCGAGCCCATGGCTTCCAGCACTGCCTCGCTCACGAAGTTCTCTGAGGCGATCAGTTCCAGCCCTTCGTGCTGGCGGCGGGTTTCGTTCTCTATCGCGGAGGCGATTTCAGCATCGACTTCGGCCAGCGGCCGCGACATCCAGTTCTGCTTCATTAGCTATTTCTCCCAGCCGATTCTACGCCCTGTGACGTTGCCCTCACACCCAACCCAGAAGTCGCACTGCTTCCAATGTTCATCCTGAGCGACGCGCCCGTGCTGATTTCCCGACCCGCGCTTTTTGCGGGTCGCGGGTGCGGAGTCGAAGGACCTTGCGGTTTTCTTTCTATCACGAGGACGTCAGGATGCCCCACAAAAGCTGCGTATCCTGCTTGATGTCGCCCCAAAAAGAAAAGGCCGGTCGTCTGCTAGACGCGGCCGGCCTTTCACGAAACATTACTTTCCGCTCTGTACTCCCCCTTCCACCTGATTCTTGCCCTCTTGTTTCTTACCGTAATTAATCCCCATCTTTACCTGCTGTATCGCCTGATCCACCAACTGCAGCGCCTGGGCCCGGTGACCTCCCTTATCGTGCTCGGCTTCCTGCAACTCCTTTTTTGCAGTTTGCAATGCATCCAGGGCAGCCCGCATATGCGGCTGGTTTTCTGCAGATACTCTTGGGACAACAGAACCCGCCATCACCAGGAGCAACACACAGGCGGGCAGAAACACACTGCTCTTCACAACCATTCTTCACCTCCAGTTGTTTTGCAGATGTGAGCTAAATGACCCCGGGTGCGCATTTTAGTTGCTGTCGGCAGGTCTGATAAACCGCGGGGAGTATAGGTTCAGGTACCTCCGGGACTTGTGAGCGCCGTTCCCTCCGGCCGATAATCGCCTCACATCATGATCGAGCATCAGACAATCGGCGTCCCCAAGGCGCCTAAAGCCCCGAAATTCATTCAGTTCGATACCTCCACGTTCGTGGCGCGGATCACCCTGAACCATCCGCCCTATAACGTCCTGACCGTGCCGCTGATGACCGAGCTGGCCGAGGCCATCGAAAGCCTCAACGGCCGTGGCGACATCAAGTGCATCCTGCTGGATTCTTCGCAGAAGACGTTCTCAGCCGGAATTTCGCTGGAAGATTCCCGTCCCGAGCGCGTCTTTCAGACGCTGGACGCCTTCACCCGTGTCTTTCAGGCCATCAGCGAGATTTCCAAGCCGCTGATTGTGGTCGTGAATGGCCCCGCGGTGGGCGCCGGCTCTGAGCTGGTCGCCTTCGGTGACATGATCATCGCCACCGCCAACGCTCGATTCGCGCAGCCTGAAGTGAAAATGGGAATCTTCCCTCCCTTCGCTGCCGTCATGCTCCCTCAACTCATTGGTCCGAAGAAAGCTTACGAGCTGATCCTCACCGGACAGGCCCTGACCGCGGAAGAAGCCGTGTCATTGGGCTTTGTGAACCGGGTGGTGCCGGAATCGGAACTGACAGCCACCGTCGATGAGGTCATCTCCCGCATCGGCGAATTCAGCGCTCCCGTGCTGGAGATGACCAAGATGGTGATCGGCCGCACTCTCGGCCTCCCGATCGATCAGGCCATGAAGAAGTCGCACGACATCTATCTCAACCAGCTCATGGATCTGGAAGATGCCCAGGAAGGTCTGCGCGCCGTCCTCGAAAAGCGCAAGCCCATCTGGAAGAACCGCTAAGCGACTGCTCACGAGAGCACAGTGGTTTCATCCACTTACCACGTGGGAACGGACGTCCCCGTCCGTTCAGGTCGAGGCGCAGCCTCGACAGCCATAAGTGTCTTGTCACAACGAGGCGGACAAGGCCCAACGAGGGATCTGCACTTACCACATGGAAACGGACGTCCCCATCCGTTCAGGTCGAGGCGCAGCCTCCACAGGCTACTCCCTCTTTCCCAGACCCCCCAATGACTCCAACATGGCCTTCACTTCCTCCGCATGCGGACCTTTCCCGTCCAATTCCATGTAACGGAGAAACGCCTCCTTCACCTGGGTGTAGCCCGGATCCGAACTGCCAACCTCGGTAAGACGGAGCAGGCAGATCCCGCGAAGATAATACGCTTCACTATTCTGCGGTTCGAGAGCATTCACCCGCCCCAGAGCCTCCGCCGCCTGTCGCAAGCTGGTCTGGGCGGTTTCCCCCGACTCATTTTCCGATTTCGCCAACAACACGTTTCCGGCATTCATATCGGCAATAGCATTGCCGCCCGGTGACAGCTCAGCGGCCCGCCCGAATTCACGCGCCGCATCATTCCAACGTTTCAGCTGCGCATATGCCTGCCCCAGGTTGTTGTAGTAAGCGACATGGGGGTGCAGCGAGATGGCGTGCTGGTAAGCGTGGATACTCTTCTCCAGAAGCGGCTCGGCTTGGCTGACCCCGGACGCGGCCGCCTGCCGGTAAGCCTCGCCCAGATGCGCCCACGGCAAATCGCGCTTGGGATCGATATCGACCGCTACGCCCAGCACCTCCGCCGCTGCCAGCCAGTTGCCCTGGGCGCCGAGCGCCTTGGCCTCCGCCAGCTTGGCGTTGATCGCCGCTATCTTCTCGTCCTCTTTGTTGTGCTCCGGCAGCAGGTATTCCGGCAGCGGAGTGCTCCCCAGAACCACTTCCTGATGCAGCCGGTCGCGCTTCACTTCGATGGAATCGTGGGCGATATCGAAATTGATGGTAATCAGCGAGTTGCTCCACGTGATCTGCAGTTGATGGAATTCGCCCACTTCCTTCCCCGCTTGGGTCACCCGCACGTTGTACACGCCCGACTCGACGCCGATATGGAAGTAGCTGCCATTCTCATTGGTGGTGACCTGGAAATGGTGTCCGGTTCCGGGATCCTGGAATTTGAGAACCGCATTCGCCAGCGGCTTGCCGTCCTCGCCCACGCATCTGCCACCCAACTGCGACAGCCAGGTTGCAGCCCATACCGCGTGCGCCGTCAACAGGATCGCTAGGATGAGGTGTCGCCGCATCTCGCAAACAGGATACGCTATTCGCCGCTCAGTACTGATTGCCAATTGCTGATTGCAGGATGCTGGGTTCTGGGCCACGCTCTTGTCATCACCGGCCGCACGCAGCCCGACGAGAGATCTTCAGTTCCCAAGAACACGTGGGAACGGACGTCCCGTCCGTTCAAGTCGAGCGCAGCTCGACGGCACCGGCGTTGGTTTTGAAAGGGCAGGGCCTCAGCCGCGCCGTCCACCGCCGCATAAATCCTGGGCTTCAGCCCCAGAGGAAAGGATCGCCTCTGCAGTAATGACGCTGCGTTTCCTCGGCTGACTACTGATTGCGGACTACTGATTGCGGACTACTGATTGCTTACTGCTCCTTCAGAACGCCCTGGCCACGAACTTCCCAATATGCCAGGCGTCTAGATACTTGAAAGGAGTCTCGCCCGTCGTGTAATGCCCGCAGGGAAGCACGGCCACGCGGTGGTTCAGGTTCCAGCGCTCGAAATTCTCCACCACTTGCCGTGAAAACTCGGGCAAAAAGGTCAGATCATATTTTGCGTAGACAATCAGCGATTTCTTCGGCCAGCGCGAGAATTTCTCAAAATACGCCATCGGGCTGATCGCCAGCCATGCCTGTCGCAGGCTCTCCAGCGTGATCGTGCTCTCGATCCCTGCTCGGATGTGTCGCGTCGACTGCCCCGTCCACACCACATCGGCAAAATACGTCGACGCATGGTTGAAGGCATTCACTCGCAGCCGCGTGTCGTGAGCACTGGCAATAAAGGCGTAGCACGAGCCCAGGCTGGTTCCCAGGATCCCGAACTCGCGGTAGCCCTCCGTCTCCAGCCAGTCCATACAGGAGCGAATATCGGCTACTGCCTGCCGGCAGGAAGAGAGCGTCATCCCCACATTGGCCGACACGGCGTAATCAGCGCGCTCAATCTCCGCCGGCCGCCGCACATCGTGATACGGCATGCTCAACCTCACTCCCGCCACGCCCAGCCGGTTGAAGATCCGGCACAGAGCATTGTGGCTGAGCGCATCGGCATTCCACTGCGGCAGCACAATCATGGCTCGCTTGCTGCGCTTTTGCGGAGCAAACCAACGCGCGTTGACCAGGTTGTTCTCCGCATAAGGCGAGCGCACGGCCGAAGTAAACCGCAGAAACGTCCCGACCTCCGGCTTGTGCCGCGCTCCGCCGTTCAATTGTTCCGCGCTGGTGGCGAAGCGCTCCACCTCTCGCTGCTCCAGGCGGAAATCAGCCGGCGTGTCGTAAGCGTAAAACTGATCGCTGTGCTTGACCAGGTATCGGTTTAACTCATGGAAAAACTGCTCATTGGCCTGGTGATCTGCGCTGGGAAAATTTCCATTCACGCCCGGCCAGCCCATCACCCAGTCTGCGCCCCACGCAAACGGTCGAACTACGCGGTTGGTATCGCGGGTAGTAAGACGTGTCTCCCACTCATACATCCACTTCTGATAACGACTCAACATCAGCATAAAACTATAACAAAGCAGAGCCGGCCTCGGGCGGCCTTTGTGTCATTGGCCTTCATGGGTGTCATCCTGAGGAATCTGCATTTCCCAACAACACGTGGGAACGGACGTCCC
>Ga0187776_10000904_pt1 | contig 14499 bp, 9 predicted proteins | sample 0216_BV02_MP12_2_FD_132426 | JGI IMG/M metagenome (GOLD analysis project Ga0187776, IMG submission 132426) | Tropical peat soil microbial communities from peatlands in Department of Meta, Colombia - 0216_BV02_MP12_20_MG | ecosystem: Environmental > Terrestrial > Soil > Wetlands > Peat | place...
CACTTTGTCGAAGCGGTGCTCGACAGCCAGGAAGGGCTGACGCGCATTTCGCGCGCGCACTACGAGCTGGTGATCTGCGACCTGCGCATGCCGCGCCTGGACGGACCGGCATTTTATGAAGCCCTCGTTTCCGCGGGAAGCCCGATGCAGAAGCGGATCATTTTCATCACCGGCGACACGCTGGCGCCGCGCACGCTGGAGTTTCTCGAGCCGCACGGGCTGCCGTACCTGGCCAAGCCGTTCCTGGTGGAGGAGCTGAAACTGGCGGTGCACCGCATGCTCGAGCGCATCCGCAATTCGAGCGAAACGGCTCCGGAGCCGGCGAGAGAGCAAACGGCAGGATCTACGCAATGAATGCGATGCAGGCAAGCGCGAAAAGCGTGATGACTCAGACGCAGCGGAACGCACTGGTGGCGACGGCAGACGGCGGACTGGCGCGCGATCTCGAGCGCGAACTTCTCCGGCTTTCGAGCGCCGGCCGCGCCATTCATGTTTCGCGGCTCTCGCATTTGCACGAACGGCTCAGCGAAACCCGGCCTCGCGTAATCCTGCTGGACGACCACGTCCTGGAAGGCGCACCGCTGGTGGAGTCGTTGCGACAGATGACGGAATCGGCGCCGGTGGTCCTGCTCGGAGATCTCGGCGCTCGAGAAGATTTCTCGCACCTGGTGCCCGAAGGAGACGTGGATTTCGTGGCGCGCGCGGGACACTTTGTGCCGCTGGCCGCGGGACTGGTGGAGCGGCGGCTGCGCTGGGCCGAGCGGTCGGAGACGGCTCTCGGTCCCCCATGGGCCGGCTTGCCGGCGGACAGCGCCGAAATTCTGCGCCACGAAATCAACAACCCGCTCACCGGAATTCTGGGCAATGCCGAGCTGCTGCTGGCTCACCGCGACCGGCTGCCCGCCGCCGATGCGCAGCGACTGCAAACGGTGGTGGCGCTGGCCGTGCGCCTGCGCGAGACGATTCGCCGGCTCAGCAACGCCTGGGAATCGCAACCGCACTCGCTGAAATCCGCTTAGACACGATTGCCGCTCTCTTCGAGAATCTCCGCAGGATTCTGCCGAGACACGGCCGGCTCGCCGTGATGCATTCGGGCGATCCAATGTAAATCTGCGAATCACGTCAGTCCTTTCCTTCGGCTTTCACTTCGGCCGCGGCAGCGTGCGCCTTTGCGAGCAGGGCATCGAGATCGCCGCGGGAGAGAAATTTTCCGGCAAGAACGACGGCGTAAATTTTTTGCGTGTTGGCAATGATTGCGAGCGGGTCGGTGTCGAGCAGGACGAGATCGGCGCGTTTGCCGGCAGCGACGGCTCCAAGGTCGGTTCGTCCGAAAAATTCCGCCGCGTTGCGCGTGGCGGCCGCCAGAGCTTCGAGCGGCGTGAGTCCGGCGGCGACAAGTTGCTGGAGCTCTTGATGGAGGCTCGACCCGACAAAGACGTAGCGGTCAAGCGAATCGCTGCCGGCGAGCAGGCGCACGCCGGCGCGGTGCATCTCACCGGTCAACTTGCGGTCATTCTCAAACTGGCGCAGCCACCAGGCGTCGGTATCGCGGTCGTCCTGGGTGGGATTCTGCGGCGGCGCCCATTCCTTCCGCAGCGCGGCGGGGACGTAGGCAAGCAGCGGATCGGCGGGCGAATCCTCCAGGTGATGCGCGTTGGCGCGAATGGAGAACAGAGTGGGAGTCACCCAGGTGCCGTTTTTGCGGAAGAGCTGCCAGAGCGCCGCGGCTTTTTCGGCGGAGAAAGTGCGGTCGGCTTCATCCTGGATGTCGCCGATGGCCTGCACGTCGCGCCTGGCGCGCGCATCCTGGCGTTTCCGGCGGAGCTCTTCGCCCTGCGAGGAGCAATCAAAGGCGAGCGAACTGTAGATGATGTGCTCGATGCTTTTCTGGCCGGCGTTGGAAGTTTCGGCGGCAGTGACCTCCGTGGGGACGTGGCCGGCGAACGAGATTCCGTCTTGCCGTGATTCTTCGGCGGCGGCGAAGAAAGCGTCGCGCGGCACATCGATGATTTTGATGAAGTCGGCGCCGCGCTGCTGAAGCGCGCGGACGGCGGCGCGCGCTTCCCCGGGAGTCGCGACGCGCAGTTCTTCGGGATTCGGCGGCGCAGCGGGCGCTCCCGCGCGGCGCGGAGGAAGAAGCATGGGTCCGGGCGCAACGATGAGCGGACCAACGAGCGCGCCGCTTGCGATCTCACGCCGCCAGGACTGGAGCGCGTCGAGATCGCCGCCCATGTCGCGGATGCCGGTGATGCCGTTGGCGACAAGCAGCGGCAGCAGAACTTCGCGCGCCCACCCGGGCTTGGCGCTTGTGCCCGCGACGTGCGTGTGCATGTCCCACAGTCCGGGGATGAGGAACTTGCCGCGCGCGTTGACAATCTGCGCGTCCTTCGGAATCGCGAGGGACCCGCTCGCCGCAACAGAGCTGATGGTGCCGCCGGTGACAATCACAGTCTGATCCGCGCGGGAGGGGCCGCCCGAGACGTCGAGCACCGTGACGTGATCGAGGACGAGCGCAATCGGTTTTGCGGCACTGGCGGCGAACGCTCCAAGGGGATGACGGGCGGAGAGAGTCGCAACCAGAGCGAAAGTTAAGGCGGCGAGCCCGGCGAAAAGGTGGCGGGCTGGCGCGAGCAGACGAGAGCGGAGATTCATCGTGACTCCTCGCAACGCCCCGGACGCTCGGAGGGCTTGAGCGGCCGGTGATTAGACGGGGCGCCCGGATGCCGAGATAGCGTGATTGAGGTTGAGGGTGAGCGGCGGAGGTGAAGACGGAACGAAGGATTGACGGTGAAAACCGTGATCGCCAGCCACCGCTGGGACTGTCGATTAGAAAAAATCATGTAGCTGATTCGAGAGGAATTACGGCGATTTCTAATCGCCCAACTGTCGATTAGAAAACGGAGGCAAGGAAGCATGGAAGCAAGGAGGCAGGCGGAGACGGGGCGAATTAAACCCGTGGCGGCCTCCCAGGCCACTGTTCGACGAGCACCGGATCTACTCTGGTTGCCGGAAGGCTGTTTTATCCGGAACAATATCGAAAAACATCCCACCCACTCTTTCCAGTTTAGCCGCCCGGGGGTGGAAATTGGGCGAACCCAACTGCTGTTTGAGTCGCGATTAGAAATTGACTGGCCGTTTGTTTTCATGGACTTGGCGCGATTTCTGTTTGAGGTAGTGTCGCGATTAGCCGTCCCGGCGCCCAGGGCCCTCCAGAAACCTGGCGGGCAAGCCTTTCCTTCACCTCAGAATCTCCTTGAGGTGGGGCCGCAGCAAGGACGCTCGTGCCCTCTCGACTCGCCCGCGCCCTGTACCGATTCGGGAACGACTCGACTCCGTCCTCAATGTCCTCTTTGCCCGTCTGCATCCGAGAATCCTCCTCAATTAACATACGCCACGATGGCAGCGGCAACCGAGGGATGCAATAGTACCGTGCGGTGGAGTCTTGCCCCTGCGCGGCTTCGAAAATCCAAGAAGGAAACTCGAAACTCGAAAATTGCATGAGGGGGCGTCGTCTGGTTCGTTAGCGAGGGCACCTCTACCGAGGAAGATCCAGCAGCGCCACATCCGAAAGTTCCTGCACGCGTTCGAGGACCACTTCGCGGCCGTCGGGTGAGATGTCGAAGTTGCCGGCGTCGAAATCGGGAGCGAGGTTGGTCAACTGCCGCTCGGCGCCCGTTTCGAGATCAAGAAGCCAGAGATTCTTATGCTGAATCTCTCCGCGTAAGTACACGAGCGCGCGTCCTCCCGGGAGAAACGCCAGGCGCCGCGCGCCACGGCTCAGGGTGAGGGGCGGCAGCGGGTGCGCGACGGCCTCGGGCGTAACGGCCTTCACCGAGAAGGTTGTCCCGATCTCCGGCCCGGAGTAGAGAACAAAGCGGCCGTCCGGCGCCCATGCGGGATCAAGCGCGTAATCCTGGACAAAAATTGAAGGGGCACGGCCGTCGAGAGGGACGCGAAAGAGGTGCGGGACGCCGTGATCGTCGGCCGCCGAAGTGATTGACTGGCCGTCTGGCGCCCATGCGGGAGAACCCTGCAGGTTGAGCGAATCGGCCACGATGCGCGCGTTCGTGCCATCGGCCTGCATCACGTACAGGAGCGTTTGCCCGTGCTGGCGAACAGAGAATGCGATGTTGCGTCCATCCGGGGAGATTGCCGGGCCGCCAAAGACTTGCGCGTCCTGTCCGCGCCACAACTCCGTGGATGCCCCGCCTGAAAGTTTCCAGATAGTCTCGTTCGTGCCGGTCGCAGAGACATATAGAAGGTAGTCTGGCCCAAATCGCGGCGCGAACCCCGCGCTGGTGGTCAACGACATCCGAACTGGCGCCGAGACTCCTTTGGGGGAATCGGCAATCGGCAAGCGCCAAAGTGTTCTCTTGGGAGTTGCGAGGCTGACGACGAGGCGGCGGGCGTCAGCGCTGGCGGCCAGCGACGTGTAGCGGTCGAGGCCCGAGGTGAGCCGGTGGGGAATGCGGCGCTCGACGTCCATGCTGTAAAGCCACGTCCCAGAACGCTCGGGATCACTGGCGAGGTAAAGCAGTGTGCGCCGGTCCAACAGGACCGGAAAAGTCACGCGCGCATTGTGCGAGGTGATTCGCTCGGGTGTCCCGCCGGCCGGACGGATGCGCCAGATGTCTAATTTGTCCGGCAGGGAACCCTGGACGAAGTAGATGAATGCCGAATCGGGCGACCACAAGGGAAAGTGAGCGTGAAGTCCGGCGGGCGCCGCGAAGATGGGCCGGGCATCCGGCCGCAGGGTGCCGTCAGAAACGAAGAGGGGGTCACCGGGTCCGGGCGTGTGATAGGCGAGCCGGGAACCGTCGCGCGACCAGTCGAACTCGGCTATGCCTTCCAAATATGGCCTCGGTTGTCCGCCGAGAGTCGGCACGGCCCAAACATTTATGCCGCCGCCTTTCGAGCCGTCCTGCTTGCGAACCCAGAATGTGACGGAAGCGCCGTCGGGAGTGAATCCCAAAGTGCGGATGTCGGGATTGACGAGGTCCGGCGTGCTCCCGTGGGTCAGGTTGTGGAACTGCCCCGAGCCCACCTGTGTAACCCAGACGTCCATCTGTCCATCGCGGTCAGACAGAAACGCCACGAAATGGCCGTCGCGCGACACCGCCGCAGCCTCCGCCACTCCTTCGAAATCCGTGACTTTCTGAAATCGAGCGTCGGCGATGGGATTGCGCCAGAAGTATTCAGTCCGCTGCAGCCAGAAGATTGCGGCAATCGCCAACAGAGCCATCGAGCCAATTATCCAATAGACGTATTTTCGAGTGACTCGCGGAGCAGCCGCCACCGGCAGGCGAGCGACGGCGCTGGTTGAGTCGGTGTCGCGTTTAAGGCGCTGCAAATCGGAGCGAATTTCTGCGGCCGACTGGTAGCGGAGATCACGATTCTTTTCGAGGGCCTTCAAAATGATGCGCTCGAGTTCGGCCGGGACTTGAGGATTCAGGCGCACGGGCGCGGCGGCGTTGGCGTGCAGGATCGAGTCGAAGATGGCGGTAGTAGTGGCGCCGGCGAAAGGCGCATGGCCAGTAGCCATCTGGTATAGGACGGCGCCGAAAGAAAACAAATCGGTGCGTGGGTCGAGAGCGTCGCCACGGACCTGCTCGGGCGACATGTAGGTCGTGGTGCCGAGAAGCGCGCCGGGAGCGCTCAGGGAGTTCTCGAGGCTTTCGGTGGGGGCTGAAGGGGCTTCCGCAGCGGCGCCTGCCGTTGGATGGAACACCTTGGCAAGCCCGAAGTCGAGAATTTTGGCCTGGCCGGCCCTGGTGCAAAAGATATTCGCGGGCTTGATGTCGCGGTGCATGATGCCTTTGGAGTGAGCGGCATCGAGAGCGCCGGCAATCTGGATGGCAAGTTCGAGGACCTCATCGGTTGGCAGCGGCTGATTGCCGATGCGGTGCTTCAGCGTTTGGCCTTCGAGATATTGCATGACCAGGAAGGCCTGGCCGTTTTCTTCGCCGACGTCGTAAATGGTGCAGATGTTAGGATGGTCAAGAGCCGAGGCAGCCTGGGCTTCGCGGCGGAATCGTTCGAGAGCTTTTTCCTCGCGAGCCGTCTCCGGCGGAAGGAATTTGACGGCGACGAAGCGATGGAGGCGGGTGTCTTCCGCCTTGTATACGATGCCCATGCCCCCGCCGCCGATTTTTTCGAGAATGCGGTAATGCGAGATGGTCTGGCCGATCATGGCGGGAAGTCAGTTTGGCAGCGGATGTTAGGCCGCACAACGACACCAAGTCAACACGGCAGCGCGATGCTCGGAGCGAAGTTGGCGATGAATCACCTTATCAAAGGTAACGTGGATTACTAGCGAGAACGCCTGTTCTCGACAGTTGCCCAGAGTCATCCTGCTTCCCGGGGTCCGACTTCAATACTTCTGGCTTCTTGAAATGTCTCCCGTTTGCTCGCATAACAATTCACTATAATTCCTCCACCGTGCAAATGACCTTTGTATTCCGGCACCAGGTCAAGACTAGCCGCCGATTTGTGTTTGAAAACATCATGGACCTCGATCATGTCTGCACCCTTCACAAAAAATGGTTTCGTAATCTCCGCGTCATCGTCCAAAGACCTGATTTTGTTGAATACCGACTTACTAGCCTCTTCTATGGCCTCAGGCAAGAGATTCGAGTGCGCGGTGGGCCTGTAGACGAGAACCGCTACTGGTATGAATTCCTCGCACCGCTGGCCGACATGCGCGTTGACGGTCTCATGGGAGGTCCTGATGGAGCGCTCTCCCAAATCGAGACCGTCACCTTCAAGTTTCACTGGCTCCTGGCCCCGTTTTTCTGGCTCCTTCGTCCGCTCTTTCGCAAGCAGAAAAAGGACATCCTGCGGGACGACACCGCCCTCCTTGAACGCGTCTATGAGCTAGATCGGAAGGGTTTCATACGGCTTGAGATTCAGGCTCCGCGTGTCGTCGTTTATGGTGGAAATGGATTTTTTGGCCGCCTAGTCGTCCAAGATCTTCTGAGATTCTCCTCGGCCCAGATCACTATCGCCTCTCGTCGTGCAAAGGTCGTCGATTATCATGGGTTCCGTGACCGCGTTCGGTGGGTCCAATCCGATCTCAACGATTTCACTTCTGTCCGGGCCACCATCGAAGGCGCGCAGGCGCTGGTTTCTTGTGTCGGCCCGTACCAGGGACAATCCTTAAACTTGCTGGAGGCATGCGTTGAAAACCGTGTGCCTTATGTGGACGTTGCTGACGACCGGGATTTCCTCCTTCGTGCCTATGGGTTTTCCTCGAAAATAGCGGAAGCGGGAATCCCAGCGCTAATCGGCTGCTCAGTTGTGCCCGGATTGTCCACGCTGCTGACCCAATACTGTCGTGATCAATTCCCGTGCGCAAATCGCACCAAAATCTGCATTTCGCCTGGAACTCGCCATCCCCGGGGGCCGGGCTCTTTGCTTTGTCTATTATCCACTGTGGGTAAAGAGATCTCCATCACGGAAAACGGCAATCCCAAGAAAGTCATCGGCTGGACCGGGCGTGAGCGGGTCTTTTTTCCTCCGCCGATGGGTGCCCGTTGGGTTTACTTCGTTGTTGATGTTCCTGATTATTTCCTGCAAACGAGATATTTTGGCGTCCAATCGGTCGAATTCAAGATTGGATCCGAACTAGATGCTTTGAACCACCTCCTATCCGGTCTCCGCGCTGCGAGCCAATTCTTGAAAGCCCCCAACTTGCATGCATTGGTTTTTCCAGCCCGCTTACTCATTCAAATCGCTTCTCTGTTCGGGACATCCCAGGGAGGCATGATGGTGGAAGTTTCTTCTTCAGAACCTGGTTTGTCCCAAACGGTGGCCATGTGCGCTTTTGCTGCACAGCACGGCGAAGTCATTCCTGCCATCCTTCCCTCGATCGCCGCGCAATTGATCCTCAAAGGCCACCTCAACTACGGCGGAGTTGTCCCGTTGAACGATTGGATTCCCCAACGGGCTTTGGTAGAAGAGCTCTCCAAACGCAATGTCACCCTGGCTGTTAGGCAAAGGAACGCTTCTTCCTGGGTGCCCTGCACCTGATTTTGAAGGTTGCTGTTGATAAATCGCTGTGTCACAAGTGATCCGGGTTGCTCGTGATGACGGTTGTTATCAACAATTCTTTGACCGTTCACCCGTCGATTTTCATTGGAGAGATAAGCGGCGATCATCGATGCGACATCATCAGGAACTCCCGCACGCTCCAGGGCGGTCACTTCCGCGAGGGTAAATCGAGACGTTGAGGTGCACATAGCTTTGATATTCTACGGTGGTGACGGATTCCAGCGATGAACTCAGAGTAGTTCCGCTCACGCCAGACCGTTGGCCAGCGTTTGAGGACCTCCTGTCTCAAGGCGGGCCGTGCAGCCGGTGCTGGTGCATGTACTGGCGAATCGGTCCCGGGTACTACAAACGAGATCCCGAAACAAACAGGTCGGCATTCCACGCTCTGGTTCGCAGTGGTCCGCCCCCAGGGCTCATCGCCCTGTCCGGCAACGTGGGTCTAGGTTGGTGTCAGTTGACCCCGCGCGACGCTTTACCGTGGATGGACCGCGCGTGGAGGGTCAGGCGCGTTGATAACAAACCGGTTTGGTCCATCTCCTGTTTCTATGTTCGCAAGGGGCACAGGAAACAGGGCATCAGTCGCCGGCTGCTCGAGGCGGCCATTGAAACGACCAAGCGAAACCAGGTACGGCTTCTGGAAGCATATCCGCTCGATGCGAGTTTCACAGATAAAACAGCTTCTTTCACCGGCTATGTTTCCACTTTTCGACGAGCTGGTTTTAAGATCGTCACCCGGCATGCGCCAACTCAAGCAATCATGCGACTGGACCTAGGAGTCCAGGCCCGCCAACCGCGAGGATCGCGTTCCATTCCGGAATAGAGGACAGCCCTCCGAATGGTTCTTGAAGCTTGACGCCCCGCCGTCAATAGCTGATATTGCTGAGTTTTACCTTGCTCGCTCGGGCTGCTCGTTTCTGGGCTGAGGAGGACCGAGGTCATGATCCAGGAAGATATTCTGAAGAACTTTCCCGAACTGTTTGGCACGAAGAGAGTGAACGGGCGAGAGGTCAACGTCGAACAAACGATTGACGCGCTCACCCGGGAACTGGGGCCTGAGATTGCCAAGGCCCTCACCGCGCGTCGCGCGCTGCTCGAGTCCCCTGCGCCGGTCATGAAGAAATACGCCTGGCCTGATTGGGATGAAAAATTCGAGGACCCGGTCAGCGGGCAGCCTTGGACCTTTCGTCAGATCGTCCAGGGCATGGTTGACAACTTTCTTGGCCGGGAAAGTAAGTGGCGCTGGCGGCTCAATGACGAAGTGCCCATCCCCAAGGACGCGCATCCGCTGACGAATCCGGGTTTGGAGCTCACCGGGCCCTGGCATCCACTGGACATGGCCTTCAACGCGCTGAACAGTCCGGCGCCGGTGAATATGCCCGACTGGGAAGACGCTTCACCGCCGCATTTCCGGCCGGATGGCACGCCCAAAGATCAGCCGATTGCGATATTTTCCGCCCTGCAAAACGCCAAAGAGATTCTGGAAGGCCGCTGGGCGAACCGCGCGTACGAAGTTGTGAAGAAAGGACAGCCGCGCACGTACCGGATCAACAAGCCGCCGTCCGAGTGGCCGACGCGATTCTGCCGGCCTCCGGGCAACCACGTGCGCTTTGACTACATTACCGTCGATAGCGAAGCTGCGCCCGGCCTGATCGCCATCGTGGCGCTGTGGACCCTCAACAACTACGACTTGCTGAAGCGCGCCGGAACCGGCGTGTACTACTACATCCCCAAGATTCAGACTCCGCAGGAAGCCCTGATCGTGGAGAAGCTCCTGTCGCGCCTGGAGGGCATGATCGGCGTGCCAGTGGGCAGCATTAAGATCAAGGTCCTGTATGAGGAGGGCAATGCGGGCCGCTCGCTCGCGGCAATCGCCTGGGTCTTGCGGCGCCGGCTGCTGGGCACAAACGTCGGCCGCTGGGACTACACGGGAAGCATTATTGAGATGTGGAAGGACGATCCCAAGGGAGTCTTTCCGGACCCGCAGACCGTGGGGATGGCCGTGCCGACCATGATCGCTTATCAGCGTTACAACGCCCTGATGATGCTCATGGCCGGCATGAAGAATGGCGAACTCAGCCAGGGCGCTCCTATCGGCGGAATGGCGGCGGTCATGATCTACCAGACGAGCGATCCCTACGGCCGCTCGCGGTACAACCCGCTGGCTCTGCGGGCCATGGCGATCGACAAGTTGCGCGAGCGCCTGCTGGGCCTGATGTTTGTGCCGGAGGGATCCTGGGCCGCCGGGCAACAAGCTGCGCTCGACGACATCCTGGCCGGCCGGGTGAAAGGACGGCTCTACGATGCCTATCGGCAAAGCTGGGTCGCCAGCCCGGAAACCGCCTATGTTGCCGCCGGCAATGTACCCTTGCGGGCGCAGGTGAGCGAGCTGCAAGCAATCCTCGATGCGCCGGTAGAGACCACCGATGTGAAGGGTAAACCTGTGCCGACGGTTGCAAGCGGCCTGAGCGACACGGAGAGGGCAGTGCTGCAATCCCGCGGCTTGTTGAGCGCGCAGGGCAAGATCACGCCGCGGGTCCTCACGAAGGAAATGCTGGACGCACCCGAGAAGCTCTTCACACAAGAACTCTGGGACTCCATCTACAGCGTGCCGAAAGGCGAGATCACCATTGAGCACATTCAGCACTCCTTCTATATGGCGGCGAACTACGGATTCCAGATCCTGAACGGCAACTTCGCCGCCGCCATTGACGACTACGAGCTCAAGCTGCGGTTCATGAATGACCTGGCCACCTACCGAATCAACGTGTCGTGGCTGTGGACCCTGGCGCGTCACCAGGCCACCATCACCAAAGATGGTCAATTCAAGCGATCGGCGCTCACTGAGGACGGAGTCGAACTGGCTGCCGATGCCGAACCAGTCAAGGCCGGTGCCCGCTTCACCCGCGAGCTATTCAACAAAGTGTGGGACTACCACAACGAATGGACCTCGCGATTCTTTGCCGAGCTGGATCGCCGCCACGACCCCGGCCGTTTTGACCGCTCCAAAGCGCCGGTCATCATGGAGCTTCTCAAACGGCAGTTGCTTTGTCCGCGTTACATCCAGCACAGCGCCCGCGTGCTGTTCGTCGTGGGGGAGGCCAACCAGCAGGAGCGCGCGCAGATCATGGATGCGGTCTTCGATCTTTCTCGCGAGGAAATCATCAAGCGCGTCGAAGCCGGTTCCATGAAGAAGCTGGCATTGGACGCCCACGATTACATCTACGACATCTTCGAGGAAGCGCAGCGCGCGGCGCCAGGCTCACACGGGAGGCAGTCCGCGTAAGTGTGGCGGGAGCAGCTGTCGGAGTGGGGTAGTGGCTTTTGTCGACGTAGCGGAGTCTTAGAGCAGGTCAGGGATCGTCAGCAGACTCATGCAACCGTGTCCGCTGCGCGAATTTCTTCGAGTTGTGACAAGCACTTCATATCGCAGTCCATCAAGCCGGCAAGCAACAACGGACAATCTACGATCGTCCACGAAGTCCAGTGGCCATCGGTCATTTGCCATTTTGAGGCGGTCACGACGGCTGGCAGCATTTTGTGGGGGCAGAAGACCCTTTGCATGCGGTCCACGCTGGAGGTCGCGAGGTTTTTCCGGGCAGACATATCGCTCATGGTCCACCCCCTTTGAATCTACCTGTCTTCTGACCAGGCCATACCACGGATGAGCCGAGAATGCCGTGACGGCTGTCACCCAATTGCGGGGCATACGACACAAGCATTGTTCCATTCCCGGTAGCGCGCTCAGGCGTCAAACCGACGGTTGGGATTCGCTGCCAGCCCTTCCGCTATTTGAAGCTAATAGTTACCCTGCGGACTGCAGATGTCCGGTAACGCCGTTAATCAGGCATGTGCCCGTCCAGTGATCCGCTCGAACCTGGATTTCCTCGCACACCATGAGCTACAGTGGATTCCTTACTGTTAGTCGGCACACGATCCTATGATTTGTGAGCCACCAAGCCGATGCAGCCGCGTGCGGTGATTGACTATGTCCGACGAGCTTTTAACTTCGACCGGCTGTAAGATGAGTCCTCTGGTCAAGTGCCCTATGAATTGCATCAGTTCCAGCAAGGAGTCGTCATGCATCTAACCGGTAGTCGCGCAGCTAGTAGCTGGTCATTCGCGGCCGCAGCGCCGAGCAAACCAGGGGGATCTACCGTTCCTGGCGTCGCGTACCGCCTCGCGCTGCGGCTTACTCAGTTCCGTTTTATCGCACTCGCGAGCCTCTTGGTTATGCCCGCGTGTAGGACCGCGCCTCGGACGTCGCTGATGCTCCCTGGTGGTGGCGAGTGGCATGAATTCGAGGGAACGTGGACCGCTGCCGGGAGCCGATACATCATGCACCTCGGTGATCGTCGAGCCTCCATTGCGAATTTCGAAGGCTCGCTGCTGCTCGTGGGACGTTCGCGCCCGGCTGTAGGTTTCCGCTCGGAAGCGATCGTGCTCAATGATAGTGTCACCGGGATGGTTGGTCGAGCCGTGTGGACCGATGACCACGGCGACCAAGCGTTCAGCGAACTCCGAGGCGAGGGCACCGCGACGGGCAACAAGATCGTCGGGACTTTCATTGGCGGGACGGGGCGCTACTCGGGCGCCACAGGCACATACGAGTTCTCCTGGCGGTTTCTGCTGGAGACCGAGGATGGGACTGTGCAAGGCCAATCCATCGGTCTCAAAGGACGGGTCCGCGTAGGGACGGCGGACACCACACCTGACGGAGGAAACCCGCGGTCATGATCAGTCCAGGTTTATTGATCAGAGGTGCGTTGCCTTTCGCGTTGGGCATCGGCATCTGGTTCGCACCAGTCCCCGCAGGACTAACGGAACCGGCCTGGCACCTTTTTGCAGTGTTCCTGGCTGCGATCGTGGCAGTGCTGGACGGTGCATTTCCGCTTCTCACTTCCACCATGCTGGCGATTGCAGCCGTGGTCCTGACCAATACGATCTCGCCCGCCAAGGCGTTCGCAGGTTTTGCTAACCCGAGCGTGCTGCTTGTGGTGACTGCGTTCCTCGTCGCGCAAGCGGTCGTCAAGTCCGGACTAGGCCGGCGAATCAGCCTGTTCATGGTGAGCCTGTTCGGACGCTCGTCGCTCGGACTCGCCTATAGCATTGTCCTCACCGATGCGGCTATCGCGCCGGCATTTCCCAGCAACACCGCACGCGGCGGTGTCCTGTTCCCAATCGTCTTGTCGGTGGCGCAAGGTTCCGGTTCGCGGCCGGATGATCCTGAAGGCCGCCGACTGGGCGGCTATCTTATGTTTTGCTCGATGGCGAGCCTGGCCGTTTCGTCCGCCCTGTGGATGACGGCCACTTCCGCTAATCCGATCGGAATTCAGGTGGCGCGAGAGTTCGGGCTAGAAATCGGCTTCGGGAAATGGCTGATTGCTGCTTCAGTCCCAGCGCTCAGCGCGATCCTGATTTTGCCCTGGTTCGTCTCGCGCCTATTTCCGCCCGGCGTGGCAGAGACACCGGATGCTCCGGTCGCGGCGCGGAAAGCCCTCTCTGCATTGGGACCGCTCTCCCGCAGCGAATGGATCACCTCAGTTGCATTCTTGCTCATGGTATCCGGTTGGATTTTCGGCGACGCGCTAAAGCTCAACGTGACCAGCATTGCTTTCGCTGGGCTGGGTCTGCTCCTGGTAACACGCGTCCTTACGCAAGATGATGTCGCGACACAGGGCGACACACTTGTTACATTCCTCTGGCTCGCCGTTCTGTTCGCCCTGAGCGGTCAGCTTAATGAGCTTGGTTTCATGGGTTATGTGGGCCAGCGACTGGCGGCACACCTGGGCGGCCTATCGTGGCCGGTCACGTACGTGGCGCTGATCGTGATCTATGTGGCGATCCATTATATGTTCGTGAGTCAGTCGTCGCAGGTTCTTGCTCTCTTGGGCGTGTTTCTCGATGTCGGAATCCGCGGCGGCGTCCCCGCGCCACTGATGGCGTTCGCACTTCTCTTCGCGAGCAGTTACTTCTCCGTGATTACCCCACAAGGTGGAAGCCAGAATGTCATCTTCGTCGGCAGCGGCTATCTTATGCAACGTGAACTTTACCGGCTTGGACTGTTGATGACACTGTTGTTTCTGGCCATATTCTTGACGATTGGGACTGCGTGGATCCTTTTTGTGACACGATGATTGTCCCGAGCTGAGAGTTATCCCGGTCCCGCCTCTGAACGCGCGGCGCACTGGTGGATTCCCGTCTTCAGCACCATTCCAAGGCCATAGCGCTCCGAAACAGGAGAGCCGAGAGGATTCCGAAATATCCGATTTGCAGCCAGTCGCGAACGCATTAGACGCAGTCCCAGTGGTCTCGCAATCCGAGAACCGCAATAACATCAGACCCGGTCGATCGGCCTCTTCAGCTCGGGGTAGTGTCGATAAATCGCCTCTTCCCCACTGGTCAGGTTGCTGGTGATAGTGCATGTTATCGACAGTTATCCCGACCGGTCTC
>Ga0187776_10000905_pt1 | contig 14492 bp, 14 predicted proteins | sample 0216_BV02_MP12_2_FD_132426 | JGI IMG/M metagenome (GOLD analysis project Ga0187776, IMG submission 132426) | Tropical peat soil microbial communities from peatlands in Department of Meta, Colombia - 0216_BV02_MP12_20_MG | ecosystem: Environmental > Terrestrial > Soil > Wetlands > Peat | place...
GATGCTCGCCGCGCAGGTGACGCTCGGGCTCGCGACGCTGCCCCTTTCGGCGGCGCACCTCGACGGCTCCGAGATGGTGAGGCTGATGACCTGGGCGCAGCACGTCGTGACGTTCCGGGGCGACGCGGCGAGCTACGTCGTGGAGGCTCCGGTCCTGTTCAAGGCGCACCTGCTGCTGGGCCTCACGATCTTCCTCGTCTTCCCGTTCTCGCGGCTCGTCCACGCCTGGAGCGGGTTCGGCGCGCTCGCCTACCTCGTGCGCGCCTACCAGGTGGTGCGCGCCCGCTAGAGGCGGCGCCCCCGCCGTGAGGCGGGGCGCGGGAATTTTCGGCATTCCCGGCGCGCAAGACGCGGTATCGGCCGGTTGCTGCCGTCGATAGATTGGGCTCGCGGACCCCGGTCCGCGTTCCCCCGGTCCCCCGACGGAGGCGATGATGCCTGACGATTTGGCGCTGGCCCGGCCGATGCACGGCCCAGCTGGCGGCGCGCGGGTGCTCCAGGTGCATCCCACGCGGCGCTGCAACCTCGCCTGCGGGCACTGCTACTCGTGGTCGGGACCGCGCGCGCGGGAGGAGCTGTCCCTCGAGCTCCTCCTCGCGTGCGTCGAGGACGCCGCGGGCCTCGGCTACACGGAGCTCGCGGTCTCCGGCGGGGAGCCGCTGCTGTACCGGGGGCTCGCGCCGCTCCTCGCCCGCGCGCGCTCCGTCGGCATGACGACCACGATGACCACCAACGGCATGCTCGCGAGCTACCATCGCTGGGATCCCGTGGCGCCGCTGGTGGACGCGCTCGCGGTTTCGATCGATGGCCGCCCCGCCGAGCACGACCGCATCCGCGGAAGGCGCGGGGCCTTCGACCGCACGGTCGAGAACCTCGAGGTGCTGCGCGATTCGGGCGTGGCCTTCGGCTTCGTCTTCACGCTCACCCGGCACAACGTGGAGAGCCTCGAGTTCGTCGTGCGGCTCGCGGCCGAGCAGGGCGCGCGCAGCGTCCGGGTCCATCCGCTCACGCTGCACGGCCGGGCGATCGTGCGCATGCCCGGCTCGCGGCCCGATTCCCACGAGCTCGTGGCGGCGCTGCGCGAGTCCGCGCGGCTCGCCGGCGAGCTCGACGTGGCGCTGCACGTGGACGCGCTCGCGCGCGGGCAGTTCCTCGCGTACCGCGAGCGCCTCGTGCCCGCGCGTCCCGTGCGCGAGCTCGCGGACGCCGCCCCGATCCTCGTGGTGGAGCCCGATTCGACGGTCGTCCCGCTCACGCACGAGGTGAGCCGCGACCTCGCGCTCGGGCGCCTCGTGGAGGCGCCGCTCCCCGCGCTCGCGCCCGAATGGATCGCCTCGGGCCGGGGCGAGCGCCTCGCGCAGGCGTGCGAAGACGCCTGGAGCGCGCTTGCGGCCGCGGAGGATTGCGCGGCGACCTACTGGTACGACGAGGTGGCGGAGCGCACGCGGGCGGACGCGGCGCGCGCGGCGAAATCCATCCCGATCGTCGAGGCGGGCGTCGTGCCGGCGCGGAAGCCCACGGCCTTCCACGATTTCCTGGAGACGGCCTTCGTCGGACCGACTTAGGCGCAGATTTCCGCGGGGTCGTCCGCACAGTTGTCCGCGTTAATTTCGATGTGGTAGCGCAAATTCCTCAGGCGAACGAGTGGCTGCGATTGCCGCCGGTCGTCGACAAGAAGTCGATATCTTCCTAGGGAGCCGTTCCGAAGTCGGGGTCCTCAAGAGAACGCAGCTCTCCGACCCCTCCGGCACTGAGACCGCCACGCTGGACGCGAACGGCAACATCGCCACGCGCACCGACCGCCTCGCGCGCTCCACGCATTACACCTACGACCTCACGCGCAACCTCGAGATCTCGCGTACGGAGGCCTACGGGACCTCGATCGCCCGCACGATCACGACGACGTGGAACCCCACTTATCGCCTTCCCGCGACGATCACGGAACCCTCGGGTGTGGCGGGCGTGAACCTCGTCACGACCTTCACGTACGACGCGGCGGGCAACCTCATAGAAGAGGGCTTGAGGCCCTCCTCTAAAGTGCATCAAGGGAGTCCCGAAACACGTTGTAGATGAACGCCGGCGGGCGCATCAGCATCCGCACGGTTCGGGTTCGGTCTACGCGGCCTGCCGGATCAGGGACTCAGCCGGGATTCCAAGGCCCCGATGGAGTCTCCAAGCCATCGCCATCGTCAGTGGTCGCTTATGGCTGAGGATCTCGTAGACGCGATTGGGCTGGCCGATGAAGGGGACGAGATCCTTGACGGTCAGGTTGCGTTGTTCCATGACCAGCTTGATGGCGGCCACCGGGTCGGGCAAGTCGAGCGGGAAGTGGCGAGCCTCGTAGGCCTCCACCAGAGTCACGAGCACATCGAGCCGATCACCTTCAGGGGTATTGCGCTTGGCGTCCATCAATTGCTCGATGGCTGAGAGCGCCGCCTCGTAGTCCTTGCGCGTCTTGATGGGTTTGATATCCATTGCTTTGCGTTCCTTCATACCGTTTGCGCATCGATACGGTCATATTGGCGGTGCGTGCCGATAAAGCGGACGTAGACCACCCGATAAGGATAGTTGATCCATACCACGATTCGATACTTGTTCCCCGCCACGTTGAACACCACTCGGCCATCCTTGAGGATGCTCGCGTTGCCGATTTCGCGCTTCACATCGGCCGGCGCCGCCCAATCGGCTTTCAGCACTTGGCGATACCAGGCCAAGGTGGGCTCACGCGCGTCGCCGTATTCCGGGCGGCTCTCGACAAACTGCTTGATCGTCCTCAGAGCTATGACACGCATCCCCGATTATAGTCCCATCTCGGGACTTCGAAGAAGGTCAGCTCCCCAGCTGGGTCGGCCCTTTAGCTCGTGGCAGAGGCGACGGAAGTAGTTGTGGTTGGCGCACTACGACAACGCAAAGAAAACTCCAACCGCTTGCACTAGCATCAATACGTAGCTCGTGATGACCCAAGTCCACTTCGCGTGTATCCGAGGGTTGAATGCCCGAATCAGCAACGTAACGGCTGCAGCGGCAGGAGGCGCCCCTAAGACAATCACCAGCGGCACTAGGGATGGATTCAGAATCGCACTCATGCCGCTGCTCTTCCTATGGAAAGTGGACAGGCGAAAGCGTTCGATGGCTTCGGGCAATGCTGATCGGTGCACATCTTGTCAACGAGGATTACACAAATCGCAGTCGCGCCAACGACGCATCCTCCGAGGCAATAGACATTGAGTGGCGGGGGCAAGCCGGCGCAAGCGAGGCAAAAGAACCACGTATTCGGGCAAAGCGTGGCCCACGCCATGCACTTCCAGTAGTTGCTGTCGCTACAGAGAAGACCAAGGCGATCGGTATATCTCAGGCTGTTGTCAACGGCGTAGTTATAAGGGTGGTTGTAGAGAGGCGCCTTTGGCAAGAACTGCTGTATTAGCTCTGGGTTTCCGATCGTGGAAGGGGCACCGAGCCGAGCGACGGGTAGTCCGCGCTGAAGGACAACGCCCAACGGATCGCTCTCCATATACCTTCCGATGCGCGGATCATAGTCGCGGAAGTAGTTGTAGTGTTCCGCGTGCCGACGGCGGTTAGTGTAGCCGCCCCGCCGGCATCCTTCCCTTCCGCGACCGGAGGAAAAATGCTCAGAGCGAAGCGAATCACGCCCGTACGCCGCGCGACCCACGATCCATCGATGACAAACCCGTTGCACGCGCTTAAGGAGTCGTTCGTGCAGTGGTCGGTGGCGGTAGGTCTTTCTCCCCACACGGCCGCCATACGGCGCGCGGCACTGGATCGTTTCATTCGCTGGTGCCACGAGCGCGGCATCGACGCCCCTCGAGGCATCCGGCACGATGTGCTCGAGGGGCACCAGCTCCATCTCGCCGAATGTCGCAAGGCGAACGGGGAGCCGCTCCAGCTCAGCACGCGGGCGACGCGACTGAATCCCATCAAGGCCTTCTGCAAGTGGCTCGTGCGCAGGAAGCTCCTCGAAGTCGATCCTTCGCTCGAGCTCGTCCTCCCCCGCTTGCCCAGGCGGCTTCCGCGCCGGGTCCCGAGCATGGCCGAAATGAGGGCGATCCTCGCGGGCGCCCGAGGCGATACGCCGCCGCGGATCCGGGATCGCGCGATCATGGAAGCGCTCTATTCGACGGGCCTGCGGCGAAGCGAGCTCATCCGGCTCAGGATCTCGGACGTGAGCTTCGAAGATTCCACGGTTCTCGTTCGTTCCGGCAAGGGCGGCCGCGATCGAGTCGTTCCGCTCGGGGGCGCCGCCCGCGCATGGATCGAGCGTTACCTGCGCGCAGTCCGACCCGGGCTCCGATCCGGGCTGGATCGCGGCGAGCTGTTTCTCACCGATTACGGCGAGCCCTTCCACAGGAACCGGCTTGGCGACACGATCCATCGGTACGTCGCGCGCGCCGGCCTTTCCGGTGCCTGCCACATCTTCCGCCATGCGTGCGCGACGCACATGCTCGAAAACGGCGCCGACATACGTTTCATCCAGGCGATGCTCGGCCATTCCGACCTTTCCACGACCCAGATCTACACCCACGTCTCGATCGCGAAGCTGCGCGAAATCCATGCGGCCACTCATCCGGGAGCTTGGGGCGGCGACGATCAGCGCCGCGCGTTCGCGAAGTACGCCTTCGCGCCCGACGAGAGAATCGCGGGCAGGTGCGTGTAGATGTAGCGAACGCCCTTCGCGAGCGCCGCCTGCACGGCGTCGGCCGCGGCGGGCATCCCGGGCGTCTTTCCCGCCGCGACGATGCGCGCGAGCGTCTCCTCGATCGCCTTCGCCACGGGCGGCGCCTTCGGGTTGCCCGGATATCCCATCGATTGCGAGAGGTCCGAGGGGCCGATGAAAAACACGTCCACGCCCTCCACGCGCAGGATCTCCTCCACGTGGGGGAGCGCCGCGGCATCCTCGATCTGCACGCACACCAGCGTCTCGCGGTTCGCCTCCTCGATGAAATCGGCCACGGCCCCGCGTAAGCCATAGCCCGAGGCGCGCGTGCCCGCCGCGAGGCTGCGCTCGCCGAGCGGATGGAATTTCACCGCGCGCACGGCCGCGCGTGCCCGTTCGGCATCGTCCACGTGCGGCACCTGCACGCCTTGGGCGCCGCGGTCCATCGCCTGAAGGATGTCGGCGGCCCCGTGGGTACGCGGCCGCACGATCGGCGTGACACCCGAGCCCTCGGCGGCCATGATCATGAGCTCCATCGATTCGGGGCCGATCGTGCCGTGCTCGCAGTCGATGAGCACCCAGTCGAAGCCGAGCCCGGCCGCGGACTCGACGACCTGGGGCGAGGGGATCATCACCGAGAGGCCGAATGCCGGCTCGCCGGCGGCGAGCTTCGCCTTCATGCGGTTCTTCATTCGCGGACCTTCGCGGCGGCGGTCGCGGGGACGGCGCCGCCCGAGGAGGCGATGCGCGCGTCGAGCTCGGCGATGACGGCGGAGGCGGATGCGGCGGGCGCGGGGAACGCTTCGCGCAGCGCGAGCCGCGTCGATCGCTCGAAGAGCGCGACCGTGGCCTCGGTCATCGGCGCATCGAGGCCCAGCTCGCCGAGCGCGGCGCGCACGTCCGCCATCTCGTGCCAGCGCCGCTCGTGCGCGGTCGCGTGCGTGCGCAGCCAGTTGCCGCCCACCTCCTCGAAGGACGCCGCGTCGAGGGTCGCGACGATCTCGCGCCACAGGTCCTCCTCGACGCCCGCGCGCCGCGCCGCGAGGAGGCTCTCGACGAGGAGCGCTTCCACGCCCTTCGAGAAGACGCTCCTCAGCATCTTGAAGCTCGAGGCCTTGCCCACCTCGGTCCCGTAATCGCGGAAGTCGAGGCCGAGCCCGCCGAGGCGCCGCGCGGCTTCGGCGGCCCGCGCGCCGCACACGAGCACCTTCGCCTTCGCGCCCGCCACACCGACCGCGGAGAGGATCGCGCCCTCGACGAAATCGGCTCCGGCGGCGCGCACCACGGCGGCGATCTCGCGCTTCGTCGCGGGCGAGGCGGCGTTGAGATCGACGAAGAGCTGCCCGGGGCGCAGGTGCGGCGCGCAGCTTCGCGCGGCCTCGAGCGCCACGTCGGTGGTGACGGTCGAGAGAACGACCTCGGCGCGCCCGAACATTTCGGGAAGGGGAACGAAGGCCGGCGGCGCGCCATGCGCGCGCGCGGCGAGCTTCTCGCGCCCGCCCGGCCGATCGAGCAGCACGTCGAAGGCGAGCACCTCGGCACCGCCATCCCGCAGCGCCGCCGAGAAATGCGCGGCCACCTCGCCGAATCCCAGGAAGCCGACGACGGTCAATGTTCGTCCTCCATGCGGCGAATTGTAGGGGAAACGGGCCGGATGCCGATTGCGGAACCGTTCATTGCCAGGCACCCTCGAATCGTGCATGGTGAGGCGTCATGGGCAAAGGACCCGCCATAGCGCTCGCCATCGTGGTCGTGGCCGCCGCCGCGGGAGCGACGTGGTGGAACCAGAGAGGCCATGGAAGCCTGCGCTCGCCGGGCGGTCACGTCCACGCGAGCGCCCCGGGCTGCTCGGCTGCGTCGCTCACCCGCGACGAGGCGGTCCGCGAGGCGCAGGCGCGGCTCGGGAAGTTCTCTGCGTCCCTCGGCCTGCACGAGCGCTTCCCCGAATCGAGCGCGCGCTTCGACGACGACTCGAAATCCTGGATCGTCACGTTCCGCAGTCCCGACTGCAAGGTGATGATGGTCGTCGACCGCTGCCACGCGGACGACCTCGCCGGAACGACGGACTGCCGCGCGGGTTGAGCGAGGCGCGCCCTCAGTCGAGCGGCGCGCGCTCGATGTCCGCCTCGCGGATCGTGCGCCGCACGTGGCGCACGCCGAGCGCGGCGATGACGGCGACGATCGTGATGGCGATTCCCGGCGTGATCTCGGGATCGATCGGAAGGCCCGCGGCCTTCAGCGCCTTCGCCGCGTAGCCCACGAGCCCCACGAGGTAGTAGGTGATCGCCGCGACCGAGAACGCCTCGACCGTCTCCTGCAGGCGAAGCTGCAGCCGCGCGCGCCGGTCCATGGAGGCGAGGAGCTGCTGGTTCTGGCGCTCGTGGGCGACGTCCACGCGCGCGGCGAGGAGGCTGTTCGCCCGCGCGACGCGCTCGGAGAGCTCGAGGAGCCGGCGCGAGACCGACTCGCACGTGCGCATCGCCGGGGTGAAGCGGCGCGCCATGAACTCGCCGAGCATCTGGGTGCCGGGCAGGCGGGCCTCGCGAAGCTCGGCGAGCCGCGCCTCGACCAGCTCGCTGTAGGCGCGCGCGGCGCCGAACCGGTAGCGCGACGCCGCGATCTCGCTCTCCACGCCGGCCGAGAGGCGCGTGAGCTGGTCGAGGAGCATCTCGTCCTGGCCGGAATCGCGCGCGAGGTCCGCGGCGAGCGCGGCGAGGGCGCGCTCCATGCGCGCGAGCTTCGGCGCCGCTTCGCGCGCGACGGGAAGGGCGAGGAGCGCCATCATCCGGTAGACGTCGATCTCGAAGAGCCGCTGGAGCGTGCGCCCCGCCTGGAAGCGCGACAGCGACCGGTCGAACAGCAGGAACCGGCCGAAGCCGTCGCCGTGGATGCGGAAGTCGGTGAACGCCGCCGCCGCGCCGCCGCCGACGTCGGAGCCGAGCACGTAGTTGCCCTCGAAGGCCGCGGCGATCTCCCGCGCCGGCGGCATGGGCGTCCCGCGCTCGAGCATCTCGGCGTGGGCCGCGGCGAGCGTGAGACCCGGAATAGCGGCGAGCCAATCGGGAGGCACGGAGGAGGCGGCGGTAACGGCGAAGCGAGCGGGGCCGAGTCCGTCGCGGTAGAACGTGTACGAGGAGAACTCGGTGTGCCGCTCCCAGCGTAGGCGGAACGCGCCGAGCGCCGCGGTGAAATGGATCGCCTCCTCGGGAGGCGGAGCCGCGCCGTGCGCCTCGCACAGCCGCGCGACGTGCGCGTGCTCGCGCGCGCGATCGGCCGCGTCGACGAGGATGGCAATGCTGGACGCGCGCAGCGGCGCGACGAGCGCCTCCTGGGGCCGGGCGTGCACCTCGTTCGCGAGCTCCGCCCGGAGGGCGTGGTCGGCCGGCAGGGGGTTCGGCTGCGCCACCATCAAGGGTCGCCGCGCGCCGCGACGGCGGCGAGGATGCCTTCGAGGATCGCGAGCGGCGGCGGCGGGCAGCCCGGGATGGAGACGTCCACCGGAAGCACCTTCGCCACTCCGCCGCAGGTCGCGTAGCCCTCGCCGAAGATGCCGCCGTCGCGCCCGCAGTCGCCCACGGCGACGACGAGCCGCGGCTCGGGCATCGCCTCGTAGGCGATGCGCAGCGCCTGCTCCATGTTCCGCGTCACCGGCCCCGTCACGAGCAGCATGTCGGCATGCCTCGGGCTCGCGGCGAAGCGGATGCCGAGGCCCTCGAGGTTGTAGTAGGGATTGTTGACCGCGTGGATCTCGAGCTCGCAGCCGTTGCAGGATCCGGCGTCCACCTCTCGGATCACGAGCGCCCGGCCGAGGAGGGCGAGGACCTCGTCCTGGATGCCGGCGGCGCGCGTGCGCCACTCTTCGCGCGGCGGCGGGGCGGGCTCGGTGACGATCCCGGTGCGCAGGATCTTGAGCATGATCGGGATCATCAGCCGTCCGCTCCGGAGTAGCTCAGGTTGAAGCTCTTGTTGATGAGGGGAAAGTCCGGGACGATGTTGCCCATGATCGCATGCTCGATGAGCGGCCAGTTCTGCCACGAGGGATCGTGGGCGTGGGCGCGGCGGATGCGGCCCCCTTCGCCCGCCTCGATCGCGACGAGCACCTCGCCGCGCCAGCCCTCGACCCATCCCACGCCGAAGGCGCCCGGAGCGGCCTCGGGAAGGTCCACGCGGACCTCGCCCGGCGGCATGCCGTCCACGATCGCGCGCACGAGGCGCAGCGACTCGAAGAGCTCCTCGAAGCGCACGCGCACGCGCGCGGCCACGTCGCCTGCCCCGCTCACGCACTTCCTCACCGCGAGCGCGCCGTAGGGCTCGGCGGGGAAATCGACGCGCAGGTCGAGCGCCTGCCCGCTCGCGCGCGCGGCGAGCCCGACGAGCCCGAGCGCCCGGGCGAGCTCCGGCCTCACGCGGCCCGTGCCGATGAAGCGGTCCTGGAGGCCCGAGTGCTCGTCGAAGATGTCGCGCAGCTCCCGCGCCTCGCGCTCGACCGCGTCGGCGAGCGCGGCCATCGAGCGCACGTGCCGCTCGCCCGGATCGCACGCCGTTCCGCCGGGCACGACCGCGTCCATCATGAGCCGGTGGCCGAAGATTTCTCCCGCAGCCCGCAGCCAGTCCTCGCGCAGCCGCGAGAACTGGGCGAGGGCGAGCGCGAACGCGGCGTCGTTGCCGAGCGCGCCGAGGTCGCCGAGGTGGTTGGCGATGCGCTCGCCTTCGAGCATCAGCGCGCGCAGCCACCGGGCGCGCGGCGGCACCACGACCGCGAGGACGGATTCGGCCGCCTGCGCGTAGGCCCACGCGTAGGCGACGGTCGAATCGCCCGAGCAGCGGCCCGCGAGCCGGTAGCCTTCCGCGACCGTGAAATCCCCGAATCGCCGGTCGACGCCCTTGTGCGTGTAGCCGAGCCGCTCCTCGAGGCGCAGCACCTTCTCGCCCACGATCGAGAATCGGAAGTGCCCCGGCTCGATGATGCCCGCGTGGATCGGGCCCACGGGGATCTCGTGCACGCCGTCGCCCTCGACGCGCACGAACGGGTACGGCTCCAGGCGCCCGGCGCGCGGGGCCGCGGGATCGAAATCGCGCCGCAGCGGGAATTCCCCCGCGTCCCACGCGCCGTGCCGCAGCCACGGGCGCGCATCCTCCGCGCCGTCGGCCTCGGCGCCGAGCAGGTCGCGCAGCGCACGCTGCATGCGGCCCGCGGGCGCGAAGAGCCCCGAGAGGTCGGGATAGGCCGGGCTCGCGGCGGGCACGGCGAGGTCCACCACGGCGAGCCCCTCGGCGGTCGCGTAGGCGGCGAAGATCGAGAACGCATCCTCCTGCGGGCGGCGGTCCGCGCCCCACAGCGCCACGAGGCGTCCGCCCGCGTCGTGCACGACGCGGGCGGCCTCGGTCCACTCGGCTGCGTCCACGTGCGCGAGGGTGGCGGGCACCTCGCCGGCGAGGCGCTTCGGGACGGACGGTCGCGGCGTCGCCATGTCAGCCGAGCAGGCGCGCCGCCTGCCGGTACCACGCGGCGAGGTAGGGCGGGATGTAGAGCCCGAGCATGAGGCCCAGGCCCAGGTGGATGAACACGGGAGCGAGCGCGGGCTGGTGGGGAAGGCGCTTGAGCAGCGTCTCGCCGAACACCATGGGCTGCACGCGGCTGAAGACCGCGGCGAACGCGACCCCGAGGGCGAGGAGCAGGATCGGCGTCGCCCACGCGTGCTCGCGCATCGCGGTGGTGAGGATCAGGAACTCGCTCGCGAACACGCCGAAGGGCGGCATGCCGAGGATCGCGAGCGTCCCGATCATGAGCCCCCAGCCGATAGTGGGGTTCGTGCGCAGGAGCCCGCGGATGTCCTCCATGAGCTGGGTGCCCGCCTTCTGCGCCGCGTGGCCCACGGCGAAGAAGATCGCGCTCTTCACGAGCGAGTGCACCGTCATGTGCAGGAGCCCCGCGAAGCTCGCGATGGGCCCCCCCATGCCGAAGGCGAACGTGGCGAGCCCCATGTGCTCGATCGACGAGTAGGCGAACATCCGCTTGATGTCGCGCTGGCGGGAGAGGAAGAAGGCCGCCACGACCACGGAGAGCAGCCCGAAGCCCATCATCATGTTGCTGGCGAAGCGCGAGGCGAGCGCCCCGTCGGCGAGCACCTTGCAGCGGATCACCGCGTAGAGCGCCACGTTGAGCAGCAGCCCCGAGAGCACGGCCGAGATCGGCGTCGGACCCTCGGCGTGCGCGTCCGGCAGCCAGTTGTGCAGCGGGACGAGCCCCACCTTCGTGCCGTAGCCCACGAGCAGGAACACGAACGCGAGCGACATGATGGCGGGCTCGAGCTGGGACTTCACGAGGTCGAGGTGGGTCCAGAGGAGCGCGTCGCCGTGCGCCCCCAGCACGCGCTCGGCGGCGAAGTAGAGCAGGATCGTGCCGAAGAGCGCCTGCGCGATGCCCACGCCGCACAGGATGAAGTACTTCCACGCCGCCTCGAGGCTCGCCGGGGTGCGGTACACCGACACGAGCAGCACCGTGGCGAGCGTCGCCGCCTCCATCGCGACCCACAGGATCCCCATGTTGTTCGTGGTGAGCGCGAGGAGCATCGTGAACGTGAACACCTGGTACATGCTGTGGTAGAGGCGCAGGCGTCCCGCGGTCATGCGCCCCTTCTCGCGCTCGACGCGCATGTAGGGGCGCGAGAAGAGCGAGGTCGTGAAGGCGACGAACGCGGTGAGGGCGACGAGGAAGACGTTGAGCGGGTCGACGAAGAACTGTCCCGCGAAGCCCTCGACGGGGCCGGAGGAGACGACGCCCGCGGTGAGCCACGCCGCCGCGGCGAGGGTGGCGGCGGAGAAGCCGGCGTTCACCTCCGGGGCGACCTCGCGCTCGCCCAGGGCCCAGAGGGCGAGGCCCCCGAGGAGGGGGGAGGCGAGGAGGAGGAAGAGCGCCTCCATCAGTCCTCCTTCAGCTTCTCGAGGTGGTGGATGTCGAGCGAGTCGAACTGCTCGCGGATCTGGAACAGGAACACGCCCAGGATCACCATGCCGACGAGCACGTCGAGGGCGATGCCGAGCTCGACCACCATCGGCATGCCGTAGGTGGCGCTCGTCGCGGCGAAGAAGAGCCCGTTCTCCATCGACAGGAACCCGATCACCTGCGGCACCGCCTTCGAGCGGGTGATCATCATGAGGAAGGACATGAGCACGCAGGCGAGCGCGATGCCCAGCGTGCCGCGCGCGAAGGAGCGCGACAGCTCCGAGATCGGCAGCGCCAGGTTGAAGGCGAAGACGACGAGCAGGATGCCCACGATCATCATCGTCGGGATGTTGATGAGGGTCTCGACGTCCCACTTCACGTTGAGGCGCCGCACGAGCCGGTGCAGGATCCACGGCAGCGCCACGACCTTGAGCGCGAACGTGATCGCCGCCGAGTAGTAGAGGTGGGGCTGGTCGGTGGCCCACGCCATGGTGACGGTCGAGCCCACGAGCGCGAGCCCCTGGAGCGCGAAGAGGTCGATCAGCGTCACGATGCGCCGCTGGGCGAGCATCGCGAAGGCGAGGAGCAGCAGCCCCGCGGCGAAGAGGTTGACGACCTGGGGGGCGAGCGGGTTCACCTAGGCCCCCAGGAGCAGGCGCACGAGCAGCGCGAGCACGCCCAGCAGGAACGCGGTGGCGAGGAACTCCGGCACGCGGAAGATGCGCATCTTCGCGAGGATCGTCTCGATGAGCGCGAGGAGGAAGCCGCCCGCCGCGAGCTTCGCCACGAGCACCGGGAGCGCCAGGGCGAGCGCCACGCGGTCGTTCGCCTGCGCCACGCCCCACGGGAAGAAGAGCGCGAGCCCCGCGCACGAGTAGGCGAAGAGCTTGAGGGAGGCCGCCCACTCCATGAGCGCGAGGTGCCGCCCCGAGTACTCGAGCAGCAGCGCCTCGTGGATCATCGTGAGCTCGAGGTGGGTCGCGGGATTGTCCACCGGCACCCGCGCGTTCTCGGCGAGCGAGACCATCGTGAAGGCCACGCCCGCGAACGCGAGGCTCGGCAGGATCGCGATCTCGCGGTGGGCGAGGCTCGAGACGATGGTCGCGAGCGAGGTCGAGCTCGAGATGAGGGAGGCGGTGAAGAGCACCATCAGGAACGCGGGCTCGGCGAGGAAGCCCACCAGCATCTCGCGGCGGGCCCCGAGCGAGCCGAAGGCGGTCCCCACGTCCATGGCGGCGAGCGAGACGAAGAGGCGGGCGAGCGCGAACAGGCCCACGAGCGCGATCGCATCGGCCGCCGGCGCGAGCGGCAGGTTCGTCGTGAGCGTCGGGATGATCATGCACGCGAGCAGCATGCAGCTGAAGACGACGTAGGGCGCCGCGCGGTACATCGCGCTCGCCTCGTGCGCCATCACCGACTCCTTCCAGAAGAGCTTGTGCAGCGCGCGGAAGGGCTGGGTGAGGGGCGGGGCCCGGCGCCCCTGCAGCCACGCCCGGCACTGGTTGACCCACCCGGTGAGGAGCGGCCCGAGGACGAGCGCCACGACGAGCGCGGTGAGCTGGAGGAGGATGCCTTCGACGTTCATGCCTGGGTGAGGAAGAGCAGCGCCACGAGGGTGAGGAAGCTGTAGAGGAGGTAGATCGCGATCCGGCCGCGCTGGAGCATCCCGACGAAGCGGGAGACCGACTCGGTCGCGGCGGCGATCCTCGCGTAGATCCCGCCCCACATCGGGTCCTCGATGGTGACGCGGTAGCGCGGGGCGGCGTCGAAGGCCGTCGGCAGCTCGCGCTTCATGCGGAAGAGCGGCTCGAAGATCTGGCGGATCGGCTGGCCGAAGCCTTCCGCCGTGTCCTGCATGCGCGCCGTCTGCCACGGGTAGCCGCAGTCCCACGGTGCCGCGCGGCGCACCCGCCCATGGTAGAAGCGGCGTACGAGGACGAAGACGAGGCCGGCGACCGCGAGCCCCACGCCGAGGATCGCGAGCGGGCTGTAGGAGGCGCGCTCGGGGCTCACGGGCGCGAGCAGGAACGTGTCGCCGATGTGGCCGCCCTGCACGAGGCCGCGGCCCAGGAGCAGGCTCGGGATCGGGTCGATCACCTCCATCACCTCGACCGGGAAGAGGCCCAGCAGCACGCAGAAAGCGGTGAGCCAGGCGAGCCCGAGACGCTCGAGCAGCCCCGCGTCGTGCGCGTGCGCGAGCTTCTCCTCGCGCGGCCGCCCGAGGAAGATCACGCCGTAGAACTTGACCATCACGTAGCCGGCGAGCGCGGCGACCAGCACCACGCCCGCGGCGAAGACCGGCACGAGCATGCGCAGGTACGGGTTGGGCAGCGCCCCGGTGAAGAGGAAGCCCTGCAGCAGCAGCCACTCGGAGACGAAGCCGTTGGACGGCGGAAGCCCGGCGCTCGCGATCACCCCCACGAGCGAGGTCGTCGCCACCCACGGCATGTAGCGCATGAGCCCGCCCAGGCGGCCGAGGTTGCGCTCCTGCGTCGCGTGCAGCACCGAGCCCGTCCCGAGGAAGAGCAGGCTCTTGAAGACGGCGTGGTTCGCGCAGTGATAGAGCATCGCCGTCATGGCGAGCGCGGCGAGCGGAAGCATCCGGTAGGCGGTGAAGACGATCGCGAGCCCCATGGCGATCACCACGAGCCCGATGTTCTCGATCGACGAGTAGGCGAGCAGGCGCTTCATGTCCACCTGCGCGGCGGCGAACACTGCCCCGAAGAGTGCGGTGGCGAGCCCCACCGCGAGCGCGACCACGCCCCACCACCAGACCGGCGTGCCGAGGAGGTCGAAGGCCACGCGCGCCATGCCGTAGATCGCCGTCTTGAGCATGACCCCGCTCATGAGCGCGGACACGGGCGAGGGCGCGGC
>Ga0187776_10000907_pt1 | contig 14485 bp, 11 predicted proteins | sample 0216_BV02_MP12_2_FD_132426 | JGI IMG/M metagenome (GOLD analysis project Ga0187776, IMG submission 132426) | Tropical peat soil microbial communities from peatlands in Department of Meta, Colombia - 0216_BV02_MP12_20_MG | ecosystem: Environmental > Terrestrial > Soil > Wetlands > Peat | place...
CTGCGGGAACGACGACGGCCCCTCGACTTGGGCAGTGTTGGCGGTGTTCACGAGAAAACCTGCCCGGGTAGCGACTTAGGCTACTGACATGGCCAGATCGAGCCGCGGTTACCGCCTCCTCGTCCTCGGGATCTGCTGCATGAGCCTCCTGATGGTGGGCCTTGACACAACGATCGTGAACGTCGCGCTGCCCTCGATCCACCGCGAGTTGAACGCCTCCGTGTCCGGGCTCCAGTGGACGATCGACGCCTACACGCTCGTGCTGGCGAGCCTGCTGATGCTGGCCGGTTCGACCGCCGACCGCGTCGGCCGCAGGCGGATCTTCCAGGTCGGCCTCGTGGTGTTTGCGCTGGGCTCGCTGCTGTGCGGGCTGGCCCCGTCGCTCGGGTTCCTGATCGCCGCGCGCGTGATCCAGGCGGTCGGCGGCTCGATGCTCAACCCGGTGGCGATGTCGATCATCCGCAACGTGTTCGAGGACCCGCGCGAGCGGGCCCAGGCGATCGGCGTGTGGGGGGCGGTGTTCGGGCTCAGCATGGCGCTCGGGCCGGTGGTGGGCGGCGCGCTGGTCGACGCCAGCAGCTGGCGTGCGGTGTTCTTCGTCAACGTCCCGGTCGGTCTGTTGGCGATCCTGCTGACCGCGCTCTACGTTCCTGAGTCCCGCGCGGAGCGCCCGCGGCGCATCGATCCCATCGGGCAACTGCTCGTGATTGTGGGCCTCGGGGCGCTGACCTACGCGATCATCGAGGGGCCGACATCGGGATGGACGTCCGCGCAGACGCTCAGCGTCTTCGCGCTCGCGATCCTCTGCTTGGCCGCGCTCGTGCCCTATGAGCTGCGTCGCGCCGAGCCGCTGCTCGAGATGCGCTTCTTCCGCAGCGCGCCGTTCTCGGGCGCGAACGCGATCGCCGTGCTCACCTTCGCCGGCATCGGGGGGTTCCTCTTCATGAACACCCTCTACCTCCAGGACACGCGCGGGCTCTCGCCGCTCGACGCGGGGCTGTACACGCTGCCGATGGCCGCGATGATCGTGATCGTCGCGCCTGTCTCGGGGCGCATCGTCGGCACCCGCGGCGCGCGCTTGCCGATCCTGCTCGGGGCGTGCGGGATGCTGATCGGGGCGCTGCTCCTCACGAGGCTCGCGCCCGGCACGGCGACCGCGTACCTCCTCGTCGCGTACTTCACCTTCGGCTCGGGGTTCGCGTTCCTCAATCCGCCGATCACCAACACGGCGCTGTCCGGAATGCCTCCCGATCAAGCGGGCGTGGCTGCCGCGGTCGCCTCGACGAGCCGACAGGTCGGGATGACGCTCGGCGTGGCCGTGCTGGGCGCAGTGTCGGGCGGATCCCTCGCCGCGGGCATCGGCGCCGGCTTCGCTCGCGCGACGCACGCGGGCTGGTGGATCATTGTCGGCCTGGCGCTCGCGATCGCGGCTCTGGGCATCCTGACTACCGGCGCCTGGGCGAGAGCAACCGCCGACCGGCGCGCGCGTCGCATCGCCGAGCACGCCACGCCGGGCACGGCATAGACGAGGACGGCGCACCCGTGAACACTTGACCCGTGTTCGAAGATGAGGCCGGTGCCTGGCGCCTTGCACGATCTTCGGATCCTCGATTTCTCGCGTGTGCTCGCCGGACCGTTTTCGACGATGATGCTCGCCGATCTCGGGGCGGAGGTGATCAAGGTCGAGCGCCCCGGGGTCGGAGACGAGACGCGCTCGTGGGGGCCGCCGTTCGACGACCAGACGGGAGAGGCGACGTACTTCCTCTCCGTGAATCGGAACAAGCGCAGCATCGCGCTCGACCTGGCCGCCGGCGAGGACCTGCGCGCGGCGCGGGCGCTGGCGCTGGACGCGGACGTCCTGGTGGAGAATTTCCGGCCCGGGCTGATGGATCGTCTCGGGCTCGGCTACGAGGACCTCCGTCGGCACAACCCGCGTCTGGTGTACTGCTCGATCACCGGCTTTGGCCGCGGCGAGGGCGCGAAGATCACCGGTTACGACCTGCTCGTGCAGGCGCTGGGCGGGCTGATGAGCATCACGGGACCGGCGGACGGGGAGCCGCAGAAGGTCGGCGTCGCGCTGGTCGACGTGCTCGCCGGCCTGTTCGCCACGGTCGGGATCCTGGGTGCCGTGCGCCAAGTGGAGCGCACCGGCGCCGGGCAACGGGTCGAGGTGACCTTGCTGGGTTCGCTGCTCGCCGCGCTCGTCAACCAGGGCGCCGCTTACACGATCGCGGGCGTCGTTCCGCATCGTCTCGGAAATGCGCACCCCAGCATCGCGCCGTACGAGCTGTTCGAGACGGGCGACGGGCAGGTCGTGATCGCGGTCGGCAACGACCGGCAGTTCGCGACGCTGTGCGATGTGCTCGCATCCCCCGAGCTGGCCTTCGATCCAAACTTCGCAACCAACGCCGATCGAGTGGCCCATCGCGCCGAGTTGCGCGCGGCACTCGAACAGCGCCTCGCGCGCCGCCCCGCCGAAGAATGGGCTCGGGCGCTGACCGAAGCGCGAGTGCCCGCCGGCGTCGTCAACGACGTCGACGCCGCGTTCCGGCTCGCGGAAGCGTTGGGGCTGGCTCCGATCGTTCGGGTCCCGCGCGCCGACGGTTCCGAGGTACCGCTCACCCGCAATCCGATCTCGCTGTCGGAGAACCCGGCGGAGTACAGCGCGGCGCCACCGCCGCTGCCCGACCGCGGCGCTGCCGGCTGGTGAGCGGAGCTGTCAGCCGAGCGACGGGCCTGGCTGGTCGCGGACCAGCTCGAGCGTCGCACAGTGCAGTCCCGCGATCGCGAACTTGTGGCTCTCGGAGAAGTCGACCTGGATCACCTCGATGCCTTCGCGCTCGAGCGCATTGACCGTCGACGGCGCCCCCGCGTTCATCACCACCTTCCCCGGCTCCAGCGTCACGCCGTTGACCGCGAGGTCCCAGTACTCCTCGACCGGCACCTCGATGATCTTGAAGTCGCGGCGCTTCAGATAGCGGACGAACGCGTAATCGACCAGGTGCGGGGCGAGCACCGCCACGCCGACGTCGGGGACCATCAGGAACATGTCGGCGTGGGTGGTGCCGACGTTGCCGTGTCCGGTCGTTCCGACCCAGCCGGGGCTGTAGGTCGTGACCAGCTCGATCCCGAGCCCGCCGAGGACGAACTCGATCTGTCTGAGCCCCTCCTCGTTCGCGACGACGCTGTTGTTGAACACGAAAGTCTTCGAGTCGAGCCACCGGCCCGCGCCGGGCTCCCCGATGCCGCGGCCGTGGATGGTCAGGTAGATCGGCACCCCTAACGTGGTGAGCGTCTTCGACCAGATCACCTCGCGACCGCGCTGCCAGGAGCCGAGCCCCATCCGGTGGATGATCGCGCCGCCGTGAGCGACGAGCCCTCCGCCCGCGAGCGTCACGAGATTCTTCAGGTATCCGTACGCGCCGATCGCCGGAACCGGAGGCTCGATGCAGTTGACGCGCACCCCGTTGTCGCGCAGCACCTGGTAGTACTCGTCGAACTGGGCCTGGAGCCGGCCGAGGTCGGCGTTGCCCGCAGCGGTGGAGTAGTAGTACTGCCACTCCGCGGCGTACTCGGGGCGTGTCTCGTTCTCGGTCGGGCGCGAGACGAGCACCTCGCGAAGCTTTCCGATTCCCTCCGCGCCCCACCGGCGGCCCCAGATCTGCTCGACCTCTTCGTAGAAGTCGGTCTCGTGGAGCATCCAGTTGTGCAGCGGCTGCCCGGGGTCAAACCAGCGAAGGCCCTCCACGACCGCGGTCTCGTCGTGCTCGTCGGCGGGCCGCGGCGAGGAGTAGATCAGCTCCGTGACGCGGCCGTCGGCGTCGATGACCCTGAACGGCACGGCCTCCCGGATGGACGTGATCGGCGGGCTCTTTACGGCCATCGGGACCTCCTCGCAACGTGGACGGTGCGACTACGAGTGCGTTTGCAGGCACCCTGTGTTTCTGATCAAATATACGTAATGGGGCGCTTTGGAAGCAACCATCCTTTGCTCGAGGTGCCCGAGTCGACGACCGTTCGGCACTGAGATGACGCTTCCCCTGCGCATCGGCGTGATGCAGCTGACAATGGAGCCGGTCGATGAGATCGTCGAGCACGCCCGCGCGCTCGACCGCGGAGGGTTCGACACGATCTGGCTGGCGGAGGCGTACCCGTGGTGGCGCAAGCACCAGATGGAGGCCCGCAGCTCCACCGTCCTCTCAGCGCTGATCGCACGAGAAACCGAGGGCCTGACGATCGGCTGGGGGATCATCTCCCCGTTCACTCGCCATCCGATTCAGGTCGCGATGGACGCGCGCGTGACCCAGGAGCTCGCACCCGGCCGCTTCAAGCTCGGCTTCGGGGCAAGCCGGATCTTCATGAAGGAGATCGACGCTGACGACGTCAAGCCGCTGAACCCCACACGGGATGCGGTGAGGATCGTGCGCGGCGTGCTCGAGGGCGGCGAGTTCTCCTACCGCGGCAAGGCGTTCACCGCGACCGTGCCGGCGCTGTCCGGCGACGCGCGATCGCCACGGGGGAGCGTGCCGATCTACGTGGCGGGCACCGGTCCGCGGATGCAGCGCTACGCCGGCGAGGAGGCCGATGGTCTGCTGACGCCCAGCATCACCACTCCGGGTTTCGTCCGCTACGCGCGCGAGAACCTGCGCGAGGGCGCGCAGTCGCAGGGGCGCGACGCCGATCGGCTCGATCTCGGGTGCACGATCGTCGCGTCGATCGACGAGGACCGTGACAAAGGGCGCCGGGGCGCCCGCGAGATCGCCGGGATGTATCTCGCCAACAAGGTCCAGAACATCCAGGCCGCGGCCGACGTGCTGCTCGAGCAGGCGGGCCTCACTCAGGACGAGATCAGGCCGATCGCCGACGCGATGGAGTCCGGCGGACGGCTGGCGGCGGCAGCCGCGGTCAGCGACAAGATCCTCGACAAGACGCGCCCGATTGCCGGCACCCCGAACGACTGCATCGCGGCGATCGAGGAGTACGCCGACGCCGGATGCACCCACATCATGCTCGAGCTGTGGGGCGAGGAGCGAGACCGCCAGATCCAGCTGTTCGCCGACAAGGTCCTCCCCCACTTCCGCAGATGACGCTCGCGACCGACCCTGAGCTCGCCGAGCGGCTGATCCAGTGTGTCGACGAGCAGCGCCTCGTCGAGACGGCGTGCAGATACGTCAGCACGCCGAGCCCGACCGGTTCCGAGCAGGCGATGGCCGAGACGGTGCGCGCGGCGTTCGAGGACGCCGGCCTCGCGGTCACCTGGCAGGAGGTGGAGGAGGGCCGGCCGAACGTCCTCGGCACGCTCGAGGGCACAGGAGGCGGCCGCACCCTGATGTTCAACGGGCACATGGACACGTCGTACTCCGGACGCGAGCCGCACCTGCGAAAGATCGTCGGATTCCAGCCCAGCGCGCTCGTGAGGGACGGCCGCATCTACGGGCTCGGGATCTCGAACATGAAGGGAGCGCTCGCCTGCTACCTGGAGGCGGTTCGCGCCGTTCTCGACGCCGGGGTGAGGCTGAAGGGCGACGTCCTACTCGCGTGCGTCGTCGGCGAGATCGAGAAGACCCAGTGGGGCGAGGAGTTCCGGGGCCGCGAGTACCGCGGGTACGCAGCCGGGAGCCGTTACCTGGCCACGCACGGCGGGATCGCGGACATGTGCATCCTCGGCGAGCCCACGGAGCAGCGGGTCGTGCTGGGGCACTACGGGACGATGTGGGCCCGGATCTCGACACACGGCCCGTTCGTGCACACCGCGTTCTCGAGCGGGCGACTCGGCGAGAACTCGATCGTCCGAATGCGGGAGGTCATCGACGGCGTGCTCGCCTGGATCCCGCAGTGGGAACAGCAGAGCCGCTACCGCGGGGTCGACGGCGTGGTGAACATCGGTTCCCTGCGCGGAGGACACCCCTGGCGAGTCAGCCGCACCCCTAACCGGACCGATCTGTTCCTCGACATCCGCGTGCCGCCCACGATGCCGATGCAGGACGCCAAGCGGGACCTGGCGGAGCTCGTCCGGGCGCTGCGCGAGAAGCACCCCGATTACGGGATCGAGTACGAGGTGTTCGTGACCGCGCCCGGCGCGGAGATCGACGAGGATCATCCGCTCATCGCCGCGATCGACGCCGGGCACGAGCGGGTGTTCGGCGCGCCCCCCGAACGCGATGTGGTGCGCTGGTTCTCGGACGCCTCGGCGCTGACCCGCTACGGGATCGCGACCGTGAACTACGGAACCTCCAGCGGCCTGCCCGGCCCCGACGGCGAGAACCTCGACATCGAAGGACTCCGGCGGATCGCGACCGTCTACGCGCTGACGGTCGCGCGGATCTGCGAGGTGGCGCGGTGAAGCTGGTCACGTTCACCGACCCGGACGGCGCGACCCGGTGCGGCGCGCTCGCCGACGGGCAGATCAACGTGATCGACGCATTCGCCACGATGCGCGAGCTGTTCGAGTCCGGAGAGGACCCGGCCACGATCGCCGCCGGCGCCAACGGCGAGCGGGTCGGGCTCGCGGACGTGCGTCTGCGCGCTCCGATCGTCCCGAAGAAGTTCTTCCACACCTCCGGCAACTACCGGGAGCACGAGGAGGAGTCGAAGGTCGTCGGCTGGTCGCACGAGATCGCGCCGTGGATCGTGTTCTTCCAGAACGTCGACGCGATCATCGGGCCGGACGACCCGATCGTCTATCCCTCCCATCTGACCAACGAGCTCGACTACGAGCTCGAGCTGGCGGTCGTGATGGCGCGCAGTGGCAAGCATTTCGACCAGGGCGAGGCCGAGCGCTTCATCGGCGGCTACGTGATCTTCAACGACATCACCGCTCGCGACATCCAGCGTCGGGAGATGCGATCGGGCGTGTTCTCGTTCTGCAAGGCGATCGACACCTTCTGTCCGCTGGGGCCGTGGATCGTGACCCCCGACGAGATCCCGGACCCATACATGCTCGACATGGAGCTCCGCGTCAACGGTCAGCGGCGGCAGAAGTCGGTGTCGGGAAACATGTCGCTCACGATCCCCCAGGTGATCGAGCACTATTCGGCGCTCGACTACAGCGCCGGCGACCTGCTGTCGCTCGGCACGGTCTCGGGGGTGGCAGGCTTCCGGAAGGATGCGCAGGACTTCTACCTCAAGCCCGGGGACGTGGTCGAATGCGAGATCGAGAGGATCGGCGTGCTGCGAAATCCCGTGATCTCCTGGGAGGAGGCATACGGGGCACCGGCGCCGCCGCTCAGGCGCTGGTAGGCATGCCCTGGCCCGTCGACCACGACAAGCTCGACCGCTTCCGCTCGATGATGGCCGACGAGGAGCTCGACGCGGCGGTCGTCCGTGCCCCCGACAACATCGTCTACCTCGACAGCTACTGGTGCATGAAGGGCTACGAGGTGCTCGTGTTCCCCGCGGCCGGCGAGCCGGTGCTGATCGTGCTCGAGCCCCAGCTCGAGGAGGCAGCGCGCACCGGCTGGACGCAGGACCTGCGGCCGTTCCCCGGCTATCACCCGGACGACCCGCGCCCGCCCTGGCATCGCTCCCGTGAGCTGGCGCTCGAGGTCCTGGCGGAGCGGGGGCTGACCGGCCGCGTCGGCCTCGAGCTCATCCAGGGCACCCAGGCCGCCGACCGGATGGTCGGCGAGCCCACGGTGCCCTCGCAGGACTGGTTCGACGCGTTCGCCGGGCAATGCCGCGAGGTCGTGGACTGCTCGGGGCTGCTCGCGCAGGCCAGAGCGGTCAAGACCGACCAGGAGGTCGAGCGGATGCGGCTCGCCGCCGAGCTCGCCGCCTCCGCGATGGCGCACGTGCGCGAGCAGCTTCGACCAGAGATGCGGTGCAGCGAGGTCGGGGCCATGTACGAGGGGCACGTGCACGCCAACGGGATCGGTTACAAGGGCAAGGTCGAGCTCGCCCGGGCGCTCACGCTCGTCTGGTCCGGTCCGAGCATCCGCACGTTCACCGCCACCAGCGACGCCGCGGTCGCCGAGCACGAGCCGACGCTGCTCGAGATCTGGGTCTGCGCCGACGGCTACTGGTGCGACCTGACCAAGAACGCGGTCCCCGGGAAGCTGACCGAGGCCTACGACGAGCTGACCGACGGCCTCCTGCGCGTCTACCGGCGTGCGATCGATCACCTGCGGCCCGGGGCGAGCCTTCCGGAGCTCGACCGCCTGATCCGCGAGGGGATCGCCGAGCTCGGCTATCCCGGACAGCCTTCACACCCGATCGCGCACGGCGTGGGGGCGCGCGCACACGAGCCTCCCTACGCCCACCAGTCCGGCGCGGGCGAGCTGCGCGAACGCATGGTCCTGGCGGTGGAGCCGGGGGTCTACTGGCCCGGTGGCGGCGGGCTGCGGGTGGAGGACAACTTCCTGATCACACCCGACGGGTGCGAGCAGCTCGGCAGCGATCCCGACGACTTTCGAGGTCTCTAGATGATCCCTTCAGAACAGCTCTGGACAGGTGAGCTCAACCGCCGCGCTCTCGAGGAGGACGAGAATGGGCTCGAAGGCGCCGCGCCGGATCGCGTCGGCCTCTACGACACGACCCTGCGCGACGGCGAGCAGACCGTCGGCGTGGCGCTCGATCCCGAGCAGAAGCTCGAGATCGCGCGCGCGATCGACTCGCTCGGGATCGAACGGATCGAGGCTGGGTTCCCGCGCGTCTCTAAGGACGACACCGAGGCGTTCCGCGCGATCGCCGCGGGCGGTCTGGACGCCGAGATCTGGGGATTCGCGCGGGCGGTTCCCGCCGACGTCGATGCCCTGCTCGAGATCGGGGTGCGGGCCGCAGTGATCGAGTCGCCGGTTTCGGACGGGAAGCTGAGCGCGTACGGAATCTCCCGCGAGGAGCTCGTGCGCCGGGTCGTCACGGCGGTCTCCCACGCGGCCGAAAACGGCGTGACCGTGTGCTTCTTCGGCGTCGATGGCTCGCGCGCCGACCTCGCCTTCCTCGAGCGCGTCTACAAGGAGGCGGTCGGCGCGGGCGCCACCGAGGCCGCGATCGTCGACACGCTGGGGGCGGTGAACCCGGAGGCGGCGGCGTTGCTGGTGGCCAGCGCGCGCACGTGGGTGGGCGAGGCGATCCCCGTCCACTGGCACGGTCACAACGACTTCGGTCTGGCCACGGCGGCGGCGGTGGCGGCTGTTCGGGCCGGGGCGCGGTGGGTGCAGGGCACGATCAACGGGATGGGCGAACGCGCCGGCAATGCCAACCTCGGAGAGGTGGCGCTCGCGCTCGAGGCGCTCTACGGGATCCCCACCAACCTGCGCTTCGAGCGCCTGCGCGCCGTCGCCGAACTGGTCCGCCGGACGTCGGGCTATGAGCTCGAGCCGTGGAAGCCGCTCACCGGCGAGACCCTGTTCACCCGTGAGAGCGGGGCTGTGGCCAGTCAGTTCCACGACCCGCCCGCGATCGAGCCGTACTCCTCCCAGCTCGTCGGCGCCGAGCGCCGGATAGTGCTGGGGAAGAAGAGCGGGCTCGACTCGATCCGGATCAAGCTCGCCGAGCTCGGCCTCGAGCGGCCCGAGGAGGACTGGCCGGCGCTGCTGGCCGAGGTCAAGGCGCTGGGCGCGCGCAAGCACGACCTGGTCACCGACGAGGAGTTCCGGGAGCTGGTCGATGGACGCTGAGGCTGGGCCCGGCACGCCCGGCGCCGTCACTCTCCGGCGCGTGTGCGTGATCGGGGGCGGGACGATCGGCAGCCTGCTCGCCGGCCACCTCAGCCGGGTGTGCGAGGTGTGGGTGCTGACCCGCCGCGCCGAGCACGCCGAGCGGCTCGAGCGTGAGGGCCTGCGGATCTCCGGCAAGAGCGAGCTGGTCGGGCGTGTGCGCGCGACGAGCGAGGTGTCCGAGCTGCCCGCCTTCGACCTGGGCATCGTCGCGGTCAAGGCGACGGACCTCGAGCAGGTCGCCGCACTGCTGGCAGGCGCGGCGCCCGACGCGACGATGATGACGATCCAGAACGGCCTCGGCGCGGAGAACGTGGTCGCGCGCCACGGCGACTGGCCGCTGATCTCATCCGTCACGTTCATGAGCGGGACCCGCCACTCCGACGCGCACGTCGAGTACGAGCTCGACACCGCCACCTGGCTCGGTCCCTGGTCCGGTACGCGGACGTCGATGGCCGCGGTCGAGGCGGTCGCGCGCCTGATCAACGCATCCGGGCTGCGGGCGGAGGTGTTCTCGGACCTGGTGCCGGCGCAGTGGTCCAAGCTGATCTTCAACTCGGCGATCAACAGCGTCGCGGCGCTGACCGAGCTGCCGCACGTCGCGCTGTTCGCGGACGAGGACGCGCTCGGCCCGGTCGTGGGGGCGTTGATCGACGAGGGCAAGGCCGTCGCCGAGGCCGGCGGGATCAACCTGTACGAGGACCCCTGGGAGATGAATCTGCTGGCCGTGGCCCGCGGGGAGACCAACCGCAGCGACTACGCGCACCTACCGTCGATGCTCGAGGACGTGCTCGCCCACCGCCCCACAGAGGTGGAGTTCATCGCCGGGGCGGTGGTCCGCGAGGCGGCGCGCCGCGGCGTCGCGGTCCCGCTCACGGCCGCCGTCCACCGCCTCATCAAGGGCAGGGAGGCATCCTGGGAGCTGCCTCGAACGCGGCCCGCGGAGGTGGGGGTGTGAGGGTCTGCGTTGTCGGTACGGGCGCAGTCGGAAGCCTGTTCGCGGCCCACCTCGCGCAGGTCGACGAAGTGGAGGTGTGGGCCTACGACGTGGCCGAGCCGCACGTCGAGGCGATCAACCGAAATGGGCTGCGCCTGACCGGCAACGCCGACCTGCTCGGACACGTGCACGCGACGACCGATCCGGCCGACATCCCCCCGTGCGAGTTCGGGATCGTCGCGACGAAGAGCATGTTCACGCGCGACGCCATCGCCTGGGCCGCCCCGGCGTTCGGCGGCGGCGCCGTCGCGTCGGTTCAGAACGGCGTCGGCAACGAGGAGGTGATCGCGGAGCACGTGGAGCGAGTGATCCGCGGGACCACGTTCCCCGCCGGCCACGTGGTCGAGCCCGGGGTGGTGAACATGGACACGACCGGGGACACGTGGCTGGGGCCATTCGAGCCGCGGCCGGCGTCGATGGACGAGGTCTCCCGGCTGGCGCGGGCGATCACGGCCGGCGGGATGAACACGATCGCGCTCGAGGACGCACGCGGTGCGCAATGGACGAAGCTGATCTTCAACGCCGCCACCAATCCGATCGGAGCGCTCACGCGGCTGACGCACGGGCGCGTGTGCGAGCTGCCCGAGACGCGGCGGCTGGTCACCGCGCTGGTCGACGAAGGCAAGGCGGTGGCGGACGCGCTCGGGATCACGCTCGACTCCGACCCCGACGAGCTCGTCGACCACGCGGCACGGGTCGCCTACGAGCACCGCGCCAGCATGCTCCAGGACGTGCTCGCCGAGCGCCACACCGAGATCGACGCGCTGAACGGAGGAATCGTCTCCTTCGGTCGCGAGCAGGGCGTGCCGACCCCGCTGAACGAGGCGATCGCAGCGCTGATCAAGGGGCTCGAGCACTCCTGGAGCCAGCCCCGCTGATGGCCGACGTGGTCGTGATCGGCTCCGGCCACAACGGCCTCGTCGCGGCCGCGTACCTGGCGCGCGCCGGGTTGAGCGTGGAGGTGCTCGAGCGCAACCCGGTCGCCGGCGGAGCGGTCGCGAGCGAGGAGCTCACCGATCCCGGGTTCACGCACGACACCTTCTCCTCGTGGCACCCCCTGTTCAAGCTGTCGGCGGCGTACGAGGAGCTCGGCCCCGAGCTCGAGGCGCGCGGCCTCGAATACTGCGAGTCGCCGGTCGAGACGACCGCGAACGTGCGGCCGGACGGCCGCGCGACGATCGCCTACCGCGACCCCGAACGCACCGCGGAGGAGTTCGACGAACGCGACCGCCCCGCGTATCTGGCCGAGATGCAGCGCTTCGGGGCGACGATCGGGACCGTCGGGCAGCTGCTCGGGTCCGAGCTCTACTCCGCCGACGCCGCGAAGCTCGGCTGGACGCTCGGCCGCTCGCTCGGGCGCCGGGGCGCGCTCACGTTCGCGTCCGACGTGGTCTCATCGGCGCGCGCCTGGTTCGAGACCCGTTTCACCGGGACCGCGGTCGCCGATCTCTACTCACCGTGGGCGCTTCACACCGGGCTCTCCCCCGACAGCGCCGGCAGCGGCTTCCAGGCGCTGGCGATCGCCGGGTCGCTGCACGCCGTGGGGCTTCCGGTCGTGCGCGGCGGCGCGCGGAACTTCGTGCGGGCGTTCGAGCGGCTGATCGCCGACCACGGCGGGCGCGTACGGACCGGCGCCGAGGTCGAGCGGATCGTGACGCGCGGCGGCACCGCCGCCAGCGTGATCGCCGACGGCGAGGAGATCCCCGCCGACAGGGCGGTGATCGCCAACGTCACGCCGACGCAGCTCTACGGGCAACTGCTCGCGCCGGGTGCGGCGCCCGAGCAGGCGGTGGAGGCGGCGGGGCGCTTTCGCTACAACCCGCGCGCGGGAACGCAGGTCCACGTGGCGCTGTCCGAGCCGCTTCGCTGGCGCGATTCGCGCCTCGACGGGGTCCCGATCGTGCATCTCAGCGGGGGCCTCGGCGGCGTGTCGGTGGCGTGCGCCGAGGCGGCGGCGGGGCTGCTGCCGGCCGAGCCGACGATCGCCGTCGGTCAGCAGGCGGTGCTCGATCCGAGCCGGGCGCCCGACGGCGCCGGCGTGATCTGGATCCAACTCCAACAGGTCCCGTACGCGCCGCGCGGCGACGCCGCCGGTCAGATCGACGTCGGCGACGGGAGCTGGAGCAAGGAGCTCGTCGCCGCTTTCACCGAACGCGTTCTGACCAGGCTCGAGGCGCATGTCGAGAACTGGCCGCGGTTGCGCGGCACCACCGTCACGCTCTCGCCGGTCGAGCTCGAGCGCCGCAACCCCAACTTCGTCCGCGGCGACATCTACTCGGGCGACTGCGAGCTCGGCCAGTCGTACCTGTGGCGCCCGCTGCCCGCCTACGGCGCCCACTCCACGCCCGTCGAGCACCTCTATCAGTGCGGGGCCTCGACCTATCCCGGCCCGGGGCTGAACGCGGCGTCGGGACGGATCGTTGCGCTCAGGATCCTCGGCGGCGGAAGGATCGAGCGAGCGGCGCGGCTGCTGCGCGGAGCGCGCTGAGCGCGAGCGCCGCGTCGTCGCGGCGGCGCCGCGGCGGCGCCAGCAGCTTGCGGGCGACGTTGTAGCCGGAGAGCGCGTTGACCCCCGCGCCCGGCCACGTCGACGCTCCCAGCATCAGCAGACCGGCGACGCCGGTCTCGTGGTCGCCCACCTCCGGGAACGGTCGAAACAGGAAGTTCTGCGAGAGGTGCATGCTGCCGGACAGCGAGTCGCCGCCGAGCAGGTTCGGGTCGTGCTGCTCGAGGTCCGCCGGCGACAGCACGGTCCGATCGAGCACAGTGTCTCCGATCCCGGGCGCGTAGCGCTCGAGCTTGGCCAGCACGCGGTCGGCGTACGGCTCGCGCGCCTTCGCCCACGATCGCGGCGTCACCTCCCCCGCCGCGTCGCCGCGGATCTCGGCCGGCAGTGCGCGCACCTGAACCCAGAGCACGTGGCCGTCCTCGGCGCGCGAGGGATCGACCGCCGAGGTCTGGCCGACGACCAGCATCGGCTCGGCGGGGAGCAGCCCGGCGGATGCGTGCGCGTACGTGACCGCGAGGTCGTCGAGGTACGGCGCGACGTGGATGTAGGCGAAGTCCCGCAGATCGTCGCCACCCTCCCAGGAAGGTGGCGAGGAGAGCGCCAGGTGAATCATCAGCGTCCCCGGACCCCGGCGATACCGTGTCGCGGCGCGGCGGAGCTCGGCCGGCAGCGGAGCATCGGCCAGCAGGCGGCCGTAGAGAGCCTCCGGCGCGACTCCGGCGATCACCGCCCTGCGCGCCGCGACTCGCTCCCCTGAGGCGAGCACGACGCCCGCTGCACGCCCTCCGGCGACTGTCACTTCCGTGACCTCCGCCTCGGTCCGCACCTCCCCCCCGTGCCGCGTGCCGACCGCGATCAGCGCATCGATCAGCCGCGAGGCGCCGCCCCGCGCGAGCGCGATTCCCGTGCGCATGTCGGTGAACGCCTCGAGGAACGAAAACATCGCGCCGCCCGACACGTCGGGGCCGAAGTCGAGGTGCATCCCCCAGCAGGCCAACAGCGCGTGCGCCTCGGGTGAGTGCAGGTATACCTCGGCGAGCTCGCGCGTGGAGCTGAGCAGGAGGCGCAGCAGCTGCTCTGCGCCCCGCGGACCGAGCGCCGGGAGCTGAGCGACCGCTAGCTCCACCAGGCTCCGCGCGTCCAGCCGCGAGCCATACAGGCCGAACAACGAAGGGCTCAGCCGCTCATAGAGTGCGTCGAGCTCTCGCCAGCCGGCGGCGTCCGCGGGATCGTGGCGCTCGAGCTCGGCGAGCGTCTCGTCGACCCCCTGGTAGACGCGGAGCGCGCGTCCCGACGGGAACACGTTCGCGAACGGGCGGGAAG
>Ga0187776_10000908_pt1 | contig 14460 bp, 10 predicted proteins | sample 0216_BV02_MP12_2_FD_132426 | JGI IMG/M metagenome (GOLD analysis project Ga0187776, IMG submission 132426) | Tropical peat soil microbial communities from peatlands in Department of Meta, Colombia - 0216_BV02_MP12_20_MG | ecosystem: Environmental > Terrestrial > Soil > Wetlands > Peat | place...
CGGGCAAGGATCGCAAGACCGTCCCGCGTCATCTCCGACTGCGCGGACAGCGGAGCGAACATCGAGCCGGAGACGTCGATCAGAAGCCGCGTGCGGCCGGCAAGCCGCGTGAGGCCCTTGATCGATTTCAGCATCGCGGCCTCGAGCTCGGGCTCGATGACCTCGGAAGCTCCCGCGTGGGCCAGCCCGTCGCGCGCGGCGGCACCGTGTGCCCGCGCCAGGATCGGTACCTGCGCGTTGTGGGCCCGCGCGCCGCGTACCACGAGGTTGGCCCGATCCATCTCGGGCAGCGCCACCACCACCAGCGAGGCCCGGGCGACACCCGACTCCTCGAGGATCCGGGGCAAGGCCGCGTCACCGAAGAGGCACGGCACCTCGCGAGAGCGGAGGCCCCGCACGATGTCCGGGTCGCGCTCGATGACCACGAACGGGATGCGAAAGGTCTCGAGCGCCTCGCCCACCGCGCTGCCCACCCGGCCGAACCCGCACAGCACCACGTGCTCCGTCGCGGCCGGATCTACCCCGGCGGGGGCGCGGCGCTCCTCCAGCCCGCGCAGGCGCGCGATCCAGGCGGGCGCGGTGCGCACCAGGGCGGCGTTGATCAGGATCGTGATCAGGGAGGTGGCGAGGGTCGCGTTGTAGACGTCGCCGCCAACGTGACCGGCCTGCCGGGCGACCTGGACGAGGATGAAGGAGAACTCCCCGATCTGGGTGAGCCCCACCCCGACCAGCAGGGCGGTCCAGCGCGACTGGCCGAACAGCCACACCACGCAGGTCCACAGCACCAGCTTGCCGACCACGACCAGCCCCACCATGCTGGCGAGCAGGGGGACGTTGGCGATCAGGCTGGCTGGATCGATCAGCGCGCCGATGGTCACGAAGAAGAGCGCGACGAACACATCCCGCAGCGGAAGGAGGCGGGCGAGCGTCTCGTGCGCGTAGTCCGATCCGTTGATGATGAGCCCGGCCAGGAACGCACCGAGGGCCAGGGAGAGCCCGGCGGCCTGGGTCAGGGCGGCCGTGCCGAGCCCGACCGCGAGCGCCACGAGCAGGAACATCTCGTCGCTGTGCATCCGGGCGACCCGGGTCATCAGCGGCGGGATGATCCGCGCCGCCGCGAAGCCGGCCGGGACCAGGATGAGCAGGGCCTTGCCCAGCGTGAGGGCGATGCCGATCAGCCGCTCCGGCTCGAACGAGCCGAGAGAAGGGATCAGCACGATCAGGACCACCACCGCGAGGTCCTCGACGAGGGTGATGCCGATCATCACCCGTCCGTGGCGGGAGTGCAGCTCGCCTCGGTCCATGAGCAGCCGCGCCATGACCATGGTGCTTGCCACCGAGATCACGATCCCGACGATGGCGCCCTGCAGGAGCGGCCAGCCGAGGAGCCAGGCGGTCGCGAGCCCGAGCCCCACCGAGAGCAGGATGCCGAGCGGACCCCCGAGGAGCGCGACCCACTTCACGCGCATCAGGTCGCGGAGAGAGAATTCGATGCCCACCGAGAACATCAGTAGGATCACGCCGATCTCGGCGAACAGCTCGAAGGTGTGCAGGTCCGAGACCGACGGGCCGGGCGTGAGCGGGCTGATCAGGATGCCGCCCAGCACGTAGCCGAGCACGAGCGGCTGGCCGGCGATCCGGGCCACCGCTCCGCCCGCCACCGCGGCCACGAACACGAAGGCAAGGTCCCGGAAAAAGATGGATTCGGCGGCCACGTCCAAGTCTCGCATCCGGACCCGGGCCGGGCCAAGCCCCGTTTGCCGCTGATGAGCAGGGGGCCGGGCGGCGTATACTGCTGGCCGGAGGACACGCCATGACGGAGCGACGTAGGGCGCCCGCGGCCCGACCGCCGGCGAAGATCAAGGAGCTCGAGGCGCGGCTCGCGCAGGTGGAGGCCGAGCTCGCGCGGGTGCGGAGCAGTGTCGTGCGCGGCGGGCTCACGAGCGCGCGGCTCGCCGGCATCGAGCAGACGATGGCCAAGCACGTGGCGCGGGCGCAGGCCGGCCTCTCCGAGTCGGTCAACCGGCTCAGCCGCCGGCTCCTGAGCGCGCGCTCACGACAGGAAGCGGCCCGACAGATCACGCAGGCGCGCGCGAGCGTGAAGGAGTCGCTGGACCGGCTCGGCAAGACCCTGGGCGAGTCGCAGCGCAAGGTCAGCCGCGAGGTGTCCCTGCTGACCCGGGGCCTCAAGGCGGGCGTGGAAGCGGGGCGTGCGGCGTACCGGGGGCGCCGCCGCTAGCGGGGCGCCGGCCCGGATCCCCGAGGGCGTAGGCTGGGAATGAGCCGACGATGAGACCGGTCCTGATCTGCCCGGATGATCTCCTCGAGCACATGGTGGCCGCCGCCGCGTTCCCGGGCGAGCGGCCCCTCTACCTGGTGTCGCGCGCCAGCCTGCGGGCGCGCCTCGGCCGTCACGGCGACCGGGCCCTGGCGGGCAGGATCACCGACTCGACGTTCCTCCACGAAGCCCTGAAGGGCGGCCGCGGGCCCGTGGTGGTGGCCGCGCCGGCCGGACAGCTCGGACGCGTGGCCGCCGCGGTCAAGGAGGCGGCACCGGACTCGCCGCTGCTCGTGCTGCGGGACGACGATCGGCCGATGTCGGGCGCGACGGTGGTCCCGCTCTCGGCCTTCGGTGAGCGCATCATCCAGCCGGCGGTCGACCGCGCGGCCCAGCGCGTGCGGGCGGATCGGCTCCGCGCCCATTTCTACGATGCCGAGCGTGTCCTGATCCTGATGCAGGACGACCCCGATCCCGACGCGATCGCCTCCGCGCTGGCCCTCAAGACGCTGCTCGGGCGCACCCGTACGTCGGCGCCGATGTGCACGTTCGGCACCATCACGCGACCCGAGAACGTGGCGATGTGCAAGATCCTCGAGATCGAGGTCGAGGAGATCGGCGCCGAGGATCTCGCCCAGTTCGACCGGGTCGCAATGGTCGACGTGCAGCCCTCGTTCCTCGAAGAGCGCTTCGAGCAGGTCGACCTGGTGATCGACCATCATCCGGTGGAGCACCCGATCGAGGCCCGCATCAAGGACGTGCGCCCCTCGTACGGCGCCACCTCCACGATCCTGGTCGAGTACTTGCGGGCCGCCGACGTCAAGATCACCCAGCGGCTGGCCACCGCGCTGCTCTACGGCATCAAGTCGGACACCCTGGGGCTCGAGCGCGGAGGGACGAAGGCTGACCTCGAGGCCTTCTCCTACCTGTACCTGCTCGCCAATCACAACGCGCTCCGTCGCATCGAGCGTCCCGAGCTCTCCCAGGAAGCACTCGACGTCCTCGCCCAGGGCCTGGCCAAGCGACGCGTCGTGCAGGGGGTCTTCTTCTCGCATCTCGGACGTGTGGCCACAATGGATCTGATCCCGCAGTTCGCCGACTTCGGTCTGCAGGCGGAGGGCGCGCAGTGGTCGGTGGTGTCCGGCATCGTCGGCGACGAGGTGCACGTCTCCGTGCGCAACGTCGGCTACGTGAAGAGCGCCGGCGACGTGACCCGCGCGGCCTTCGGCGATCTGGGCGTGGGCGGTGGACACCGGACCATGGCCAAGGCCATCTTCCCGGTACAACGGCTCGGCCGCGAGGCGGCCGCGAGCGGTGTCTGCCAGGATCGCATCATCGATCGCTTCCTGCGCGCGCTCGGAGCGGGCAAGCCGGCGGAGGGCACCCCCTCATGATCTTGATCTACCTGCTCATGGCGCTTCTCGGCAGTGCGGCGACGATCTTCGCCCTCCAGAATCGCTCGCCGGTCGACATCTGGTTCCTCACGTGGGGCGTGCAGGGTATGCCCCTGGCGCTCGTGATCCTCCTCTCGCTGATGGTCGGGGTGGTCTTCACCTCTCTGAGCGGCGTGATCAAGGTGATGAGGATGCGGCTCCGGATCCGCCAGCTGGAGAACCAGGTCGCCCAGCTGATCGCCGCGCAGCCGGCCGCCAACCGAACTCCGCAGGGCCCGAGCCCGACACTTCCGGCCTAGCCAGGCATGGCCGAGGCCGCCCGCCTCACCGACACGGTCCGGGATCTCCTGGAGTCGGGACGCCGCGAGCGCCTGAGTCAGCTCCTCGAGGACGCCCACGCCGCCGACGTGGCGGCCGTTCTTCGTGACCTTCCCCTGCCCGACCAGGTGACCCTCTTCCGTCTGCTCGGCCGGGAGGCGGCCGGGGCGGTGCTCGCCGAGCTCGACGATCAACCGCTCTACGAGCTCGCCCGGGCCCTCGACGAGGGCGAGATCTCCAGCATTCTCGACCGCATGCGGCCGGACGACGCGGCCCAGGTTCTCGAGGAGCTTCCCGCCGAGCAGGCCGAGAAGGTCCTCGACCTGATGAAGGAGGAGAAATCCGAGGAGGTGCAGGGGCTCCTCGAGTACCCGGAGAAGACGGCCGGACGGCTCATGACGCCGGACGTGCTGGCGGTGCCCGAGCACCTGATGGTCGCTCAGGCGGTGGACCAGATCCGGAAGTCCCCGGTAGCCGAGACGAGCCCGACCCTCTACGTCGTCGACGGTCACGACCACCTGGTCGGCAGCGTGCCCTGGCGCCGGCTGGTCACCGCGGACCCCGGCGTGCCGGTGCGCCTGCTCAGCCAGGAGGAGTCGGTGAGCGTCCGGCCGGACACCGATCAGGAGGAGGTCGCCCGGCTCGTCGCCAAGTACAACCTCGTGGCCATCCCGGTGGTCGATGGGGACCATCGCCTGCTCGGGGTGATCACCGTCGACGACGTCATCGACGTCATCCGAGAGGAGGCCACCGAGGACATCCAGCGGCTCGGGGGAGCCGCCGGCGACGAGACCGTGCTGGACCCGGCCCGCGCCGTGTTCCCCAAGCGGCTCGTATGGCTCCTGATCAATCTAGGGACAGCCATCCTGGCTGCCTCCGTCATCGGCCTGTTCGAGGGTTCCATCCGGGAGCTGGCCCTCCTGGCCGTGTTCATGCCGATCGTGGCCTCGATGGGGGGCATCGGGACCACCCAGACGGCCACCGTGGTGGTGCGGGGACTGGCCCTGGGCGACATGTCGGCCGGCCACCTCTGGCGTGTGCTCCGGAAGGAGACCACCCTGGCGCTGACGATCGGACTGGCCAACGGGCTGGTCATGGCCGGGATTGCCTACCTATGGAAGGGCCAGGCCCTGCTGGCCGGGATCATCGCCCTGGCCATGACCCTGAACATGCTGGTTGCCGCGGTCGTCGGGGTGGTCATCCCACTCCTGCTGAAGAGCTTCCGGGTCGATCCGGCCATCGCGTCGAGCGTCATCATCACCACCTTCACCGACGTCTTCGGGTTCTTCTCGTTCCTGGGCCTCGCCACCCTTCTGATCCGCTTCCTGCTATAGCCGCTGGGGCCTCCCGTCCCGGAAGCCTGGCCGAGGAGAGAGGTAATAATTACGCAAAGCGTGTGTAAAAAAGAGCAAGGAATTATCCTTCCGTAGGAGCGCAAAACGTTCCCGCCGGTAGACCCCAAGTAAATCGCGGGTTCCCTCGCTCACGGCGCCGCGCGCAGGACGACACCGGCTGGCATGAGGGTTGCCTGCGTCGGAGGCCAGAAGCGCCCGAAGTCTCGGGCACTTCCGTTACGGCGCTCGGCAAGGATCGCTCCCCAGCCTCCCGGCCTTCACGCCACGGGTGCACCATCCGAGCGCCTCAGATGCGAACAACGACTCTGGGCTCCCCCTCGGGGTGCTCAAGGAGGTTCAGGACCGTGACGCCCGAGACCGTGTCGCGCGCCATACGGCGCGCGCAGCCGGTGGAGTCTCGTCCCCGGCTGGAGGTTCGAGGCAAGTTCTTCTTCGCAGGTGAGGACAAGGTACCGCTCCGGGGGGTGGTCTATGGCCCCTTTGCCCCGGACGCGAACGGCTTTCAGTATCCGGCTCCGGAGGTGGTGGCGCGGGATCTCTCGCTGATGGTCGAGCTGGGGGCGAACTGCCTCCGGCTGTTCACCCCGCCCCCACGATGGCTCCTCGACATGGCCGCCGAGCGCGGCCTGTGGGTCCTGGTCGGCATCCCGTGGGCCGAGCACGTCTGCTTCCTCGATTCCCGGGAGATCACGGAGGCGATCCGGCGCACGGTGACCGACGTCGTGGAGGCCTGCCGCGACCATCCCGCGGTGGGGGCGTACCTGGTCGGCAACGAGATCCCACCCGACATCGTGCGCTGGTACGGGCCCCGGCGCATCAGCGCCTTCCTGCGCGAGCTGGTCTCGCTGGTCAAGCGTCTCGAGCCGACGGCGCTGGTCGGCTACGCGAACTTCCCCTCCACCGAGTATCTCGAAACCGACTTCACCGACTTTCTGGCCTTCAACGTGTACCTGCACTCCGAGCCCGAGTTCCGGAAGTATCTCTCCCGTCTGCACACGCTGGCCGGTGACCGGCCCCTGGTGCTCACCGAGTTCGGGATCGATTCCATCCGCGAGGGCGAGACGGTGCAGGCGGCGACGCTGTCCTGGCAGGTGCGCACCGCCCTCGAGATGGGCGCGGCCGGCACAGTGGTGTTCTCCTTCACCGACGAGTGGTACACCGGCGGCTGCGACATCGCCAACTGGGCCTTTGGGCTCGTGGACCGGCACCGGCGCAAGAAGCCCGCGTTCCAGGCGGTGCAGCGCTGGTACGGGACGCCGGGGCTGCCCGCGCTGTCCGAGTACCCCAAGGTCTCGGTGGTCATCTGCGCCTACAACGCCGAGCCCACCATGGAAGCCTGCCTCACATCCCTGCAGAAGCTCCGGTACCCGGCGTTCGAGGTCGTCGTCGTCGACGACGGATCGACGGATCGCACCGGAACGATCGCCGACCGCTTCGAGGGCATCCACGTCATCCACCAGGAGAACAAGGGCCTGAGCGCCGCGCGGAACGTGGGCATCGCGGCTTCGCTCGGCGAGATCGTGGCCTTCACCGACTCCGACTGCGTGGTGGACCCCGACTGGCTGCACTACCTCGTCGCCACGTTCCTGCAGACCGGGCTCCCCGCGGTGGGAGGACCCAATCTGCCGCCTCCCGAAGACTCGCTGGTGGCCGCCTGCGTGGCCGCGTCGCCGGGCGGCCCTCTGCACGTCCTCCTCGACGACGTCGAAGCCGAGCACATCCCTGGCTGCAACATGGCCTTCCGTCGCGAGGTCCTGGACGAGATCGGCGGCTTCGATCCGATCTACCGCTCGGCTGGTGACGACGTGGACGTGTGCTGGCGTCTGCAGGACCGCGGCTACCGCATCGGCTTCAGTCCCGCCGCCATGGTCTGGCACTTCCGGCGCAACACCATGAAGGCGTACATCGGCCAGCAGAAGGGATACGGCAAGGCGGAGGCGCTGCTCTACTTCCGCCATCCCCAGCGCTTCAACGCGCTCGGCTACTCGCGCTGGCGGGGTCGCATCTACGGCGGGATCTCGGCGCTCTTCTCGCTGCGGCGGCCCGTGATCTACGGCGGCGTGTTCGGCCGCGGGCTCTTCCAGACGCTCTACCAGCCGCCCTCCACCGTCCTGTCCTACCTGCCGTTCACGCTCGAGTGGAACCTGGTCGGAGCGCTCCTCCTGGCCCATGGCGCGCTCCGAGGCGGCTGGCACTGGATCGGGGCCGCCCCGCTCGTCTTGTCCTGGGCGTGCTGCGTGGCCGCCGCGATGCGCGCCCGCGTGGATCCGCTCGCCGGCGGAATGCGCGGTCGGCTCCTGATCTCGGTCCTGACCTACTTCGGACCGCTCCTCCGCTCGCTCGAGCGCTATCGCTGGTGGGTGCGAGGGCTCACCGCGGCCGAGCCCTCGCCGTCCGAGCGCCCGGTGCAGGCCCTGCCCTGGTCGTGGAGGGAGCGCACGTTCTCGGCCGCGTTCTGGACCGAGGACGCGCTCGAGAAGGAGACCATCCTGCACGGCATGATGGAGCAGCTCGCGGCCCGGAAGTACTTCGTCCTCGTCGACCAGGGCTGGAGCGACTGGGACCTCGAGGCGCACGGAGGCATCTGGTCGCGCGGCCGTATCACGGTGTGCACCGAGAACCACGGCGGCGAGCGCCGCGTCCTGCGGGTGAAGTGCGCGCTGCGCACCTCGCGGCTGGCCACCGGGGCCCTGGCGGGCGCCGCCGTGACGGCGGCGGTCGGGGTACAGCTCGCGCTTCCCACCCTGGTGGTCGCCGGCATCGCGATCGGGACGGCGACCGGGCTGGCCGTGATGAGGGAAGCGGTCGGTCTGGGACGTACGCTCTACGACGCCCTCCAGGGAGTGGCGCGGCGGGCCCGGCTCCACTACGCTCCGCCGCTGGACGCTCGAGCCGCCCAGGTGACGTGAGCGAGTTCTCCCGTCGGGTCGCCGCGTATCTCTGGCCCCACCGCGGGCGCATCCTGTGGGGACTGGCCCAAGTCTGCCTGATCAGCGGCTTCGAGCTGCTCAAGCCCTGGCCGATCAAGCTGATCATCGATTCGGTGCTCGGCGGAGAGCCGCTGCCCCGGTGGCTGGGCGGCGCCTTCACCGCGGGTGGTCTCCTGCTGGCCGCCTGCGTGGCGCTGGTGGTGATCTACGCGGCCCTCGGCGCGGTCACCGTGCTGAGCAATTACACCACGATCAGCATCGGCCAGCGCATGGTGCGCGACTTCCGCAGCGACCTCTATGCGCACCTGCACCGGCTCTCGATGGCGTTCCACAGCCGCGCCCAGGCGGGCGACCTCCTGTACCGGGTGACCGCCGACACCTTCGCGCTCCAGTCGCTCACCATGAATTGCCTGTTCCCGGCCACCACCGCCCTGATCCTGCTCGGCGGGATGGCGATCGTCATGCTCCGGCTGGACTGGGAGCTGACCCTGCTCGCCCTCGCGGTCTGCCCGGCGCTCTTCCTGATCATCGGGCGGCTCAACAGCCGCATCGGCGCTGCCGCCGGTGAGATGCGGGAGCGCGAGAGCGAGGTCTACGGTGTGGTGCAGCGGGCGATGGCCGCGATGCGGGTGATCCAGGCCTTCACGCGCGAGGACGAGGAGCATCGGCGCTTCATGAACGCCAGCGAGCGAAGTCTGGCCGCGAGCCTGCGGCTGTACACGCTGCAGACGTTCTACTCGGGGGTGATCAACCTCATCATCGCGCTCGGCACCGCCGCGGTGGTCTGGGTCGGGGCCCGACACGTGCTGGACGGGAGCCTCACGGTGGGGAGCCTGGTCGTGTTCATCTCCTACCTGGCGTCCCTCTACGCCCCGGTGAACAACATGTTCCAGGTCTATGGCCTCGCCCAGAGCGCACGGGTCGGGGTCCAGCGAGTGCTGGACGTGCTGGACGTGGAGCGCGAGCTGGCCGACGGCCCTCGCACGTTCCCCCCGGGTGGAGCGCGCGGCGAGGTCGAGTGGCAGGACGTGCACTTCGAGTACACGGCGGGGGCGCCGGTCCTGTGCGGGATCAGCCTGCGGGTGCCGGCCGGACAGCGCGTGGCGGTCGTCGGAGCCACCGGGGCGGGCAAGTCGACATTGCTGAGCCTCCTGCCCCGCTTCTACGACCCGACTCGGGGGCGCGTCATGATCGACGGGGTGGACGCCCGCGAGTATCGGCTCCGGTCGCTGCGCCGCCAGGTCGCGATGGTGCTGCAGCCGCCCCTGCTCTTTCCGGTGAGCATCCGCGAGAACATCGCGTTCGGACGGCCGGACGCCCAGATCGACGAGATCGTGGCCGCCGCGAAGGCGGCACGGATCCACGACATGATCGCTCGGCTGCGAGCCGGCTACGACGAGATGGTCGGCGAGCACGGCGTCACCCTCTCGGAGGGCGAGAAGCAGCGCCTGACGATCGCGCGGGCGATCCTCCGCGACTCGCCGATCCTGATCCTCGACGAGCCCACCTCCGCCCTGGACCCGGAGACGGAGCGCCTGATCATGGAGGCCCTCGAGCGGCTCCAGACCGGCCGCACGACCTTCATCATCGCGCACCGGCTCTCCACGGTGCGGATGGCCGACCTGATCGTGGTCATCAAGGACGGGCGGATCGCCGAGCAGGGCCGGCTCGAGGCCTTGCTGGCGCAGAACGGACCCTTCGCCGCCATGTACGGTAGCCGGGAGCCGCACCGCAGAGAGGACTCCCTTGTCATACCGTAAGCGGATCGTCGTCCTGCACCTGGCCGGCCGCTATCCGCTGGGCGGAATCGGCTGGCAAGCGCTGCACTACCTGGTGGGGCTTTCCCGGCTCGGCCACGACGTGTACTACGTCGAGGACTCTGGGGCGCCCCCCTACGACCCGCGGATCAAGAGCGTGGTGGAGGACTCGAGCTACTCGGTGGCGTTTCTCGCCGACGTGATGGGCCGCTACGGCCTGTCCGATCGCTGGAGCTACGCCGACAGTGCCACCGGCGTGCACCACGGGCTGCCGCGCGAGCGTGTGAGCCGGCTCTACCGCGAGGCCGACGCGCTCTTCAATGTCTGCGCGGCGACCCGGCTCAGGGAAGATCACATGCAGTGCCCGATCCGGGTGTACATCGAGACCGATCCGGTGTTCGAGCAGATCCGCGTCGCCGAGGACGATCGAGGGGCCATTGAGAACCTCCAGGACCACACGCATCACTTCACCTACGGCGAGAACCTCGGACAGCCCGACTGCCCGATCCCGCTCGAGAAGTTCGCCTGGCTACCGACCCGGCCGCCGGTGATCCCGGATCTGTGGGACACCCCGTGCGACCCGACGGCCGTGCGCTTCACCACCGTGGCGACCTGGCAGAACGTGGGCAAGGACATCCAGTTCCGGGGCGAGACCTACTACTGGTCCAAGCACATCAACTTCATGCGGATGGCCGACCTGCCGCGGCGCACCCGCCAGCCGCTCGAGCTGGCCCTGGGGGTCGATGACCAGAAGACCCGGGAGCTGCTCGCCCGCCACGGCTGGATCCTCACCGACGCCCTCCGGGCGTCCCGGGACCTCACCACCTATCAGCGCCACATTCATCGGTCTCGGGGGGAGTTCACGGTGGCCAAGGATCTGGTCGCCCGCACGCGGAGCGGCTGGTTCAGCGACCGCAGTGTCTGCTACCTGGCCGCCGGCAAGCCGGTCGTCACCCAGGAGACCGGCTTCAGCAAGCACGTACCCTCCGGTGCCGGCCTCCTGGCGTTCTCGACGGTCGAGGAGGCCGCGGCCGCCCTCGAGGAGGTCAATCGAGACTACGCCTTCCACAGCGAGGCCGCACGTGAGATCGCCGAGGAGTTCTTCGCTGCCGATCGGGTGCTCGGCCAGCTTTGCCGCGAGGCCGACCTGTAGCACGATATCGGCTGTAAGGTCGCGTTCTTTCTGACGATCAGAGAGGCATAAAGCGCTTGGCAACCCGCTTCGCCCTATGCTAAAAGTGCGGAGGCAGGGCGTCTCAGTATCGTCGGAGGGCTGTCAAGATTGGACGCGGCACTCGAAAAACGTCAGGTGAAGCGGGCGTACAAGCTCTACGCCCCCGCGTACGATTTCGTCTTCGATTGGATCTTCCATCCGGGCCGTGAGGCCGCCATCCAGCTCCTGGACATCCAGCGCGGACACAATGTGCTCGAGGTCGGGATCGGGACCGGCCTGAATCTGCCCCTGTATCCGACCAATTGTCGGCTGGTCGGCATCGATCTCTCCGAGGAGATGCTCCAGAAGGCGCAGGACAAGGTCGTCGAGCTGGGACTGGGCAACGTCACGCTCAAGACCATGGACGCCACCACGATGGACTTCGGCCAGGCGGAGTTCGATTCCGTTGTGGCCACGTATACGATCAGCGCGGTGCCCGATCCTGTGGGGGTGCTGCGCGAGATGAAGCGGGTGGTGAAGCCCGGCGGCAGCATCGTGATCCTGAACCACTTCCGCAGTGACCGCCCCGCGATGGGCCGCCTGGAGGACCTCGTCGCACCTGTCTGCACGCGCCTGGGCTGGAAATCCAACCTGCCGCTCGAGCCGCTGCTGCGGCAGGTCGGCCTGATTCCCGAGGTCGCCACCAAGGTCAACCTGTTCAACGGGTGGCGCCTCATCAAGTGCGTCAACCCTAGATAGACGCCGCCCCTACACCCGGCCTCACTGCTCAGGGCTCTCGAGCTGCTGCCAGGCGTGCCGCAGCAGGACGATCCGCTGGATCGTTCCGTCGGTCGGCTCCACCCGAATGATGTCGCCGGCCCGCAGCTGGGCCAGATCGGTGGTCTGTCGGTCCTCGGTGACCAGCACCGTCGGGCTCCCGATCTGCGACTCGGTCACGTGACCGGCTCCGCTCATGGATCGAAGCCGGCCCGCGGACTCATCCATCGTCAGCACGGTCACTCTGCCGTTCTGAACGGACATGGTCAGGTGCGAGCTTTCCAGCGCCGGATCCGGAGTGTCCGGAGGGGTGATCGTGTCCCATCCGGGATCCTTCTCCCCGACCTGTGGCCGGAGCGTGACCGCCGCGCGCTCGTGATCCACCCATGTCCGCTCGCTCATGACTTCGAGCCCACCCAGGGCAACGAGACAGGTCGCCACCGCGAGAGCGAACACCACTCGTCCCGTCGTCGTCACGTTCATGTCAGTGGCCCTCCTCCACACCACCGAGCTAGCATCGCCGGTGCCATGACGGCCGCTCGCCAACCAGCAGAAATCACGAGCGAAGCTGGATCGCGCGACCGGTCCCCGAGGGGCATCCCGCCTTGTACCCGGGTCCTCGGGGGAGAAATGCCCGAGACGCGCACGCCGCGGCGCGGCGCCCTGTGCTTACTGAGCCGATGCGATCGAGAGGACGCAGGGCCATGGGGCCGGCGCTGAGGCTTCTCCTGGCGCTGCTGCTCGCCCTGCCGGTGCTCACGACCGCCTGGTCGCTGATCCTGACGACCGCGTTCCTGATCGAGTTCCTCGGGCCGGCGCGATGGACACCACTGACCCGGCTGACCTCCGCTCCGCTGATCCATCCACTTCCGGTGAGCACGACGACGGGGGAATCCGTGCCCGCGGATCTCTACGTGACCGTGGCGCTGCGGCGGCCGCCCGGGCTGGTCCTGGTCCACGGCCTGTCGCCAACGGGCAAGGACGACGCCCGACTCCGCGACGCCGCCGGGCTGCTGGCCCGCACAGGCTGGGCGGTGGCCGTGCCCACAATCGGGGGCCTCACGAGCCTGAGGCTGCGCCCGGAGGACGCAGGGGCGGTAGCGGGCAGCGTGCGGGCGCTCGCCGCGGCGGGCTACGAGCCGGTGGCCCTGCTCGGGGTGAGCCTCGGCGCCGGTCCCTCGCTGCTGGCCGCCGCCGACCCGACGGTGGCCTCACAGGTGTCCGCGGTGCTCGCCCTCGGCGGCTACGCATCTGCGGTGGAGCTGCTCCGCTACACGCTGACGGGCACCTACGCCTACGAGGGCGCAGCGGGACGTCGACCCGTCCACGAGAACGCCATCGCCCAGTTCGCCCGCGCCAACGCCGACTTGGTCGACGACGCGGGTCGTCGGCTCGTGGACAATCGCGATCCGGCCGCGCTCGACGGTCTGGTCCGGGCCCTCCCGGACCGCACTCGCGCGCTGCTCGAGGCGCTCTCTCCGGCCCGGGTGGTGTCGGGCCTTCGCGCTCCGCTCCTCCTGGTCCACGGCCGTGAGGATCCGGCGGTGCCCTTCACCGAGAGCCTCCGGCTCGCCGCCGCCGCGCGGGCCGCGAATCGGCCGGTACGCGTGGCGATCGTGGGCGCGGTCGGCCACGTGGAGCCCGACGCCGGTCGCCTCGGCGGGCTCACCGACGCGCTCCGGCTCTGGGCGATCTTCTACGCGTTCCGGCGCGTCGCGGTTGGCTGAACCGCGGCGAGCTACTTCGGTGGGCCGAGATCCATCAAGGTCATCGCGTCGCGGACCGGCTGATAGTCACGGTCGTCGGCCTCGATGAACCCATCGATCCCGTAGATCTCCTTCAGCAGCGCCGCGTACTCCGGCGCCTTGATCGAGAGGAGCGCACGCTTCACCCGCGCCAGCGGCTCCGGGGGCACCCCTGGCCGAGCGCAGATGCCCGCCTCCGGGATCTCTGGCGTCTCGCCGACGAACGACAGCTGGGCGATGACGGCGGGGTCCTTGATGTGCAGCTCGGGCGCCTTGTCGAACGAGGCGGCCGCGTCCACCCGACCTCGCAGCACCGACTGCAGCGCCGCCTCGTGTGTTCCGGTGAACAGCGCCTCCTTGAAAAAGCTCTTGGGATCCCGATCACGCACGAGCCCCTGCTTGATCAGCAGGACCATCGGATAGATGTACCCCGAGGAGGACGCCGGATCGACGAACGCCACCGTCTTGCCCCGGAGATCCTCGATCCGCTGGATGCCGCGATCCTTCCTCACGTAGAAGCGCGCGGTGTAGGCGGTCTTCCCCTGCCAGACGTCCCGCACGAGGATCTGACACCCCGCTTCTCGATTGGCGAGCACGTACCCGACCGGATGCACGAAGGCCAGGTCCACCCGCTTGCTGCGCAGGGCCTCGATCACGCCCGCGTAGTCGGAGGCGACGATTGCCTTGACCGGCACCCCGGAGACCTTGGTGATCGCCTGCGCGAAGGCGTCCCCCGCCTCCTTGAGCGCGGTC
>Ga0187776_10000909_pt1 | contig 14459 bp, 18 predicted proteins | sample 0216_BV02_MP12_2_FD_132426 | JGI IMG/M metagenome (GOLD analysis project Ga0187776, IMG submission 132426) | Tropical peat soil microbial communities from peatlands in Department of Meta, Colombia - 0216_BV02_MP12_20_MG | ecosystem: Environmental > Terrestrial > Soil > Wetlands > Peat | place...
CGGCGGCCCTAAAAAGCCGCCGCTTTTTTTATCCCAAATTCAGTTCCTTGAAAAAGTCATTGCCCTTGTCGTCGATGACGATAAAGGCCGGAAAGTCCTCGACCTCGATTTTCCAGATCGCTTCCATGCCAAGCTCGGGATATTCGTGCACCTCGACTTTCTTGATGCAGTGCTCGGCCAAATTCGCCGCGCTGCCGCCGATCGAGGCGAGATAGAACCCGCCGTGCTTCTTGCAGGCGTCGCGCACCTGCGCGGAGCGATTGCCTTTCGCGAGCGAGATCATCGAACCGCCCGCGGCCTGGAACTGGTCGATGTAGCTGTCCATGCGCCCTGCCGTGGTCGGGCCGAAGGAACCCGAGGCATAGCCGGCAGGAGTCTTCGCCGGACCCGCGTAATAGATCGGGTGATTCTTGAAATAGTCGGGCAGTCCCTTCCCCGCTTCCAGCCGCTCGCGCAGTTTGGCGTGCGCGAGATCGCGCGCGACAATCATGGGGCCGCTGAGCGAGAGCCGCGTTTTCACCGGATATTTCGAAAGCTGGGCGAGGATCTCCTTCATCGGCCGGCGCAAGTCAACCTTCACCACGGTGCCGCCAAGTTTTTCCTGGTCGATCTCGGGCAGATATTGCGCCGGATGATGCTCGAGCTCCTCGAGGAATACGCCGTCCCTGGTGATCTTTGCGAGCGCCTGCCGGTCGGCGGCGCAAGAAACGCCAAGTCCGATCGGCAATGACGCGCCATGCCGCGGCAGACGGATCACGCGCACGTCGTGGCAGAAGTACTTGCCACCGAATTGCGCGCCGACGCCGGTCGACTGGGTCATCTTCAGCACTTCTGCTTCCATCGCGAGATCGCGGAAGGCGTGACCGTCCTCGCTGCCCTTGGTCGGCAACTCGTCGAGATATTTGGTCGATGCAAGCTTCACGGTTTTCATCGTGAGTTCCGCCGACGTCCCGCCGATGACGATAGCGAGATGATATGGAGGGCACGCGGCGGTGCCGAGCGTAAGCACCTTTTCCTTCAGGTACGCGAGCATGCGGTCGTGGGTGAGGATCGATGGCGTTGCCTGGAACAGGAATGATTTGTTGGCAGAGCCGCCGCCTTTGGCGATGAACAGGAATTTGTAAGCGTCGTCGCCCTCCGCGTAGATCTCCACCTGCGCCGGCATGTTCGATTTTGTGTTCTTTTCTTCGAACATGGAGATCGGCGCGAGCTGCGAGTAGCGCAGATTGCGTTTGAGGTACGCATCGCGCGCACCTTCGGCGAGGGCGGCCTCGTCATCGCCCGCGGTGAAAACCAGGCGGCCCTTTTTGCCCATGATGATGGCGGTGCCGGTATCCTGACACATCGGCAGCACGCCACCGGCGGCGATATTGGCATTCTTGAGAAAATCGTAGGCGACGAACTTGTCGTTATCGCTCGCCTCAGGATCGTCGAGGATCTTGCGCAGTTGCTTCAAGTGCGCCGGGCGCAGCAGATGATTGATGTCGGTGAACGCCGCCTCGCTCAGCGCGCGTAAAGCTTCGCGCTCTATCACCAGCATGTCCTTGCCCATCACCTTCTCGACCTTAACGCCGCCAATATCGAGCTTGCGGTAAGGCGTCTTGTCAGGCCCGAGCGGGAACAACGGCGAGTGGTGATAAGTCGGCGTGGCTTGTGGCGTGACCGGGGTGTTCATGGGGCTAGCTGAATGTTGTGGTGGCGAGAGCCGTTTATGTTAATTTTCAGGCTCCCACAAGCCAACGCTACTCAGGGAGAACAGCCATGCCGGTCACGCTAAGGCTTTTCAATTGTGCATTGCTAGCGGCCGCCTGTATTGCGCAAGCCAGCCCGGCCTTGGCCCAATACACCGCGAAAGAATGGCCGGAAGGCGCGATGAAACAGCGCTTCGCAGATACCTGCGGCGGCTGTCATGACATCAACCGCGTCCGCGTGGGCTATACGCCGGCCGGCTGGCTCACCGTCGTGCGCATGATGCAGAACTTCGATGCGCCGGTGCCGCCCGAGGAATGGCCGGCGATGACCGAATATCTCATGAAGAACTTCCCCGAACGGCAGCGCCCCGGGGCGGTGATCCTGAGCGGGCCAGTGAAGGCGCGCATCGACCTGTGGGACGTGCCGACGCAGGGCTCGCGTCCGCACGATCCGCGCGCCGCCAAGGACGGCTCCATCTGGTGGGCCGGTCAGCTCGCCAACAAGCTTGGCCGTATCGATCCGAAGACCGGCGCGATCCGCGAGTACACGCTCAAGTCGCCGTATACGGCGCCGCATGGGCTTGCCGAAGACAAGGACGGCAACATCTGGTTCACCGGCAACAATCTCGGCCTGATCGGCAAGCTTGACCCGAAGACCGGCGTCACCACCGAATATCCGCTGCCTGACAAGGCGGCGAAGGATCCGCACACCATCAACATCGCACCGGACGGCATCGTGTGGTTCACCGTGCAAAACGCCAATATGGTGGGCCGGCTTGATCCCAAGAACGGCGACATCAAGCTGGTGACCTCGCCGACGGAGAAGTCGCGTCCCTACGGGCTGATGATCAATTCGAAAGGCGTGCCGTATTTCGTTGAGTTCGGCGCACCGAAGATCGCCAGCATCGATCCGCAAACCATGGCGATCAAGGAATATCTGTTGCCGAACGCCGCCGCGCGTCCGCGCCGTCTCGCCTTCTCTGACGACGACACGATCTACTACACCGATTTTCCGCGCGGCATGCTCGGGCGTCTCGACCTGAAGACCGGCAATGTGAAGGAATGGGAATCGCCGAGCGGGCCAAAGTCCGAGCCCTACGGCATCGTCTTCACCAAAGGCGCGCTCTGGTACAATGAGTCAGGTGCCAAGCCGAACACCATCGTGCGGTTCGATCCGGCAACCGAAAAATTCCAGAACTGGGCGATCCCCGGCGGCGGCGACATCGTGCGCAACATGGATGTGACGCCGGACGGCAACCCGGTCACCGCCAACAGCCTGTCGAACCAGGTCGGATTGGTGACGGTGGAGGACGCCAAGTAGGAGCACGCCCGCGGAGCATTCGCCTCATGGTGAGGAGCGTCGCGAAGCGACGCGTCTCGAACCATGAGGCCGCCTGCCTCATCCACCAATCTCGGGTTTACCCGAGAATGGAATGTTTAGTGCGCAAGTCGGCCAAGGCCGACTTGCGGTGACGGACGCTGCGCGTCCTCCTCAGGATGAGGCGAAGCCCGAGCTCACACCGGCCGCGGCTTTCCTTTTTCTCCCAACCCGCACTCGAGCGCGTTGCGATCCCACTTGGCCAAATCGGCCGCTGCGTTGTAGGTGCTCTGCAAGAACTCCATCAGCGCGCCGTCCGGATCGCCCGCGGTGCGCACCGCGTCGTAGGGCAAGAGAAATTCGCCGAGCTCCTTGCTGAAAATTGCCTGTGCCGGCTTCACCTTCGCTGCGGCAAAGCCTGCAGGCGCGGGATAGGCATAGGAATAGAACGCCGCGTAATCGATCGGACCACCTCCGCCCGGCCAAAATCCGGCGCTCGAGACTTCATGCGAGTATGCTTCCTGGGCCACGGCATCCGGCAAATGCGGTACGCCACCGGGATGACGCGGCGCAGGGCGCCCTGAAAAACGCGTCACCGCCAGATCAAAACTGCCCCAGAAAAAATGCACCGGGCTGGTCTTGCCCAGAAACGCCGTGCGAAAATGCGCGAATACTTCGCTGGTTGAGAGCAGCACGCGCCAGAAACGCTCGGCGTAATCAGCGTCATAAGTCTTATGCAGGGTGTCCTGCTCGAACGGGATGGCGTCGGCGATCTCGCAAGGCATGGTGGTGATGCGCACCCGGATTCCGAGCTCGCGCAGCGCAATCATCATGCCCTCGTAAAATTCCGCCACGCTCATTGGTTTAAGCATGAGCTGGCGGAATTGCCCGCCACTGGCGCGGATCCAGAGCACATGATCGATGAAGTCAAAATCGATCTGAAAACTGCCGCCATGCCACGGGATCGGCGAGGTCGTGAGCCCGCGTGTCGTCACGTAGAGCCCGACATGCCACGAATGATTGAGCCATGGCGTCAGTTCAAGGCGAACCTTGCCGACAACCTGCGTCCATAGATGCAGCGTGTCACGTGTGTCTTTCCACGCCGCATAAGACAGCTCGGGCCAGCGCTGCGATTGTGCTGCCATGCATTACTCCTCTTCGCCGCACCCGGCCTCGATTGCCATATAGTACCCCTTCCTTAAGGGACGCACGACATGACTACTATGTCAGTTCAACTTCGCAGTATCCCGGATACACAGGCCGCTGTTGGCTGGGCGGACGGGCACACCATCGTGGTCGACCGTCCGGATGGCAAAGCTGGCGGGATGGGGCTGGGCCTTAACGGCGGTCAGTTACTCGGCCTCGCCATCGGCGGCTGCTTCTGTAATGACCTGCACTACGTGGCGCACGACATGGGCGTCCGTCTGACCTCAATCGCGGTAGATGTTACGGTCGATTTTGAGGGAAATCCGCTGATTGCAAAAAAAGCTGCCGTGCATGTCGCGGTTACCGCAGCGGATGCGGGCGCCGATGTTGCCAGCGTCGTCCGGCGCGCGCAGGAAATCTCGGCGGTCAGCAATTCGATCAAACGCGGAATTCCAGTCGATTTCCTAGCCCACCGCTGAGGCGTTCTGGCGTATAGTGTCCGTCAGGCCGGGGGCTCTGATGACTACTAGCGTGACCACAGACGCGGCGCCGCCGACACATCGCTGGCTGCGCGCCGGCCTCGCTCTTATTGCGGCCCTTGAATTTCTTGACGCGCTGACTGGCGTGCAAAATATTTTCACCGACTATCACCACCCGACCGCATTTCTGCGCTTTGCGCAGACGCTTACCAGCATCCAGCTCGCGCTGTCGCCATTGATTGCGGGAGCCGCGTTGGTCTTTGCCGCCATGGGCAATATGCGGCGCGCTATTCTGGCGCTGGCGGCGCTTGTGCTGGTCAAGTGGGCTCTCGACGATATCTGGCCGATCCCGATCCACGGACTCGAGCTGTCGCTCGACTATGGCGGGGTGATTATTTTCCTTCATCACTTTGTATTTCCGGCCGCCGCCCTCGCCGGCATCGCGCTCGTCCTCAAGGAGCGGCAGCTTCCGCTTGCCGGCCTCCTGGTGAGCATCCCGACGATCGTGAACTGGGCAGGTGTCGTGGCCTTCACAGTTTCCATCATGATGTACGGATTCTAGCGAACCGGCTCCGCCCGAACCGGCAGGTCGTTGTCAGGCAAATGCCAAATAAATTGGCATCTAATTACCGGGCCACGGCCGGTACAAAGCTATTGTTACTTGCGTGGTGAGTTCCGTTCAATTTTTACGCTTTGTGGTATTGACCGATTCCCGTGACTCATTTCGAAAATGAGCGGACTGGATCAATACGTCAGCGCGGGGGAATACCCTATGCGAGACCTGATATTCATGGTGGCGCCCGTCGCACTCGTTATTTATTTCGTAGTCTTTCCGGATCAGTTCAGCGCCTTCGTGAACTGGGCGGGACAATTTCTCCACTAGTTATTCGCAGCAAAAGCCGGACGATTGACGCGCGGGCTTTCATCTGTCATTCGGCAAAGCCCTCGTCACGTTCTTGTCCCGCAATGCCGCGAAGACTGTTCCGGATTGGCCGTTCGTTCACTGGTCTCGGCCTGTTCGCTACAAGGCCGATCAAAAAGCGCGAAAAAATCGCCGAATACAAAGGCCCGCGCGTGGGCGCAGAGGAAGCGGGCCGGCTTGAGCGCCGTGGCAATCGCTACCTCTACGAGATCAACGCGCGCGTCACCATCGACGGCACGCCGCGCAGCAACCTCGCGCGCTATGCCAATCATTCGTGCAATCCGAATTCGGAAACCTTTACTTACGGCGGGCGCGTCTTCATCCGTGCGCTGCGCCGGATCAAGCCGGATGAGGAAATCACTTACGACTACGGCAACGACTATCTGAAATACGTCATTGGAAGATCGCAATGCCGATGCAGCCGCTGCCGGCGGCGGCGGGCGCGCAAGCAGCGGGAAATGCGGGCCCGCAAAAAGCGTCTGGCAGCCCGGCTCGCCCACCAACGCAAACTTGAACGCCAAATGCGACGCCGCCAGGAACGCTAGACATCTCATCCATGCGCGGGCGGGCACATGCCTATTCGCTTTTGCCCCTGCCCGAGCGGTTTTGCTCGTGCTAGCAAGCACCTGACTTTCGCTGGGGCTCCTTAGCTTGACCTCTGACAGCCTCGAACAGCGCGTAAGCTTGCGCGCCGACCGCGTCCCGTTGGGCATCCTGTTCATGCTCGGCGCGACCGTCCTGTTCGCGATCTCCAGCGCCCTGTCGAAATGGCAGGTTGCCAACTACTCGTTCATCGAGGTGCTGTTTTTTCGCGCCATTGCTTCACTCGTCACGTGCGCCGTCCTGATCTTGCCGCGAACCGGCCTTGCGGTGTTGCGCACGCAGCGTCTGCGCGACCATGTTGGCAGGAGCGCCACACAAGCCACCGCTCAGAGCTTCATCATCATTGCTTTCGGCCTGATGCCGCTCGCAGGCGCGGTTGCCATCAACTTCTCTTCGCCGCTTTTTGCAACGTTGTTCGCCGCATTCTGGCTGAAGGAAAAAGTCGGCATGGCGCGCGTCGGTGCACTTGTTGCCGGCTTTCTCGGTGTGCTGCTGGTAGCGGCGCCCGGCGCCGACAGCTTCCGCATCGGCGCGCTGTTCGCGCTCGCCAATGCAGTCCTCTTTGGCAGCGTCACGGCGGCGGTGCGCGGCATGACGACGACTGAATCGGCGGAAACGCTCACCATGTATCAAATGATATTTCTGACCCTGTTCTTTGGTCTGGCACTGCCATTGCTGTTCACCTGGCCGACGCCGACTGACACCGCGGTCATGTTCGCGAATGGCGTTATCAACGCGGTCGGCCAATATTGGTGGACGCGCGCCTTGTCGCTGGCGCCGCCTTCGGCCGTCGGGCCTTTCTACTATTTCATGCTGGTATGGTCAGCCGCACTCGGCTTTCTGTTCTGGGGAGACGTGCCGACGCCGACCTTGCTGGCCGGCTCTGCGATCGTGGTTGCCTCCGGCCTGTTCCTGCTGTGGCACGAGACCGCCAAAAAATCATTACCTGCTGAATAGCATCGAAGGGAGTAGAGCCTATGAGTCTGAATATCCGCCGCGTCGTTACCGGCCATGACGAACAAGGCCGCGCCAAGGTGTTGATTGACGAAACCGTCAAGAATGTCACGGCGCAGCGTCCGGGCGCGCTCTACAGCGTCATCTGGTCGACGGAGGGCTTTCCAATCAACAATGACGGTGACCTCGATCCGTCCGGCAAGAAAATCGGCACGACTGTCCCGAATGGAACGGCATTTCGCGTCGTCAGCTTCGGCCCCGGGGTAGCGCCGCGCAACCATCGCACCGATTCGATCGACTATGCGGTGGTGATCTCCGGCGAGATCGACATGGATCTCGATATCGGCAGCGTTCACCTCAAGGCCGGCGACGTGCTGGTGCAGCGCGGCACCATCCATAACTGGGTCAATAAAGGCACGGAGCCGTGCGTGATCGCCTTTACACTCATCGCGGCCAAATCGGTGACCGCAGGGGGAAAAACCCTTCCCGCCCAAGGCTAGGCGTCGAGCTCGGGATAGTGGCGGAAGATTCCCATTTCGTTGAAGGCGATTCTGCGCGGAGAGGCGAGATAGGCCTTGATGCCCGGTCGCGCGGCCACCTTCCCCCATATCTCGACTAGCCTTGGTGTGTCGCGCTCAACGCCTTTCATCGCGCGCGGGAACGCGTAGCGTAATCCTTCTATAAGTTGGAACATTGACAGGTCGGCGTAAGTCGCCTTGCGCCCCAGCAGGTACGGCCCGCCGCTCTTCTTCAGGACTGTCTCAAAATAACCAAGATATTTCGGCGCGCGTTCGTCGAGGAAGCTCGCGGTAAACCGCTTGGCTTCCGGCTTCTGGTCTTCGTAATAGAGTCCTGAGCCGACCGGATGATGCGTGTCGTGAATTTCCTTCACGAAATCGGTAACGGTCAGCTGTAGTTGATGCAGCCAGAGTCGGTTCGCTTCGTCGCGCGGAGCAAGCTTCAGGCGTGGTCCGAGATAGAAGAGAATATTGGCGACCTGCGCGATCACCAGCTTGCCCGCTTTGAGAAACGGCGGCGCGAATGGCGGACGTTTTTCACGTCCGCCATCCATAAGTGTCATCATCTTGTCCATGCCGCCGGACTTGCGCGCGACGTCCTCGTAAGATGCCCCGGCATCTTCCAGCGCGAGCCGCACAAATTCTCCGCGACCCTGAATTTCCGGCCAGTAGAACAGCTGATAGCGCATGCAACCACCCTGCGGACAAAGATTGAGGGGCACGAGCTTGGCTCGCACCCCCGGTTGACCGCAAGGGGTGAGTTGTTTCGCCGGCCTCAGTTGGCTGCGAAGCAGTAAAACAGTCCGTCGCCGCCGGTCGACCGAAGATCGGCCTGCGAGCAGCCGCCTTCCTGACCGCGCGAAGGATGCGAGGAGTTCCAGGACTTGGAAGCGTCGTCATCCCGCAAGCCCAGACGGTCATTGTGGCCGAGCACGACCGCACCCTGCGTGCTGCTTGTGTAGTTCTTGCAGGTCATGTCCTTGTCATCCGGAAAGGCTTTGCCGTCCGGCGTCGAACCGGTCAGGATGTCGTGGCGGTTAGGATGTCGCCGCGGCCGTTGATCACCTCACCTTTTTCCGAAAGATTATTTTCTTTGCTCAACTTGTTGTTGGCGCTGTGCAAATCATCGACGCCGGTAGCGACGACCACACCCTTGGCCACAGCGAATTTCAATCGAACGACCGTCATTTCACTACCTCAGGGCATTGACGAAGGCCCACTGCCCCGTCGTCGGGAGGGCACAACACCGTTTGCGCTCCGCTATTTCGACGATCACGCGTCGTTGATAATCGGAAGATCAGCCCACGCTTTTTCCCGAGTATTGCTGATCGGTGACCGGTTCCAGCCAGGTCACATGCTCGCCTCCTTGCGCTTCCTGCATGGCGATATGCTCCATGGCGTGGTCGGCTGTCGCGCCGTGCCAGTGTTTCTCGCCCGGGGGGATCCACACGGTGTCGCCGGCGCGAATTTCGCGCACGGGTCCACCCCATGTTTGCACGCGGCCAATTCCCGACACGACCGCCAAGGTCTGCCCGAGCGGATGGGTATGCCAGGCGGTCCGCGCCCCCGGCTCGAAGCGCACCCAGGCCGATCGAATGCGCGCGGGGTCCGGCGCCTGGATGATCGGATCCTGCCATACCGTCCCCGTGAAGCTCGGCGCCCCCATCTTGCGTGAAGGCCGTGATCCGCAAGCGATAATGTCCATCGTTTAACTCCTCCCAATCCGGCAGTGCTTCTTTAAATGCATCACTTTAGATGCACCACTTTAACTCGCCGCGCGTAAAAAAGCCCGGCGTCACCGCCGGGCCTTGCCTTCAAGTCAGATCGTCGCAGAACGTCACGCCGGCTGCAAGTTACCGGCGGCCTGCTTGCCGCGCTCGGTCACAATTTCAAAGCTGATCTTCTGGCCTTCCATCAGCGAACGCATTCCGGCGCGTTCCACTGCGGTGATGTGCACGAACACATCCTTCGAGCCATCGTCCGGCTGAATGAAGCCGTAGCCTTTTTGGGTATTGAAAAACTTCACAGTTCCGACAGGCATCAAGAGTTTCCTTTCACGCTTCCTGTTGAACGCCCGCACGTACATCGCCCAGGCGGTCACAAGCCAAGTTTTTGGGAGTCCACTTGAAGCGCAGCCCAAAACTGGGAGCGTGGCAGCAAGATGAGGCACCAAAACCAGGTTGCTGGCGCGCGACATAGACGGATTTCGCTGTAACGTCAACGGCTCAGCCGCCGGGCGCGGACGTCAGATAACGGTTTATGAATTCGTAATCGCAACTCGTTAGCATCAACGTTGATTTCCGGCCCTGAGTCTTAACGGACTATGAAGCTCAGGCCGCGTCCGCCGAATGTGGCGACGGTGAGGCGATGCGCGGAGACAAACGGAAAACAAAACGCCACCGGATGAGCCGCAATGCATGGCTCATCTTCGACGACGGCAGGCGAAGCAAGTGCGTCTGGTCCAACATTTCCGACAGGGGCGCGTGCATCAATGTGCCGGACACCGAGGACATTCCTGACGGCTTCGTACTGCTACTGTCAGAAAGTGGTTCACCTCGGCGACGGTGCCGCGTCATATGGCGCAAGCCGCGCCAAATCGGCGTCAAGTTTGAAACACAGCTCGAGGAACGTCTGAGAGCGGTGTTGGACAAAAAACCGGGCACCGCAGCCAAGGCCGCGCCTAAAGAGCCGGCCGAAAGCAACGCCTGATCCGCTCCCGTTACGTCTGTTGAATTGCGGACAGCAGCCAGTCGCCGTTGCGCGCACGCATGAATGTCCACAATTCAGTGGCTTCACTCGGGCCGCCACCGGCTACGACACCGCCGCTCGCGCGTTCAATCACCTGGTCCACCAGCGCAAAGCGCATGGCAACTGTTGCATACTCTGCGCCGCCCTCGCGCCAGGCCTCTGCCAGATCGCCCTGCTCGAGTCTCACGTCGCTTATCCTGTTGACGAGGCCGCGGCTCGCATTCTCGGACAGCTGCTCGGAAAAATAGGAGAGCATTTCCGGCGTCACTTTGGTCCGCAGCGCGTTGAGATCCTCCGCAGAGTAGGCAGCCTGGATTTCGCCCAGCAGGCGTTCAAATGTGTCGTAGTCCGCTTTGCCAATCGTGAGCGGCTCGCCGGCCGGCGCGCCGCCCAACGTGCCGCCGAGGCCACTAAAAGTGTGACCCGTTACCGGATGCGCAGCGGCGTAGGCCGGCTCACTGCGGCGCTGCCACCAGGCAAACAACAATCGCGCCACAATCACGATCAGCGCGATTTGCAGCATCAGGCCGAGCAATGAGGCAAAGCTCGCCATGCCACCAAAAAATCCGTGACCGAACAGCATGCCAAACAGGCCTGCGCCAAGAAATCCTGCGGCAAGGCCGCCAAGCAATCCGCCGCCAAAAAGACCTCCCGGGCGCGCCGGCGATGCGCCAAACGTCCCGGCATTGCCGGGCTGCGTGAGCGTCCTTTGAATTGGGCTTGCTTGATTCGGCGCAGTAGCTGTTGGGGGCGGCGCCGAGAAGGTGCGCATGCCGCGGCTGCCACCCGAAAACCCGCCGCCGGCGCGCGCATTGGCATCGGCTGTAGCAAGCACAAGCGTCGCCGCAATCGCGGCAATTGCCATCAGAAACCGGTGGCGGATCATATGGGTTCTCCCCCGCAAAACAGCCGACACGAGGATATGTACGCGCGACCCGGTTTGTAAGGGGCGCGCCTGCGCCGCGAAGTCGCGGCAATGAAACTTCAATCACGGGAATATCATACGGCGCGCGGAACGCCCTGCCCGGTCCGAAATTACCTTAGCGGAGCAGGGAGACCGGCCAATGAAAGCCTTGGTGGCCGCGGCAGCGTTTTTGATCTTGGGCACGGCGGCAGGCGCGAAACCGGTGCCGACCGATGACGTCAAATCGCTTGACCAGGCAGCTTTGAGGCTGGCCAGCGATACCGACATCAACATCGGCCCCGCCCGCCATTCCCGCGCTACACTGGAGCGCGAGTACTTTCAGGCGCCGGAATTTAACTCCGGCAGCTTTTCGTGCCGCCTGCAATCCAATGTGTTCGACAAGACGCGGCTTGCACAATCGTGTGACTAGAACCGGAACCAAGCGGCAGTAGAACCGTTATTGCGGGGAACTCTGCCATTGGCAGAAACGCGCGCGGCATCCTGGCCGCAGCGGTAACCTCATGGGGCGCGAACATGCTCGGTACAATTCTCGTTATAATTCTGATCCTGGCCTTGATCGGCGCTTTCCCGCGCTGGGGCTACAGCTCCGGATGGGGCTACGGCCCGTCCGGCATCCTCGGCGTGGTCCTGATCGTTGTATTGATTCTGGCGCTGGCCGGGAGAGTCTGACGCGCGGTCTATTGGACCAGCGTCTTTTTCACTTCGGCAACCAGTTGCTTCAGCGTAAACGGCTTGGCCAGGAACGCGTATTGTTCCTGGCTGGGCAAATTCTTGCTGAAGGCTTCCTCGGCGTAACCGGATACGAAGATAATTTTCACCGAGGGATCCCGCTGGCGTAGCTCCTTGAGCAGAGTCGGCCCATCCATTTCCGGCATGACGACATCTGACACGACGAGATCGACGTGACCGTGTTTGTCGAAGGCCTCGATCGCCTCGACACCGTTGCCGGCCTCCAGCACCGTGTAACCCCGCGAGGCCAGCCCGCGTGCATTCAGCGCGCGCAGGCCTTCCTCGTCCTCGACCAGAAGGATTGTGCCCTGGCCGGTGAGATCGGCCGTAGCCGCGCGGGCCATGTTGTCTGCGGCAGCGAGGGCACTGGCAATCGCGGGCGCCTCGCCCGTTGGAATTTGCGGGAGTACCTCTTCCGCACCAGGAACGTGACGCGGCAGGAAGATACGGAACGACGTCCGGCCGGCCTCCGAGTCGGCATATATAAACCCACCGGTCTGTTTGACGATGCCATAGACGGTGGACAGCCCCAGTCCGGTGCCCTTGCCGACCTCCTTGGTCGTGAAAAATGGCTCGAAGATCTTCTCTATGATGTCAGGCGGAATACCCGTTCCGGTGTCGCTGACCTCGACCAGGATATAATCCGCTTTGGGCATTCCTTTGTAGGCGTACTTGCCGCAATCTTCGGCCGGCACATTGGTCGTGCGGACTGTGAGCTTGCCACCGTCGAGCATGGCGTCGCGCGCGTTGACGGCCAGATTCACGATCACCTGTTCGAACTGCGAGATGTCCACCTTGACCGGCCACAGATCGCGGCCGTGCACGATCTCCAGCGTCACTTTCTCGCCGATCAGGCGTTTCAGCAGCATCCCGAGGTCGCTCAAGGTCTCGGCCAGGTCGAGTACCTGCGGCCGCAAGGTCTGCTTGCGTGAGAATGCCAGCAGTTGCCGCACGAGCGCTGCGGCCCGGTTGGCGTTCTGCTTGATTTGCATGATGTCCTTGAAGGACGGGTCGGTTGGCTTGTGCGCGTTGAGCAGGAAATCGGTAGCCATCATGATTGCGGACAGCACGTTGTTGAAATCGTGCGCGATACCGCCCGCAAGTTGGCCGACCGACTCCATTTTCTGCTGCTGCTGAACGCGATTCTCGAGCGTCCGCTGTGCCGTCGTTTCCAACGCGTAGACGATCGCGGCCTCGCCATCGCGGTCTTCCTCGTCGACAGCCAGCACGAAGAAATTTGCCCAGCGTTCCTGAGTTCCGTTCAACAACGCCTCAACCGGAGCAATATCGCTTTGTCCTTCCGCCGCCTTGCGGATCGCGGCCTCCAGCGCAAGCCGGTCGCGCTCGGCCACGACCGACAGGATGGAGCGGTCGTCGCTTTTGAGAAGGTCTTCGAAGGCGCTGGCAAAACGGGCATTGCTGCGCGCGATGCGTCCGGTCTTGTCGACCGTGGCAATCGCCATGGGCGTATTCTGGAAAAAGCGCATGAAGCGCACTTCGGCGGCGCGCTGCGGGTCGCTGCCTCCATCTTTTGCCCGATTGAGCACCAGCGTGCGCGATGCACCGAGTGAGCCGTCGGCGCCGAAAGCAACCTTGTGGAAAAGACGCACCGGTATCGGCTTGCCGCTCCGCGCCTTGAGATCGAGATCAAAAACTTCGGTTTTTACCTCACCCGGCGCCGCGTTAGTTGTCGTCAGCAACGCAGCGCCTTCACCGGCAACAATATCGTCGAGCTTGAGCGAACCGGCACCAACCTGAGCGAGGTCGTGATCGAGCCAGGCCGCAAGCGTGGCGTTGAGATAGACAATGTCGCCGGCCGCATCGACCGAAAAGAAACCGGCCGGCGCGTGATCGAGGTAGTCAATCGCGTGCTGGAGTTCCTGGAACACATTTTCCTGGCGTTCACGTTCGCGCGTCACGTCCGCGATAGACCACACCGTCAGGCGCGCGTCGCGCCGGCTTTCGCCCACCGGCCGCACGCGCATGCGCAGCCAGCGAGCGCCCTCGCCGCCTGTGCCGGTAATTCGTACTTCCTCCTGCAGCCGGCGTCCCTCGCGCGCGGCCTTGAGCAGGCGATAGATCGATTCGGAAACGTCGGGATCGCCAATGAACACGCGCTCGATCGGCCGTACGTTGCGCAGATCGGTGGCACCGATCAGGTCGAGATAGGTGGCGTTGGCATAGAGCACCCGGCCGGCCTGATCGCTGACCACGACACCGTCGAATGCGCCGTCAACCACGGTCTTGAGCAGCGGATTGCCCTGCTCCCTGCCGGCAAAGCGCAGAATGCCGGAGGCCACGGCGAACAGCGAGAAAACCCCCACTGTTCCAAGCGCGGCCAACAATGTGAGGACATAGGCCTCCACATACTCATGGCCGACATAGATCAGCCCGACGGCAGCGCCGATCAGGACTGCCGCGACAAG
>Ga0187776_10000911_pt1 | contig 14437 bp, 11 predicted proteins | sample 0216_BV02_MP12_2_FD_132426 | JGI IMG/M metagenome (GOLD analysis project Ga0187776, IMG submission 132426) | Tropical peat soil microbial communities from peatlands in Department of Meta, Colombia - 0216_BV02_MP12_20_MG | ecosystem: Environmental > Terrestrial > Soil > Wetlands > Peat | place...
CCCAGCGTGACCATGCCTTTCCACTGGGGCCCGTGGCTTAGCGTCACTCCGACCTTCACGCTTCGTTCCACCTATTACGGAGGGCAGCAGGCGAATGGCGCATTCTTGGGCGAAAGCTTCTTCCGAACCACCGAAGAACTTTCCGTGGACATTCGCCCGCCGACGCTCGAACGCATCTGGCAGTGGCGCGGCGCGAAATGGAAGCACGTGATCGAGCCGGACATCGTCTACCGCTACGTGAACGGCGTGAACGAATACGGCCGCTTCATTCGCTTCGATGAAGATGAAACCCTGACGGACACCAACGAACTCGAATATGGCATCACGCAGCGGATCTACCGGCGGACGGAATCGGGAGAAGCCCAGGAGATCCTCAGCTGGCGCGTGGTCCAGAAATATTATTTCGACCCAACATTCGGCGGCGCGCTCGTCTCCGGCCAGCGCAACGTCTTCCAGGCGCTCGACTCCATCACTCCCTTCGCTTTTGCTGGATCTCCCCGGAATTTTTCGCCCGTCGTCAGTGATTTCCGCCTAATGCCCGGCAAGCGCTGGGACCTTCAATTCCGCTTCGACTATGACCCGAAGCTGGCGCGCATGAACGCCGTCGGAACACTGGTGAAATTTAAGCCGTACAAGGAATCCTTCTTCACCCTGGCGCATTTTTCCGTGGACAATCTCCCGACACCGCTCAACCAGAACCCGCCGGGATTCACGTTTGTGGACCGCTCGAACCAGGTCCGCGCCCTGATCGGATACGGTGACATCAACCGCCGCGGGTGGAACGCAGCGTTTGGCGCGAGCTACGACATCGCGCAGGGCGTTTTTCAGAACCAGATCGCGCAATTCACCTACAATACTTCGTGTTGCGGCGTCGGCTTCGAGTACCGCCGCCTGACCTTCGGCACCATCCGCAATGAGAATCAGTACCGCATCGTGATTAACATCGCCAACCTCGGCTCGGCCGGAAATTTCCGCCGCCAGGAAAAAATCTTCTAGTGGGACGCGCTTGACGACCCATTCGGAATCCGAGCTGGCATACCTCACTATTGAGGCCGCCGCGCGCCTGCTCCGCCGGAGGGAAATTTCTTCAGTGGAACTGGTCGAGGCGGCACTACGCCGGATCGAACGCTTAAATCCGTCGCTGAACGCTTTCCTCACCGTGACCGCCGACCTCGCGCGGCGACAAGCCCGCGCGGCCGATCGCGAACTGCGCCGCAAGCGCGCTTCTCGTGCGCCCGGACCGCTTTCTGGCATTCCTGTTTCACTCAAGGATAACTACTGTACGCGCGGCATTCGCACTACGGCGGGTTCGCGCATCCTTGCAAATTTCGTCCCACAGGAAGACGCGGAGGGGGCCGCACGCCTGGCACGCGCCGGCGCCATTTTGCTGGGCAAGACCAACATGCACGAATTTGCGTACGGAATTACCAACGAGAACCCGCACTACGGTGCGACGCGAAACCCATGGAATCGCGAATGCATGACCGGCGGCTCGAGCGGCGGCTCGGCTGCAGCGCTCGCGGCTGGGATCGGACTCGGCGCCACCGGCACGGATACGGGTGGCTCGATTCGGATTCCCGCGGCGCTGTGCGGCGTCGTGGGATTGAAGCCCACTTTCGGCCTCGTGAGTGTCGCGGGAATCATTCCACTGGCGGAAACTTTCGATCACGCCGGCCCGCTGGCGCGAACGGTTGTAGACACCTGCATCCTGCTGGAGGCGATGGCCGGCGAATATCCGCGCGGCGCTGTCCGGCCGAATTTTCGAAAATTGCGAACAGATCGTCCGCGAAAGTTCCGGATGGGCTGGCCGAAGGAATATTTCTTCGAGCGCTTGGACGCAGAAGTGAAGCAGGCCGTCGAAGCAGCCGTACAATCCCTGGAATCACTCGGCGGAAAGGTCGTGGAAATTTCTTTGCCTCGCATTTCGGAATCCGTCGAACCGAGCACCAACATCGCCATGGCTGAGGCGGCTCACTATCACCAGTCGATGGGATATTTCCCCGCGCGCGCCGAAGAATACGGCAACGATGTCTTAAAGCGGCTCGAGATGGGTACGGAAGTTCGCGCCGTGGATTATCTGCGCGCAATGGAATCAAAGCGCGAGGTCACGAGGGATTTCAATGCGGCATTTGACCGTGTGGAAATCATCGTTGCACCAACGCTTCCCGTGGCCGCGCCTCGCCACGGAACAAAAGAAATGGAAATTGTTGGAGAGAAAGAGACGGTACGTTCCGCGTTCGTGCGGCTGAATCGCCCTGCAAATTTCACGGGCCATCCGGCCATTTCGGTTCCGTGCGGGTTCACTCGCACCTGCTTGCCCATCGGCCTTCAGCTCATCGGGCCGTATTGGAGTGAGGCGCGACTCCTTGCCATCGCCCACGCGTACGAAGTGACAACCGAGTGGTCCAGGCGCCGCCCAAATCTCGATTAGAACTTGGCTTTCAGACGCATTGCATCAGGGCACGGCTTCAGCCGTGCCGAAAAGCATCGGCAAAGACAGGGTTTTAACCCCTGAGGGGCTCCTGCGAATTTATTCTGCAATTTCCGGCAGCGCGCCACGGCGGTCCATGAGCCGCGTTCCGGCTGAAAATCCCGCCGCGCCCACCGCAATCCCGGCAATCACATCCGCCACGTAATGATAGCGGCCATATACATTCGCCACACACATGGCAATAAAAAATGGCAGGCAAACCCAGAACAGCCACCGCCGATAACGCCACGCGCTCAGCAACGCCACCATCGAGCCGGCCACGTGCGCGGAGGGGAACGCCCCGCCATGCACGCGCCCAAACCGCTCGATGAAATTGATCGTCGCCGTAAATGCTCCCCCCGCGAGCGGCTTCGAGTTGAGCGCCGGAAGTGAGAAATGCGGGCTCTCGATTGGAAACAGCACCGCCACGACGTAGATGAAATAATTCGCTGCGGCTGTCGAGGCCATCACGGTCCAGAATGCCAGCCGCTCTTTCGACGCATACAGAATCACGGGCAGGATCACCAGGTAAAGAAAATAGGTCATGTAAGCAAACTGCATGAAGTCGTTCAACGCGGGATTAGAAAATTGCGTGAGCCAAGCGGTCGGATGGACGCCCGCGAAGGAGTAATCAAAATCAATCAGCCAGCGATCGAACCAGCCCGGAAAAATCAGGTGCACGATCCACCCGAGTTCTTCGAAGAAGAACAGGTACAGCGCCAGAGGATACCAGTGACGCACAAATTGCACGATTTTGCTCCGGAAATGCGCCGCCGCCCACGCCAGACAAACAATGCCGAGCGCCACCCAGCAGTGCAACACGATGAAGAGCCCGGGCTGCGCGATATTCCGGTGAAAGATCAGCAGCGCGGCGTTCATCCACGCGAGGTATCCGAGCGAGAGCCACTCGAATGCTCCGAAGGCCCGCCAGATTTCCTGTAGCCCTCGTGGAATCGACTCTGCGCGCGATGGCGCCGCGGCATCGTGCCACTGCGCTGCTTGATTTTCCGCAGTCCCCTCGCTGGAATTCCGTTCAACGAAATCTCTCATGCTTTCCCCTCCGCCGTCAGCTCCGCGTTCCAATTCCGCGCAACCGGCGGATTTTCCCTCCAGGAACAAATCGGCCAGCCGCGTTTTCGCGCTGCAAGTTTCAGCCGCGCGGACGGGTTGACAGCGCAAGGGCGCCCCACGGAGGCAAGCATCGAGAGATCCGCCAGATCGTTTCCGTAGGCGTAGCTTTGCTCGAGGGCCAGGCCGAATTTCGCGGCGAGATCCTGAATTGCATGCGTCTTCCCTCCCCCGCTGCGATGTTCGCCGTCCACAAATCCCGTCCAGCAGCTGTCCGTCGCGCCAAGCTCCGTAGCGCAGACTTCGACACGGCCCGGCAGTTGGTTCTCCGCAACTCGCGCGAGCGGCGCAAGCGTCCCGCTGATCAGATAAACTTGGTGGCCTTGCGCTTGATGCCACTGGAGCCGGCGGATTCCTTCCGCAAAATAGGGCAGCGGATGTGCAGAAAGCGCTTTCTCCCATTCTTCCCCGAGTGATTCCGGCAGACCCGCGAGGTACAATTTGTTCTCTTCAATCGCTGCCCGCCGGTCCCACAAGATCTTTTTTGCAAAGCGCGCAAGCCAACGCCTTAGTTGCGCGCTCGGAATGAGGTCGCGGTCGAGCAGATACAGCAGAAATCGCCATTCGAGCGAAGGGCTCGGCAAAAGCGTCCCATCCAAATCGAAAAATGCAGCCGTCTGCCCGCGGTGATTCATCGCGTCACCTCGAGCGCAACCGCAGGTTTCTGCTTCTCCATCGCCGCGAAATATCTCCGTCCCTCCCACAAGACCGGTATCGCGCGCACCACGCAGAACGCGGCCGTTGCCGCAACCAGCGCCTGCCCTCCGCCCGCTAGCCCGCGCCGCGCGGATTCATCGAGCCACGCCAGCGAAACATGCCCAAGCGGCAGCAGCAGCCCGAGGTAGCAAAAGCAGGCGCACTTCAGTGCCGCATATGCGACACGGCTAGCGCGCGAAGCCACAAGACTCCGCCCCCACCACGTTTCCAGCATGGAATTCTTCCCAAACCCCGTCCGGCTGCGGCGCCCTGCCAAGCCGCGAAGAAAATCCGTCAGCGTCCCGCGCACGAAAAACAGCACCGGCACCCACAACGAAACGAGCCCGCTCACCGCAAAGAATGTAAAAAAGAGATTTTCGACGATGCGGTCGCCCAGGATGTCGAGCTGCGCCCCGAGCGGCGTCGCCAAATTGCGCGTGCGCGCCAGGTAGCCGTCCACCCCGTCCAGCGCGATGGCCGCGATCGTCAGCAGCACGGCCGCGAAATGCCCTGCCAGGACGTTCCCCGCGCTGGCAAACAGCGCCACGGCTGCAAACGCGGCGGCCACGCGCGCTGCGGTCACTTGATTGGGAGTCATCGCTTTTTTCTCGCCATGAATTTTTGCGAGCCCGCATTCGCTGGCGGCAAAAATTTCGTTGCCGTTCCCGGCTCCGGCGCGCGGGCTCGTGAAATCTCGATGGGCAAGACACGTGCCGTTCGCCCGGATTGCAAAATTGCTGTTTCTCAAGCACTTATCGGACCCAGGGACAGCCTCGCAGCGCGGCCTTCTGACGTGCCCGCACGCCACATGGAGGGATTACCCTTGCAGCAGCCCCACCCGGCAAAAATCGCCGTCGCGCGTCTAACGGATGTGGGAAAATTGAGGTTTGGAGGGAGTCCGCTCTCGCTGCCGGGACATCCAATAGGAAAGAGAGAGGCACAACAATCCAAATCATGGAAGTCTCCGTATTTGCAGCCTTCATCGCCGGGCTCGTCTCTTTTCTCTCGCCGTGCGTCCTGCCGCTCGTCCCAGGCTACATCTCGATGCTTTCCGGAATCGGCGTCGAGCAACTCAAGGAAGGACAGGCGCCGCGCGGAGGCCTGCTCGCCTCGGCGCTCGCCTTCGTTTTTGGTTTTTCGATCGTATTTATATCTTTCGGCGCTTCGGCCAGCGCCGTCGGGGCGTTTCTGGTGCGCAATCGAAGCTTGCTCGCCCCGCTGGCGGGCGCGCTGATCGTTCTCTTCGGCTTGCATTTGATCGGCTGGCTCGGAAAAATATCCGTGAAAGTGGGACTCGGGACCGGAATTTTGCTCGTCGTTGCCGGTACGATTCTCATCTTGCGCCCCGGACTGGGCGGCATCGCAGTCAAAGGAGTGCAACTCTATTCGGTCGCGATTATTTTTCTGCTCGGCCCAGCGCTCACGCGCTGGCTCAATCGCGACGTTCATTTTCGCCGTCTCGGCGGCCGGCCCGGCGCCGTGAGCGGATTCCTGATGGGCTTTGCCTTCGCCTTCGGATGGACGCCGTGCATCGGCCCGATCCTCGCGACCGTGCTGGCCGTCGCGGCCACCCGTGAGACGATTGCGCAGGGAGTCGTGCTGCTTGCATTCTATTCGGCTGGACTGGCGATACCTTTTCTTGTCACGGCGCTGGGTATCGGCGGCTTCTTGCGATTTTATCAGCGCTTCCGCCGCCATCTTCACACCGTGGAGGTTTTCAGCGGTGTGCTTTTGCTGGCTGTTGGCGGCCTGGTGTTTGTGAATCGCCTGACCTGGCTCTCAGGCAAACTGACGTTTCTCAACAAATTCTCCTGGTGATGGGAGTTGCGCGCATGAAGAAGTTGGCAGAGCTGTTTCCCCTCCTGCTGTTGTTTCTGCTCGGAGCGATCGGCAATTTCGGTTGCAACAGCGGCGGATTTTCCAAGGCGTTGGCCGGAGGGAGCGAAAAAGGTTCGAGCGCGAGCCTGCCGAACGAGCCGGACGTCGCCTTCAAGGATTTGCAGGGCGGCGAACTTTCGCTCGCGAGCCTGAAAGGAAAAGTCGTTGTCGTAAATTTCTGGGCCACTTGGTGCGAGCCCTGCCGGTTTGAAATCCCCGAGATGATCGGCCTTCAGCAAAAATACGCGGGCAAAGGATTCACGATTCTCGGCATCGCCATGGACGACGAAGGCAAAAGCGTTGTCCAGCCATTTGTCGAGAAAACCCAGTTCGACGTCGACGGCCATTCGATGACCATGAATTATCCGATCGTTCTCGGCAACGACGACATCGCCGCAAAATTCGGAGGCCTGATCGGACTTCCTGTCACCATCGTGATTACGCGCGACGGCAAAATCCACAAACGCTTTATCGGCCAAGTGACCGGGCCAGAACTCGAGACAGAAATCAAAGCGCTGCTGTGATCGGCGAAATCCTGCAGCCGTTCTTGCCCTGTCTCGGCCGAAAGAGGTAACCTGCCCTTGCCATGATGGACGAACACGAATTCCAGAAAAAATATGACGAGGCTTTCGAAAGCCTCAGCCAGCGGCTCGCCGAACTCGGCGACGAGCACGGCTTCGAAGTCGAAAGCGGGAGCGGCAAGCTCGAAATCGAATTCGAGGACGAACAGGAAACGCGCTTCGTGATCAGCCCGAACACCCCGGTGCGCCAAATCTGGATTTCCGCGCTGACAACGAGTTTCAAGCTCGGCTGGTCCGAAGCCGCTCATGCTTTCGTGCTCGACAAATCCGGCGAAACGCTCAATCAAGTGATGGGTCGCATCCTGAGCGAAAAAATCGGTACGCCGCTGAGCGTTTAACCCTGCGATGAAAAGCGTCTTCGCACTTGTTTTGTTTCCTTCGCTGTCGGGAGTCCTGGCGTGTTCTCTGTGTCTCACGCCGAAGGTCTACGGCTCGCCCCAGGATTTACCAAGTCCCGCCGCAGTGGTGAAAGCCCATCCATTCGTCTCGCTCGATCCTGTCCCGCGCGGCAAGGAATTTCAGATCGCCGTCGTCGCGGACATCGCCAAGGGCTTCCACATGAATTCGCACAAGCCTACGGACGCTTACCTCATCCCCACGACTCTCTCGGCGGACCTTGCGAAGGGGATTGAGCTAGAGGACACTGTCTATCCAAATGGAAAGCTCGAGAAATTTTCCTTTTCTCCCGACAAGCCGCTCGACGTTTACACCGGAAGCGTGACGATCAAGCTGCGCCTCGCCGCCGCAGCCGATGCTCCCCTGGGTGCCACCACGATTCGCCTCACGCTGCGCTACCAGGCCTGCAACGACACCACCTGCCTGCCACCGGTGAAAATTCCAGTCATAGCGAAATTTGAACTCTCTGCTGCAGGAACTTCCGCTCGCGCTGCGTACCCGGAGATCTTCAAGTCCACGACTGGCGCAAGTAAATAGGCTAACGGGAGGAAACTGCAGGAAGGGCCCGGCGCAGCCGTGCAATCACGCGCTCCTTGCCGAGTACAACCATCGTCTCAAACAGTGGTGGGGCGACGGCGCGTCCGACAATCGCCACGCGCGTCGCATTGATCAACAAGCCGCCCTTTACGCCCTCAGCCGTCGCCAGGCTGCGCAGGGCGCCGTCGCACGCATCGTGATTCCAATCCGGCAGCGCCGCAAGCGCATCCGTCAGCTTGGCGAGCAGCGCCGGAAGCTTCTCATCCTTCCAGAACTTTGCGCGCGCTTCTGCCTCATACTCGAAATCGTTTGTAAAGAACGCGCGCGCCCAGCCTGAAAAATCCGTCAGCAGCCGCGTGCGCGGCCGGATCAAATCCACCGCGTGCGCGAACCACGCGCGATCCCGGCTCGCCTGCGAGCCTTCCCAAAGCCCCGCGCGCTTGAGCTCTGCTTCCACGTACGGAAGCAGTTCTTCCACCGGCGGCTTCTGCAGATACTGGGTGTTGAACCATTCAAGCTTCGGGCGATCGAAGATCGCATTCGTGCGGCTCACGCCGGAAAGAGCGAAGCGCTCGATCAATTCCGGAGTGCGCATATATTCTGAATCGTCTCCCGGCGACCATCCCAGCAACGCCAGAAAATTCCGGAACGCCTCCGGCAGAATGCCCTCTTCCGCATACGAGCCTACGCTCGTCGCGCCGTGCCGCTTCGAAAGGCGCGTCCGGTCCGGCCCCAGAATCAAAGGCACGTGCGCGAAAATCGGGGGCTCGGCTCCGAGCGCCTGGTAAATCAGCACCTGCTTGGGCGTGTTCGACAAATGGTCCGCGCCACGAATAATGTGGCTGATGCGCATGTCGATGTCGTCCACCACCACGCTGAGCTGGTACGTCGGCAAACCGCTGGAGCGCAGCAGAACAAAATCCTCGATCTCTTCGTTCTTCACCTCGCGCGGGCCGAAGACGGCGTCCTCGAAATGCGTCGTCCCGGTGCGCGGCGTCTTGAACCGGATGGCGCGCGGGCTGCCTTCTTTTTCCTTGGCGGAGAGCTCGGCTTCGCTCAAATCCCGGCAAGGACACGGCACGAATTTGGCCGCCTTCGGGCCTTCGTCGTTTCCTTCGCCCTCTTGTTCCCCCGCCGCATCGCCTCCGGCGTATGCCGTCGGTTTGCAATAGCACGCAAATCCATGCCCCGTAGCGAGAATTTTCTCCGCGGCCGCGCCGTACATTTCCAGACGCTGCGATTGAAAAAACGGCCCCTCATCCCAATCGATCCCCAGCCACTTCAATGCGACCAAAATTCCATCCACCAGCTCCGGCTTATTGCGTTCCACGTCGGTGTCTTCGATTCGCAGCAGAAACGTACCGCCTTCATGACGCGCAAACAGCCAATTGAACAAAGCCGTCCGCGCGCCTCCGAGGTGCAGGTAGCCCGTGGGCGAGGGAGCGAACCGGACGCGCGGTTTTTTCGGGGCGTTCACCGGAAACCAATCCTCTCAGTATTGGAAATTCATCATCTTAGCGGAATGGCTGGGGGAAATCGAGCCGGTTGCTTCGGAAGCGCATGAAACAAGGGGGGTTGGTACCCGGGTACTCTTGACGTAAAGGCTTCCGGACCACATATTTTTATTTTGCCCCGGCTCTCGATTCGCCGGGGTATTTCCAGGGCGGAACCCGGGATCCTTCAGGTGTCACTAGGCGTTGACCTCCAAGAAACTCGACTGGACACCCCGCCGGACGCCGCTGGAATTTCTGCTATTCTGAAAAGAATTCCACAGCGCCATGGACGCGGAGCGTAACGTTGTTGAGCCATGTGAACATGAACCCAGTCGTGCTCCTGGCAAGCGCCTTTCTGCTCGCGGCCTTTTTCACCTATGTCTACCGCCAGAAACGCCAGGGATATTTGCTCGTCTGGTCGCTGGGTTGGCTGCTGATCGCGATTCATTTCCTGAAACTTGTCCTCCCCTGGCGCGGCCAATCGACGCAGTGGCTTGACACGCTGGACGAGTGGCTTCTGGCATGTGCGGCGCTCACTTTCTACTCCGCTGCGCGCCTCTATTCCCGGCTGAAATTCCAGATTCGCGGATTGATTGCCGTCGCCGCGGCAGCTGCTATCTGGGCTCTGGCATTTTCGCGTGGTTGGATCCCCCTGGAGTTGGGAGCGGGCGTCGCGCTGATATTTTTTGCCGTCGCCTGGAGTTTCTGGGAGGAAGGGCGGAAACAAGAGTCGCGCGCCGATCTTATGCTGGCGTTGACGTTCGTCGCTTGGGGATTCCTGCGCCTCCTGACCGTTCTCCAAAGGGTTTTCCCGGCGCTGCCAGGGATCGACCTTCTCCCCTTGGTCGCTGTTCCGGAACTCTTTGCCGGCGTCTTGATGGTCATGGCGGTTTACGAAGAAGAGCGCCGGCGCGTCGAGCGCAACATGCTCGCCCTGTCGAATCTCAACCTTGCCACCTCTGGTTTCGTGGGCGGCGAAATTCAGAAAATGCTCGCGCAGGCTTTGGACCGGGTCCTTAACGTCGTGCGCATACCCGCCGGCGCCCTCTGCCTGAGGTACGCGGAAGCCGATGGGCCCACCTCGGTCGTCGCAACCGGCTTGACCGATGCCTTCTGCTCCGCCCTCCAGGACCAGGACGTGGACGAGCACATCGTCAACCTCGTCGCGCGTCTCGGCGGCCTCGTCGTTCTCCGCAACTTGGGCAGCGACTCCGATTACGAAGCCCTCGAAAAAGAAGATTCGTTCCGGCAAATGCGCCGCTTGCTCCTGCGCCAGGGATTGCGCACGGTTGTCGGTATCAGCCTCCAGGCCAAGGAGCGCATCTTTGGCGTTCTCCTGCTCGGCACTCCGGACAATCGCAATTTCACGCCCGCCGAACTCCGCCTCCTGCTCGCGCTCGGTCACCAGATCGGCATGGCTGTCGAAAACAGTTATCTCATTCAGCAGACCTCCCGGCGCAGCGAGGAACTTCACATCCTCAACGAGATCGGCCGCGCTCTAAGTTCGACCCTCGAGCCGGACGCCCTGTTTGACCGCGTTTACTCCGAGATGCGCCGCCTGTTGGATGTGAACAGCTTCTTTATTGCTTTCCTCGATCCCAAAAACGACGAAGTGCGCTTCGAACTGGAGGTTGTGAATGGCGAGCGTCGTCCCAAGCGCGCGCGCGGCATCGGAAATCATCTTGTCGAGCACCTCGTCCGCACGAAACAGCCGCTCCTCATTCGCGATCATTTCGACGAAGAGACGCGCCGCCTCGGCTTCGAGCCCGCCCAGCACGCCGGTTCCATCTGCGCCGTCCCGCTGATCCTTTACGACCGCGCCATCGGCGTCATGGCTGTCCACAGCCCGCAGGAGCAGGCGTTTGACGAAGGCCATGTCGAGCTTCTTCGCGTGCTCGCCAGCGAAGCCGGCATCGCCATTGAAAATGCCCGCCTCTTCGCCGAGGAACAAAAGAAATCGCGCCAGCTCACGCTTCTCAACAACATTTCGCGCCACGCCATCACCACTCTCAATCCCGAAGAAATGCTTTCGAAAATCGCCGCGGAAATCGAAAAGGGGCTCACCTACGACCACATCGGCATCGCCATCCTCGATTACTCCGCGAAAGAGCTTGTCATCCAGGCCGAAGCCGGCACGCGCCGCGACGCCGTCGGCCGACGAATTCTTCTCGGCGAAGGATTGGTCGGCCGGGTGGCCCGGAGCGGCCAGACGGCCGCCATTCGCGAAGTGAATAGCTCGACTCCCAAGCCGGTTCTCGCCGGCTCCGTCTCTGCGATCGCCCTGCCCATCACCTACGCCGAAAATTTGCTCGGCGTCCTCTACGTCGAGTCCTCCGAGCCCGCCGAATTTTCCGAACAGGAAATTCTATTGCTCCGCACCCTCGCGGATTTGTTCGCCGTCGCCCAGCACAACGCCATGGCTTTCCAGAAGGCCCAGGAACAGGCCATCACCGACGGCCTCACCGGCGTCAAGACGCATCGCTTCCTGATGGAAGCGCTCTCCTCCGAATGGAAGCGTTCCACGCGCGCCAATCGCCCCTTTGCTCTCGTCCTGATGGACCTCGACCGCTTCAAATTCGTCAACGATTTCTACGGCCACCTGGAAGGCGACGTCGTCCTTCAGCGCGTCGGCCACATCCTCGAACAGAATTGCCGCCGCTCGGACGTTGTCGCGCGTTACGGCGGAGACGAATTCGTCATCCTCATGCCGGAAACCGCTGTCGAGCAGGCTCGCCAGCTCGCCAGCAAACTGCGCGGCTGGGTTGCTTCCGATCCCCTCCTGCGCGACAAAAACATCACCGCCAGCTTCGGCATTGCCGGTTTCCCCGTCCACGGTTCCACTCCGCAGGAACTTATCCAGGTGGCGGACTCCTCGATGTATCTCTCGAAGCACCAAGGCGGCAATTCCGTCTCCAGCGCCGAGCAAGGCGATCCGGACGACGCCAAGCGCTGGAAGAAAGACGTCCTCGAAGCTTATCTCGGCGTCACTTTGAAGCGCCTCTTCTCCACCGGCCCGGAAGCCTTCGAAGAAATTCATCGCCGTCTCGAACAATTCACTCGCTCGCTCACCGAGCAGGGCACTCCCGCTTCCGTGGAGGATCTTCCTCCGGCTGTCGTCGAGACGGTCACGTCCTTAGCGCTCGCCATCGACGCCAAAGACCATTTCACTCAGGGGCACTCTCAAAAAGTTTCTGCTTATGCCGTGATCATTGCGCACGCGCTCGGCTTGAATCCCGCCGACGTGGAAGAAATCCGCCTCGCCGCTCTCCTCCACGACATCGGCAAAGTCGGCATTCCCGAGCTCATTCTCAACAAGTCCGGCCCGCTCGACGCCTCCGAATGGGAAACCATGAAAATGCACACCGACCTCGGCGCGCGTCTTCTCGAGCCACTCGAAGCCATGCGGCGCATCCGCCTCATGGTTCGCCATCATCACGAATTTTTCGACGGCTCGGGTTATCCGGACCATCTCGATGGCGAAAGAATTCCTTACGGCGCTCGCGTCATCGCCATCGCCGACGCCTACGACACCATCACCTCCGAGCGCACTTACAAAAAAGCCCGCACCCCCGAAGACGCCTTCTCTGAGCTCGAACGCTGCTCCGCCAATCAATTCGACCCCGAGATCGTCCGCGCTTTCATCGAAACGATGCGCCGCAATCCGCGCCCGGCCGTCGAAACTACCGTCAGCGTCCCCGGCCTCTCCGAAGAGCCCGCCGACTAGACACCTGGACTCCCGTTCCACGTCTCGTTAATCTTCTCTTTGCTGTTTCATGTATGCAGGGAGATCTCAATGCAAACTGCAACCGTGAAATGGGTAGCTGGCGAAGAATTTCTCGCCACCATGCCTTCCGGCCACGCCGTCCTCTTCGACGCCGACCGCAAGCACAATTCCGCTCCCGGCCCGATGGAAATGCTTCTCGGTGCGCTCGGCGCCTGCACATCGGTGGACGTCGTCCTCATCCTCGCGAAGAAACGCAAGAAACTCACGCGGCTCGAAGTCAGCGTCTCCGGCGAACGCGCCCCCGAGCCTCCCACCGTCTGGACCAAAATCGAAATCCTGTACCGCCTCTCCGGCGACCTCGACGACAAATCCGTTCGCGACGCCATCAAGCTCAGCCAGAATAAATATTGCTCCGTCTCCGCCATGCTCGGAAAAACCGCCAAAATTTCCTGCCGCTACGAAATCACGCCTGACGCTCCATAACTGCTTTTTATCGCGCGCTGCGTTCACCGTTTATTCCCCATGCGCGTCATCGCAGGGTCGCTGCTTGCTGCGCCCCTTGTCACGCTGCAACTCGATTGCATACAATCCCCCTCTGCTTTCGGGGGTCGGAAAGAGAAATGGCAAAACGCATCGCCGCGAAAATCACGGGTGTTGCCGGCTACGTTCCGCCGCGCGTCGTCAACAACGCGGATCTCGAAAAAATTGTAGACACGACCGATGAATGGATCCGCACCCGCACGGGCATCCTCACGCGCCACTACGCCGATCCCGGCGTCGCCAGCTCTCATCTCGGCACCGAGGCCGCCCGAAAACTGCTCGCCGCGAAAGGTGTGCGCCCCGAAGAAATCGAGCTCATTGTCCTCGCCACCGTCACGCCGGACATGCTTTTCCCCGCCACGGCCTGCCTGATCCAGGATCGCCTCGGCGCCACAAAAGCCTGGGGCTTCGATCTCTCCGCCGCCTGTTCCGGCTTTGCTTACGCTCTCACGGTCGGCGCGCAATTCGTCGGCGCGGGCTCGCACAAAAAAGTTCTCGTCATCGGCGCGGACATCATGACCTCGATCCTCGATTACAAAGACCGCGCCACCTGCGTCCTCTTCGGCGACGGCGCCGGCGCCGTCCTCGTCGAGCCCGCCTCCTCCGACAGCGAAGGCATCATTGACTTCGCCCACGATGTGGACGGCTCGGGCGGCTGCAATCTCTACATGCCCGGCGGTGGCTCTCTGAATCCTCCTTCGGCCCACACGGTCGAGAAACGCATGCATTACGTTCACCAGGAGGGCCAGCAGGTTTTCAAATACGCGGTCCGCCGAATGAGCGAGCTCGCCTGCCACATTCTCGAACGCAACGGCCTTTCCAGTCGCGATCTCGCCCTCGTCGTCCCGCATCAGGCGAATCTCCGCATCATTCGCGCCATGCAGGAGCGCCTCGGCGTCGACGACTCCAAGGTAATGGTCAACATCGACCGCTTCGGCAACACCACCGCTGCCACGATCCCCCTCGGCCTGATGGACGCGCTCGACCAAAAGCG
>Ga0187776_10000912_pt1 | contig 14421 bp, 11 predicted proteins | sample 0216_BV02_MP12_2_FD_132426 | JGI IMG/M metagenome (GOLD analysis project Ga0187776, IMG submission 132426) | Tropical peat soil microbial communities from peatlands in Department of Meta, Colombia - 0216_BV02_MP12_20_MG | ecosystem: Environmental > Terrestrial > Soil > Wetlands > Peat | place...
AAGCAGCCGGCTGAGGCTGTCCAGAACTGAGATCGGCGGGTAATGATTCTGCGACGCCAACCGCCGGTCGAGAACCACGTGGCCGTCGAGCAGCGCCCGGACGGCGTCAACGAGCGGGTCCTGCTGGTCGTCGCCTTCCATCAATAGGCTGTAGAACGCCGTAATGCTCCCGGAGCCGAAATGTCCGGCGCGTTCCACAAGCTGCGCCAGCAGAGAAAATACGGATGGCGTGTAGCCCTTCGCCGTTGGCGGTTCCCCGGCAGCCAGCCCTATTTCCCGCTGGGCCATGGCCACGCGCGTCAGCGAATCGATCACCAGCAACACGTGCCGGTTGCGCGAGCAGAAATATTCCGCCACCGCGGTAGCCGCCAACGCCGCCCGCAGCCGCAAAAGCGGCGATTGATCCGAAGTCGCCACCACGACCACCGAGCGCTTTAGCCCTTCCTCCCCCAGCGAATCCTCCAGGAACTCGCGCACTTCCCTGCCGCGCTCGCCCACCAGCGCCACCACCGTGAGGTCCGCGGCCGTGCCGCGCGCCATCATTCCTACCAGGGTGCTTTTTCCCACCCCGCTGCCCCCAAAAATGCCCACTCGCTGCCCGCGCCCGCAGGTCAGCATCCCGTCAATCGCGCGGATGCCGCAGCCCAGCGGCTCGCGGATAGGCGTCCGCGCCAGCGCGTGCGGAGGCGAGGCATGCAGAGGCTGGTAATCGGGAGCCCGGTAGCCGCCGAACGTGTCGAGTGGCGCTCCGGTACCATCAATTACTCTGCCCAGCAAATCCTCGCTGATCGACAGCGCCGGGCGGATCCCGTGGGCGATCACTCGATCGCCATATTGAATCCCGTCCGGCCGGTCGAGAGGCATCGAAAGCACCGTCTTCCCCCGGAAACCAACCACTTCCCCCGCGTGCGGGGTTCCTCCGGCTTCGATGATTTCGCAGCATTCGCCCACCGAACAGCACGGGCCTTCCGATTCGACCAGAAACCCGACGGCTTTGGTCACGCGGCCCGTAGATTGCCAGGTGGAGATACGGTCGAGCCGGCGGAAAAAAGAGTCGAGAAGTGTAGTGGTGTCGTTCATCGCGGCGCGGGCCTTTGCGCCAGCAGGTCAAACAGACCCTGCTCGATTTCCTTCAGTTGCGTCTCGAGGTTCAACTCGGTGACGCCAACTTCCGTTTCCAGACGGCACTGGCTTTCTTCCAGGCTGGCATCCCCCACAAGCTCCGGGACTAGCGGCATGTCGGTCTGCTGCGCAAAATGATCTTGCCAGATCGAAATCTGTGAGGGATGCACTCGTAGCCGCGCCGTCTGGCTGACGGATGTTTTCTCCAGGGCCACGCGGACAAGCCCGGAGAGCAGCAACGGATCCACTTGCGCTTCCCGGCGCAAAACCTTTCTGACGATCGCCAGTGCCAGCGCCACCACTTCGCCTTCCACTTGATGGAAGTACGCGTTCCGTTCCTTCCCAAACGTCTTCAACGCGTCGGCAATGGCATCGCGCTGCTGATTCATGGCCATTTCGAATTCCGCCCGAGCTCGCGCCGTTCCTTCGCGGAATCCCTCGTCCCACAATTCCCTTCCTCGAGCGGATGATTTCTCCGGCTTGGTCCCGGGTTCGGCAACTCCCGTGGCAACCGAGGAAGCACCCGACAAGTTGACCGCGGCATCGGGCGACCCGTCCTTCTCCGGTACGCCCGCCCAACCCGGCGCAGGCCGGTACACGAACGGAGCTACGCTCGCGGGATTCGCCACGGCGGGATGAGTCTTTCTAGACGACGTAGGATTCCTCTTGCTCATTATTGAGCACCAGCTTGCCCTGGGCTTCGAGTGTCCGCGCCGCTTGCACAATTTCCTGCTGCGCTTGGGTGACCACGTGCGCGCGCACGGGCCCGAGAACTTCCATGTCTTCCTTGAGCATCTCCACCGCGCGGGAAGACATGGTCTTGAAAATATGGTTCTTCAAATCTTCGGGGGCACCTTTGAGGGCCGTCGCCAGCGTTTTCTTGTCCACGGAAGCGAGCAGGTCGCGGATCCCGGTTTCGGGAACGCTGATCAAATCCTCGAAGGTGAACATATTATTGCGGATGCTGAGCGCCAGCCGCGCGTCCTCGGCTTCGACCGTCTCGAGAATGCTCTTGCTCATCGTCGGCTCGACGCGGTTCAGAAGTTCCGCCGCTGTCTTCACGCCTCCGTAGGACCGGCGGCTTTGCTCGCCGAGCGTCAGCACTTTGCGATGCAGCACCAGCGAGATTTTTTGCGCCATTTCGGGCGAGAACTGCTGCATTTCGGCAAGGCGCTTGATGGCTTGCCCTCGCAGCTTCTCCGGCAGCAGCACCAGCACCGAAGATGCTGCTTTTCCGCCCAATTGAGCCAGGACCATGGCGATCGTCTGCGGATGCTCGCCTTGGACGAACTTGACAAGCTGCTGCGGGTCGGCCTTTTGCAATGCGTCAAAGCTCTGCGCCGTTTCTTCTCGCGCCAAACTCACTTGATCCAGCAGAGCCTTTGCCGTCGGAGCGCCAAACGCCTTCGTCAAAAGTTTCGCCGCGACGTCGGCACCGCCTTCGGCCAGAAAATCTTGCGTCATTGTGAGCTGGTGATATTCGCGCAAGACTGTGCTGGCAGTTTCCGGTGGCACGTGGTCGAGCGAGGCAATCTGCTGTGTGAGGAGCTGCAACTCAGGTTCGGGCAGCTGTTTGTAAATGGCCGTTGCCGCGTCGTCTCCCAAAAGGATCAGGAGAATGGCAGCCTTTTTGAGCCCGGTTAGCTCAGTATCAGTTGAACGCATCAGTGATCGTCACGCTCACGAATCCAATGGCGAACCAGTTGACCGGCCGCGTTCGGATCTCGTTTCACCTTATCGGCCAGATGCCTTTTCAGATGCACCACCCTCTGCACGTCAGAGGTCGTCCGCTCGAGTTCCTTCTGGAGCTCCGCCTCAGTCAATTGTGGGCTGGAAGCTCCCTCCAAAGCAGCTTCCCCACCTCCGGCCGTGGCTGCGGCAAGCCGATTGGCGGTGGCACCGCCCACCGCTGCTTGTTGAAACGCCTTCAGCAATTGATTTTTCACCGGCCGCAGCACCAGCATGTAGATCAGCAGGAAAAGCAGAAGCAGAACAATATAGCGAGCGACCCAAATCCATTTCTCGGTCACCAGCCGGACGCGCTCGATTGCCGGCGGTGGCACCGGCTTCTCCCACGGAGCGCTGAGGAAAGAAATGTTCTGCACCGAAAGCATGTCGCCGCGAGCCGCATCGAAACCCATCGCCGCTTTTGCCGCTTCTTCGATCTGTTTCATTTCCTCCGGCGTGCGCTTGCGGCGATTCTCCACACGCTGGCCTTTTTCCTCTTTCACCTCGACAACGTCATCCACCAGCACCGCCGCCGCTACTTTCATCACCCGGCCCGCGGGATCGAGTGTGTGTTTCACTGTCTTGCTGACTGCATAGGTACGGCTTTCGCTGCGCTGCCCTTCCGATTCCGTGTTAAGCGTCACGATGGGGTTCAGCGTGTTCGGTTGGAGTCCGTTGGCTGTGGTGCTCGCTGCCGGAGTGGCCGGAGTCTGTCCCTGCGCAGTTTGGGCCGGCGTCTGCGCGGCAGGCTGAGCGGGAGGAGTCTGCGCCGCAGATGGCGCCGCCGTTTGCGTGCCGGGAAGTGTTCCGCTCGGAGTCGCCGGATTATTCGTTCCGGAATTCGCCGGCGCCGCGGGCACATTGCTCGGCGTCCCAGGAATTCCAGCCGGCGGCGATCCGCCGAATCGTTCTTCTTGAATCTGAGACGACACGAGAACCGTCGAATCGGGATCGTACGTTTCTTCCGTTGTGTCTCCGGACCTTTGATCGTAGGCCACCGTCACGCTCGCCTTCACGTGATCCGGGCCCACAACGGGCGCAAGCGTCGCGACCAGCTTCTCTGCCATCGCCGCTTCGAGCTCCACCGAAGCGTACGCACCGTGCTTTCCATCATGGCCCTTGGCCACGAGAGGAGTGCGCCCGTCCGCGCCGATCAGCGTGACGTTTTCGGGAGACAAGTTGTCCACCGCGCTCGCCACCAGATGCGTCACCGCGTTCACCTGATCGTCGCTCAACCCTCCGGCACGCAGCTTCATCACCACGGCCGCCTTTGCCACCCGCTCACGGTCGCTGAACAGCGATTCGTGCGGAAGCACCAAGTGCACGCGAACCGATTCGACATTCCCCAGTGTCTGAATCGTGCGCTCCAATTCCCCTTCCAAGGCGCGTTGATAATTCACCTGCTCGGAAAAATCGCTCCCCGCCCAGTTCGGCTTGTCGAACAGCTCAAAGCCGAGCCGGCCGGACTGCGGCATGCCTTCCGAGGCGAGGTCGAGACGGGTCTTATCGAGCTGGTCGGCGGGAACGCGGACGCTCGTCCCGTCGGGTGAGAGTTCATAAGGAATGTTTTTGGCTGTGAGACGCTGCACGACCGCTTGTGCGTCTTGCTGCGAAAGCCCGGAATACAGAACCCGGAAGTCGGCGGTTTTCGTGAGCCTGTAGAAAACCATTCCGACAATGATCAGCAGCACCGCGCCCACACCAATCAGGGCCTTCTGGCGGAAGGTGAGCCCGCGCAAGAACAGTTCGACCTGTTTGAAGAACTTGTCCACGGGCACCCGGATTCGCCCAACGGTTGTGCTTCCGGCTGGATCAGCTTGCTGCGGCCGGATCGATTACAAGCGGCTCAATGGTTTCGCTGGAGCGGGAGGGCGGCGAATCAGACCGCCGGGCTGCCTGCGCACCCGCTGCGATTAGAACGGCATCTGCGAAATTGTCTGGTAAGCCTGAATGATTTTGTTGCGCACCTGCATCATCAATTGAAATGAGAGATTCGCTTTTTCTACTGCGATCATCGCCGAATGCAGGTCCTGACCGTTTCCCTGGAGGAGTTCGCTGATTTTGACCGTCGCATCCGATTGCAAATCGCCCACCTGGTTCATCACCCCGTCAAGCGTCTTGAAAAATGCCGAGCGGTCGCCATCCGGCGCCGCCGCGCTGCCCGGCTGAATCGCCTGCGGAATGGAGGAAATGCCGGAAATCGAATTAGCCATGGCTCACCTCGAGCGAAGTTGCAGCATCGGCATCACGCGAGAATCTCGAGCGACGACGCGATCATGTTCTTCGTCGCCAGAATTGCAGATATATTTGCCTGGTACGAGCGCGCCGCGCCCATCAAGTTCACCTGCTCTTCGATCGGATTGATGGCCGGTGAAGAGACATACCCGGCGGCGTCCGCGTCCGGATGGCCGGGCTCGAACCGGCGAATCGGCGGAGTTGGATCGGGAATCACTCCGGCCACCTGCACGCCCCGCGCGCTGAAATCCACCATCGTCGCAAGCTGCTGCGCGAAGGGCAGGCCGAACGGCCGCCGCGCGGCAAAGACCACGTGCTGGCGGCGGTACGGGCCGCCTTGCGGCGTGCGCGTGGTTTCGGCGTTGGCCAGATTGCTGGCCACCACTTCCGCGCGCTGGCGCTCCGCCAGCAACGCCGTCCCGCTGATCGTGAACAAGCCGAAGAGGTTCATGTCTCGACTCCGTCGTTGATGGCCGCGTGCAGCCGGCGGAATTCGGCGCGGATGAACTCGATGCCGGCCTTGAATTGCAGTTGCGTTTGCGCCAGCAGCAGCCCTTCGCGGTCCAGGCTCACGTTGTTTCCGTCCGGCCGCTCCATCAGGCCGTACACCGGCCGGACGAAGGGCCGCAGCGGGGATTGAAAATTATCGAAACTGGCCCATTCGAGTTCGCTGTGAAACGCGACGTCGCGCGTGCGATAGCCGGGCGTGTCGATGTTCGCCACATTGGCGGCGATCAGCGTCTGGCGGTAGGCGGCCAGGTCCAGATAGCGCTCCAGGAACTGCGCGTTCGGGGTGTCCATCAGGCTCATGAATACCTCCGCGGAGGCAGGCCGTACTCGCGAATCTTGTTGCGCATGGTTCGTTGGCAGATTCCCAGGGCCCGCGCGGCACGCGTGCGGTTCCCGCCGTTCGCTTCCAGCGTCGATTCCAGCAGCCGCCGCTCCATCTCGCGCAACGAAGTACCCGGCGCCTCGGGGCTCACAGGACGAGGCGCCGGAGCCGGGGGAACGCGCTCGGCAGGAATGTCGAAGAAAGCCGCACTGACAGTCTCTCCCGCATGCAACGCCACCGCGCGGCGCACGAAATTTTCAAGCTCGCGCACATTGCCGGGCCAGTCGTGCAGCTCGAGCCTCGCCAGCAGTTCCGGCGAGAAACGCGGAGCGCTCTCCGGCTCTCGCGGCGCATACTTCCGCAAAAAGTGTTCGACGAGCACTGGAATATCTTCGCGGCGGTGGCGCAGCGGAGGAATCGTCAGCGGCACTACGTTCAAGCGGTAGTAGAGATCGGCGCGGAATTTTCCCGTTTCGATCAGATCGTGAAGAGCCTGGTTCGTGGTGGCAAGCACGCGGACATCCACGCGCACCGGACGCGTGTCGCCCAGCCGGTCCACTTCGCGTTCCTGCAGCACGCGCAGCAACTTCGGCTGGAGCATTAACGGCATCTCGCCGATCTCGTCGAGCAACAGCGTGCCCGTATGGGCCAGCTCGAATTTTCCGGCGCGCGCCGAAACCGCTCCGGTAAACGCGCCGCGGGCGTGGCCGAAGAGTTCGCTTTCGAGCAGCGTTTCCGGAAAGGCGGCGCAGTTGACGGCCACGAACGGGCGGTTACGGCGGTCGCTCGCCTGGTGAATCAGCCGCGCCAGTAGCTCCTTCCCAGTGCCACTTTCAGCTGAAATCAGGATGTCCATTTCCGACCGAGCGACCTGCCGTGCCCGTTCAATCAAGTTTTTCAGACTCGATGACCCTCCGATTAGCTTGTGTTCTGTCTCGCGGGAGGCTCCGGAAGACCCTTCCGCCGCCGTGCGCCCCAGCACTCTCAGGGCCACTTCTTTCAACTGGTCGAATCCGACTGGCTTCACCAGGTAGTCGCAAGCGCCTTCGCGCATCGCCCGCACCGCTTCCGGCACCGAGGCAAACGCCGTCAGGAAAACTACTCCCACTTGCGGAGCCACCGCCCGCAGCCCGCGCATCACCCCGAGCCCGTCTCCATCCGGCATGCGCATGTCCGTAACGACCAGAGGGCACGGCGCTTGCTTGAATTTTGCGAGCGCATCATTCGCTCCGTAGGCGGTCCGCACTTCCCAGCCGTCGCGCGCGAAATGCGCTTCGAGCGCCGCGCGCATCGGCGCTTCGTCGTCCACCACCAGCACCTGGTTCATGCGCCTCCCCCGGACCGCGGCAGAACCACCGAAAAAGTCGCGCCCTTGCCCGGCTCGCTCGCAACTTCAATGGCTCCGCCATGCTGTTCAATCACAGTTCGGCACACGGCCAGGCCCAATCCGGGATTTCCCGCGTGCGTCGTGAAGCCAGCCTCGAAAACTCTCTCGATATTTACCGGCTCGATTCCCCGCCCCGTATCGGCAAACTCAATCCGCACTTCGTTCAAACGATCGAGGTCGGCCCAGTGGAGCCGCACTGTCAGCGTGCCGTTCACAGACATAGCGCGAAAGGCGTTCAGTGCCAGATTGAAAAACACCTGCTGCAACCGGTGCCCGTCCGCTGCGATTTCCAGTTCTCCCAGGGAATTTTGCAGATCAATGCGCAGCCCCGCCTGCCGCGCCAGCGGCCGCAAGAATTCCACCGACTCGCGCATCAGCCGCCCCAAATTCAGGGGCGCGAGTTGCGGCGCCGGCTGGCTGTGGAACTGGAGAACGTTATTCACCGTCGCGGACAGCGACCGCAGTCCCGCCTGAATGTGATCGGTCCAGCGGCGCAGGTCCGGCTGCGCGGCCGCGGCATCCGCCAGCAGCCCTGCGAACAGCTCCAGGCTCCCCAGCGGATTGCGAATCTCATGCGCCAGCAACGTGGCCATCTCCGCCAGCGATTCCCTGCGTCGCGCCGCTTCGCGCTCGGCTGCCTGGCGTCTTTCTTCGGTCACATCGCGCAGCAGGAAAACCGACTCGCTCGCCGATCCGTCCCCATCCCCTTCCCCAAGCACGGCGCACGACAGCCCAATCGTTCGCGGTCCCTCGGCCGTCTGCATGGCCCATTCCCGCTCCGTCGCCGGGCTGCCCGACCGGGACTCTTCGAGCGACCGCCGGAGCGCCTCCGGCGGCAGCGCCATCGCGGCAATGCCTTGTCCTCCATTGCCCTGCGCGCTCGCGAGCAGGCGGCGCGCTTCCGGGTTCGCCATGCGCAATTCTCCGTTGCGGTCCACCACCAGCATGCCGCACGGAAGCCCTTCCATCACGCGCATCAAATAGCGCCGCATGCGCGCGTTCTCTTCGAGACTCGTCGCCAGATCCCGGTTGGTGCGCTCCAGCTCAAACCGCAGCCGCAACACCTCCGCCTGCAACTGGCCGTAGGATTTTTCCAGCGAATCGGCGGCGCTGGTGAACGTTTCAAAGGCGCGCGCCAGCGACCTTTTTGCCGAGCGGTCGCGCGGGATCGCCGGCGGGCCGCCTTTCTTTTGGGTGATGACGGTGACGGACATGGCAACTTTGACCCTGCACGGCGCATTCCATGCCGGCCCCTCGCCGGTTAGAATTCTCTGAACTCACGCGCCGTCGCTGCGCATTCCCAGGTCGGCGGCGCGGATCCGTTCGTTTGCTTCCGCCAGCACAAACGCGCGCTCCACCCAGTGCTGCAGCTCGCGCACGTTGCCCGGCCAGGAGTGCTGCCGCAGCCGGTTGACCGCCTCCGGGCTGAACGTCTTCCGCGGCATGGCCGCCTGCCGGCACAGGTCCGCAAGAAAATGCTGCGCCAGCGGAAGAATGTCTTCCGGCCGGTTGCACAGCGGCGGCAACTCGATGGGAAAAACCGCCAGGCGGTAATACAAGTCTTCGCGAAACTGTTTTTCGCGCACGCGCTGCAATAGGTCCGCATTGGTCGCCGCAATCAGCCGCGCATCCACGCGAAACAGGTCCGCGCTGCCCAGCCGCTGGACTTCGCCTTCCTGTACGAACCGCAGCAGCTTGGCCTGCATGCTGAGAGGCAGTTCGCCCACTTCGTCCAGCAGCAGCGTGCCGCCGTGCGCCGCATGAATGCGTCCCAGTCGCGACTGAAACGCGCCGGTGAAGGCGCCGCGCGTAAAACCGAACAGCTCCGCCTCGAGCAGGCTTTCCGGAATCGCCGCGCAATTCACCACCACGAACGGTCCGCGGCTTCGCCGGCTCAGTTCGTGAATCCCCCGCGCCACCAGTTCTTTTCCCGTTCCCGTGGCTCCCACGATCAGCACGGCGGTGTCGCGCGGCGCCACCAGCCGCGACAGCCGGTGAATCTGCTGCATGCGCTGGCTGGCTCCGATCATTCCCGGCAGCGGCGCCATCTTCGCCTGCGCGGCGGCCCCGGCATTCTCCGAAATTCTTTCGGCGGCAGCGCTCCACACTCCCGAGGGGCGCTCCTCCGCATAGATCTTTCCGTCCGAAATCCTGCAGTCACCCGCCTCGCCCGCCACTGCGGGCCCGCTGCCTGCCGGGTTTGCACCGCCCTGGCCGTCGAGGACCACGACGTTCAGCCCCGGATATTGCCGCCGAATCGTTGTCACCAATTCGTCCACATCCAGGTCCTCGATCTCGGGGTCGAGGAAAAGCGTCCGGTAGTCATTCTCCTCGAGCTTGATCAGCGCGTCCGCCCCTCCCGAAGCTTCCGCTGTCTCCAGTTCGCTCGACGCAAGTTCCGCCACGAATTTCTCCCGGAACTCAGCCCGGGAACTGGCCACCAGGATTCTTCCCGTCGCGTTGCTTGAAATCACGGCCGTCGCTGCTGACATGTTGTCGGTACCCTCTCTCCGCTGATTTCCGCAGCGGTGCTGGATTCAAACGCCTTCCGTCGGCGCCGCAGTATCCGCCGTCGCGAATCTCCCTTTTCGAACCGCTCTCAACCGAATCAGTTCCACGGCGAAGCAGCCGCGTATCGTCATAGGCTCCGCAAATCCGCCTGTCCTGCTGGATTTCCCCCTCGCACCTGATACCCCACGCCCCGGATTGTGTGAATCAGCTTATTTTGCGAGTTGGAATCCACCTTTTTGCGCAGGTAGTTGATGTACACGTCCACCACGTTCGTCATCGTGTCGTAGGAGAGATTCCAGACGTGCTCGATGATCTGCGCGCGGGTCACGTTCTGGCCGGCATTGCGCATCAGGTATTCGAGCAGCGAAAATTCCTTGGGAGTGAGCTCGATCGAACGGTTCGCCCGTTTGACCGAGTGCTCCACGCGGTTCAGCTCCAGATCGTCCACGCGCAGCAGCGCATCGCCCGATCGGCCGCCCCGGCGCAATAAGGCCCGCACCCGCGCCGAAAGCTCGGAGAACGCGAAGGGCTTGACGACGAAATCGTCGGCGCCCACATCCAGCACCTGCACTCGCGGCGAATCGTGATTTTTGCTGGTCAAGACCAGGATGGGCAACTGCGGCCGCTCGGCGCGCATTTTCTGCAACACTTCCAATCCGTCGGGGTTTGGAAGATTCAGGTCCAGAACGGCCAGATCGTATTCGCCCCTGCGGGCCATCGTGTGCGTCTCCTGGCCATCGCGTGCCAGGTCCACGGAGTGATGTTCCGCTTCAAATCCCCGCTGAAGAAATGTTCCCAGAGCCGGATCGTTCTCGCCGACGAGCAGCCGCATGCGGGCTCCTGTGAAGGGGAAAGCACTGCGAGAGGGATGAAAGGGGACTGCGAATGTAAACAAGCGCGAGAAATCTGTCAAAGGAAATCTTCATCTGCGCATAAGTTTTTTCGAAGAAGTAAATCCTGGAGGGCAGATGGAAACAAAATTTGCTGTCACGAACCGGGCCGCTGCACCGAAACGGCCACCGCCGGCCGGATTTGAATCGCTCCGTTACGGGTGCGTCATTTTTTCCGGCCGGACGATTTCGTCGAACTCGGTCTCGGTAAGGTACCCCAGTTTCAAAGCGGCCTCCCGCAGACTCAGGTTCTCGTGGTGCGCTTTGTGCGCAATCTGCGCCGCCTTGTCGTAACCGATCTTCGGGCTCAGCGCGGTAACGAGCATGAGAGAGTTCTCAACATTTTCTCTGATGCGCTGCTCGTTGAGTTCCATTCCGGCGACGCAGTGCTCCGTAAAGGAACGGCAGGCGTCCGTCAGCAGCCGCACCGAATTCAGGAAATTGTAGATGATCACCGGCTTGAACACATTCAGCTCGAAATTGCCCTGCGAGCCGGCAAATCCGATGGCGGCATCATTGCCGAATACCTGCACGGCCACCATGGTCACCGCTTCCGACTGCGTCGGATTCACCTTCCCCGGCATGATCGATGATCCCGGCTCGTTTTCCGGCAGCCGCAGCTCGCTCAAGCCCGCGCGCGGCCCGGAAGCCAGCCAGCGAATGTCGTTGGCAATTTTCATCAGCGAGGCGCCCAGTGTTTTCAGAGCGCCGCTCGCAAACACGATTTCATCGTGCGCCGAAAGCGCCGCAAATTTGTTCGGGTGCGACCGGAACGGAAGCCCCGTCAGGTCGGACACCTTCTGCGCGGCGCGTTCGCCGAATTCCGGGTGCGCGTTCAACCCCGTGCCCACCGCGGTTCCGCCGATGGCCAGGTCGTACAGTCCCTGGAGCACCGTCTTCAGCCGCTCGATGTCGCGGTCGAGCAGGCTCACCCATCCCGAAAATTCCTGCCCCACCGTCAGGGGCGTCGCGTCCATCAGGTGGGTGCGTCCAATTTTCACGACCTCCGCAAACGCGCGCGACTTTTCGTCCAGCGCATCCCGCAGCCGCTCGACCGTTGGTATCAGCGCCTCGGCCAACTGTCCGGCGGCCGCAATGTGCATCGCGGTGGGAAACGTGTCGTTCGAGGACTGCGACATGTTCACGTCGTCATTCGGATGAATCGGCTTTTTGCTTCCCAGGACGCCGCCGGCCATCTCGATCGCGCGGTTTGAAATCACTTCATTCGCGTTCATATTTGTCTGCGTGCCGCTGCCGGTCTGCCAAATGTGCAGCGGGAAATGACTGTCCAATTTTCCGGCGATCACTTCGTCGGCGGCGCGCACGATCAGCCGCGCCTTTTCCGGCGGCAGTTTCCCCAGTTCCTGATTCACCAGCGCCGCGGCCTTCTTCAGCACGCCGAACGCGCGGATCAGCTCCGGCGGCATGGTCTCCTGCCCGATATTGAAATGAATCAGCGACCTTGCCGTCTGTGCTCCGTAATACCGGTCGCCCGGCACGCGAATCTTTCCCATGCTGTCCGACTCGGTCCGCTGCTTCTTCGCCGTCGTGGGCAAAGCCTTCAACACCGCATGCCCATCCCTGCTCGCCGCTTTCCTGGCGACTTTCTTCTTCAATTTCGCTGAGCGCTTCACGGCGTCCTCCACACAGCCATCATCCCCGGCCCAATTCCCCTTGGTGGCGGATAAAGGATACTGCGGATTCGGTCCTCATGCAGCCCCCTGTTTCTGTCCGGAGCATCCTCTGCCCTCTAAGCAATTCCAGTGCCGACCGCCCCGGCAGGCCAGCTGTCCGGCGATTGCACCATTGGACAGGCGGCATTTCGGAAACCCCCGCGCTACCATTTCCCGAGGCGCAGGTTGAATGCCCTAATATTGGATAAGCCGCGCTGCCGCGGGCATCGGCCGGCGTGGGCAGTTTCAGGTTCGTTAAGGGGACTGGGGGAATCCCATGGGATTCAAGTTTCGTCTGGGCTTTCGGCGCGAGGAGCCGTCCGCTACCGGTGTGCAAACCGCCGAGCCCCCTGCCGACATGTCCGCTTCTGTCGAACCAGCGGTTGCCGTGAATTCTGCCGAAGTCGTCGCGCCCAGAATCCCCGAGTCCACGCCGGCGAACGCCGCCGAATCCGTCGCGCCTGCGCCGGCTGCCGACTCCCCCGCCCCGCCACAGCAGGCCGTCGAGCCGCCTCCCCCTGCTCCCGGAAATTCCGCCGGCAAAGCGGCCCCCGCGGCCGCTCCCGCCCCGTCTCCGTCAGCGCCCGTCAATGAAACTCCGGCACCGGCTCCGCCGCGCGAGCCCTCCCAGTCCGAGGTCGAAGTCGCCGCCGGCCTCGTCTCCGAACACACGCGCGCCGATTCCACCGACTGGGCTCTCGAAGAAAAACTCGGCGCGCACAAGGAGTGGGTGGATTCCCAGGGCATCAGCGGCCAGAAAGCCGATCTCTCGCGCGCCCATCTGGAAGGAGCGGAACTCGTCGGAGTCAACCTGCGCTTCGCCGATTTCCACGACGCCAATTTGAAAGCCGCGGACCTGCTGCTGGCCGACCTGCGCGACGCATGCCTGATGCGGTCGAATCTCGAGGAAGCCTGCCTTGTCGGCGCGAACCTCGAGGGCGCCAATCTCGAAGGGGCAGACCTCGAATCCGCCATGGGCCTCGTCCCGCGCCAGCTTGCCGGCGCCAATCTCCGCGCCGCGTCGCTCCCGCAGCAGATCAAAGAATTTTCTGCGCTGGAAGATTACGCGCGCGCCTCGCGCATCGCCCTCTGGCTTTTCAGCGCGACGATGTTCATGACCGTCCTGTCCTCTCTCATGATCTGGAAGACGCGCGACGTCCAGCTCATCGCCGATTCCTCCGTACTGCCTTTCTTGCGCTCGGCTGCCGCTTCCGCCGCACTTCCGGCAGGCGAGCTCTATCTCATCGCCCCCGTGCTCTTGATCGCCGTGTACCTCGTCTTTCAATTTCACTTGCAGCGCCTGTGGGACTCGGTGCTCGAGCTCCCCGCCGTTTTTCCGGACGGCCGCGTTCTCGGCGAAAAAGGCCCGTGGATCATCAAAGGTCTGCTGCGCGCCCACTTCCGCTGGATGAATGAAGACGCGCCCTCCACGCGCCTCATCGAAAAATCCGTGTCCATGTTTCTGGCCTACTGGCTCGTGCCACTGGCGCTTCTTTTTTTCTGGGGCCGCTACCTCACCGTCCAGGAAATGCACGGCAGCGCCCTGCACGTGCTGCTCGTCCTCGCCGCAACCGCCACGGCCATCTACACCACTACCCGCGTCGGACGCCCGGAGATTGTCTGGACCATCACCGAAGGCCGTCTGCGCCGCATCCTTCGCAACCTGAATTTCTTCAGCCCCAGCTCGGCCGCGCTGGCCCTCGGCGCATTCCTGGCATTTCTTTCGCTCGGCACCATTGCCGGCGTGCCGCACGACCAGGGCCGCGCGCCGCAATATTCCGCCGCCGACATTCGCCGCTGGGCGCCCACGGTCTTCTGGAGCGTGGGCTACGATCCTTACGCCGATCTCACCGAAGCGGCCGTCTCCATCAAACCGGGCGGCTGGAACGGGGCGGACGATCAGCTCAGCCTGGTGAAGGGCGCGCGGCTCAACAACGCCAAGTTCCGCTACGCGCAGGCTTACGGCGTGTTCCTCGTCAACGCGCACCTCTGGCGCTCGGATTTTCGCGGCGCCTTTCTCTCCGAGGCGGACTTCCGCGGCGC
>Ga0187776_10000913_pt1 | contig 14420 bp, 12 predicted proteins | sample 0216_BV02_MP12_2_FD_132426 | JGI IMG/M metagenome (GOLD analysis project Ga0187776, IMG submission 132426) | Tropical peat soil microbial communities from peatlands in Department of Meta, Colombia - 0216_BV02_MP12_20_MG | ecosystem: Environmental > Terrestrial > Soil > Wetlands > Peat | place...
CAGACGATCGACGTCGTCCCGACGATCGCGAAGGTGCTCGGCGTCGACATTCCCTGGCACGTCGACGGGAAGCCGCTGGTCGGGCGGCGCCTCGCGCGCGACGGCACGGTGGCGGTGCGCCTCGGCGACGGCACCGTCCAGACAGCCCGTCTGTCGACGCTCCTGGCGCGGCGACACCAGGCGCTCCTGCGCCAGATCTCGATCTTCGGCTCGACTCCGGCCTCGATCTACCGCATCGGCCCCGACGCCGACCTGATCGGACAGCCGCTCTCGAAGCTGCCGGTCGAGCCGAGCGAGAACGCGGGCGTTGACCTCGACGGGCGCGAGCTCCTGAGCGTCGTCGACAGGCGCACCGACCTGCTCCCGACCTGGATCCAGGGCGGCCTGACCGGCGAGCACGGGCAGAACGAGGAGATCGCGATCGCGGTCAACGGCCGCATCGAGGCGATGACGCGCACCTTCCAGGGGGTCGACGGCACCGGCTTCGGCGGCATGGTCCCGGAGAGCTCGCTGCACAACGGCCGCAACTCGGTCACGATCCTCCTGGTCCACCACGAGGGCGGCAGGCGCACCTTCGAGTCGCTCCGCGGGACGAGCGAGACGACGGAGCTGGTCAAACGCGGCGGGGTCGAGCTGATCCGCTCATCGGCGGGGGCCTCGATCCCGATCCGCGCCCACGCCCTCCGCGGCCACATCCAGGTGAAGGCCGGAGCGCTCGACATCTTCGACGGCTGGGCCGCGGTGCCGGACCTGAGCCACCGGGCCGACAGCGTGATCGTCTTCGCCGACGGCAAGGAGGTCTTCTCGAGCCCGACCGCCCAGCTCCTGCCGCACCGGATCTTCCCGCACAAGGGCCTCTTCGGCTTCCACTTCGAGCTACCCCAGGGATTGCTGCCACGGCCGGGGCTGGACCATCGAGTGCGCGTCTTCGGCATCCGGCTGGGCGTCGCGACCGAGCTACCGGTCAAGGGCCCGTGGCCGTGGGCGCGCTGAACGAGATCAGAACGCCGCGCGGAGCGAACCGCCGACGGCGAGGCCGACGATCGTCCACATCGCCACGTACGGGATCGCGTAGGCGATCGCGCCGAGCACGATCCGCCGCTCGCCGACCGCCTTCCCGCCGACGACGCGGGCGAACGCGGAGACGAGGATCGGGTTGGCAACGGCCGCGGCCAGCCCGTACCAGCGGTCCGAGCCGCGCTGGATCCACGCAACCGGATGCCGCATGAGACGGCTCTCGCGCATCGTCTCCAGCCGCGCCTCGACCCGGCTGCCGTTCCCGGAGAACCAGATGTCCCAGTGCCGGTCGACCCACCTGCAGCAGGCCGTGACGATGAAGACCACGGCGACCACGGCAACGCCGTACACGACGAGCGGGCGGAACGAGGCCGCCAGCACCGCGATCGGCGCACCGAGGAACATGCCGTCGAAGAAGGCGAAGGCGGCGACGATCGTCCCGCCGATACCCGTGCGAGCCGCGGTTCCGGCGGAGTGCTTGGAGGGAAGCGGCGACGACATGGCCTCCGTATCGGCAGGCGCGGCCGGCGGCTTCAGCCGAGCTACCGATCAAGGGTCCCTGGCCCTGGGGCCGCTAGTGGCTCAACCGCCCAACCCGCAGGGGCGATCCATCCGTCTTGGTCTCGAGCAGCGTGTAGGCCGCCGAGACCGAGGAGTGGACCCGAACGTCGAAGAAGGGGAAGGATCCGGAGGTCGTTGAGAACGTGCCCACGCTGGAGGCTAGGAGCGCGTGGGTGGTGCGGTTGTAGACGTCCATTAGCGGACCGCCGACGAGCGTCAGCCTCGCGTTCCCGGCGCCGCCGCAGTTCTCGAAGATCCAGTCGTCGTTACCGGGCGAGATCGTCCCGATGAAGTAGGGGAGGCCGTCAAAAGCTCCGCAGGGCTGGTTCTTCGTCGCAGTCGCCTCCGTGTCATTCGGCTCGCTGGCGTCCTGCCCGAGTGCCATGCCCGTCGGAAGGTCGGCCATCCAGGCGCTGAAGAAGTCGTTGCCGTCCGTGTTCGTGTCGATCAGGCTGGCCGTCTTGATCGCGTCCAGCCTCAGCGTGTGAGTGCCGCTCGCGAGCCGTGTGACGACGAAGCTCGTGCTGGGCAGCGTCTTGTGGCTCGAGCCCTCGTTCGCGTATGCGCGGAGCTCGCCGCGGGGGATGCCGTCGATCGAGACGGAGATTGCGAGCAGTTTCCCGGGATTGTTGGCGTACGCCGAGCCGCTGACCTCGAAGAGCAACGCGTCGTTTCCGGAGTTGGTGAAGCTCGCCGTCAGCGGAAGCGGCCCCGGGTGCTCCGAGAGGAGCGAGGCGAATCCACCGGCGAGCGCGTTTGCGAGCGTCGCCTGACCGGCCGTCAGTGCGTCGCCGGCTTTGTCCGCGTAGGTCGCCGCTTCGGCGCTCGCAGCCTCCGGCACCTCCCCGAGCGACGAGAGCTTGATCTTGGCGCCCGTGACGGCATGTCTCTGGATCTTCTTCGTGCTGACCGCGTTCTTCTTCAGCTGCTTGGTTCCGACGCTGTTGGCGGGAAGCTTGAGAGCCGCATAGCCCGTCCCGCCGAGTGCGACCGCGAGCGCGATGCAAGCGACGACCATCGCTGGGGACGGCATCCGTCCTGAGAGACGTTTCACGAGATTTCCACCCTTCGTCGACGACCCGCTCGTCCCGTCCGCGCCAGCATCGGATGGACCGGAACAGCGTCCTACATCAACGACCCGAGTTCAAGGCAGGAGGTTCCGCGCGGGTCGAGCGCCTGAATCGTCAGCCAGGTTGCGGAGGCGTCTTCATCGGGTCAACGCCGATGCGACCGCCCGCGTGAGCCGGACCTCGGTTGCGCGCCGGAGGGAGTTCGGGATCTCGGCGATCTCGTCGACGTGGGCCGCGAGCGCCTCGAGTCGCTCCCGTGGCGCGTCGCCCTCGAGCTCAACCTCGTACTCGATCGGCTCAGAGACCGCGGGGTCGCCGGAGAAGTCGCCGCGAACCCGGACGCGCACGGCGCGCAGCCCGATCCCCGCGGCCGCGGCCTCGCGGAAGAGGTCGTTGGAGATGCAGCCCGCGACCGCCAGGTAGAGCAGCTCGCCGCCGTTGAACCCGAGCCCGCCGCCGCCTGCCTCGACAGGCCGGTCGACCACGAGCGTGAAGGCGCCGGCGCTCCCGACCGCAGTCGGTGCCCCTTCCAGGCTCCGCGTCTCGACCTCGAACATCAGGGCAGTGTCACCCCAACTCGAGGACGATGACGGGAATCTCGCGGATCCCTTCGGTCTTCTCCTCGTAGCCGGCGAACGCCGGCCAGTCGCGCTTCTGACGCTCCCAGATGCGTTCGCGCTCCTCGCCCTCGGCGACGTGTGCGCGTGCCGAGAGCCTCTGGGTGCCGATCTCGACAGAGACCTCGGGGTTCGCGACGACGTTGTAGTACCAGGCGGGATTCGTCGGCGCCCCGCCTTTCGAGGCGAACACCGCGACTTTGTCGTCCGACACGCGTTGATAGGCGACGGGGTTGACGCGAGCGGTGCCGGTCTTTGCGCCGCGATGGTGCAGGAGCAGAAGCGTTCGCCCGTCAAAGTTCCCGCCGACGCGTCCCGAATTGGCATGGAACTCGTCGATGATCCTCTGGTTCGCGCTGGACATGCGTATGCGCCTGGCAGGAATCGAACCTGCGACCTCGCGCTCCGGAGGCGCGCGCTCTATCCCCTGAGCTACAGGCGCGGAGGGGCCAGTGTAGCCGGGTGGGGCTTGTGGTCCCGGGCGCGCTCTGAATACCTTTCAGCATCGCCTGGGGCAACCCTCAGCAGAGCTTTCTCCGCACGGCGCTCGTCAACGGGGCGCAGCTCGCGGTGCTCTCCGGCTTCGCGCTCGCGCAGCCTCTGCTCGACATCCTGAGCAAGAACCCCGAGTTCTTCGCGATCCGGGGCTCGACGAGCAGGCAGATCGTCCTCTTCGCGCTCTTCATCGTCTTCGTCCCGCCGGCGGCGCTGCTCGCGGTCGAGCTGCTCGTCGCGGTCCTGAGCCGCCGGGCGGCGAGCATCGTCCACCTCGTCTTCGTCGCCGGCCTGGTGGCCGTCGTGGTGCTGCACGCGCTCACGAACGACTCGAGCCTGACGGGGGTGACGTCGCTCGTCGCCGCCGCTGCGGCCGGGATCGGGGGAGCCCTGCTGTACGCGCGCGCCGCTGTCGCCCGCTCGTTCCTGACCGTGCTGACGCCGGCGCCGTTCATCTTCCTGGCGCTCTTCCTCTCAAGCTCGGGGATCTCGAAGCTCGTCTTCCCGAACACGCCGCCGGTGAAGGAGGAGCACGTCAGCACGAAGACCAGGACGCCTGTCGTGCTGATCGTCTTCGACGAGTTCGCGCCGGTCGCGCTGATGGACCGCAACGAGCGGGTCGACGCGAAGCGCTTCCCGAACTTTGCCAGGCTCGAGCGCACGTCGACCTGGTACCGGAGCGCGACCACGGTGCAGTGGCTGACGGAGGTGGCGGTGCCGGCGATCCTGACCGGGATCCTGCCGAACCCGCACAAGAAGCTGTTACCGATCTACTCGGACCACCCGAACAACGTCTTCACGCTCCTCGGCGGCAGCTACAAGGTCGAGGGCGTCGAGTCGATCACGCACATGTGCCCGGCCTCGATCTGCAAGGAGGTCAAGGGCCAGCCGTCGGCGCAGGAGGTCAAGGGCACGAGCGGCTCGCTCGCCAACGACGCGAGCGTCGTCTACCTGCACCTCGTCCTGCCCTCGCCGTACGTCGACAGCGTCCCGCAGATCAGCGACAGCTGGGGGAACTTCGGCCAGGCCGAGCACAGCGAGGTGAGCACGACGCACACCGGCCCGATCCTCCCGTGCGCGCGGAACGTCTGCCGTTTCGTCTCGACCTTTCACCGCGGCGGGAGGCCGACCGCCTACATCCTTCACTCGCTGCTGCCGCACGTCCCGTACCTGTACCTGCCCTCGGCGAAGGCCTACGGGATCGAGGTGCCGATCCTGCGCGGGGTCAGGCACGGGATCTGGCAGCAGGTCTTCCCGGCGCTGCAGAGCGAGCAGCGCTACCTGCTGCAGACCGAGTACACCGACCGCGCGCTCGGCTACATGATGCGCCGGCTCAAGGCGAAAGGGATCTGGAACAAGGCGCTCGTGATGGTGCTCGCCGATCACGGCGTCAGCTTCCGGCACCTGGCGCCGCGCCGTCTCCCGACACCGCGGAACATGCAGGACATCGCGTTCGTGCCGCTGTTCGTCAAGCTCCCGCACCAGCACCGAGGGCGGATCGACGACGGGCTCGCGCGCACCGTGGACGTCGTGCCGACGATCGCGAAGGTCCTGGGCGTCAAGATCCCGTACCACGTCGACGGCAAGCCGCTGGTCGGCCGCAAGCTGCCGCAGGACGGCACCGTCTCGATCCTGATCGGCAACGGCAAGTTCGCGACCGCGCGGCTCTCCGACCTGCAGGCGCTGCGCCGGCAGGCGCTGGCCGAGCAGCTCGCGACCTTCGGGACGACACCGGCCGACCTCTACCGCGTCGGGCCGCACCAGGAGCTGCTCGGCCGCCTCGTCTCGCGCCTCTCCAGCTACCCGAGCAGGTCGTCCTCGGTCCAGCTCTCGAACGAGAACCTGCTCCGGACCGTCGACACGCGCTCGGGGCTGCTGCCGACCTGGATCCAGGGCCAGGTGTCGGGGCCGCTCGACAGCCAGGACCTGGCGATCGCCGTCAACGGCCGCGTCGCCGCGGTGACCCAGGCGTTCGCTGTCGGCGGCACGACCAAGTTCGATGCGATGGTCCCCGAGGGCTCGCTGCACGACGGCCGCAACGACGTCTCGGTCTTCGCCGTGCAGCCTTCCGGGGCCTTGGAGGAGCTGCGCGGCAGCAGCGTCACCACGACCCTCAAGACACGCGGCGGGATCCAGGTGATCGCCTCGACCGGCGGCAAGGCGATCCCGGTCCGGCAAAAGGCGCTCGCGGGCAGCGTCAAAGTCAAGCCCGGCCCGACGTTCGAGTTCGACGGCTCGGCCTCCGACGCGGCGCACCGGCACAAGGTCGACGCGGTGATGGTCTTCGTAGACGGCGAGGAGGTCTACGCCAGCCGCGCCGGCCTGATCCAGCCGAAGAGCATGCTCGGCCAGGTCGCGAAGCAGAACCCGTACGGCTTCCAGTTCGACCTGCCGGCGTCGCTGCTGCCAAAGCCCGGGTCGGGCCACAAGGTGCGCGTGTTCGCCGTGCGCGGCGGGGCCGCCAGAGAGCTCCGCTACCTAGGCACCTGGCCCTGGGGCCACTAGCGGCGGGGCCAGCGGCGTCAGCGTGACCGGCTCCGGCGCAGGGGTGCGGCGGACGCGCTCCGGCAGGCGGCGCTCGAGCGCGAGGCAGCCGGCCGCGGAGAAGAGGCAGACCACGGCTGCGAGCGGCCAGACGGCGAGCGGGTGCCAGCCGAGCAGCGGCCCGCCGATCGCAGGGCCGAGGATTGCGCCGGCGCTCCACGACATCGCGCTCAGCGCGAAATAGCGCCCACGAAGCCGCTCCGGAGCGAGGTCGACGACGAGCGGCGCCTGCGTGGGCCCCTGCAGTGTCTCGCCGAGGCCGAAGACGAGGATCGCGATGATGAAGACGATCGCCGCCGAGGTGCCCGTGAGCCAGTGGCCGCCCGCGAGGACGATCAGCGACGCCGTGGCCCAGAGCAGGTTCATCAGCGCCAGCGCGGCCATCCGCCTGCGGCCCTCCAGTGCCTTCGCGACGGGCAGCTGGATCAGCACGATCAGCAACGTGTTCGCGAGCCAGATGAAGCCGACCCAGCGCTCGTCCACGCCGGCGTAGTTCTTGGCGAAGGGCGGCAGCAGCGCGAAGACCTCGTAGCCGACGGAGACGAAGAGCACGTTCAGGCCGATGAAGGCGAGGAAGTTGCGGTCGCGCAGGACCGCCCGGTAGCTGCCCGGTTCCTCGTCCTGGGTGTCGCTCACGGGCGGCTCCCGGACGAAGGCCACCAGGATCGTCGCGAAGAAGAGGAAGGTGGCGGCGTCGATCAGGAACAAGGTGGTGAAGCTCGAGGGGTCGGCAGTGGTCGCGATCAGCCCGCCGATCAGGGCGCCGAGGCCGACGCCGAGGTTCATGCTCACCCGCTGGAGCGCAAAGGCCGAGTGCCGGGCCTCCGGCGGTGTCAGGCGCGAGAGCAGCGTCGACTGGCCGGGCCAGAAGCACGCCGCGCCGACACCGTCGAGGGCGAAGAGCGAGTACGCATGCCAGGGCTCGCGGATCAGCGGGAAGAGCGCGAACGCGACCAGCTGCAGGAGGAGGCCGAGCACGAGCGTGTTGCGCCCGCCGACGCGGTCGACGAGCGTGCCCGCGACGAGCCCTGCCGCAAGCGCGGCCGCGCCGCCGATCGCGAGCGCGAGCCCCGCGTCCGCGAACGAGATGCCGCGCACGTTGTGGAGGTAGATGACGGCGAACGGGAAGACGATCCCGTTGCCGAGCGAGTTCACGACCCCGCCGGCCTGGACGAGCCAGACCGCCCGCGGCAGATGCGGGTCGAGCCCTCTCACGTAGCCGGTCAGTGCCTGCACGGAATTACAGTATTCGCGTGGAGCTCGAGGCCCGGATCGCGACGCTGCGGATGGCGGAGACCTTCGTCATCTCGCGCGGCGCCGCGGACGAGGCCGAGGCGGTGTTCGTCGAAGTCCGCCACGACGGCGTCAGCGGCTTCGGCGAGGCGAACCCGATCGAGCGCTACGACGAGTCGGCTTCCTCTGCGCTCGGCTTCCTGCAGGAAGCCGAGCGGATGCTCGGCGACGACCCGTTCGCGCTCGAGGTGATCGGGGCGCGGCTCGCGGAGCTGCCCGGCGAGCACGCGGCCAAGGCGGGGCTCGACGCGGCGCTGCACGACCTCTGCGGCAAGCTCGCCGGCCTGCCGGTCTGGCGGCTGCTCGGGCTCGAGCGCAGCGGCCCGCCGACCTCGTGGACGATCTGGCTCGGCGACCCGGACGACATGGGGCGGCGCGCGGAGAAGGTCCGTGGCCGCTTCAAGCGGTTGAAGCTGAAGCTCGGCGGCCGCGACGGGCTCGACGTCGAGCGGGTGCGCGCGGTGCGCGGCGTCTCCGAGGTGCCGCTGCAGGTGGACGTGAACGAGGCCTGGTCGCTCGACGAGGCGCTCGAGGCGCTGCCGCAGCTCGCCGACCTCGGCCTCGAGTACTGCGAGCAGCCGCTGCCCGCCGGCGACCCGGACGGGCCCGAGCTGAAGCGCCGGAGCCCGGTCCCGGTCTATGTCGACGAGGACTGCCACGTGCTCACCGACGTCCCGGCCTGCGCCGAGCGGGCGCACGGGCTGACGGTGAAGCTCGCCAAGTCGGGCGGGATCCGCGAGGCGGTCCGGATCGCGCACGCCGGCCGCGCGCTGGGGCTCGGGCTGATGCTCGGCTGCATGAACGAGTCGGGCCTCGCGGTCTCGGCCGGGGCCCAGATCGCCAGCCTCTTCGACCACGTCGACCTCGACGGCAACCTCCTGCTCGCGGAGGACCCGTGGCCGGGCGTCGAGCTCGTCGACGGCGTCCAGCTCCCTTCGGACGAGCCGGGGCTCGGTGTCAGAGAAGCGGTACCTGGTTCTCGCTGAGGGCCGCTCCGGCGACCCGCACTACGGCAAGACGGCGCGCGGCGTCATCCGCTACGCGCCCGATCCGGCCGTCGTCGTGGTCGATTCGACCCGCCCCGGCGAGACGCTGGACGGCATCTCGGTCGTGGCCACCGTCGAAGAGGCGCTCGCGTTCGAGCCGACCACGGCGCTCGTCGGCGTCGCCACTCAGGGCGGCCGCTTCCCGCCCGAGTGGCGCGAGCTCTTGAAGAGCTGCATCGCCGCCGGGCTCGACGTCGAGAACGGCCTGCACGAGTTCCTCGGCGACGACCCGGAGCTGAGCGAGCTCGCGGCCGCGAACGGCGTCGAGCTGCGCGACCTCCGCCGGCCGCCGGAAGGGCTCAACGTCCCGACCGGCGAGAACCTCCAGCTCGACGCGCAGGTGGTGCTCACGGTCGGCTCGGACTGCGCGATCGGCAAGAAGACGGTCGCGCTCGAGCTCGACCTCGAGGCGCGCCGGCGCGGCCTGCGCTCGCTCTTCGTTCCCACCGGCCAGACCGGGATCGCGATCGCCGGCTGGGGGATCGCGGTCGACGCCGTCGTCTCCGACTTCCTCGCCGGCGCGGCCGAGCGGCTCGTCGTCGAAGGGCGCGAGCGCGGGGGAGAGCTGCTCTTCGTCGAGGGCCAGGGCTCGCTGTCGCACCCCGCCTACTCGGGAGTGACTCTCGGCCTGATCCACGGCTCGGCGCCGCACGTGTTCGTGCTCTGCCACCGGGCGGGAGCCACCGAGATCGAGGGCTATCCCGGCCACCCCCTGCCGAGCCTTCCCGAGCTGGTGGAGCTGCACGAGCGGATCGCGCTCCCGCTCCGCCCGGCCCGGGTCGCCTGCCTCGCGCTCAACACCGCCCACCTGGGGGAAGCCGAGGCACGTGCCGCGATCGCCGAAGCTTCCGCCGAGACCGGCCTGCCTGCCGACGACCCGGTCCGCTTCGGCGCCGGCCCGCTCCTGGACGCGATCCTCGCGAGCCTCGAGGCTCAGGTCCCGGCGCAGGCCGCCGGTCACTGACGGCGAATGCCGCTTCATTCAAGCCGCCGGACGTGTAACTCTAGGGCGGGTCGAAACGACGAGGAGGGACGTTGACGAAGATCGTGAGCCTGACCGCATGTGCTTGCGCCTTTATGGCGCTGGCCGGAAGCGCGCGCACCGCGATCTCCGTCGGCGTCAGCGAGGATCGTGGCAAGGAGGCGAACGCCGCCGCCTTCTTCGCGACGCTCCATGACCTCGGGCTGACGCAGAACCGCGTCTCGCTCATCTGGAACCCGGCCCAGCCCACGGTGATCCCGGAGAAGGCGAAGATCCAGCAGTGGCTGCCGCTGGCCCAGGCGGCCGGCGTCAAGATCGTCTTCGCCGTCGCGTCCAAGAACGCGCGCGACTTCTCGTCGGCCTCGGGCGCGGCCGCGCAGTTCGCCACGTTCCTGCAGAGCGTCGCGCACGCGTTCCCGCAGGTGAAGGACTATGTGATCGGCAACGAGCCCAACCAGCCCTTGTTCTGGCTGCCGCAGTACGACTCGGGCGGCAAGCCGCTCTCGGCCGCCGAGTACGAGCCGGTGCTCGCCCAGTCCTACGATGCGCTCAAGGCGGTCGACCCGACCATCAACGTGATCGGCGTCGGCCTCTCCCCGCGAGGCAACGACAACCCGAACGCCAAGAGCAACATCTCACGCTCACCGGTCCGCTTCATCCACGACCTCGGCGTCGCCTATCGCGCGAGCCACCGGACGAAGCCGCTGATGGACGAGCTCGCGTTCCATCCGTACCCGGCGCACAACACCGACCTGCCGCAGACCGGCTACGCCTGGCCGAACGCGGGGCTGCCGAACCTGAACCGGATCAAGCAGGCCGCCTGGGACGCCTTCAGCGGCACCGCGCAGGCCACGTTCAAGGAGACCGGCAAGAACCCGTTCAGCCCGCCGCTCAGGTTCGACCTCGACGAGCTCGGCTGGCAGGTGGCGCCGCTCCCGTCGCTCGCCGGGCTCTACACCGGGACCGAGAACGTGCCGACGATCGACGAGGCGACGCAGGCGACCTACTACGCCGAGTCGATCCAGAGTGCCGAGTGCGACCCAACCGTCGCCTCGCTCAGCTTCTTCCTGCTGACCGACGAGCCCGAGCTCACGGGATGGCAGAGCGGCCTCCAGCGTGTGAACGGCACGCAACGCCCCTCGTACGACGCGGTCAAGCAGACGATCCACGACTCGGGCGGAACCTGTCAGAGCGGGCTCCTGACCGCGTGGAAGCCCACCGGGGCGGTGCTCTATCCGCTCGTCACGTGGGGCAACCTCACGAAGGCCCGCCCCGCGCGCAACACGAAGTGGGCCTTCAAGGCCGGCGCGCAGGAGGAGGCGCTCTTCCGCGCCGCGGTCTTCAAGGCGACGACGAAGAAGGCGCAGATCCTGAAGGTGCTGCGCGCCGGCCACCCGAAGGCGCTTCTCGTCGCTCGCGGGACGATCAAGGCCAAGACCCGGGTCGTCGTCCTCCCGCGCCGCAGGCTGAAGGCCGGGCGCTACGTCTTTGCGATCCGCATGGCGGCGGCGATGAACCCCAAGCGGACGACCCTCGTCGTCAGCCGCCCCTTCCGGGTCCGGTGACCGATCCGCGGGCGGCGCGGCTCGCCGAGCTGATCGTCGGCTACTCGCTCGAGCTGCAGCCCGGGAGGATCCTCCGAGTCGACACCGCCGAGCCGGGGATCCCGCTCGCCGTGGAGCTCTACCGGGCCGCGCTGAGGGCCGGCGCATACGCCTACGTCCAGGTGGAGCTGGAGGGCCTGGCCGAGCTGCTGATCAAGGAGGGAAGCGGCGACCAGTTCGACTTCGTCCCGCCGGCTGCCGAGGCCGAGGTCGACCTCATCGACGCGATCGTGACGATCTGGTCGGAGGTGAACACGCGTGCGCTCGGCGAGGCCCCGCCCGAGCGCCAGCAGCGGCTGATGGCCGCCGAGCGGAAGCTGATCCACCGCCGCTGGGCCCGCATCTCGAAGGGTGAGATGCGCTGGTGCGGCGCGCTGCACCCGTCGCCCGCCCACGCGCAGGACGCCGGGATGTCGCTCGGCGAGTACGAGCAGTTCGTCTACCGCGCCTGTCATGTCGAGGACGGCGGCGACCCGGTCGCGCACTGGCGCTCGACGCGCGACGAGCTCGCGCGCCGCGCCGGCCAGCTGAGCGACGCACGCGAGCTGCGGATGGTCGGCCCCGGCACCGACCTGCGCGTCGTTGTCGAGGGCCGAAAGTGGGACACAGCCGACGGGCGCTACAACCTGCCGGACGGCGAGGTCTACACGAGCCCGCTCGAGACGGCGACCGAGGGCGAGATCGCGTTCGCCTTCCCCGCGGTGTTCCAGGGCCGCGAGATCGACGGCATCCGGCTCCGCTTCGAGGAGGGCCGGGTCGTGGAGGCGGAGGCCCGCCAGGGCGGGTCCTTCCTCGACGCGGTGCTCGACCTCGACGAGGGCGCGCGCCGGCTCGGCGAGGTCGCGTTCGGGCTCAACTACGAGATCGACCGCTTCACCAACAACACGCTCTTCGACGAGAAGATCGGCGGGACGATGCACATCGCGCTCGGCGCCGCGTTCAAGGAGCTCGGCGGCACCAACGAGTCGGCGCTGCACTGGGACATGGTCTGCGACCTCCGCGAGGACGGCGAGGTCTACGCCGACAGCGAGCTGGTCTGGAAGGCGGGGCGGTTCCTCTAGACTTGACACGAACAGACGTTCGCTCTAGGATAGCGAACGTATGTTCGGCAAGATCATCTTGATCGCAGCGCTGGCCCTGATCGCCTGGGCGTTCGTCGCGCGGGCCTCGCAGGGCGCGGGACCGACCGTGCGCTACACGGTGAAGCCCGGGGACACGCTCTGGTCGATCGCCGTCTCGCACTACGCGGGCGACCCGCGGGACGCGATCTACCGGATCGGCTGGCGGAACCACCTCGGCGGGTCGGTGATCGTTCCCGGCGAGCGGCTCGTGCTTCCGTCAGCCAGGTAGCGGCAAGCCGGCGGTGAAGATCCGCTCGCCCCTGAAGAGGCGGCGGTCGCGGTCCCAGGGGAAGAGGATCGCGACCTTCCAGGCGAGGCGCTCGCCGCTCGGCGGCACGCCGAGCCACTCGCCCTCGTGTGTCCCGGTGACGTCTGCCTCCTCGTAGACCCCCTGTGGGCCGATCACGATGTCGGTCAGCTGGAAGTCGATGTCGGGGAAGGCGCCGAGCAGGCCGGTGTAGAAGCGCGTCGCTCCCTCGTGGCCCTCCCAGCGGTGGCCGGTGCCGACGAGCTCGTACATGCAGTCCTCGGTCAGCGTCGAGATCAGGCCCGGCAGGTCGCGCTCGTCCTCGGCGATCGAGTGGCGCTTCCAGAGCTCCCGGATCTCGGCGTGCTCCTCTGCGGACGGGTCGAGGAGCAGCCGTTGCCGGACGTCGTCCATGCGACGACTCTAGTGGTAGGGGTCAGCCCGCGCGCAGGATCGGCAGCGCGAGGTCGAGCTCGGCCGGACGCCGGGCGGCGGTCGCGAAGAACGCCTCCACGACGGCGGGCGCGAATTGGCCACCGGAGCCGGCACTGACCTCGGCCAGCGCTTCCTCGATGCTGAGCGCCCGGTGGTACGGCCGGTCGGTGGTCATCGCGTCCCAGGCGTCCGCGAGGCCGACGATCGCCGCCTCGAGCGGGATCTCGTCGCCGCCGAGCCCGTCCGGGTAGCCCTTGCCGTCCCAGCGCTCGTGGTGGTGGCGGATGATCGGCACGCTCTCGCGCAGGCGGCCGAACTTGGCGACGATCCGCGCACCCTCGGCGGAGTGCGTCTGCATCTGCGCGTATTCCCAACGGTCGAGCTTCCCCGGCTTGACGAGGATCTTGTCGGGCACGGCGATCTTGCCGATGTCGTGGAACAGCGAGCCGAAGCGGAGGGCGTCCAGGCGTTCCCGCGAGAGGCCGAGCTCCTCGCCGAGCGCGAGCGCGATCCGCTGCACCCGGCGCGAGTGGCCGGCCGTGTCGGGATCCTTTGCCTCGACGGTCGCATTCAGGCTCTCGACGGCCTCGAGCGAGCTCTCCTCCTGTCGCGCGTAGGACTCCATCAGCGCCCGAGACCGCTCGCGCAGCTGGCGCGTCTGCCGACGCAGGGTCGTGGACGCCCCGCGCACCAGCACCGCGAGCGCGGTCCAGAGCGCCAGGAAGACCAGGGCGGTCGCGCCCCAGAGCAGGTGCTTGCGCGAGGCCAGCGCCTGCTGGAGCGACTTCGGGTCGGCGTAGATCTCGTACGCGCCGAGCACCTTGCCGCTGCGGCCGCGGATCGGCGCGTAGACCTGCAGCAGGTTGCTGAAGCCGAGCGACCGCTCGACCGCGTTCTCGTCCTCGTCGAGGTGGCCGATCGACCCGGCGGTATGCCCGTGCAGGGCGCTCTCGAGATCGCCCTCCTCGTCGAAGCGCCTGCCGATCCGCTCGGGGGCGCGGTTCGTCCAGGCGAGGACGCCGTCGGGGCGCCAGACCTTGATCGTCACGAGGTCGCGATCCTCGCGCAGCTGCTGCAGGAGCAGCGCAGAGACGTGCGGGCCGACCCGAAGCCTCCCGTCGCGCACGAGCGACGGGCGCAGGACCCCGTCGACGAGCTGCGTCAGGCTCTCGCGGTTGTCGACGAGCGACTGGTCGGTGAGCGCGCGCGTGAGGACGGTCGTGAGCACGAGGGCTCCGACGCCCAGGATCAGGGCGCTCGCGATGAGGAAGAGCCGCAGGAGCGTGAGGGAGCGCTCAGACGCCGACCTCAAGCTCTGACTCCGGGCCGCCAGTAGTCGCATGAGCTCTTCGCCACCATCGGCCCCGTGCGCCCCGGGCTTGACACCC
>Ga0187776_10000914_pt1 | contig 14407 bp, 15 predicted proteins | sample 0216_BV02_MP12_2_FD_132426 | JGI IMG/M metagenome (GOLD analysis project Ga0187776, IMG submission 132426) | Tropical peat soil microbial communities from peatlands in Department of Meta, Colombia - 0216_BV02_MP12_20_MG | ecosystem: Environmental > Terrestrial > Soil > Wetlands > Peat | place...
CGCGTAACTCGTCGAGGCCGGCACCGGTCTTGGCGCTCACCGCGACGACCTCGGCCTCGGGGACGAGCTCCTTCGCCTCGGCGAGCGCGAGGGCGAGCGTCTCCTCGTCGACGGCGTCTGCCTTCGTCACCGCGACGACCCCGCGCCCGACGCCGAGCAGCTGCAGGATCGCGAGATGCTCGTGCGTCTGCGGCCGCGCGCCCTCGGCGGCGTCGATCACGAGCAGGAAGAGGTCGATCCCCGTCGCGCCGGCGATCATCGTCCGGACGAAGCGCTCGTGGCCGGGAACGTCGATCAGCGACAGCGAGCGCCCGTCCGGCAGCTCCAGGGGCGCGTACCCGAGCGCGATCGAGATCCCGCGCTCCCGCTCCTCCGGCAGCCGGTCGGTGTCCACGCCCGTGAGCGCGCGGACGAGCCAGGTCTTGCCGTGGTCGATGTGGCCCGCGGTCCCGACCGTCACCCGCACGGCGCCGCCTCGATCAGGAACTCGTGGAACCGCACCGGCTCGAAGCCGCCCGCGGCGAGCAGCTCGCGCCACTCGGCCTCGTTGCGCTCCTTCCCGCTGAGGAGCGCCAGCATCAGCACGTCGAGCCACTTCGAGCCGTGCGGCTCGTTGCCGTGTGGAAGGACCGCGTCGAGGACCAGAAGGCGTGCCTCGGGCGGCGCGGCCGCGGCGACCGTCCGCAGGATCGCCGCCGCCCGCTCGTCGTCCCAGTTGTGCAGGACGCCGGAGAGCAGGTAGACGTCACCGACGGGAACGCGCTCGAAGAAGCTTCCGGGGACGAACTCGATCCGCTCGCCGAGCTCCTTCTCGTCGCGGACGGTCTCCGGCAGGTCGAAGACGATCCCGCGGAGGCCGGGCTGGAGCCGCAGGAGCCCGGCGAGCACCGACCCGTTTCCCCCGCCGACGTCCACGACCGTCTCGTCGCCGCGCCACTCGACCGGGCCGAGCCGTTCGACGAGGCGCTCGGCGCCCTCGGCCATCGCCCGGTCGAAGGCGCGCCGCTCCTCGGGGTGAGCCGCGAGCCAGCCCCAGAAGTCGCTGCCGAAATGCTCCTCGAAGGTTGGCCGCCCGCTCGCGTCGAGCTCCGCGGCCGCGCGGTGCCAGACGCCGCCGAAGAGATGGGCGAAGTCGTGCCAGCCGCCGTCTTGCCGGATGAGCTCGGACGCTTCGGTGTTGCGGAACACGCCCGGCTGCTCCTCGGCGAAGACGCCGTCGCTCGCGAGGGCGCGGAGGAGCCGGTGCAGGCTGTCCGGATTCGCCCCGGCCTCGCGCGCGAGCTCGGCCACGGGTCGCGGGCCGCCGGCGAGGGCGTCCGCCACGCCGAGCTCCGCGGCGAGCGCGAGCGCCCGGGCCGCGAGCGCCCCTCGGGCAAGGCTCCAGACCCGCTCCTGCGGCGAGACAGCGCTCATCCGCGCGCGGCTGCGACCGCGGCTGCGGCCTCGTCGGCCTCCTCGTCGGTCAGGGTGCGGCAGTCGAGCAGGAGGCGGCCGTCGCGGATCACGCCGACGACCGGCGGGTCGCCGGCGCGGAGGCCCGCGGCGAGCTCCTCCTCGACCGCGCAGGCGAAGCTCGGCAGCTCGGCCAGCGGGAGCGCTCCACCGCCGACGCGGGCGACCGTCTCCTCGACCTCGCCGCCTGTCGCCTTCGCAAGGCGCTCGGCGCGGGCGCGAACGCTCTCGGCCGGCTCGTGGAGCATCCGCAGCACCGGCACCTCCCGCTCGGCGCGCCCGGGGTCGAGGTAGAGGCCGAGCGTCCCCTCGAGCGCGGCCAGGGTCAGCTTGTCCGCGCGCAGCGCCCGCTGGAGCGGGTGGCGCCGAAGCCTCTCGACCAGCTCCGCGCGGCCGACGACGATCCCGGCCTGCGGCCCCCCGAGCAGCTTGTCGCCCGAGAAGCAGACCAGGTCGGCCCCCTCCGCCAGCGCCTCGCGAGCCGTGGGCTCATCACCTAGTAACACAGTGTTACTAGGAGAGAGCGCCCCGGAGCCCAGGTCGTCGACGAGGGGGAGGCCGTGGCGCTCCGCGACCGCCGCGAGCTCGGCGACCGACGGCTGCTCCGTGAACCCGACCACGCGGAAGTTCGACTGGTGGACGCGCAGCAGGACCGCGGTCTCGGGGCCGATCGCCCGCTCGTAGTCGGCGGCGCGGGTGCGGTTGGTCGTCCCGACCTCGCGCAGGCGCGCGCCCGAGCGGGCGAGCACGTCGGGGATCCGGAAGCCGTCGCCGATCTCGATCAGCTCGCCGCGCGAGACGAGCACCTCGCACCCCTCTGCCAGGGCGGCAAGCGCGAGCAGCACCGCGGCCGCGTTGTTGTTGACGACGAGCGCGCCCTCGGCGCCGGTCAGCCGGCGCAGGATGGCCGCGACGTGGTGCTGCCGCGAGCCGCGCGCGCCCTCCTCAAGGTCGTATTCGAGGTTCGAGTAGGAGCCGCCGACCTCGAGCGCGCGTTCCAGCGCGGCGGCGGGAAGCGGCGCGCGGCCGAGGTTCGTGTGCACGATCACGCCGGTCGCGTTCAGCACGCGCCGGAGGCTCGGTTCGCGCGCGTCGGAGAGCTCGCGCAGGGCCTGCTCGCCGAGGTCGCCCGGGTCGTGGCCGGCCAGAATCTCCTCGCGCGCGCGGGCCAGAGCGGCGCGTGCCGCCTCCACCGCCAGGCCGGGTGGCTCCCCGGCGAGACGCTCGTCCCGGGAGAGCTCGTCGACGGAAGGCAGGTCGCGAAGCTCCATTGCGCGCCCAGTGTAGGGCGCAGATGCCACCAGTACACTCGAATGCCGTGCGGCAATCCGTCCTGACCCCGGTTAAGCGCCGTCGCCCTCGCCGTCGCCGCCGCAGGCTCGCGCTGCTGCTCGCCCTTCCGGTGCTCGGAGTGGCCGCGTTCCTGGTGGTGCGCCACCTGGACAACCACACCGCGCCGGCCGCGGCGGCGGAGCGGCCCGCGCCGCCGAAGCGACCGGTCCTCCGGCCCCCGAAGCTGCTCTCGACCCCGGCGCCGCCCGCGCAGGGATCGCCCTCGATCGGCGCCCGCTCCGGAATCCTCGTCGACGGGACGACCGGCGTCGTGCTCTGGGAGAAGCGCCCGCACGCACACCGGCTGATCGCCTCGACGACGAAGATCATGACCGCGACCCTCGTCCTCGAGCGGCTGCCGCTCGACAGCGTCGTCACGGTGCCGCCCGCCGCAACGCGCGAGCCGCTCGTCCGCGAAGGCCTCCGCCCGAACGAGAAGGTGCCGGCCTGGAAGCTGCTCGACGGCCTGCTGATCTTCTCCGGCAACGACGACGCCTACGCGCTCGCCGCCGCGGCCGGCGAGACGCGACGCCACTTCGTCACGCTGATGAACGAGAAGGCGAGGGCGCTCGGCCTGCGCGACACCCACTTCACGTCGGTCAGCGGCGTGATCGACGAGGGGAACCACTCCAGCGCCTGGGACCTCGCGGCCCTGGCCCGCTACGCGTTGCGGGACCCGCGCTTCCGCAGGGTCGTCGCGACGAAGATCGCCCGCGTGAAGTGGGCCGCGCCGACCTACGGCAAGGTCTACGTGAACAGGAACCGCCTGCTCACCACCTACCGCGGCGCCGACGGCGTCAAGACCGGCTGGACGACCCTCGCCGGCCACTGCCTCGTCGCCTCCGCGCACCGCGGCGACCGCCGCCTGATCGCCGTCGTTCTCCATGCAAACGACCCCTACCGCGACGCGCGGCGTCTGCTTGACTTCGGCTTTGCGCAGCCGCGCTGAGGGGTGGAATGAGAACGACGACAGCAGTGTTCGCAATCGCGCTCGCCGCGCTGCTCGCCGCGATCGCCGGCGCCGCGGCCGGCGCGCCCGTTCCGGTCGGCAGCGGCAAGATGCGCGTCTCGCCGACCACGGTCAGCGCCGGCTCCACGAACGATTTCACCTTCACGTTCAATGCCGACCGCTCTGCGTTCAAGGGCACGACGACCGTCGACTTCGCCCGCGGCTGGACTCCGCCGCAGCGCGGCGACCCGGCCGCTCCCGGCTACCTCGAGTTCCGGCGCGGGACCTGCGCGTCGTCGACGAAGGTCGTCTCCCTCAAGGCGCGCCGGCTGACGATCGCGGCCTCCTGCAAGCGGGGCCATGGCTACACGGTCGTGTACCGCAAGGCGACGGCCCCGACGGCCGCGGCCGACGGTTACATCTTCCTGACGCGCACCCGCCAGGCCGCCGCCGGCAAGAAGGCAAAGCTACTGGCGCTGGGGATCAAGAAACAGCCGATCGTGAAGGTGCGAGGCGGTCCGGTGGTCGCCCTCGCGATGACCGTGACCGCGATTGCCACCGCGGGGGTCGATTTCGGCGTCACCGTCCGCGGCGTCGACCTCTACGGGAACAACGGCTACCCGTACTCGGCCAGCGCCTCGCTGACGAGCAGCGACCCCGCCGCGACGATTCCCGGCCCGTACACGTTCATGATGGGCGACGGCGCCCAGCACACCTTCGCGGGCATGATTCTCCGCACCCCGGGGACGCAGACGATCACGGCGACCTCCTCGGACGGGCTCAAGGTGACGAGCCCGCCGATCACGGTCTCGCCGTTTGCCGGCTGACGACGGCGAGGACCATGCGCACGACCTCCTGCGGATCGTCGGTGACGGTCAGGAGGGCGAGGTCCTCCGGCGAGATCATCCCGTCGGCGAGCAGCCGGCCGTGGATCAGGTCGAGCAGCGGCTGCCAGTAGGCCACGTCGAAGAGGATGACGGGAAAGTGGAGGACCTTTCCCGTCTGGATCAGAGTCAGCGACTCGAACAGCTCGTCGAGCGTCCCGAAGCCGCCGGGGAAGATCACGAAGCCCTCGGCCGCCTTCACGAACATCGTCTTGCGCACGTAGAAGTGATTGAACGTCAGGCCGAGGTCGACGTACGGGTTCAGCGCCTGCTCGTGCGGCAGCTCGATGTTGAAGCCGACCGAGAGCCCGCCGCCCTCGCTCGCGCCGCGGTTGGCCGCCTCCATCACGCCCGGCCCGCCGCCGGTGACGACCGCGAGGCCGGCCTGCGCCAGCAGCCGCCCGACCTCACGGGCCTGCGCGTACGCCGGATGGTCCTCGCCGATGCGCGCCGAGCCGAAGATCGTCACCGCCGGCCCGCCGATCCGCGCAACGGCGACGAACCCCTCACGGAACTCGTCCGCGATCCGCTCGACGTGCCCGGCGAGGTCCCCTTCCCGCCGGTCGAGGACCTTGCGGTCTTGCACTAGCGCCTCGTCCGGGGCACTTAGAAGTGGTGGGGCACGTGGGTCGCGTGCATGCCGAAGACGAGCGCGGCGGCGAGCCCGAAGTACATGACGCCCGCCGTCAGGCGCTGCCACGGCCGCACGGCGTAGTACTCGCGCGACCCGCTGAGGTTGCGCGTCTTCCAGCGGTCCCAGAGCTCCATCGCGGCGATGATCAGGATGATCACGAGCAGCCCGTTCGGGCGGAAGAAGACGAGCCCGACCAGCGCGAGCAGGCCGAGCAACCAGAGCGCGGGATGGATCGCGGCCACGATGCGGCCACCGTCGAGCGGCACCACCGGCAGCAGGTTGAAGAGGTTGATGAAGAAGCCGAGGAACGCGATCGCCCGCAGGCGGTTCGAGTCCTCTGCGACGGCCACCGCGTAGACCGCGAGCGCGCCGAGCGAGCCGAGCAGCGGCCCGGCGATCGCGAGCTCGAACTCCCGCCAGGCGTTCTGCGGCCGCTCCTTGAGGAAGATGCTCGCCCCGAGGAAGGGGATGAAGAGCGGGGCCGTGACCGGCAGGCCCTGGCGCCTGGCCTCGAGCCAGTGCCCGCACTCGTGCACGAAGATCAGCCCGATCAGGCCGACCGCGAACCAGATCCCGCCGAGCCAGAGGTAGGCGCCGAACGAGATGAACAGGCCGAGCAGGAACTTGTACTTGAGGATCCCGACGCCGAACTTCGCGATGAACGCGCCGACCGCGGCGAACGGCGCCCAGATCTTCCGGCCCAGCTCGCGCCAGTCCGTGCCGCTGCGGGGCTGGATCGGCTCGTAGTCGCGAAACTCGGGCTCGAGCTCAGGCCTGGGCGAGAGCTGGCTCACGGACTCATCGTAGCCGTGGAAGACGCCGTGACGACCGGGCGTCCTGTTAGACAGAAGCCAGCCTCGGCAGGCAGCCGTCAACCCACAGAAGGAAGGAACTCGACCATGGCTACCAAGTTCGGACGCTTCCTGCGTCGCAACACGATCGCGCTGCTGGCGCTGTTCCTGGCGCTCGGCGGAACCTCGTTCGCCGCCGCGAGCCTGATCAGCGGCAAGCAGATCAAACCGCACACGATCGCGAAGAACAGGCTCACGAACAGCGCTATCAAGAGCCTCAAGGGCAACAGAGGTCTGCAAGGCGTGCGCGGCCCGACCGGCGCGCAGGGTATTCAGGGCGTGCCCGGGCCCTTCCCAGGGACACTTCCCGGCGGGATAACGATCCGCGGCGAGTACGAGATCGATTACACGATCACCGGCGCGGCCGCGGCTGGAGGGGACAACATCGCCTTCGGCTTCAGCTTCGCCTCGGCTCCCACCACGCACGTGATCCTCAAGGGCGGTGCCGTCCCCACCGGTTGCACCGGTGGGACCCCCGCCAACCCCAAGGCGGATCCGGGAAACCTCTGCATCTACGAGGGTGCTTTTGCCAACCGCGCGTCGCTCGCCACGTTCAAGGAGTCAGCTGGTACGACTCCAGGGGCTGATCCATTTGGAGCCGGCCTGTTCATGTTCTCGACGGCCGCGTCGGGCACGGCGTACAGCGCCGGAACCTGGGCGGCCACGTCGCCGACCGGATCGGCCCCGGCTCACGCGCCCTCCGGTCACTCATCGCGTAGGTCGGGCTCCGGCACATAGGAGCATCGCGTGTCAGGTCTTGTGTTCAAGCCGGAGCGCAAGACCTGACACGTCCAAGGAAACGGAGGACTCATGACCAGAAGGTTCGCGCGGTTCCTGAGCCAGAACACCATTGCGTTGGTGGCGCTGTTCATCGCGCTGGGAGGGACGACCTATGCCGCGACCGCTCTGCCCAAGAACAGCGTCGGCGCCAAACAGCTGAAGAAGAACGCGGTCACGAACACGAAGATCGCGAAGAACGCCGTCACCGGCGCCAAGATCAAGCTGTCGACGCTCGGCAAGGTTCCGTCGGCCGCGAGCGCCGACAACGCCACCACGGTCGGCGGGCAGGCAGTCGTGAAGGTTCAGTGGAAGGCGCCGCCGGGCACCGCGACGCAGACCATCCTCGCCGCCAACGGGTTGACCATCACGGGCAGCTGCGATGCCTCCAGCAACATCACCGTCGACGCGGTCGGCAGTACCACCAACAACGCCGAGCTGCGAATCCAGGGCCACGTCTCCGGCACGGGCTTCTTCAAGAACCCCAGCGCGTTCAACAACACGACCCCGGTGTCGCTGGTCAACACGGACGGGGCGCACCACGAGGGCTCCGGGCGACTCGTCGAGGCAACCCTTGACGGCCACGTCCTGACATTCTCGTACGGTTTCAACTGGGGGATCACCGGGTCGGCGGCCTACGGCGGCACGTTCGTCGGCTGCACCCTCTACGGAGACGCCGTCTACAGCTGAGTAACGCCTTCGCGCTCGACCGGCTCCCCGGAGCGGCACAGCGAGCGGGAGGCTCTGAGGAAAGGGCCGCTCACGCGGCCCTTTCCTCGTCCATCCCCCGACTCAGGGTGCCCGTTCGAGTGATGCCCACCGATAGCCGCGGGTATGAGCGCCGCCGCCCGCGCGCTCTGCGCGGCAGCAGCAGTCGCGTGTCTCACCGCGCCGAGCGCAACCAGCTCCGCCCAGGCTTCCGCGCCGCGGGAGGTCGTCGTCTCGTACGCCTCGAACGCCGAGCTCTCGGGGTTGCGCGTCCTTCGGCGGATTCCCGCGCTGCACGCGGCGGTCGTCGAGACCCGCGGCGGGATCCGGGGTCAGACCCCGGTTCTCCGGCGGACACTCTCCGTCAGCGCGCCGGCGCTCGAGCAGACCTTCCTCCCCGGCGTCGCCTGGGAGTGGCAGTGGGACGCGGCCGACATGGACGCCGTCCCCGACTCGGTGCTCCGCGACGCGTCGCGCGTCAAGGTCGCGGTCATCGACAGCGGCGCCGACCTGAGCGCGCCCAATATCGGCGACAAGGCCCCCGCGACCTGGAGCGTCCTCTCGCACTCGCAGCGCGTCACGGACGTTCTCGGCCACGGAACCTTCGTCGCCTCGATCGCGGCCGGCTCGGTTCGCGACGGCGTCGGCATCGCCGGCTTCGGCGGCGACGCGAGGCTGCTCGTCATCCAGGCGATCGACCGGGACGGGTACGTCACGGACGTCGACGAGGCCGCGGCGATCGTCTACGCGGTCAAGCACGGCGCCGACGTGATCAACCTCTCGATCGGCGGCTCCGACACCTCGGCGATCGAGAAGCGGGCCGTGCGCTGGGCGGCGAGGCGCGGCGCCCTGATCGTCGCGGCCGCCGGCAACGAGCACGACGACGGCAACCCGACCGAGTATCCGGCGGCGCTGCTCCAGCCCAGGGGCTCGAACGGGCGCGGCGGCATGGGCCTCGCGGTGGGGGCGGCCGACCGCGGCGGCGCGCGCGCCTCCTTCTCGAACACCGGCTCCTACCTCTCCCTAGTCGCGCCCGGGGTGAACGTCTTCGCGGACGAATCCGCCGCCTCGGCCTGGCCGCATGCGCAGGTGCCGTGGGCTTCGCCCGGCTTCTACGGCTGGGCGAGTGGTACCTCGTTCTCGGCCCCGGAGGTCGCCGGCGTCGCGGCGCTCGTCTGGGGCGCGAACCCGCTTCTGACCGCGCGCCAGGTCGCCGAGGTGATCAAGCGCAGCGCCGACGGCAGCGGCTGGACCCCGGAGCTCGGCTGGGGGAGTCTGGACGCCGGCGCAGCGGTCACGCTGGCCCAGGCTACGCGCGGCAAGGCTCTGCGAACCGCGAGCCGCCTGCCCCACCGCCGGTAAGCCTGCCTTGACGGTCCGCCGGCCACGGTGGAGTCTCCCTTGGGTCCTCCAAGAGAAGGGGTTGGCATGAGTTGGATCCTGAGGTACATCCGCAAACACCACGTCGCGCTGCTCGCGCTGTTCCTGGCGCTGGGCGGGACTTCCCTCGCGGCGGCGAACATGATCAACGGCAAGCAGATCAAGCCGCACTCAATTCCGCAGAACCGGCTGACGAACGGTGCGATCGACGCGTTGAGGGGCAGTAAGGGCGCGAAGGGTGCGCCAGGGGCACGAGGTGCGACCGGCGCACGGGGTGCGACCGGTGCCGGCGGAGTCAAGGGCGACACCGGCGCGCCGGGCAGCGCGCTCGCCTACGCGTACGTCAACCTCGACGGCTCGCTCGACGCGGCGAACTCGAAGAACGTGCTCTCGTCGCTCTACACGCCCGGTCCGGGGTTCTATCTCTACTGCCTGCAGGTGGCCGTGCCGTTCCACAACGTCGTCGCGACCCAAGACGAGTTCAGCAGCACCACCCATCTCGAGGTGGCAAAGGGCGATCCCCTCACCTCGTGCGGAGGCCACGCTCCCGGGCAGGTTCGGGGCGACGCCACCGTCGAGTTCAGCGGCGGCACGAAGCAGGGCCGCTTCTGGGTCATCTTCAACTGAGCATGAACGGGTGGCCCCGGCGCTTGCCGGGGCCACTCCTCACGAGCCGCGGCCGATCCATTCCTCGCCGCCCTCGTAGACCTCTTTCTTCCAGAGCGGCACCGTCTCCTTGAGCGTGTCGATCGCCTCCCGGCAGGCGGCGAGGGCCGCCTGCCGGTGGGGCGCCGAGACGGCGATCACGACGCTCGCCTCGCCGATCTCGAGCCGGCCGACCCGGTGGTGGATCGCAACCGCGCAGAGATCGTGCCGCGCCTGCAGGCCGGCGGCGAGCTTCGCCATCACCTCCTCGGCCATCTCGGCGTAGGCCTCGTACTCGAGTCGCTCGACCTCGCGCCCGCGGGACTCTCGCCGCACGGTGCCGGTGAAGGTGGCGACCGCGCCGGCGCGCTCGTCGGCGACCTCGGCGGCGACCGCCTCGAGCGAGAGCGGCTCCTCGGTGACGCGGAAGGCGCCGCCCGAGACGGGCGGGATCAGCGCGACCTCGTCGCCGTCGCGCAGCTCGAGGTCGCGGTCCGCATACTCGCGGTTGACCGCGTAGAGGAGGCCGTTCGGCTCGTCGCCGAGATCGAGCGCCGGCCAGACGTCTGCGACCGTGTCAGCGTCGAGCTCGCGCCGCGCCCAGCCCGCGCGCTCGCGCAAGCCCGCGAAGAGCCTCACGGTCACGGCCATGCCGAGTAGCCTAGTTTCGTGGCCAAGACCGAGGACCGCGAGACCGACTCCGGCATCGAGATCAAGCCGGTCTACACGGCCGACGACGCGCCGGGCGAGCTCGAGCCGCCGGGCGAGTTCCCGTTCACCCGGGGCCCGTACGCCGACATGTACCGCGGCAAGCCGTGGACGATCCGCCAGTACGCCGGCTTCGCCTCCGCCGAGGACACCAACCGCCGCTTCCGCTACCTGCTCGAGCGCGGGCAAACGGGGCTCTCTGTCGCCTTCGACCTGCCGACGCAGCTCGGCTACGACTCGGACGACGAGCGTGCGGACGGCGAGGTGGGGCGGACCGGGGTGGCGATCGACTCGCTCGCCGACATGGAGCTGCTCTTCGAAGGCATTCCGCTCGACCAGGTTTCGACGTCGATGACGATCAACGCGCCGGCCGCGCTCCTGCTGCTGCTCTACGAGCTCGTCGCCGAGGATCAGGGCGTCCCGCCCGAGAAGCTGCGCGGCACCGTCCAGAACGACATCCTCAAGGAGTACATCGCGCGCGGGAACTACATCTTCCCGCCGCGGCCGTCGATGCGGCTGACGACCGACCTGTTCGCCTACTGCGCCGAGCGGCTGCCGCACTGGAACACGATCTCGATCTCCGGCTACCACATCCGCGAGGCCGGCTCGACGGCGGTGCAGGAGGTCGCGTTCACCCTCGCGAACGGGATCGCCTACGCGCAGGCCGCGGTCGACGCGGGGCTCTCGCCCGACGAGTTCGGCGAGCGGCTGTCGTTCTTCTTCAACGCGCACAACGACTTCTTCCAGGAGGTGGCGAAGTTCCGCGCGGCCCGGCGGCTCTGGGCCGAGATCATGCGCGACCGCTTCGGGGCGACGAACCCGCGCGCCCAGGCCCTGCGCTTCCACGCGCAGACCGGCGGCTCGACCCTTACCGCGCAGCAGCCCGAGAACAACATCGTCCGCGTGGCTGTTCAGGCGCTCTCGGCTGTGGCCGGTGGCGCGCAGTCGCTCCACACGAACTCCTTCGACGAGGCGCTGGCGCTGCCGACCGAGCACGCGGCCCGGATCGCGCTCCGCACGCAGCAGCTGCTCGCGCACGAGGCCGGCGGTACCGACACGGCCGACCCGTTCGGGGGCTCCTACTTCATCGAGTCGCTGACGGACGAGCTCGAGGCACGGGCGCGCGAGCTGATCGCCCGCGTGGACGAGCTCGGCGGCGCGGTCGCTGCGGTCGAGCAGGGCTTCGTCCAGGGCGAGGTCGAGGAGGCGGCGTTCCGCTACTCGCAGCAGGTCGAGTCCGGCGAGCGGGTGATCGTGGGAGTGAACCGCTACCGGGAGGACGAGCCCGAGCAGATCGAGCTGCAGCGGATCGACCCCGAGGCCGAGCGCCGCCAGCTCGAGCGGACCGCGGGCGTGCGGGCCGGGCGGGAGGCGGCCGCGGCCGAAGCGGCGCTGGCGCGCGTCCGCGAGGCGGCGGGCGGGAGCGAGAACCTGCTGCCGCCGCTGCGCGAGGCACTCCGTGCGGACTGCACGATCGGCGAGCTCTGCAACGTCCTCCGGGACGAATTCGGGATGTACGACGCGCAACGCGCGCCTTGAGGATCCTCCTCGTCTCGCAGATGTACCCCGGCCCGGACGACCCGGACCTCGGCGTCTTCGTCGCGCAGCTCGAGCGGGCGCTGCGCGAGCGCGGGCACGAGATCGAGCGGGCCATGCTCGACACACGCGCGGGCGGCAAGCGCCGCTACCTCGCGCTCACCCGTCGCGCCGTCTCGGCCGCGCGCCGCTTCCGGCCGGATGTCGTCTACGCGCACTTCCTAGTGCCTGCGGGGACAATTGCCGCGCTGGCCTCGCGCGCGCCGCTCGTCGTGACCGCCCACGGCCGCGACGTCCGCAACGTCGGGGCGATCGCCGGCGTCCGCACGGTGACGCGGGGAACGATTCGGCGGGCCACTGCCGTGATCGCGGTCTCCGACTACCTGCGCCGCGAGCTCGAGGCCAAGGTGCCCGAGGCGCGCGGCAAGACGGAGGTGATCGACTCCGGCGTCGACCTCGGGCGCTTCCGGGTCGAGCCAGCGCCGGAGGACGGGCCGGCGTTCCTCTGCGTCGGCGGGCTGACCGAGCGGAAGAACGTCGTCCGCCTCGCGGACGCCTTCGCCGGGCTCGACGGCGGCACGCTGACCTTCGTCGGCGACGGGCCCCTGCGCCCGAGGCTCGAGGGCCGCGAGCAGGTCGAGGTCCTCCGGCCGGTGCCGCACGACGAGATCCCGGCGCTGATCGCCCGCGCCCGCGTCGTCTGCCAGCCGAGCCTGGTCGAGCCGCTCGGCCAGGCGCTGCTCGAGGCGATGGCCTGCGGCCGCTCGGTGGTGGCGACCCGCATCGGCGGCCCGCCGGAGTTCGTCCCGACGGAGGCCGGGGTGCTCGTCGATCCCCGCGACGTGGAGGCGATCTCGGCCGCGCTCGCCGCCGCGGCCGAGCTGCCCTGCCCGAATCCGGCTGCGAGAGAGGCGGCGGAGCACCACGACGTCCGCGAGCAGGCCCGCCTCGTCGAGGCCGTTCTGGAACGAGCCGCGCGCCAGCGGCTATCCTGACGGGCCATGGTCGGGTTTCTCGCAGTCCTCCAAGTCCTGATCTCCGTCGCGCTCGTGACGCTGATACTGATGCACTCCGGCCGTGACACCGGCTTCGCCGGCATGGGCTTCACCCCGGCGTCGCAGGGTGGGACGCACATCGTCGAGCGGAACCTGACGCGCCTGACCGTCGTCGTGGCGCTGCTCTTCCTCGCGAACACGATCGCGCTCTTCCACCAGCTCAAGTAGCAGGTGAAAACGGTTGCGCCGCTCGCCGCGCTCGCGCTTCTGGGCGCGGGTTGCGGGTCGCACGCTTCGACGGCGCCGCAGCTGCCGGCCGGCGGGCCACCCGGGGTCGTCAGGATCGCGCTCGCGCACCTGCTCTGGCCGCTCGACCCGGCCCGCGCCCGCACCCGCGATGAGATCGCCGTCGCCCGGGCGCTCTTTGCAACGCCACTCCGCACCGACCCGAGGACCGGTGCACTGCGGTCCGGCCTCTGCTCGAGCTGGAAGCCCTCTGCCGACCGTAGTCGTTGGAGCTTCCGCTGCCGTGACGCACGGGCGATCGCGATCGAGCTGAAGCGAACTGGCCTGGCCCCGGGTGCGTCGGCTCGAGGCCGCACGCTGACCGTTTCCTCACCGAGGGCGCCCTATCTGCTGACCGAGGCGCGGGCGGCGCCGCCCTCCGTCCCGGGGCCGTTCCGCCTCCTCCGCGCGAGCCCGACGCGAATCGTCGCCGAGCGCGGCGACGTCCGTCTCGACTTCCGGCAGCTCGATCCGACGAGCGCGGCGCGGCTCTTCCGCCACGGCAGGCTCGACGAGGCGCCGGTCCCGCTCGGCGACCTGCAGGCGGTCCTGCGCGATCCGCTGCTGCGGCCGGCCGTCCGGATCCGGAGGCTGCTCGCAGTCGATCTGGTCGTCGCCGAGCCGCGCGGCACGCTCGCTCGCTTCCCCAAGGTGCGCAGCGCCTACGACGACACCGCCGACCGCGCCGACTACCAGGCGCTCGTCCCCGAGCTCGAAGCTCCTGCGGCAGAGAACCTGGTCGCGCCCGCGTCCGCGAAGGTCGTGCGCGCCGCCGTCCTCGCGGCCGGCCGTGCCAAGAGCCGCGTCTCGAAGCTGCCGCAGGTCGCCGTCCGCTTCGCGTGGCCGGCCGATCCCGACCTCGCGTACGGCGCCGGCCTGCTCGTCGCCGCCTGGCGCGACATCGGCCTCGGCCCCTACTTCGCCAGAGGCAGGCCCGATGCACGCTTCGAGCGCCTGCTCGCCGCCTACCCGCGTCCCGACGCCCTGAGAGCAGCCGCCCACGGACAGAGGGTGATCCCGGTCTCGTGGGTCGTCGACGCCCGCCTGGTCTCGCCGCGCCTGCGTGGCTGGCGTGAGGACGAGCTCGGCGGCGTCGACTACACCGGGGTCAGACCCCGGGGTACGGCGGGGTCAGACCCCGGGCGTATAGACCCCAGGGTACGGCGGGGTCAGACCCCGGGCGTAGAGCCGACGCCGGTGATGTCGAAGCGGGCGGTTGCAACCGCCGGGGTGAGGACGCCGTTCGGGTAGCGCTCGTCGTAGTACGACTC
>Ga0187776_10000917_pt1 | contig 14391 bp, 12 predicted proteins | sample 0216_BV02_MP12_2_FD_132426 | JGI IMG/M metagenome (GOLD analysis project Ga0187776, IMG submission 132426) | Tropical peat soil microbial communities from peatlands in Department of Meta, Colombia - 0216_BV02_MP12_20_MG | ecosystem: Environmental > Terrestrial > Soil > Wetlands > Peat | place...
CCTCGGACCTGCGCCGGGTGAAGATCGGCGTGGGCCGGCCCCAGCACCGGGACGACGTCGCCGACCACGTGCTGAGCCGCTTCACCCCGGACGAGTTCACGGCCGTGGACGAGGCGGTGGCCGAGGCGGCCGCCCGCGTGCTCGCGCTCGTGGAGGCGCCGCGCCCGGCCGATCCCGACGGCGAGCCATGAGCGGTCAGCGGAAGAAGACCAGCGTGGCGGCCACGAAGAGCGGGAGGAGGACGCTCCCGCTGTACAGCATGTAGCCGAGGAAGCCCGGCATGCGCACCCCGGCCGCCTCGGCGATCGCCTTGACCATGAAGTTCGGCGCGTTCCCGATGTAGGTGTTGGCGCCCATGGCCACCGAGCCCACGCTGATGGCGGCCAGGATCGCGTGCGGAACGCCCACGACTTCCGGGGCCAGCCGGAGGCCCTGGGCGAGGGCCAGGAAGGTCAGGTAGGTCGGCGCATTGTCGAGGAACGACGACAGGATCCCCGCGGCCCAGAAGAATTGCCAGGGTGCCCGCACGCCGAGCTCCGATCCTCGCTGATGGAGCAGCTCGAGGGCCGGAATCATCGTGAGGAAGATGCCGAGAAAGAGGACCGCCACCTCGACGATGGGATAGCTGGTGAAGCCGTTGGCCCGCCGGATCGCCCGCGGAGTCTGCCACAGGGACAGGGCGGCCAGACCCACGATCACGACCTCGCGGACGGGCGCGTGCAGGAGGGCCACCGCCGCGACCACCCCCGCGAGCCAGAGGCCGTTCACGGCACCCTCGACGATGATCGGCTCGACCTGGAGGCGGTCGCGGCGGCGGGCCGCCCTCGTCTCGCGCGAGTACTGGATCGAATCCCAGACGAAGTAGGTGACGAGGAGCGCGGCCGTCATGGTGAGCCAGTGCGGCCACAGGCGGAAAGTCCACGTGAAGGGCACCCCGGCCAGATGGCCGAGGAAGAGCGGCGGGTCCCCGAGCGGCGTCAGCATCCCACCCACGTTGGAGACCAGGAAGATGAAGATGACCACGGTGTGGGTGACGCGGGCGCGCTCGCGGTTGGTCTGGAGAAGGGCCCGGATGAGCAGCATGGAGGCTCCGGTGGTCCCGATGAAGGAGGCGAGCAGGCTGCCGATCCCCAGGAACGCGCTGTTGACCAGTGGCGTGGCCTCGATGTCTCCTCGCAGGAGGATGCCGCCGGTGATGACGTAGAGCCCGGCGAGGAGAACGATGAACGAGACATAGTCGGCGGCCAGGCGCAGCAGCACGTGGGGGTCCCGGACCAGGTAGAGCACGAGGACGGGTCCGCCGAGCGCGAGGGCCACCAGCAGCTTGTTCCGATTGGACTCCCACCAGTGCGGGATCCCGAGCGGGAGGACCGAGATGGCGACGAGCATCGCCACGAAGGGGAGCACGGAATACAGCGGGAGCGGAGCGGTCATCCCGGCGAGGATACTTGAAGTTCGCGGGCGGATGGTTTAGAAGTGGGGCGGCGCGCTGAGGCGCCGATCTCACCCCCAGGAACGAGGTCCCCATGGCCAGCGAGACCAAAGGCAGCAGCGCGGTCGAAGCCCTCCTGAAGGAAAAGCGGAAGTTCCCTCCGACGAAGGAGTTCGCCCGGCGCGCAAACAGCAACCGGGCCGCGATCTACAAAGAGGCGGCCAAGAATCCGACGCGCTTCTGGGAGCGCTTCGCCCGGGAGCTGGACTGGTTCAAGCCCTGGAAGACGGTTCTTCAGTGGAAGGCACCGCACGCCAAGTGGTTCGTCGGCGGCAAGCTCAACGTCTCCTACAACTGCCTGGACCGCCACGTGGCCACGCCGCGCAAGACGAAAGCCGCGATCCTCTGGGAGGGTGAGCCGGGCGACGCACGGGTCCTGACCTACTGGGATCTCTACCGGGAAGTCAATCGCTTCGCGGCGGCCCTGAAGCGGAGCGGGGTGAAGAAGGGCGATCGCGTCACGATCTACATGCCGATGGTGCCGGAGCTGCCGATCGCGATGCTCGCGTGCGCCCGCCTCGGCGCCCCGCACAGCGTGGTGTTCGGCGGCTTTGCTCCCGAGGCGTTGCGCGACCGCATCCACGACGCGGAATCACGCGTTCTGATCACGGCGGACGGTGGCTTCCGCCGCGGGGGAACGGTCGCGCTGAAGAAGAACGCTGACGATGCGCTCCGCGAGTGCCCGGACGTGAAGACGGTGGTGGTGCTCAAGCGCACCCGGCAAGAGGTCAATATGCAGGCGGGGCGCGACGTGTGGTGGGACGATTTCGTGAAGGACGTCCCCGCCTACTGCGCGCCCGAGAAGATGGACGCCGAGGACATGCTGTACCTCCTCTACACGTCCGGCTCCACCGGCAAGCCCAAGGGCATCGTCCACACCACCGGCGGTTACCTCACCGGCGTCTACGCGACCACCAAGTGGGTCTTCGACCTGCACGACACCGATGTCTACTGGTGCACCGCCGACATCGGCTGGGTCACCGGTCACTCCTACATCGTCTACGGGCCTCTCGCCAACGGGACCACCACCGTGATGTACGAGGGGACGCCCGACTATCCCGACAAGGATCGATTCTGGCGCATCGTCGAGAAGTACGGCGTCACCATCTGCTACACGGCGCCGACCGCGATCCGGACCTTCATGAAATGGGGCGAGGAGTATCCCAAGCGCTGCGATCTCTCGAGCCTCAGGCTGCTCGGTTCGGTGGGCGAGCCGATCAACCCGGAAGCCTGGGTCTGGTACTGGAAGGTCATCGGCGGCGGCCGCTGTCCCGTCGTGGACACGTGGTGGCAGACCGAGACCGGCCACATTCTCATCACGCCTCTGCCGGCGCTCACCGTGCTCAAGCCGGGCTCGGCGACCTTGCCGTTCCCGGGTATCGACGCCGAGGTGCTCGACGAGAAGGGCAAGCCCGCGAAGGCGGGCTATCTCGTGCTCCGCAAGCCGTGGCCCGGAATGCTGCGCGGTATCTGGGGCGATCCCGACCGGTTCGTGAAGCAGTACTGGTCGAAGTACGACAACATCTACTTCACTGGCGACGGCGCCAAGCGTGACGAGGACGACTACTTCTGGCTCCTCGGTCGCGTCGATGACGTCATGAACGTCTCCGGCCACCGCGTCTCCACCATGGAGGTGGAGTCCGCGCTGGTCGACCACAAGTCGGTCGCGGAGGCGGCCGTGATCGGCAAGACGCACGACATCAAGGGGCAGGCGATCGCGGCGTTCGTGACCGTGAAGAGCGGCGTCGACGGCTCGCCGCAGCTGATGGACGAGCTCAAGGCGCACGTCGCGAAGAAGATCGGGTCCCTGGCGCGGCCGGACGACGTCATCTTCTCGGCCGAGCTGCCCAAGACGCGCAGCGGCAAGATCATGCGCCGGCTCCTGCGCGACATCGCCGAGGGCCGGGCGCTGGGAGACACCACCACCCTGGCGGACCCAACGGTAGTGGCTCAGCTCAAGTCGAAGTACGAGGAGCAGGAGTAGGGAGGCGTCGAGCGCGTAAATTGTTTACGTCGCGGGCAATATCAGTATGATAGGTCCCCCAGAGATGGATCGAACCGACCGATCATAGAGGAGGCCTATGCGGGCGTCTAAAGTTCCACCCAACGAGCTGCGCCGCGTGGTCGTCGCGGCGTCCGTCGGCAACATCATCGAATGGTACGACTTCTACATTTTCGGAAGCCTGGCCTCGATCCTGGCGGTGAAGTTCTTCGAGAAGAGCCATCCGGTGGCGGCCTTTCTCAGCACGGTTGCGATCTTCTCGGTCGGCTTCCTGATCCGGCCGCTCGGGGCGTTCGTGTTCGGCTGGGTCGGTGACAGGGTGGGCCGCAAGTACACATTCATCGCGACGCTGACCGGAATGGGTCTCGCGACGGCCCTGATCGGCTTCGTGCCCTCGTACCAGGCGATCGGCCTGGCGGCCGCGTTCATCCTGTTTGCCCTGCGCCTCATTCAGGGCCTATGCCTGGGCGGGGAGTACGGCGGTGCCATCACCTACGTTGCCGAGCACATCGAAGACGAGCATCGCGGGTACTACACCGGCTGGCTCCAGACATCGCCCACCCTGGGTATCGTGGTGTCCCTCGCCACGATCATCGGGATACGGACCTACATGGGCGTCGACGCGTTCAACGATTGGGGCTGGCGTCTGCCGTTCATCATCTCTCTTCTGCTGGTCGCGATCGCGATCTGGATCCGGTTGTCGCTCGGCGAGACCCCGATCTTCCAGGACATCAAGGCGCGGGGACGCACGACCACCAATCCGTGGCGCGAGGCGTTCCTCAGCAGCAACGTCAAGTACGTCGCGATCGCCAGCGTCGTCGTGCTCGGACAGGGCTGCGTCTGGTACAGCGGTCAGTTCTGGGCGCTGTACTTCCTGCAGACGGTCAAAAAGCTCGATGTGCTCGCCTCGAGCGCCATCGTCGGCATCGCGCTGCTGATCGCGACGCCCACGCTGATCTTCTGGGGCTGGCTCTCGGACAAGATCGGCCGAAAGCCCATCATCCTGGGCGGCATGGCCCTGGCGGCACTGACGTACTATCCGCTCTACTCGGCGTTGGGTAATTACGCCGATCCGAAGAATCTCAATTACACGATGTCGATCCTCATCGTCGTGATCCTCGTCAACTACGTCGGCATGACCTACGGGCCCATCGGGGCGTTCCTGGCTGAATTCTTCCCGAGCCGCATTCGATACACCTCTGTGTCCGTGCCGTATCACATCGGCAACGGTTGGGGCGGCGGCCTGGTGCCCATCGTGACGACTGCGGCGTACCTGAATACCGGAAGCCTGGGCTGGGCGCTCGCCTACCCGATCGTGGTACCGGCGGTCATGTTCCTGATCGCGATCTTCTTGATGCCCGAGACGCGGAAGCACAGCATCTGGGAAGAGGGAGCGATCGAGGCCGCACGCTCCCGCGCCTGAACGCCGCGCGCGCCGCTACGCTAGTCTCGCGGGCCCCGGTCCGGGGGGGGAGGGACGCCTCTCGGATCGGGGCCCGCTTCGCCTCCGCCGACATTTCTGGATTGCCATTTCTGGAACTCCGGCGCGATCGCCCGCGCCACTGGGCAAAATGTGCCCATGTTGCCGCCAAAAATGACAGACCCGGCAGGCATGCCGCCCGTGTGGATAGCCCCGTCGGCCCCCAAGCTGCCTTGATCATTGGTGAATCAATCCAATGGGCCCCTCGTCTCATCTCAGGCATAGGGGTTGCACCCGTATGCGGCCCAGTTAGAGGGTAGGGTGCCAGGGAGGCCCAGACCATGGAAACGATTCGGGAGCGCTTGGAAGAGGACCTGAGAACGGCCGTCGGCCGGCTTCGCATGATGGGCGGGGCGGTCGCGGTCGAGGAGCTTGCTGGTGCCAGCGGAGATAACTCGCCGTACGCGGACGAGGTCGACGAGATCCAGGAGAACGAGCGGCGCGAGATCGGCTTCGCCACGCGCGAGCTCCTGGTAGAGCGGGTCAACCGGCTCTCGGCGGCGCTCGAGCGCCTGAAGAGTGGCAACTACGGAACGTGTGTGGAATGCGAAGAGCCCATCTCGCCCGCGAGGCTTCAGGCGCTGCCTGAAGTCACGACGTGCGTTCGATGCCAGGACCGGCTCGAGCGCCTCGGGCGCCAGTTCGTACCCGCGGAGGAAGAGCTCGAGACGGCCGACGACGACTAACAGAACTACTGGCGAATCCACCTGCGCGCGGGGCCGGAGCGATCCGGCCCCGCGTTTTTGTTGTAGTCTAGGGGGCCGTGCGAACGCCCCTCCTCGATCTCGCCCGCCCAGGAGTCCATCATGTCTGCCGCGCGTACTTCGGTCTCACGCTCTCGGGTCTCGAAAACATTCCCACGACCGGCCCGCTGATCATCACGCCGAACCATCAGACCTACGCCGACCCGGCCCTCGTCACGATCCCGGTGCGGCGGCGTGTCTACTACATGGCCTGGGACCGGCTGTTCGACGTCCCGGGCCTCAGCTGGCTGATCCGGCGGCTTCGCGCGTTCCCCGTGCGCATCGACGCGGCCGATCCGATGTCGATGCGCGAGGCGGTGCGGCTGCTCACGGCGGGACACGTGCTCATGATCTTTCCCGAGGGCGAGCGCACCAGGACGGGGCGGGTCGAGCGGTTCAAGCTCGGCGCGTTTCGACTGGCGACAGCGCTGGGCGCCACGGTACTGCCGGTCACGATCGCCGGGGGGCACGAGGCGTGGCCGCCCGGCCAGGTCCTGCCGCGGCGGGGACGGATCGCAATCACCTATCACCTGCCGCTGAAGCCGGACCCCACGCTCGAGCCTCGACGGGCAGCCGCGGAGCTCGCCCAGCGCACCCGCGCGATCGTCGCCGACTCGCTCGGGGAGGCGCCGCCGGCCGGCGCCTGACGTCAGCCGCGCCGCTCCTCGACCGGGTAGCCAGCCTCGGTCAGGCGCCGCTTCACGATCTCGATCTGCTCCCGCCCGGAGGTCTCGAGCGTCAGCTCGACGCGGCTCTCGCCGATCGCCGCCCGCGAGAAGGCGCGCTCGTGCTCGATGTGCAGGATGTTCGCGCGCGCCTCGCCGATGAGCGTCGCCAGGCGCGCGAGGGCGCCGGGCTGGTCGCGCAGGATGACGCTCAACTTGACCAGGCGGGCGTCCTTCACCAGGCCGCGCTCGATGATCCGGGAGATCATCGTCACGTCGATGTTGCCGCCGGAGAGCACGAGCACGACGGAGCGCCCCTCGAGATCGAGCTTGCGGTTCAGGAGTGCGGCGAGGGGGGCGGCGCCGGCGCCTTCGACGACGGTCTTCTCGATCTCGAGCAGGAGCAGGATGGCGTTCGCCAGCTCCTCCTCGGTCACGGTGACGACCTCGTCGACATACCGCCGGGCCAGGCCCAGGGTGATCTCGCCGACCTGACGGACGGCGATGCCGTCGGCGATCGTGGACGCGGGCGGCAAGGTCGTGCGCGTGCCCGTCGCCAGCGCCTGCTTCATCGCGTCCAGCGCGTCGGCCTGTACGCCGATCACGCGCACGTCAGGACGCGCGGCCTTGATCGCCAGGCCGACGCCTCCGACGAGCCCGCCGCCCCCGATCGGCACGACGACCGCATCCATATCGGGGCATTGCTCGAGGAGCTCGAGACCGAGCGTGCCCTGGCCGGCGACCACGCGCTCGTCGTCGAAGGGGTGGACGAACGTGAGGCCGCGCTCGTTCGCGATCTGCCGCGCGCGGCCGTACGCCTCGTCGTAGTTGGCGCCGGAGAGGATGACCTCGGCGCCGTGCCGCCGGGACGACGTCACCTTGATGAGGGGCGCCCACTCCGGCATCACGATCACGGCGCCGACGTCGAGGCGCGCGGCGTGGAAGGCGACGGCGAGCCCATGGTTGCCGGCGCTCGCCGCCGCGACGCCCCGCGCCCGCTCCTCCGGCGTGAGCTGCAGGAGCAGGTTGGCGGCGCCGCGCTCCTTGAACGAGCCGGTCATCTGGAGATTCTCGAGCTTGATGAAGCAGTGGGTACGGCTCAGATCGGACAGCGTCCGCGAATACGCACACGGCGTCTGGTAGATGGCACCTTCCAGGCGCTTGCGCGCGTCGGCGACGTCGGCCGCTTCGAGCATGGCTCTCAGAAGGGGACCTTCGGCTCGTCGAAGGCGGGTGACATGATCGCGACCGGCATCAGACGGGTCGAGGTCGCATACCCCGGACGGCCGCGCCAGTCGATCAGGATGAGGCCCCCCTGGCCTCGTCCCTCCTCGACCAGCAGATCGACCGCGACCTTCGCCGCGTAGTCCGGATCGTCGGCGTCCTTGAGGTAACGGAGGGCCCGGTGGCCGAGAACTACGCGGATGATCGCCTCGCCATCACCGGTGCACGACACGCCGCCGAGCGAGCTGTCGGCGTAGGTACCGCAGCCGATCAGCGCGCTGTCGCCCACGCGACCAGGAAGCTTGCCGGGCGTCCCGCCGGTCGACGTCGCTGCCGCGATCGTCCCGTGGCGATCGAGGGCGACCGCCCCGACCGTGCCGCCGCCGGCCGGGACGGGCTTGTGCGCTGCCTCAGCGTGGCGCTTTCGCTGGTGATCGGTGATGAGCGAGGCCGGGTCGCACTGCGGGACTCCGACAGAGCGCGCGAACGCCAGCGCGCCCTCGCCGACCAGCAGCACGTGGCGCCGCGACTCGAGGACGCGCCGGGCCGCGGTGACCGGGTTCGCCACACCGACGAGGGCCGCGACCGCGCCGCACTGCAGCCGGTCGCCCTCCATGATCGAGGCATCCGTCTCGACCATGCCGTCGCGGTTGAGGACCGAGCCATGCCCGGCATTGAATCGAGGATCGTCCTCGAGCGTCCGCACGGCGCTCTCGACCGCGTCGAGGGCGGCGCCGCCGTCGGCCAGCACGCGCCAGCCGGCTAGCACCGCGGCCCGCACGCCCCGGCGGAACTCCGGCGCCTGGGAGGAGTCGGCTCCGGCTCCGCCGTGGACCATGATCGTGGGCACGCGGGGCGTCGCGGGACGGTCGGCGGATGACGCCATCGCCTTCACCGTGGCACAATCCGGTCGGATTGCAAAATCCTCGCTCGATCGCTCGGCTCAACACGCGCATCGTCGCCTGCCGCCGGTGTCTGCGCCTCGTGGAGCATCGCGAGGCGGTCGCGGCCGCCCCGCCGCGCCGCTATCGGGGCCAGCGCTACTGGGCGCGCCCGCTCCCGGGCTTCGGCGACCCGCGCGGCCGCCTCCTGCTGGTGGGACTGGCCCCTGCCGCTCATGGCGGTAACCGCACCGGGCGGATGTTCACCGGCGACCGCAGCGGCGACTGGCTCTTCGACGCGCTCCACCACGCGGGCTTCGCCAACCGGCCGACATCGTCGCACAAGGGCGACGGCCTTCGCCTCCGCGACGCGTACGTCACCGCGGCCGTGCGCTGCGCGCCGCCGTTCAACAAGCCGACCCTCGCCGAGATCCGGTGCTGCGAGCCCTATCTCGTGACCGAGCTCCGGCTGCTGACCCGGGTCCGCGTGGTCGTGGGGCTCGGGCGCATCGGATGGCAGGCATACCTCAGGGGACGGCAGGCGCTCGGGGCCGCCCGGCAGCGGCCGGCTCCGAAGTTCGGTCACGGTGCAGTGACACGATTCGACGACGGGATGATCCTGATCGCCACCTACCATCCGAGCCAGCAGAACACGTTCACGGGCAAGCTGACTCGCCCGATGTTCCGCAACATCTTCAAGACCGCCCGCCGCCTCCTCGGGCAGCCGAGGGCGGCAACGACGCAGATGGACCCTTCTCGAGGATCTGCCGTCAGTCGCTGAGGTCGGCCGGGAGGCGGGGTCGCTCTCCGACCGTCAGGGAGATCTCGCGCCGCTGGCCGTCACGAATGATCGTGATCCGCGTGCGCTGGCCGGGCCTGAGCGTCTTCACCTTCGCCAGGTAGTCCTGGTGGTTCCGGACCGGTGTGCTGTCGATCGCGGTCAGGATGTCGCCGCCGACGAGGTATTCCTCGCCCTGCACGACGACCGAAAGACTTCCTCCGCGTACGCCGGCCCGCTCCGCCGGGCTGCCGTCGTACACGACCTCGACGAGGTACCCGGGCGACATCGGAAGCCGCAGGACCGAGGAGATCTGCAGGTCGATCTCGCGACCTTGAAGACCGAGCCACGGGCGAATGACGCGTCCGGTCTCACGGAGGTCGCGCAAGATCCCCTTGGCGGCGTTGATCGGCAAGGCGAACCCGATGGAGTTCGCCTCCTCGGAGATGAACGTGTTGATCCCTACCACCGCGCCGCACCGATCGACGAGCGGCCCGCCAGAGTTCCCAGGATTGATCGGTGCGTCCGTCTGGATCATTGGCTGCTCGGCGAGCCCGGGTAAGATACGGTTTACCCCGCTCACGATGCCGCGCGTCATCGTCTGCTCGAGGCCCATGGGGTTGCCGATCGCGACGACCTCGTCGCCGACGCGAAGGGCCGCAGAGTCGCCTAGGCGGGCGGCGGGCAGGGGGGATGGCGTCTCGATCCGCAGCAGCGCCAGGTCGGTCACCGTGTCCATGCCGAGCACCCGGGCCGGTGTCCGCGCGCCCGAATCGAGGGTGATCGAGAGCGAGGCCGCGCCGTCGACCACGTGGGCATTCGTCAGCACCTGGCCGTCGCGCTCGATCAGGAGGCCGGAGCCGACCACGGTCTCGAACCTCCGCTGCGGCTTGGCCTTGTTGATCTTGGTGATCTGGATCGAGACGACGCTCGGCGAGACCCGTTCGAAGAGCGAGGCCAGCGACTCGGTGCACGCCTGCTGCGCGACCGCCGTCTGAGGGATCGCGATCAGCAAAAGGACCACGATAGCGCGCATCACGTCGGATGATACACCGGCCGTCGTAGGGGTGAGCGGTATAATCGGACGGTGCGCATCGCGATCCTGCTGCTCCTCGTCGTCTCGCTGCTGATTCCTTCAGGCGCGCGCGCCGCCGACCGCGTCGTGACCGCCACGCTGGACAACGGCCTGCGCGTGCTGCTGCTCGAGGACTCGCGCAGCCCCATCGTCACGTTCCAGGTGTGGTACCGCGTCGGCTCGCGCAACGAGCACCGGGGCGCGACCGGCATCGCGCATTTCCTCGAGCACCTGATGTTCAAGGGCACGCCGAGCCACGGCCCCAAGCAGTTCGCGCGGCTCGTCGAGGAGAACGGCGGCCAGGACAACGCGTTCACGTCGCAGGATGTCACGTCGTACTACGTCGACATCGCGGCGGACAAGCTCGACCTCGTGATCGATCTCGAGGCCGACCGCATGCAGAACCTGCTCCTCGATCCCAAGGAGATCAACTCCGAGCGCCAGGTCGTCATCGAGGAGCGGCGCACCCGCACCGAGGACGACCCGGGCGGCTTCCTGGGCGAGGAGGTCGGCTCCATCGCTTTCAAGTCGCACCCGTACGGTGCACCGATCATCGGCTGGATGGAGGACATCAAGCGGATCACGCCCGACGAGATCCGCGCCTTCTACAAGACGTACTACGTGCCGAACAACGCGATCGTCGTGGCGGCCGGCGCGCTCCGCGCCGAGGACGCGCTCGAGAAGATCAAGCGCCGGTTCGGCCGGATCCCGCGTGGCAAGGTCCCGCCGCCGGTCCTCGCCGTCGAGCCGCCGCCCATCGGCGAGCGGCGCGTGCTCGTCAAGAAGCAGGCCGAGCTGCCCATCGTGTACATGGCCTGGCACGTGCCCAATCACCGCTCCGACGACTCGGTCGCGCTCGAGGTGCTCTCGACGATCCTCTCGGGCGGACGCGCCTCGCGCCTCTATCGCGATCTGGTGTATCAGCGCCAGCTGGCCCTGGAGGCGGGTGGGGACAACTCGTACTTCTCGGCCGATCCCAGCCTGTTCTGGTTCTGGGCGACGCCCATGCCGGGCCAGACGCCCGAGAAGCTCGAGACCGAGCTCAGCGCGCACATGGAGCGGCTCAAGAAGGAGCCGGTCACCGATGAGGAGCTGGCGCGCGCGAAGAATCAGATCGAGGCGGCCTTCGTCTACCAGGAAGATTCGATCCATCAGCGTGCCTCGCTGATGGCCCGCTTCGAGCTCATCGGGGGCTACGCGACGAAGGACGCGTTCCTGGCGAAGGTTCGCGCGGTCACGGCCGACGACCTCATGCGGGTGGCGCGCACCTGGTTCGATCCCGACAAGAAGAGCGTCGGTGTGCTCCTCCCGAAATCGTGATGGGCATCCCGGGCGGGCTCGCGGGCTCATCGAATAGACGCGGACGGGCCGGGGCGCTGGCGCTGGCGTGTCTGGTGGCGCTCGGGAGCTGCCCGCCCCGGGGTGTGGCCGCGGCGCCGCTGGCCCATCGTGAGGTACTTCCGAACGGGATCGTCCTGCTCGTCGCCGAGCGGCCGGCGGTGCCGATCGTGGTCGTGCGCGTGCTCATGCGAGCCGGCGCGGTCCGCGATCCAGCGGATCGCGCCGGGCTCGCCAACCTGACGGGCGCGGTGCTGACGCGGGGGACGGCGAAGCGCACCGGGCCCGAGCTCGACTCGGCGATCGAATTCGTCGGCGGCAGCGTCGAGGCCGGCGCCGGTCGCGACACGCTCACGGTCTCGATGGCCACGCAGAAGAAGGACATGGCCCTGGGGCTCGATCTCGTGTCCGAGGTCGTGCTGACGCCCACCTTCCCCGAGGCCGAGGTGACCCGCAAGGTGGCGGAGATCCAGGCCGCCATCAAGCGGTCGGAGGAAGACCCTGGCACCGTCGCGTCGCGGGCGCTGGCCAAGCTCGTATTCCAGGGCCACCCGTACGGGCAGCCCGTCGAGGGCACGCGGGAATCGGTCGGCAAGCTCACGCGCGACGACGTCATCAAGTTCTACCGGGAATATGCGCGGCCGGACACGACCATCATCGCTGTCGTGGGCGCGGTCACGGTCGACGAGGCGCGGCGCGAGATCATGGCCCGGTTCGGCTCGTGGTCGCGCCCGAGCGAGCAGCTGCCGACAGTCCCGATGGCCACGGCATCGGGCGCCGGGCGCGAGGAGACGATCAAGCGGGAGCTGACGCAGACCACGATCATGTTCGGCCGACAGGCGATTGCGCAGACCGACCCGGATTACTTCCCGCTCGCCGTTGCCTCGTACGTGCTCGGGGGCGGCTCGGCGTCGCGCCTGTATACCAAGGTGCGGGAGGAGTCGGGCCTGGCGTACTCCGTCTACAGCTGGGTGTCGCCGTGGCGTCACGGCGCGTCCTTTGCCGTCTCCGCGCAGACGCGGACGGCCGAAGCGCCGAAGGTGATCGCGATGATCCGGGACGAGCTCGCGCGGATGGGGCGCGAGCCCGTCGCCGAGCGTGAGCTCGGCCTCGCCAAGCAGTATCTCGTCGGCAGCTTCCCGTTGCGGCTCGACACGTCGGGCAAGGTGGCCGATTTTCTGGTCGGGGTCGAGGATCGCGGGCTCGGGCTCGACTACGGCGAGCGGTACAAGGAACGGATCAGCAAGGTCACGGCCGCCGACGTCCAGCGAGTGGCCGCCAAGTACTTCGTGCCGGCCGGCTTCGACCTCGTCGTCGTCGGCGAGACGAAGTGACCGGGCTCCGGGCCGCCGCGATCGCGCTGGTCCTGATGGGCCCGTCGGCGGTCGGAGCGGCGTCGTTCAGCCTCGAGGCTCAGCAACGAATCGACGCGCTTCACTTCGGCGCCCAGTCGGTCACACGCGATTCGTTCGACACGGAGTGGCGGGTGGCGAACCAGTCGGGGGAGAGCCTGACCGTCATCACGCCCTTCCACCGGCTCGTCCTCGCGGCGCGCAACGCCGCCTTCAAGAACGAGCCCATGAAGCCGGGCGAGCCCGACAAGCTCCTGCGCGAGCAGCAGGATCGGCTCGTCATCTGGGCCAAGCTCCTGGGGCGGCGCGAGGATTTCGCGCGGTTCTACGCACCGCGGATCCTCCTGGGCGATCGCGAGATCGAGCCGACCTTCGTCCAGAACGAGCGCACCGCGCTACGGACCGAGGGCGGCAGCTATCTCGCCCAGTGCGTCTATGGATTTCCGGTCAAGGAGATCGAGCCCAAGAGCCGCCTGATCCTCGTGGTTCGCGACCCCGACGGCCGGGATGTCAGCCGCTTCACGATCGACCTCGCCTCGATGCGCTGACCGCGGCGCCCCCTCGGCGCTTCGCGGTCCCTTGCCGTGCGCGAGCGCGCTATCCCGCGCGGGTATGCTCTTGCCATGGGGATTCACGGCTGGGTAGGGCTCGGGATCATCGGCGCCGCCGAGGCGGCGCTGCTCGCGGGCGAGCCGACCGTCGCCGGGTGGTTCACGCCGATCGTGTGGACCGGCTACGTGCTGTTCATCGATGCCGTGGCGGCACGCGTCACGAGACGCTCGTACCTCACGACGGACCGCGTCGAGGGCGTCCTCGTCGCCCTGGCCTCCATCGCGTGCTGGTGGCTCTTCGAGCTCTACAACGCGCCGCGCTTCTGGCGAGGCGGGGCCGAAGCCGAGGGGCTCTGGTGGTGCTACCACGGGCTCGAGCCGAACCTCTTCCTGCGCCGGGTCGGCTACGACTGGTCGTTCGCCACGATCTTCCCCGCCATGTTCCTCACCGCCGCCGTCCTCCGCGCCACGGTGTTCCGCAACGCTCGCGGCCGGCCGTGGAGTCCGCCGCCACCGGGCCTCGCGCTCGCGGTCGCCGCGGGCGCGGTCTGCGTCGCGCTTCCGCTCGTGGTCGTCTCGACCTGGCTGGTGCCCCTCGTCTGGGCCGGCTGGGTGCTGCTGCTCGAGCCCATCAACTACCGATACGGACGCCCGTCGTGGCTCGCGGATCTGGCGTCGGGGGATGCGTCCCGTCTGCTCGGTCTGCTGGCGAGCGGCGCGATCTGCGGTGTGCTGTGGGAGTTCTGGAACTACTGGGCCGCGACCCGGTGGACCTACTCGGTGCCGTATCTGGGCCAGATCAAGATTTTC
>Ga0187776_10000918_pt1 | contig 14375 bp, 13 predicted proteins | sample 0216_BV02_MP12_2_FD_132426 | JGI IMG/M metagenome (GOLD analysis project Ga0187776, IMG submission 132426) | Tropical peat soil microbial communities from peatlands in Department of Meta, Colombia - 0216_BV02_MP12_20_MG | ecosystem: Environmental > Terrestrial > Soil > Wetlands > Peat | place...
CCTCGGCACATTGGCATGATCTCTGATACGGAGAGGACATGAGTTCGAGGGGGGTAAGTGCCTCATCGCCATGAGATCACAAGTCAGCGGGAGGTCTCCCATGACCGAGAAGAGAAGCCCTTGCCTTCGTTGCGAGCGTCTGGCCGAGGACAAAGACGAGTGTGCCCGTTCTTGTGAGGAGCTCGACCGTTACCAGGAGGAACTGCCCTACCGCCTCCTGTCCGGGGAAGACCTATCTGACTACCGCATACCCGGTACTGACCGAACCCCGTCGTATCGGAACTCATTTTGAAGTGGACTTGATGGAGCAACGGAAGGCGCAACCCAATAAGGGTCCATTGGTGACGCTGTTCGTGACCTGAAGAGCGCCTGGAGCGGGAGCGTGAAAAGCGGACCTGTTGGTTTCCTCGGGGATGGAACCGGACGAGCGGTCGGCAGCGTTCGGAAACCATGGCCTTGCGACGCGAGGAAAGAGCCGGTCAAAACGAGGCCGCGAACTGGGGGGTGGGACGGTGCCCACCCACGGCTGTCCGCGGGACCTTCTCTCGAAATCAGCTAACGGCGCACCGCCGCACCCGGTAGCTGCATTCGGTCTCAAGAAAGGAGACGATGAGCTGGAAGGTGGTCTCGTCCAGCACCTGCCCGCCCCAGCCGAGCCGCTCAAGCCGGGAGTTGACCACCCCGCTGGTCAGGAACCCGCTGTCCGCCACGATGCGAAAGACCTCCCGGACGAGCCCCGGGACGTGCTCCGGTGGCAAGCCCCGCACCGAAAGACGACTGAACAGGGTGTCGAGTACGGATGACACGGCCGCTGCCCTCCTTTCCGGCGGGGGAACGAGGAGAGGGGCGGGAACGCGGCCGTCCAACCCCCCCCGGACAAGGCCGCCGACCGCTCCCGGCGACTATTCCAGGAAGCATCTGAGCTCTTCGTGGTATGGGGTACGACGGAGTTTGCCGATGGCTTTCTGCTCGATCTGGCGGATGCGCTCTTTTGACACCAGAAACAGCTTCCCGATGTTCTTAAGGGTCTGGGTGGGCTGACCGTCAATCCCAAAGCGGAGCCTCAGGATCTCGCGCTCCTTGGCGGTGAGGCATCTGAGGGCCTGCTGCGTCATCGCCGAGAGGTCTTCCTTGCCCAGGAGGTCCAAGGGCGAAACATCGCCGTCGGCGGCGAGGAGATCCCCGAAGCGCTGATCGTCGTCGCCCACCGGCGCTTCCAGATGGAGGGACTCTTTGGACATCTCTACGATCTGCACGAGTCGTTCGATCGGCATCCCGCTCCAACTGGAGACCTCTGGCATCGTGGGCTCACGCCCGAGTTCCCTCTCCAGTTGACGACGGGCCCTCAGATAACGGATGCGCATCTCGATGAGATGAAGGGGCAGTCTCACGGTTCGGCTCTTGTCGTAGATGGCGCGAATGATGCCCTGTCGCACCCACCAAGTGGCATAGGTGCTGAAGCGGTTGCCCTTGCGATAGTCGTAGCGGGAGACCGCTTTGAGCAGGCCTATGTTGCCCTCCTGAATGAGATCGAGCACTCCCAGGCCTCGACCGCGATACCGTTTAACCATGCTCAGGACCAGGCGGAGATTGCCTTCCACCAGAGCCTTTTTCGCCGCGGCGATCGTCACCTCGATACGGAGGGCCCGCCCCAGGAGCTTCTTGGCGCTTTCGGGTGCGTTGCCCCATGCGGCGACCCCGTTCAGCGTCGCCATGATGTGGGAAACCATCTTGTCGCGGAGCCCGGGGTAGACGCTCTCCTTCTCTCGCCAAGCACGAATCCTCTCGGCGAGATTCCTCATATAACTTTCCCGCCCACGCCGGCGGAGAATAAGCTCGACGAGCGCTTCCTGGCCCTCCCGTATGGTCCGCGCCAGTTCCAGCTCGCGTTCGGGGCCGAGCAGGGGGAAGCGGGAGACCTCTCTGATGTACTGTCTGAGAAGGGCCCGCTCGCTGCGGTCCTCGGTGGCCCCGGAGGCAAAGGCGGTGGTCGCGCCGTCGTCCTCTCTCTCTTCGGGGGTCCGGTCGTAGGATGGATGATCATCGGCAGTGCTCCAATTCCCCAAGGGGCCCAGAGGTAACACTGTGTCGCCCGTTGCCGATGGGAACTCCTCTGGTGTATCGGGCTCGACCTCATGGAATCCGTGAAGCGCCATCACTAGCCTCCTTTCCCTCACGGATCTGCCCGAAAAAGCAAACCATGGTCAGGACGGATCCGTCGTGCCTCCATGGGCAGGTGCGGTGCCTATTCCCATTCCTTGCCGCGCGAGGGCCTATTATCTCCAAAGGGGGACCCCACTCTCGATTCCCAACAAGCAGGGGAGAATGTAACTATAGTATTCCGATAGCCGGGGCAGTAAATACTGCAACCGTAGTATCTTTAAGGGAAAAAGAGAGTATGTCGGAGGTACAGTGGGTGGGAAATCGAAAGACCGGGGGGGCCTTCACCGGTCAGAGGAAATGGTCTGGAGGTCAGCTCGAAGGCACTGACCGCTGGCAGGAACCCTCACGCCTCCTCTTCTTTTTTTTCTTGGCTTCGTTGATCTTTCTGCCGGAGGATGGTCTTCACCGCGGTCAAGATCTCTTCCATACTCGTGGTGGATTTGGAAAAAAAATAGTTTACCCCATACTGATAGGCTACCTCTCGAAATTCCGGGAGGTCGTAGTTCGTCAGAATAACGATGCCGACATCGGCGTCTTCTTTCCTCACCTGCTTCGCGAGTTCCAGGCCGTTCTGGCCAGGCAACCTGATGTCTACCAACATGAGGTCAGGCCGAAGGCTTTCTATCGTCTCGAGGGCCTCCTCGCCGCTTTGGGCCTCGGTTACCGCCATGCCCGGAAATCCCGTCCCGAGGATTTCCCTGAGAGAAAGGCGAAACGATGGGTTGTCCTCCACAATGAGCGCAGTAACCATTGGCATCCGTCTCCATGGGCGAAAAGTCACCCGTTCGGGCGTTCGTCGGGGGTAAAATTCTCCCTCAGTCAAGTCTACCCACCCCACGGCCAGGGTCAATAGGGCAGGGAGCATAATCCCGCTGGTGAGTAAAGACAGGCGAGAGTCTACGAAAAGCCTTTACACTAACCCCTGCATGACTGTATCCTTGGTGCTAAACCGCACCCGTAGGCGCTGCTGATCTGCACGACCATGAAGCGGAACCATACCATCGTCATCGCGGATGACCACACCCTGTTCCGGGAAGGATTGCGGGCTCTTCTCTCTGCCCACGCAGACCTGGAGATCATGGGTGAGGCGGAAAACGGCGATGAGGCCGTTCGCGCGGTGGAGAAACACAGTCCAGACCTCCTCATCATGGATCTTTCCATGCCCAAGATGGGCGGCCTGGATGCGATCAGGGAACTCAAAGCGCGACATCCCCGCACCAAGATTCTGGTCCTGACCATCCACGGAACCGAGGAGTTTGTTCTTGAGGCTCTGGAGGCCGGGGCCAGCGGCTATATCCTGAAAGACGCCACCCACGACGAACTCATCCTCGCCATCTCGAGCGTACTGCGGGAGAAGCGGTATCTGAGCCCCGATATTTCCGCCAAAGTGATCGAGGGGTATATCGACGGGCGAAAGACAGTCAAGCCCAGGTCAGTCTGGGATTCCCTCACCCTCCGCGAGCGCCAGATCCTCAAGCTCATCGCCGAGGGGCGCAAGAACAAGGAGATCGCCGATATCCTCTTTATCAGCGCGAAGACTGTGGCCAAACACCGCGCCAACATCATGGGCAAGCTCGATCTCCACAGCGCTTCGGCCCTCACAGCCTATGCCATGGAGCGGGGACTAATCGCCAAGTAATCATGCGGGCTCCCACGAAGTCCAGACAAGAATCCCACCGCCCTTAGAATTCATACCAGCGGAAGCGTCAGGAGTGCAGGCGTTGTCCCCAGCGCCAGGAAGGCGTCCACGCGGGCAATGTGCTGTCAGCCGTCAAGTTCTTCCTTCAGCCGGACGAGGTGGTCGCGGGCGAAGTCGATCGTGGGATCAAGCTCCAAGGCCATGCGGTAGAGGAACACGGCCTCCTGCTTGTGCCCCATCTCCCTCAGGTTCGAGGCGATGTTGGCATAGTCGATGGCGGAGCCAGGATCGATCTCCAGGGCCTTCTCGAAGTGCTCGATGGAGCGCTGGTGCTCCTTGAGCTTGTAATAGCAGAACCCAAGGAGGTTGTAGATCTCCTTGAGCCCGGGGTCCAAGGCTCGTGCCGTGTCGAGGGCGTCGATGGCGCCCCGGTATTCACCTTGGTCCTTGAGACAGACGCCGATGTGGGTATGGATGCTGGCCGTGTCGGCGGCCGGAGCCTTCAACTCGAGGGCTCTCCGGAACTGAACCAGCGCCTCCCGGGGGCTCCCCCCGTACTCCAGCGCCACTCCGAGGAAGAAGTGGAGATCGTGCCTTCCGGGAAAAGCCTCCATGAGACGCTGGATCCCGGCCTTGGCCTGCGGTCCATCCAGGAAGCGGCTGAGGATCTTGGCCGCGTGGGCGGGGATGGTGGTGTCGCGGGCGCGGTCCAGGAAATGGGCGCCTGGAATAACGGTGTAGACCGCCGGCAGGCAAAGCGCCGGGTGGGTCATGTCCATGACGAGGACCTCGAGGCCAAGGCGCAAGAGTGCATCGACGCAGCCCTGAACCTCCATCCTGAGGTTCAGATGGCTCAGGTCGGGAAGGGTGTCAATGGGGACGACGGGCGCGGCGGTCGTGAGGTACGCAGCCTCCTCGAGGCTCCCATACTTGGGCAGGGTGGGGCGGTAGCTTGTCCGGTTCTGGAAGTCCCCCGCGAGCTGGGCGACCTCGGTGAGGGCGCGGACCAGGGATTTTTCGGGGCTCGTCGCGGTTCCGGCGGTGAAGACGATTTCACTCCGCGCGGGAAAGGTGCTGGGGTCCCAGGCGAGGGCGGCAACCGTCGGAATCCCGGTATCCAGGGAGAAGTCTTTAACGACGAGCTGAATGCCTTGAGCGGCATACTTCGCGATGAGCATTCGGGCCGCCTCGTCACGGACGCTCATGGGATCAATGCTCGGAGTAATCGGCTCCTCGCGGCTGATCACCGAGGAAACGTGGCGCTCCACCACCTCGCAGATCCCGTGAAGGATCGCCTCCTCCAAGACGTTTCCCGCCGCCGGGCCGTTGAACTCGTTGATCAGGTAGAACCAATCGATGGGAATGGCCACCTCTTGCATGCGGGAGAGGTTCCACGCTCGGGCCCAGCGGAAGGGTAGGCTCCGGAGGACGGGGGCGGCCTTCTCCAGGTCCGTTTCCCGGTCATGGATGGCGAGGGCGAGGAACTCCGGAGGGAGGATCTCGCCCGGGGCCTCGGCGTACGTGGAGGTGGCGAAAGGCGTATGCTTCATGTAGGAGAAGAAGCTGTACCGCTCCACCAGCTCCATGAGGGCGCTCGCCTCCGCTTGAGCCGCCGTGCTCCCTTTTCCCATCTGCTTCCGTGTCCCGATGGTGCGTATGGCTTCCTGGCCGCAGACGCTGATGTAGACGGGAATATCGAGACGCCTGGTATCAATGCGCATAGTCTTCTGGAGAATGTCCAGATTCAAGCCTGCCAGTCTGCGGCGGACTTCGGCCACGGTCTCTTCAGGCGGCCGTACCTTGTCTTCCCCGTAGGTGTGCCCTTTCAGCACATCTCGTAGCTCGATCACCGTGCTTGCTCCCTATTCCTAGCAGGTACGTAGGGTAAACCTATAGGCGAATGACTGACTCTTGTCAACCTTGGAGTCGACGTGGGGCCAGACCGGGGCAGGCTAGTCTCCAATCCCGACCCCGTTCGGCTTCACCGGAGTCCGGCCTGACGGTAGTGAAGGGGGCGGATGTTGAGCCTCAGGGTCTCGTTGTCCACGCGCAGGTAGTTGTGACTGGCGAGGGCAGTGAGGTTCTTCTGGAAGTCCTCCTCGGCGAGATTCAGAAACTTGGGCACATAGGTCCGATAGTGGGCCAGCTTGCCGATGGAGTCCAGGTAGTAAAGGGTGAACAACACAAACTTCTGGTGCAGACTGAGCCGGTGGTCAGTGAGGATGCGATGCTTGAGGCTGTTCGGCAAAGAGAGGGCGGAATTGAGGGATTTTGAGCTGTCTTTTCCCACGGTCAGGACCTTGCGGTTCAGGTGACCCGAGCATCCTCGCGCAATCGACCCTATACTATGTAAAAGAAAGGGAAACTTCAAACATTTTGTTGGCCCAAGGCGACGCGAGACCGGCGTGAGATTCACCCCTCAGCCTTTGAGGAGACGGAGGAGCTCCTGAGCCGCCGTCCCCCTGAACCTGCCGGGGAGTCCCCGGATGCAAAGAAGCGATCCCAGGTCCCGGGGCAGCTCTCGGGCCAACCGGATGAGGACCTCGTTGGTCATGACCCGGAAGGGAGCCCGATTCGCCTTTTGGGCGAGCCGCTCGCGATAGGCGAAGAGGGCCTTGAGCGCTCGGAGTGAGTCATCGGCAAGGTCCTCCGCGCCCTTGAGTCGCAGGTAGCTTTTCGGGTTGGGGTGCCTTTCGGGTTTCGGCCGGAGCCTTTCCAGGAGAGCGAAGCGCTTCTGTGCTGCCTCCCAGAGTCTCTTGGCGACGAGCTGACGGTGAAGCCTGTGCCTCAGTTCAATGAGAAAGTGAGTGTCCCGCTGAGCGTAGTAGAGCTGGTCGGCGCTCAGGGGGCGCTTCGCCCAATCGCCGCGCTGGAGCTTCTTGTCGCTTGTCACCCCGAACTCCTCGGCGAGGATGGCCGCCAGGCCTAGCTGCCTCCGCCCGAGAAGCCGAGCGGCGATGGCGGTGTCGAAAACGGTGTGGACCGTGAAGCGGAAATCTCGCCTGAGGCCGATGAGGTCGTTGTCGGCGGCGTGGAGTATCTTCTCTATGCCGGGGTCGGCAAGAAGGATGGCAAGGGGGGACAGATCCTCGATGGTCAGAGCGTCGAGAATGACGTCTCCCCGGCCGCAGGAGATCTGGATCAGACAGACCCGGGGGGTGTAGGCGTAAAAGCTGTCAGTTTCCGTGTCAATGGCAAGATGTCTTTCGTGTCGCCAGTCCCGGAGGAGGGCGAGAAGGTCGGCCTGCCTGGTAATGAGCTGCGGGGGATTCATAGTCGCTTTCCTAGCATATTCCCGTATGCTATAAAAGGACAAAATCGGCGGGCCTCACCATGGGAAAGCAGCGGAAGAAGAAGGCCGCAAACAGAGGCGTAGCCTCGCGGGCAGAGGTAGCGGACGGGTTCAACACCCCTTTCGCCGAGCTGGCGGTCATGCTCAAAGAAGCCCGCAAGGAGAGAAAACGGCACGAGGCCGCACCCGAGCCCGGATCAGCCGAGCAAGGTCGGGGGGAGTCCGCCATCCCCTATGCCGACCCGGTGGTTTGGGAAGATGATCGCCTGTTCCAGGAGGCCATGGCGGGGGTGGAACCGATCGACCGGCCGGGGCCACGGGCGAGACCGCCTGGACCGCTGTCGACACCCTCGCGGCGGCCGCTGACCGAAGAAGAGCTGGAGGCCTTCACCCAGCTCGTGGACCTGGTGACCGGTGAAGGCCGCTTCGACATCCAGTACACCGACGAGTACATGGAGGGAGCCGTGGTCGGCATCGACCCCGGCCTCCTCCGCAAGCTCCGTGACGGCGACTTTTCCCACCAGGCCTACCTGGATCTCCACGGCATGACCGCCGAGGAGGCGCGGGTCGCGGTGGATCGCTTCATCGTGGCCAGCGTGTTCCGGGGCCTTCGCTGCGTCCTCATCGTGCACGGCCGGGGCCTCAACTCTCGCGACCAGATCCCGGTTCTCAAGCAACACCTGTCATCCTGGCTCCATCGGGGCCGGCTCAAGCGGCTGGTCCTCGCCTTTGCCACGGCTCGTCCGTGCGACGGTGGAGCCGGAGCCCTTTACGTACTCCTGCACAAGCCCGCCTTTCGCGGGGCCGGCTAGCTGGTGGAACAGGGGTAGGCGACTTCGCTCGCCCGAATAGTGGCCGGACCCGCCTTGTTCTCGCGCGGCTTCAAATCCTCCCAACCCCCCTTTTGCCGAAGGGGGGTTGGGAGGATTTTCATTGAAAGGGAGGAGCCGGATAAGCAGGAGGGAGGTTCTCGGATCACGTATGCCCGACGCCACGGCTGCCATGGGGGTCGGGGGGATCACCGCCTTCTTCGGAGACGCCTCTGAAACGGCGGATGACGAAGCGACCGAGATTGGCGGCGTCCGCCTTCTTCAGGCGGGGTTCGAGGCTGGCGAGCGGAATTTCGGCTCGAGCCATGGCCTTGTGGCCGCCCGCGGTCCCGAACCGGCCGAAGGCCTTGATGGCCGAGGTGCCGGCGTTCTTCTTGAAGCCGTCGTTCCGGATGATGACCACCAGCGTCTTCTGGTAGACACCAGAAACCACGGTCCAGGCTACTTCCTGACATCTCATGAAGAAATCGGCGACGAGCACAAGGAAGTCCGGCGAGTGCACGGACTCCAGGTGGGAGAAGACCTTGCCCCGGATGATCCGCCTGTTTTCCAGGGCCTCCTGGAAGTGCCTCAGGTCCTTCAGTCCCATGTCGGACATCTCGATCTTACGCAGCATGTTCATGTTGGCGTGGGAAAAGAGAAGGCGGAAGGCCCTGATGTCCTCCACGGCGCAGACCTCGAAACCGCGGGTGTCCACCCGAATCCCGTAGAGAAGGGCGGTGGCCAGGCCCTTGGAGGGTCTGATCCTCGCGGAGCGGAGGTACTCGGTCATCATGGTGGAGGTCGCGCCGTAGTCCGGGCGGATATCCACCACGGCAACGTCCACCTCCGTGGTGATGGGATGGTGATCGATGACCACGTCATAGCGGAACCCGGTGAAGGCCTCGTGGTGGTGCGGCTGTCCATCCACGAGCACCGTCTTGGTGAAGTCCTCCGGGTTGATTTTCTGCAGGCTCACGAGCGGGATCTTGAGGAGTCGCACCATGGCGACGTTATTGAGCCGGTTGATCTCATTGAAGTGAGCGATGGTGACCGACTGCACCCGGTGCCAGAGGAGCCGCTTGAAGGCCATGGCCGCAGCCAGGGAGTCGGGATCGGCGTTGATGGTGATGAGGACTCGGTCTTTCGCAGTGAACAGAGAGGCAAGCTTCTGAAGGTTTTCCGCGATGGACCGTGGTCTTGCGCCGCGCAGCCTCAATCGGTGTGGGGACATGCCAATTCCTCATCGCTCTTTGCAAAAGATATCCACATGTTGGCAAGCACCGCCGTTTAACAGTGCCACAACCCATAAGACAGGTCAAGGGGGTTTTATCTTGTTCCCGCCCTCACCTCGGGATATGGCCCGGCTTCCGGTTCCGATTCTTGCCGCTACGGGAAGGCGGTGCTCGTGGCTTGGCTGTTGACTCGGGGATTGGCATCTGCTATGTTCTCGTCAAATCTGGGAAAATTTGATTTCCCCGACGAGAGCGGAGTGAATCGGCGAAACAGGAGATGAAAGGGCGAGCGACCAGGCAGGTGGAATGAGGGCACCTGGAGATCGTTGCGCACGGGGGACCATGGAAAGGTACCTGGATCTCTATCTCGACTACCTCGCGGTGGAACGCGGCCTTGCCGCCAACACCCGCGCATCGTACAGCGGCGACCTCATGAAGTTCCACTCCCACGTTACGGAGCAGGGGCTGGGCTCATGGGAGGAGGTGGGACCAGCCGAGGTCATGGGGTTCCTTGCCTCGCTGCAGGGGCAGGGGATCGCGTCGCGAAGCAGGGCGCGACTCCTTTCTACGCTCAGGGGCTTTTTCAAGTTCCTGGTGAGGGAGCAGCACCTGACGGGGAATCCGGTAACCCGCCTGACATCGCCCCGGCTGCGGCGCTACCTCCCGGACGTGCTCAGCGTGGAAGATGTGGAACGGCTGCTGGCCGGGCCGAATCGGGCCACACCCCAGGGCCAGCGGGACGCGGCCATGCTCGAGCTCCTCTATGCCACCGGGCTCAGGGTTTCCGAGCTTGTCGCTATCACCATGGGGAGGGTGAACCTGGAGGTCGGTTTCGTTATCGCCCTGGGGAAGGGTTCCAAGGAGCGCATCGTGCCCATGGGAGAGGTGGCCGCAGAGGCGCTCCGCGGCTACATCTTGGGGGCCAGGAACCGGCTCCTCCGGGGAAGGCTGAGCGACGCCCTCTTCGTCACGAGCCGCGGCCGGGCCATGACCAGGCAGGCTTTCTGGAAGCTGGTGAGGCAGTACACGCTCCGGGCAGGAATCCAGAAACGGGTCACACCCCATACCCTGCGCCACTCCTTCGCCACCCACCTCCTCGAGCGGGGGGCCGATCTGCGTTCGGTGCAGATGATGCTCGGGCATGCGGACATCAGCACCACCCAGATCTACACTCACGTGGCACGGGAGCGGCTGAAGCGGATCCACCACATGTACCACCCGCGGGGGTAGTGACTGGCGCGGAGACGCGGCGAAGTGGAGACACGGAGAAGGGGAACGTTGCCGAGGGGGATTTCCCGTGGCGCAAGAGTGAGGTGTCCTCCGTGGAAACGTTAGCGAACGCAGGAATTCGGCTGACGTGACACGCGCCGTGTCACCGCGTCTCCGTGTCGATTCGCTGGCTTACCCGACAGAGCTCCAGGGGCGACGGAATCCGGTAACGTTCTGAGCCACGGTGAGGTAAGAGGTTGGAGATCATCACCACTCACATCAATGCTGACTTCGACGCCATGGCCTCCATGATCGCCGCCAAGAAGCTCTACCCCGAGGCGGTCATGGTCTTTCCCGGCGCCCAGGAGCATAGCCTCAGGGAATTCTTCGTCGAGTCCACCTTCTACTTCTACGACTTCGCCAAGATCAAGGATGTGGACTTCGAGCGGGTGAGCCGTCTCATCCTGGTTGACACCCGCCAGGCGGGTAGGATCGGCAGGTTCAAGGAACTCGTGGAGCGAGGCGGCGTGGACATTCACATCTACGACCATCATCCGAACTCCAACGACGATGTGAAGGGCTCCCTGGAGGTGATCGAACCGGTGGGAGCAACGGTCACCGTCCTCGCCCGGATCATCAGGGACCAGGAAGTCGCCCTCACTCCCGACGAGGCCACGATACTCGCCCTGGGGATCTACGAAGACACGGGCTCTTTCACCTTCTCCTCCACCACCCCCGAAGACTACGAGGCGGCAAGATATCTCCTCGAGCGCGGGGCGAACCTGAACACAGTAGCCGACATGCTCACCCGTGAGCTGACCGCCGAGCAGGTCTCGCTCCTGAACGATCTCATCCACTCGGCCACCACGCACACCATCAACGGGATCCCCGTCTGCATCGCCCGCACCTCGGTGGACAAGTACATCGGCGACTTCGCCATCCTGGCCCACAAGCTCATGGATATGGAAAACCTGAACGTCCTCTTCGCTCTTGCCCGGATGGAAGATCGCATCTACCTCGTGGCGCGGAGCCGGCTGCCGGAGGTGAATGCCGGGGAGATCGCTGCCGCCTTCGGGGGTGGGGGCCACCCGAGCGCCGCCTCGGCGGCCATCAAGGATTTCACCCTGAGCCAGGTCGAAGACCAGCTCTTTCGCCTCCTCCACACCATGGTGAGTCCGAGCCACCACGCGAGCGAGATCATGTCGTCGCCGGCGATTTCCCTGGTCCCGGACGTGAGCCTCCATGAAGCCGCCGACCTTCTCACCCGATACAACATCAATGCCGCGCCGGTGCTGGAGGAGGGGAAGTTGGTAGGGATCCTTTCGCGGCAAATGATAGACAAGGGCATCTATCACGGGCTCGAGAAGGTGCCGGTGCGTGACTTCATGAGCACGGAGTTCAAGACCGTGGGGCCGGACGCCACCTTGGTGGAGATCCAGGAGCACCTGGTGGAGCAGCAGCAGCGGCTCGTGCCGGTGGTGGAAGAAGACAAGGTCATCGGGGTGGTGACCAGGAAGGATCTCCTGAACGTCATGCTCAAGGACCCGAGCCGCATTCCCAGCGAGGTCTATGATGCCACCCATGAGGCCGAGAACAAACGCAGGAAGAACGTGGCCAACGTCATGGCCGAGCAACTGCCCCGGCGCATTCACGACATCCTCCAGGATCTCGGGAAGGTGGCAGAGAGCGCCGGCTACAGAGCTTATGCCGTGGGCGGATTCATCCGGGACCTGCTGCTGCGCCGGCCGAACCTCGACATCGACATCGTGGTAGAGGGCGACGGAATCGAGTTTGCCAAGGAGTTCGCCGCGCGGTACGGCCTTCGGGTCAGGCCCCACAAGAAGTTCGGTACGGCGGTGCTCATCTTTCCCGACGGCTTCAAGATCGATGTGGCCACCGCCCGTCTGGAATACTACCGTTATCCGGCCGCGCTCCCCACCGTCGAGCTGAGTTCCTTGAAGCTCGACCTCTACCGGCGGGATTTCACCATTAACACGTTGGCCGTCGAGATCAACCCGGGCCGGTTCGGCCACCTCATCGATTTCTTCGGCGGGCAGCGGGACCTGAAAGAGCGGGCCATCCGCGTGCTCCACAACTTCAGTTTCGTGGAGGACCCGACCCGAGTGTTCCGGGCCATCCGCTTCGAGCAGCGATTTGGCTTTCGCATGGGCAGGCACACCTCCAAGCTCATCGAGAACACGGTGCGGATGAACCTTCCGGTAAAGCTGAGCGGCCGCCGACTGACGAACGAGCTGAAACTGATCCTGAGCGAGGACGCCCCGGGCCCTGCTCTCAGGCGCCTCGATGAGTTCGGGCTCTTCCGTTTCGTCCATCCCCAGATCACCTACGGCCCGGGCATGGATCGCCTGCTGGAGGAGATCCGGGCCGTGCTCGCGTGGCACAGCCTGAGCTTCCTTGGCAACGGCTCGAGCCGATGGCTCGTCTACCTGCTCGCTCTTGTGGATGGCCTCGATGCCGTGGGGCTCGATGAGTTCTGCCGCCGGCTCGAGTTCAACCCGACCCGCACCGCCTGGCTCCTAGAGGGAAGGGCAAAGGCCACCAACGCCTGGCAGACGCTCTATAGGGAGCCGGAGCTGAAGCCGAGCGACATCTATCGACTCCTGGTCGATCTCGATGTGGAGTGGCTCCTCTTCATGATGGCCAAGACCCAGCAGGAGGGAACCCGGCGCGCGATCAGCTTCTTCTTCCGGAAACTCAAGGAGGTGAAGCCGGCCCTTCGCGGCAAGGACCTGGTGCAGATGGGCCTTTCGCCCGGACCCATATACCGGGAGATTCTCGATCGGCTCCTGGAGGCCCGACTGAACGGCGAGTTGACCTGCCGGGAGGAGGAAATCGCCTTTGTTCGGAGCCGCTATGCCTCGTCGGTGGGAAGCGCGGAGTGTGCCGAGGCGCTGGGTCAGGTTGCTTGCGGCCATTCACGGCCCGCGGACGAGTAGAAGCAACCCCGACCCGTCGGGGTTGCGTTCGCCTTGAAGGTTGCCCCTCGCTTCCCCGCTCGGCGAGGAAGCATGGGCCGCGGGCGGCTCAGGCCCGTTCCGACGCGGGGAAAGTGGTACCGATGGAAATCACAGGCGCGGAGTACCAGGTCAGGTTGGAGATATTTGAGGGGCCCATGGACCTCCTCCTCCACCTGATCCGTAAGAGCAAGGTGGATATCTACGACATCCCCATCGCCCTCGTTATGGACCAGTACCTCGCCTATCTCGACGTGATGAGGAGCTTCAATATTGATGTGGCCGCGGAGTTCCTGGAAATGGCGGCCACCCTCGCCTACATCAAGTCAAGGATGCTCGTTCCCGGGGAACTCTCCGATGATGAGGACGAGGAAGAAGACCCACGCCTCGAACTGGTGCGACCTCTGATGGAATACGCCAGGCTCAAGGATGCCGCCTTCCTTCTTGCCGGCAGGCCGCAGCTTGGCCGGGATGTTTATGCGAGGGACATCCCTCCGGAAGAGCTGTGGGGGTTGGAGCGAAGTGACGAGATCGCCGAGGTGGGTCTCTTCGAGCTGATCAACGCCCTCCAGGGACTGCTAAGGCGCGCGGCGCCCGGCCGTTTCATGGAGGTGAATGCGGACGTTATCCGAGTCAAGGACAGAATCGCGAAGATCCTTGAGATCCTGAACGAGGTAAGCAGCATTACCTTCAGAGAGCTTTTCCCGGAAGGCGCGGGGAAGGCCGAGGCGATCGTGACCTTCCTGGCGATCCTCGAACTGGTGAAGTTGCGGACGGTCCGGGCTTTCCAACATCAGCCGAGCGGCATCATCCGGCTCTACCTGGCGGTGGAGGCGGGGGCCGGCATGTCGGGAGAGGGCTGATGGCAACGGTACGGGCGATCATCGAGGCCCTGCTCTTCGTCTCCGAGGTCCCGCTCAGTCTGGCGAAGATCAAGGAGCTTCTCTCCATGTACACCCATGGGGAGATCACGGCGGCCCTGGAAGACCTTCGCCAGGAGTACTCCGGAGACGGTCACGGGTTCATGGTGGCGGAGGTGGCCCAGGGCTTCCA
>Ga0187776_10000919_pt1 | contig 14372 bp, 10 predicted proteins | sample 0216_BV02_MP12_2_FD_132426 | JGI IMG/M metagenome (GOLD analysis project Ga0187776, IMG submission 132426) | Tropical peat soil microbial communities from peatlands in Department of Meta, Colombia - 0216_BV02_MP12_20_MG | ecosystem: Environmental > Terrestrial > Soil > Wetlands > Peat | place...
CATGAAGAACGAGCTCAGCATCATGATCCCGGCGATCGGCAGCAGCCAGAACGAGAGGGCGTTGAGGCGCGGGAAGGCCATGTCGGCCGCGCCGAGCATCAGCGGCACGACGAAGTTCGCGAGCCCCGCGAAGGCCGGGATGACGAAGAGGAAGATCATCAGCGCGGCGTGGACCGAGAACAGGCCGTTGTACGTCTGCTCGTCGAAGTACTGCAGCCCCGGCTTCGCCAGCTCGGCCCGCACGAGCATCGCGAGCAGGCCGCCCGCGAGGAAGAAGAACATCGTCGTGACGAGGTACTGGATGCCGATCACCTTGTGGTCGGTGTTGACGCGGAAGTAGTCGCGCCAGCTCTGCGCGCCGTGGCCCGAGTGGTCCTCGGCGCGGGTCGGGAAGCCGAGGGCGTAGTACGTCCAGTAGTCGAAGGCGCCGATGCCGGCGAGGAAGCCGATGGGCGCCGCGACGAGGGCGGAGACGAGGACGAGCGGCTCCGTGAGGAGGATCGGATGCCAGCCGGCGGCCCAGCGGATTCCCACGACGATCCCGAAGCCGATCGCGCCGAAGAGCGGCGTCATCCACAGCGCTCGAACGAGTCCGCCGTGAAGCAGCAGCCGCCGCAACCCGCCGCCTCCCGGCGGTGCGTGATGGACGTCGTGCGAGGTCGCCGTGGTCGTCGTCAAGCTCGATTCACCCCTTTGCTCCCGCCGGCTTCTGCTGTTTCAGCCAGGCATCGAAGGCGGCGGGCTTCATCACGATCGCCTCGGTGCGCATGAGAGAGTGCCCGAGCCCGCACAGCTCGGTGCACTCGAGCGGGAAGGTGCCGACCCGGGTCGGCGTGATGTGCAGCTGCGTCACGAGCCCGGGAACGATGTCCTCCTTCTGGCTGAACTGCGGCACGAAGACGGAGTGGATGACGTCGAGCGAGCGCATGTACAGCTCGACCGAGCGGCCCTCGGGCAGCCGCAGCACGGGGCTCGTCGCGTTGTGCGCGTCCGGGTAGCTGAACGTGAACTCGAACTGCTGCGCGACGACGTTGACGCGCAGGGTATTCTCGGCCTGCGCGTCGTTGCGCGAGAGGACGATGGCGCTCACGATCGCGATCGCGGTCACGAGCACGAACGGGATCGCCGTCCACGTGATCTCGAGCCCGGTGTTGCCGTGGATCGGCGGCCCGTCCTCCTCGTCGTCCTCCTGGACACGGAAGCGGATGATCGAGTAGATCATCACTGCGGCCACGATCGAGAAGATCACGATGCAGATCACGATCACGAACCAGATGACGAAATGGATCCGGGTGGCCTCGCGCGAGGCCTGCACGGGTAGCCATGTCGGCCAAAGGGCGACGGCCGTGGCCACGCCTCCGGCGATGACCCCTATCCCCAAGAGCGCGACGATGGAGCCCTTGCGCATCCGGTCCTGAGCCTAGACGAACCGCAAGTCGGGCGAATCTCGAACTGACAGTCGGCCGTCGTGCCGCTCAGGCCGTGATGTCGGTTCGAACGCGCAAACCACAAGAAGCATGAAAGGCCTGAGAGCGCAGCTCTTCAGGCGATAGGCAGCTCCAAGAAGAACGAGGATCCCGCATTGCCGTCGCTGACCACCCAGATGCGGCCGTTCATCCGCGCCACGAGCTCGCGGGAGATGTAGAGGCCCAGCCCTGTGCCCCCGACTCCGCGGGTGAGGTTCGGGTCGAGCCGGAAGAATTTCTCGAAGATCCGATCCTGCTCGGCAGGCGGGACGCCGAGGCCCTGGTCGCTGACGCGGAAGCGGACGCGGCCGCCGCTGCGGCCGACGTCGACCTCGACGCGCCCGCCGTCCGGTGAGTACTTGATCGCGTTGTCGGTCAGGTTGGTGAGGATCTGCCGCAGCTTGTCCGGATCGGCGGCGACGGCCGGCACGCCGCGCGGCGTGGGGCTGCTCACGACGACCTCGATCCCCTCGGGTGCCCGCGCGCGCAGGACGTTCGCCACCTCGGCGGCAATCGCAGCCGCATCGCACCGCTCGATGTCGATGCTCATGCGACCGGACTCGAGCCGGCTCGCCCAGAGGATGTCGTTGACGATCCGGGCAAGACGGTCCGACTCGCTCGAGATCACCTCGAGCAGCCGCTCGCGCTGTGGCTCCTCGACGGTCGCGTCCCGCCGGCGCAGCGTCATGGCGGCGCCGTAGATCGCCGCGAGCGGCGTCCGGAGCTCGTGCGACACGGTCGAGACGAAGTCCGTCTTCATCTGTTCCACGGCCCGTTCGCCGGTCACGTCGCGGAAGGCGTAGACGGTGCCGCCCGGGAAGCGCACGGCCGAGATCGAAAGCCAGCGCTCCTCTCCCTCGACCTCGACGGGCAGCGTCTGGGCGCGCGGAACGCCGCCGGCCTGCGGGGGCTCGGAGGCGACCGGAATCCGAGCCTCGAGCGACTCCCAGTCGGGCAGCAACTCCGCGATCGGCCTGCCGACGGCCTCCCCCGGCAACCGGCGCAGGCTGATGGCGGCGGTCGGGTTCCAGAGGCGGACGACGCCCGCCTCGTCGACGAGGAAGACGCCGTCGTCGACGTACTCGAGGGCCTCGGCCGCGTGCGCCCGCTCCTGCGCCTCGGCGTAGAGGCGTGCGTTGTCGAGCGCCAGGGAGATCCGGCGCGCGAGCTCCATCGCCATCGCACGATCGGACTCGTCGAAGCGGGGCTGCCCGGCGATCGTGCCGAGGCTGATCGCGCCGAGCGTCCGCCCGCGCGCGACAAGCGGGGCGACGATGCCGGAGGTGTTCGCGATCCGCCTGATCGCGCGAGCGTGCTTCTGGTCATGCGCCATCGCGGCGGACTCGGCCTGGAGGTCGGGGATCAGCTGAGCCTCGCCAGTGCGGAGCGCAACCTGGATGGGATGCGTGCGTAGCGTCGGCGGATAGCGGCCCCGCAGCTCGCGGATGAGCTCGGTCTTCTCCGGGTCAGCGTGGACGGCGACGACCCAGTGGAGCTCGTCCTCGTCGTCGAGCAGGTCGATGACGAGGTAGCCCGCGAGAGCCGGCACCGCAATCTCCGCTATCGCGGCGAGAGTCTTTTCCCAGTCGAGGCTCGCGACGAGCAGCTCGTTGGCCTGCGCGAGGAAACGAAGCTGCTCCTCCGAGCGGCTGCGGCGCGTGACGTCGCCGACGACGGCGACCGCGGAGACGATCGCTCCGTCCGCGTCCCGCACGGGCGCCGCGCTGATCTCGAGCGTCCGGGTCCCGTCCTCGCGTTCGATCTCGCGGCGCTCACCGATAGTCACCTCGCCGCTCTCGATCGCTCGCTCGAGCGGCCACCCGGGCGTCTTGACGCTCGACTTGCGGTGGTCGGAGCCGAGCTCGATGGGCGCACCCCAGACACGCTCGAGCTCGTCGTTTCGCAGGACGAGGCGATGCTCGGCGTCGGTGATGGCGACGCCGAGCGGCAGCTGCGCGATCACCGCCTGTAGCTGGGCGAGCGAGTCCTGAGCCCGACGGTGCGAGTCGACGAGGTCGAGTGCGAGCGAGATGCGCCGCGCGAGCTCCGAGACGAGCTCGAAGTCCTCGGCGCCGAGGCTGCCGGGCGCCGTGGAGATGACAGCGAGCACTCCGAGCCGCCTGCCGCCCGCCTCGAGCGGGACGACGATCAGCGACCGCGAGTCCATACGAACGAGGTCCTCCTCGCCCTTCCGCGCGACCCGTTCGAGTGGGCGATCGAGCGACTCGTGATGCATCGGCTTGCCGGTGCGGAAGACCTCGACGGCCGGGATGCGCCGGTCGCGCGAGACGTTGTAGACGGCGTCGATCCGGTCGACGCGAGCCGAGATGCTCGGGTCCACATGCGCGTGGGCGACGCGGACGAGTTCGGTCGCGTCGTTTCGCGCGAGGTACACGTGGCAGCCGTGGGCAATGCGGGGCACGACGAGCTGCGGCACGCGCCGGAGCAGCTCCTCGTAGTCGAGCGTCCCGGCGAGGCTCTCCGTTGCCTCGAGCAGCAGCGCGAGCCGCGCCCTCGAAGAAACGGCCTCGAGCAGCGCCGTTTCCTCCCGCTGGGCCCCAAGCGTGTGCTGCGTGATGTCCCGCGAGACGTTGACGACGAGCTCGACGCTGCCGTCCGGCGTGAAGACCGGCGTCGCGCGCAGCGCGAGCCAGCGTTCCCAGCCGGCGGCCCGGGACCGGATGCGGACGACGGCGGAGCTCTCGGTGCCCGCCAGCGCCTGCGCGGACGGCAGGTCATCGAATGCGACGGGCTCCCCCTCGGCGTCGAAGACCTCGTAGAGCGAAAGGTGGTCATGCGGTGAGAGGGCGACGAGCTCATCGGCGGAGGAAAGCCCCGCCGCACGCGCGGCGGCGTCGTTCGCGAACAGGAACCGGCCCTCGCGGTTCGTGGCCGTGATTCCTTCCTCGACCGTCCGCAGCATCGTCGCCAACTGCTCGCTCGACTCGCGCAGTGCGTGCTGCGCCTGCGTCCGCTCGGTGACCGACGCGAGATGGTTCGCGATCGTGCGCGACAGGAGCAGCTCCCGGTCGCTCCACTCGTGCGGCGCGTTCCGGTAGAGCGTCAACCTCCCGAGCAGCCGGCCGCCGCGGACGAGCGGGATCAACACGAGCGCACCGATCCCCTCCTTGCGGACCGCGCGCTCGAGCGCGGGCTCGAAGCCTGCGGCGGCAACGTCCCCGGCGATGACCGGCTGCGGAGCTTTCACGTCCGGCGGCCACGGAGAATGCCCCTCGGTTGCGGCGCGATAGCGGTCGGAGAGGGCGCGCCAGCCGCGGAAGCGCTGTACGCCCGTCTCGTCGGCGAGGAGGACAGAGGCCCTCTCGGCGCCGGTGGCCTCGAGGAGCGCGTCGAGCGCGGCCTCGAGCACCTCCTCCAGGGCGCGGGCGCCAGCGACGGCATCGGCGAAGCGATAGACCGCATCGAGATCGCGGAGGCGCGAACGCAGCTCCTCGCGCTCGCTGACGTCGCGCGCGGTCCCGAGCAGGTAGCGGACCTTGCCCTCCGGCTCACGGACAGAGGATCCGTTCACCTCGAACCACGCGAACGTTCCGCCCGCGCGGCGAAGACGGATCGTCACCGCGTCGACGTCGCTGCCGGAGGCAACCTCGTTCCAGGCCTCGGTCGCCAACTCGACGTCGTCGGGATGGACGAGCTCCACCACCTCGACACCTACGAGGTCCTCCGGCTTCCAGCCGAGATTCGACCACGAGGGCGACGCGTAGACGATCGCGCCGGTCGGATCACACAGCGTGACGAGGTCGTGCGAGCGCTGGACGACGAGCTGCCGCACGACGTCGTCGGTGCTCTCAGCCGTTGTCGAACGCGGCTCCGTTCCGCTGCTCGTCGCTCTGGGCCCCCCTGTCCGCACGGCCTGTGCTAGTCGCAGTTTGCACGATCAACCGGCTGATGGCCAGCTCTCGAGCACGACCTCGCGCAGAACCTCGTTCACGGCTTCCGGCGCCTCCATGTTCACCATGTGACCGACGCCCGGCACCGTGATCTTGCGCGCGCCGGGAATCCGGGCAGCCAGCACGTCGGACATCTCGCGGAAGCAGGGGACGTCCAGCTCGGCAACGACGACGGTCGTCGGCGCACCGATCGTCCCGAGGAGCTCGATGGTGTCGGGATGCGCCGCGTGCGGGTCGGTGCTCGTCCAGTTCACGCCGGAGTAGTCGTCGAGCATCTCAGCGAGCCGGCGTGTGAGCTCCGGGTTGCGCCTGACGGGGGCGAAGAAGCCGTGGTCGAGCCATGCCTCCTTGGCCGCGGACAGATCCCCGGCACGGAGCGGGTCGCGGATCGCTCGCAGGCCGCGCTCGGACTCGGGATCCCACGGCACGCCGTCGAGCAGCGCGTCGAGCAGCACGAGGGCGAGCACACGGTCGGGCGCTGCGAGCGTAGCCTCGACGACGGTCCGGCCTCCCATCGACATCCCGACGAGCACCGCCTGCCCGATCCGGAGGTGGTCGAGCAGCCGCCACAGGTCGTCGGCGTGCGAGTACGAGGTGTCGGCATCGCGGGTCGAGCGGCCGAACCCTCGCGCGTCGTAGCGGACGACCTGCGCGACATCTGCGAGCGCGGGCACCTGGTCGTCCCACATGCGCGCGTCGAGCGCGTGCCCGTGCACGAGCACGACCGGGACGCCTTCGCCCACGACCTCGTAGTAGAGGTCTCCGCCAGGAACCTCGGCGACGGCCATCCCGGCGATCGTACGTCTGGGCGAAGTCGCTGGACCTCCGGCGGCCCAGAGCTATCCAAACGGGTGTGTGGCATTCCGCAGGCTCGACCTACGAAAGAAGCGATGACGACTGCGGCAACACTGACCGAGGTCGGCCACACGGTGACGGCAGCGGCACGGCCGCACGTCTTCTGGGTCGGGGAGGATCTTGCGAGTCAGGAGCTCGTTCGTGGCTGGCCGGTCGGCCGCGCCCTGCTGGAGGCCCTGGGCGATCTGAACCCGGACGTCTCCGAGGCGCTCGAGCGCGAACGTGCCTGGCTCAGCGAGCACGGCTACCCCGGAGATCTCCCGCTGCCCGCTTTGTGGTGGAAGCCGGCAACTCGCCCCGAGCCGCCCGAGTAGACCTCGGCTCTGAGTGGGCCGTGCAGGGATCGAACCTGCGACCTTGGGATTAAGAGTCCCCTGCTCTACCAGCTGAGCTAACGGCCCGGACGGCGGGCCATTGTAGCCTCGCGCAGGTGAAAGTCCTGTCCGTCGTCGGCAACCGTCCGCAGTTCATCAAGTCCGGACCGGTGAGCGCCGCCCTGCGCGAGGCGGGCATCGAAGAGGTCGGGCTCCACACCGGGCAGCACTGGGACCGCGACCTCTCGGACGTCTTCTACGAGGAGCTGCGGCTCCCGGAGCCCGGCTACCGGCTCGACCTCCACACGGCGAGCGCCGAGACGATGCGCCCGCGGATCGCCGCGGCCCTCGCCGAGGAGCGGCCCGACTGGACGCTCGTCTACGGCGACACGAACTCGACCCTCGCGGGCGCGAAGGCGGCAGGTGACGCGGGCGTCCCGGTCGCGCACGTCGAGGCGGGGCTGCGCAGCGGCGATCTCTCGATGCCGGAGGAACACAACCGGATCGCCGTCGACGCCGCCTCCGCCCTCCTTCTCTGCCCGGACGAGCGCTCGCGCGAGACGCTGCTGGGCGAAGGTGTCCCGGGCCGCATCGACGTCGTGGGCGATGTGATGGCCGACGCCAGCTTCAGGTTCGCTCCGATCGCGCGCGAGCGGTCCAGCGTGTTGCGGAGGCACGAGCTCGAGCCGGGCGAGTACGTCGTCGCGACGATCCACCGCGAGGCCAACGTCAGACCCGAGCGCCTGGCGCGGATCGTCGACGGGCTCGGCCGGCTCGACGAGCGCGTGATCTTTCCGGCCCACCCCCGCACGCGCTCCGCGCTGCTGGGGCCGGAAGCGTCGCCGGCAGAGCCGGCAACGCCCGGCCTGACGACCTTGGCCGAGATCCCGCCCAACGTGGAAGTGCTCTCGCCGCTCGGCTATCTCGACATGGCAGCGCTCGTCTCGCAGGCGCGCGTGCTCGTCACCGATTCGGGCGGCCTGCAGAAGGAGGCGTACTGGTACGGCGTGCCGTGCGTAACTGCGCGCCCATCGACCGAGTGGATTGACACCGTCGAGCAGGGGGCGAACGTCCTCGTCGACGACGACCCGGAGAAGCTCGCCGCCGCTGTTGCCTCCGCGCGCATGCCGGGCAGTCTGCCGCCGCTCTACGGTGACGGGCACGCTGCGGAACGGGTGGCCGCTAGCCTTGCCGACCGTGGCTGAGGGCCCCCACTACGACGTCGCAGTCGTCGGCGCCGGCTACGTCGGCGTGCCGCTCGCGGCCACGTTCGCCGAGGCCGGCTGCCGCGTCCTGCTCGTCGACGTGCTCGAGGACGTCGTCGCCGCGCTGAACCGGGGCGAGTCGCACATCACGGACGTCCCGAGCGAGCGGTTGGCCCCTCTCGTCGACCAAGGCCTCGTTCACGCGACGACGAGTTACGAGGAGGTGCGGAACGCGGACGCGGTCCTCATCGCGCTGCCGACGCCGCTCTCGGAGCAGCGCGAGCCCGACCTCTCGATCGTCGAGAGCGCCGTGCGTGCCCTGGCGCCGGTCCTGCGTGAGGGCCAGGTCGTCGTGCTCGAGTCGACCACGTGGCCGGGCACGACGCGCGAGCTCCTGCAGCCGATCCTCGAGCAGGGGAGCGGCCTCACGGTGGGCGACGGCTTTTTCCTGGCGATGTCACCCGAGCGCGTCGACCCCGGCCGCGAGGACTGGACGACGAAGACGACCCCGAAGGTGCTGGGCGGGATCACCGCGGAGTGCACCCGCCGCGCGGCCGACGTGTACCGGCAGGCGGTGGACACGGTCCACGAGCTGTCGAGCCCCGAGGCGGCGGAGCTGACCAAGCTGCTCGAGAACATCTTTCGCTCGGTCAACATCGCCCTCGTCAACGAGCTCGCGATCCTCTGCGACCGGATGGACATCGACATCTGGGAGGTCGTCGACGCGGCTGCGACGAAGCCGTTCGGCTACATGCGCTTCAGCCCAGGCCCGGGCCTCGGTGGGCACTGCATCCCGGTCGACCCCTTCTACCTGAGCTGGAAAGCGCGCGAGTTCGGCTTCTACACGGAGTTCATCGAGCTCGCCGGCAAGGTCAACGAGGAGATGCCGTACTTCTGTCGCTCGCTCGTCTCGCAGGCCCTCAACCACCATGCGCAGCGCGCGATGAAGGGCTCCCGGATCCTCGTTCTCGGCGTCTCGTACAAACCCGACATCGGCGACATCCGCGAGTCGCCGGCGCTGAAGATCATCTCGCTCCTCGACACCGCCGGCGCGGCGGTCTCCTACCACGATCCGCACGTCCCGCAGCTCCGCGAGGGCCGGGTCGAGCTGTCGTCGGTCCCGTACGAGCCGGCCGGCTACGACTGCGTGGTCATCGTGACCGACCACTCGTCGGTCGACTACGAGCAGCTCGTGGACGACGCGCGGCTCGTGGTCGACCTTCGTAACGCCACCGGTGCGAAGGGCAACGCGGCCGAGCACGTCTTCAAGCTGTGAGCAGCGACGGGAAGCTGAAGGTCGGACAGGTCGGGCTCGGCTACTGGGGCCGGAACCTCGCGCGCGTGTTCGACGACGTCGCCGACCTGACGTGGCTCTGCGACTCGAGCGAGGCCCTGCGGGATGAGTTCGCCCGGCGTTACCCCAACGCCCGGGTCACCGGCGACTTCGACGAGCTGCTCGCCGCGGACGATGTCGACGCGGTCGTGATCGCCACGCCCGTCCCCACGCACTACCCGCTCACCCGCGCCGCGCTCGAGGCGGGCAAGCACGTGTTCGTGGAGAAGCCGCCGGCGATGCGAGTCTCGGAGATGGAAGAGCTGATCGCCCTCGCCGAGACGCGCGGGCTCGTCCTCATGCCAGGCCATCTCCTGCTCTACCACCCCGGCGTACAGAAGCTGAGCGAGCTGGTCGACTCCGGCGATCTCGGCGACGTGCTCGTCGTCTACGGCAACCGCCAGAACCTCGGCAAGATCCGCAAGGACGAGAACGCGCTCTGGTCGCTCGGAGTCCACGACCTCTCGGTGATCCTGTTCCTGATCCGGGAGGAGATAGCCGAGGCGGCGGCGCACGGTCACGCCTTCCTCAACGACGGCGTCGAGGATGTGGTCTTCTGCTACCTCCGCTTCGCGTCGGGGAAGATCGCGCACATGCACCTGTCGTGGCTCGACCCGCACAAGATGCGCCGGCTGACCGTCGTGGGGCGCGACAAGATGGCCGTCTTCGACGACATGGAGCTCGACCGCAAGATCACCGTCTACGACAAGGCGCCCGAGCAGCCATCCGAGACGTACGGCGAGTGGCGGACGCGCACGGGCGACACCTTCAGCCCCAAGATCTCGAACGCCGAGCCGCTCAAGCTCGAGTGCCAGCACTTCGTGCGGCTCGTTCAGGAGGGATGGGACGGGCGCGAGATGCACGATGGGCTCGAGGTCGTGCGCGCGCTCGAGCTCCTGACGGAGAACCTGCAAGGATGAGCGCCGAAGTCCATCCGAGCGCCATCGTCTATCCGGGCACCGTGCTCGGCGTCGGGGTCAGGGTGCTCGAGTACGCCGTCGTCGGCAAGCAGCCGTCGCTCTCGCCGCGCTCGACGGCCAAGCGCGAGAAGCTGCCGCCGGCGGAGATCGGGGACGGGACGATCGTGTCCACCGGCGCAACCGTCTTCGCGGGCACGAAGATCGGCGCGCGCGTGATCCTCGGCGACCAGTCGTGCGTGCGCGAGCGGGTCGTCGTGGGCGACGACGTGGTGATCGGCCGGGGCTCGCTCGTCGAGAACGACACGACGATCGGGGCGATGACGACCATCCAGGCCGAGGCCTACATCACCGCCTATTCGACGCTGGAGGAGCACGTCTTCATCGCGCCCTGTGTCGTGACGACGAACGACAACTTCATGGGGCGCACCGAACGCCGCCGCGCGCTGGTGCAGGGCCCGGTCATCCGCCGCGGAGCGCGCATCGGCGGCGGCGCGGTTCTGCTCCCCGGCGTCGAGATCGGCGAGGAGGCGTTCGTCGGCGCGGGTGCGGTGGTGACGAAGCCCGTCGAGCCGCGAATGGTGGTCGTCGGCAACCCCGCCCGCGTGATGCGGGGAGTGCCCGAGGACGAGCTGCTCGCTAGCCAGTAGCTACCGGCTAGCTCTTCGTCAGCTGAAGGGAGTACTTGCCGGCACCCGAGGTGTCCCTCAGCTCGACGTAGTACCTGCCGGCCTTCGCCGCCCTGAAGGAGAGCCGCTGTGTGTGGCCCGGATGGGCCGTCCGTGCGACGGTTTTGCCGTGCCAGAGGGTGAGCCGAACCGTGGCCCCGGCCCAGTGCGCACCCAGCGTGACGTTCAGGCGCTCACTACGGATGAGCCTCACGCGGTACACGTCCAGCGGGTCGTCCCATTGGTCGAGCGTCGCAGTCACCGCCGGCTTCCTTCCGAAGAGGGCGTGCGCCTGCGAGATCCTGTCGTTCGGCTCGAAGCGGTCGGCCGGGGGCAGCGGCTTACCGGAGCTCACGGCCATGACTGCCTGCTGAACGTCGAGCCTGCCCCAGCCGCTGAGCTTGTCGCGTCCAGACGGGCAACTCCCGCAGCCGCTGGCCGCGTTCACCTCGTCGGCGCTCCGCTCGAGGATCGTCGAGACCTGGTTGCTCACGAGGGACGGATCGATTCCGTACAGGACGGCTGCGGCCGCCGAAACCTGCGGCGCCGCGAACGAGGTGCCCTCCGGGCGACGGTAGTCGCCACTGGCACAGTCGGTGTAGCCCTGTGGTGTGCAGCTCGGCTGGTCGTTCGTCAGGTCCCTCGGAAACGTCGAGAAGATGTCGACTCCTGGGGCTGAGAGATCGACGAAAGTCGGATCCTCGTCCGAGAACGGCGGCACGTTGCCCGACCTGGTCAGCGCAGCCACGCCGATCACGTGCGGCAGCGCCGCCGGCCAGCTCGCATAGGGCCACGGAGTCGTGTACGCCTCGTCGGAATTCCCGACGGCCGCTACGACCGTCACTCCCTTGGAGACGGCGTAGGCAACTGCTTGCGCCTCGAGCTTCGAGAACGTGTCGAGATTGGGATTCTGCGGATCTCGTACAGCGCCGAAGCTGAGGTTGATGACCCGCGCGCCGTTGTCGACCGCCCAGCGGATGGCGTTTGCCTCGGCCGCGAGCGGAATCGAGCCGTCAGGGGCGACGACCTTGGCCACGAGGAGCCGGGAGGCGTAGGCGAGGCCCACGATGCCGGGAGAGTTCAGATCGGCGGCAATCTCCCCTGCGACGATGGTGCCGTGCCCCTGTGCGTCGGAACAGGGGTCCCCGCCGACGAAGCTCTTCTTGGCCGCGATCTGCCCCGCAAAGTCGGGCAACGAGCAGTCGACACCCGAGTCGATGATCCCGATCTTCACCGGCTCGAGCGGCGGAGGCGTGGTCCAGGCGTCGAACGCGCGGTCCTGGTCGAGGTACCACTGCTTCCCGTAGTAGGGGTTCGACGGCGTGAACGCGGCAGCCGAGGAGGCCGCGGCGAGCGCGAGCACTCCTGCCCCGAGGAGAGCACACCGCAGCTTCTTCACCGTCTCACGGTAGCGCCGAATCGGGGCTATGTGACACGAATCCGCACGAACGCGGCGACGTCTTGTGCGGTCGCGAGCCGGTAGTCGGTCGTCGCCTTCGGCCTGACGGCCAGGTGGAAAGCTCCCGTCCCCGGCGCGGGAACGATCGACTTGACCGGCTTCCACGCGCCGCCGAGGCTCCGCTCCTGCAGGACGACGCCGCGGACGCCTCTCACGAGGCCGGTGAGCCTCACCCGCGTGCCGGAGGCAACCGGCACGTTGGGCGACGGAGGCTGCAGCGACAGGACGCCGATGCTGAACCAGGTCGAGCGGAGCGCGAGCGCCGATGCGATCGAGCTGCCGGACGCCGATGTCGTGGCCGGCTCGCGCTGCAAGAGAGAGACGACCTTCACCGTCTTGACCCGACGGGACGAGTTGCGCGCCACGGTCGCATCCACCGCACGCCCGGAGACGCCGAGCGCCTTGCCGAGCGTCGCGGCGGTGACCGGCACCGGACCCCAGTCGTGGTACGGCGAGATGCCGTCGTACGGGTCGTGGAGCGACGGCAGGTACGGCTTTCCGGTGCCTCCGAACGCGTCGGCGGCCGACTGCGTCCAGCCGCCCGTGCTCGAGGAGAAGAACGTCGTCGCCACATGGCCGGCATAGAGCAGGATCTCGCCCGCCGTCTCCTCGACGGCCTCCGTCGCGGCCGGCTTCTCCGCGGAGACGCCGAGGTACATCTGACTGCGCCCGTCGGCGTAGACGTCGAACGGCGCGGCCGCACGGCGGCTCGCGAGCGCGTACGAGCGCGCGGCGACCGCCTGCGCCTCGAGCGCCGCGGGCAGCCAGGTCGAAGGCATCTCGGCCGGCACGACCCCGTACAGGTACTGCTCGAGTGGTAGGACGTTGATCGCCTGGAGCTTCCCGCTGAGGACGTCGACGACGATCTGCCCTCTGTACGCGCGCCCGAGAGTGAGCTTCGAGCCGCCGGCCGGTGTGAAGGTCAGAGGCGGTGCGAGCGCCTGCGGAGGCCCGCCGTCGACGGCGAGGTCGAGGGACGGCGTCAGCGTCGTCTTGCCCCCGGCGAGCGTATGGTCGATGCCGTTCCCGTCCTCGACGGTGTACGGCTGGCCGGTCGAGATCGTCAGCGACTTCTTTCCCGAGGCGAGCAGGACGCGGATCGAGGTCGTGGACGTCTGTCCGGACGTCGTCCCCGGGTAGTACGCCGCAAGGATCTGGTCGTAGGCGTAGCCCTGGAGCGCATAGCCCTGTGCGCCCCACTGCCCCATCCCGACACCATGTCCCCAGCCGTGCCCGCTGAAGAGGAAGAGCGCGCCCGAGCCGTTGGGCGCGACGTACTGCTTGACCGGCGAGGGCGCCGCGTGCGGCGCCGGGGCGAGCGTTACTGCGGCGGCGAGGGCGGAAAGGGCGACGAGAGTCCGGGCCAAAACGAGCCTTGAGGGTAGCCCCCTCCATCCGGACGGCATGTAAACTTCCGGCCAACATTGCGAGGCGACGGAGCCTCGGTTGTCACAGAAGGTGGCGACCGGGGCTTTTCGCATTTCAGGAGGGAGAATGGCGTACGTGGAGAGCAGGAACCGGGCGACATCGGACCCGGAGACGCGCAAGGAAGTGGTCGCGGAGATCGAGTCGCGGGGCATCGAGGACGTGCTCCTCTGGTTCACGGATCTCGAGGGGCACCTCAAGAGCTTCGCGATCACGCGGAGCGAGGTCGAGGGCGCCCTCGACGACGGGATGGGCTTCGACGGCTCGTCGATCACGGGCTTCAACGCGATCGAGGAGTCCGACATGGTCGCGATCCCCGATCCCGAGACCTTCCGGGTGCTACCCGACGGCCAGACGGCGCGCATGATCTGCGACGTGGTCACGCCCGACGGCAAGCCGTACGCCGGCGACCCGCGCTACGCGTTGCGGCGGGCGCTCGAGCGGATGGAGGCGATGGGCTTCGACACGTTCAACGTCGGCCCCGAGGCGGAGTACTTCCTGTTCAAGGACGAGAGCGGGACGGAGACGCTCGACGAAGGCGGCTACTTCGCGCAGACGACGCTCGACGCGGCGACCGGCGTCCGCCGTGACACGATCCGCGCGCTCGAGTCGATGGGCATCCCGGTCGAGTACCACCACCACGAGGTCGGGCCCTCGCAGCACGAGATCGACATCCGCTACGCCGGCGCGCTCGACATGGCCGACTTCATGCTCACGTACCGGCTCGTCGTCAAGGAGGTCGCGAAGCAGCACGGCTACCACGCGACCTTCATGCCGAAGCCGCTGTTCGGCGAGAACGGCTCGGGGATGCACACCCAC
>Ga0187776_10000920_pt1 | contig 14369 bp, 14 predicted proteins | sample 0216_BV02_MP12_2_FD_132426 | JGI IMG/M metagenome (GOLD analysis project Ga0187776, IMG submission 132426) | Tropical peat soil microbial communities from peatlands in Department of Meta, Colombia - 0216_BV02_MP12_20_MG | ecosystem: Environmental > Terrestrial > Soil > Wetlands > Peat | place...
CAGCCGGCGCACGCCCGCGCGGATCTCGGCTTCCGTCAGCGCCGCATAGCCGAAGAGCAGGCCCGCGCGCCTGGTCGGCTCGGCGTAGAACGGGGTCACCGGGTAGATCCCCACGCCGGCACCGGCGGCGCGCGCGATCAGGGCGTCGAGCTCTCGCGCGGGCACGTGGTTGAGCCAGACCACGAGATGCACGCCGGTGTTCTCGCCGGCGATCTCCACGCGATCGCCGAAGCGCTCGCGGAGCGCCGCGATGAGAGCTCGCCGATGTCCCGCGTTCCGGGCGCCCGCACGGCGCAGATAGCGCTCGAACTGGCCGCTGGTGATGAGCTCGGCCAGCGCTTCCTGGTAGAGCGGGGCCGAGAAGCGGTCCGCTGCCCACTTGGCGGCCAGGACGGGGCGCACCAGGGCGCGCGGCAGCACGAGATAGCCCACGCGCAGCGCGGGGAACAGCGTCTTCGAGAACGACCCCATGTAGATCGCCCGATCGCCACGGTCCAGCGACTGGAGCGCCTCCAGCGGGCGGCCCTCGTAGCGGAACTCGCTCACGTAGTCGTCCTCGACGACCCAGGCGCCGACCCGCGACGCCCACTGCAGCAGGGCCAGGCGTCGCTCGAGCGGCATGATGACGCCGCTGGGGAACTGGTGGCACGGCGTCACGTAGGCCAGGCGTGGGCGCTCCGTGGCGGGCGGAAGCCGGGTCGGGTCGAGCCCGCCTGCGTCCACCGGCACGCGTAGTAGGCGCGCGCCAACCCCCTCGAACGGAATGGTGGCGCCCGGATAGTGCGGCTCCTCCACCACCGCCCCGTCGCCGGGATCGAGCAGCACGCGGGCGATCAAATCCAGTGCCTGCTGCGTCCCGCTCACCACGACGATGCGCTCGGGGTCGCTCACGACACCGCGCGCCCGGCCGAGGTACTCGCTGAGGGCCTGGCGGAGCGCGCCCTGCCCCGCGGGGGAGCCGTAGCCGAGGGCGTCCGAGGAGGCGCGGCGCGCGTGAGATGCCAAGAGCCGGCGCCAGATCTGGCGCGGGAACTCGTCCACCCCGGGCCGGCCGTAGCGGAAGTCGTACCGGGGCGCGGGGCGCGGATGCCCCGGTGAGAGGTCGAGCCGCGCGGTCAGGCGCCGCGCGTAGGCGGAGATCGCCGCGGGACGCGTGGCCACGGAGCGGGCGGGCCCGGGAGCCGGGCGCGCCGGCGCCACGCGCGCCACCGAGGTGGCCCCGCGGTGGCGGCTCACCAGGTAACCCTCGGCCGCCAGCTGCTCGTACGCCAGCATCACGGTGTTGCGCGACACGCCGAGGTCTCTCGCCAGCGCGCGCGTGGATGGAACCCGCGCAGCTGGACCGAGGCCACCGCCCCGGATCTTGGTCTTGAGCGCCAGGTAGACGCGACGATGGAGCGGCCCGCCCACCGTTTCCAGGTTCAGCAGCATCACCCCTCCATCGGGACCCGGCCGATCTGGCCCCTTCGAGTGATCGAAATCTGGCCCTTTCCCAGGGCCAGCAACGCGCCTAGGATAGCCGTGCTCGAACGACGACGGAAGGAGGAAGTGCCCATGACGAGCAGGGCGGACGATCTGAAGGTGCTCGAGGCCTTGAACCGTGGCTATCTCCTCGCCGCGGAGAAGTCCGACGTGGCCTGGTACACGGAGCACCTGGCCGAGGACTACCGCGCCTCCAACCCCGACGGCTCCTTCACGGACAAGCCGGGCTTCCTGGCCCGCATCGGTCGCCCCCACGCCTTCACGAGCTTCCGCGCGCCCGAGGTCCACATCCAGCTGGTGGGCGACGTGGCGCTGATCCACGCGAGCTTCGAGGACACGCGGCCGGACGGCAGCCACGGCCGGGGGCGCTACACGGACATCTGGCAGCGGCGGAACGGGCGCTGGCTCTGCGTGTCCGCCCACTTCACGAGGTGCTGACCATGGCCGACGACCAGGCGACGCTGGAGGCGCTCAACCGGGAGTACATCCGATCGGTCAGCGAGGCCGACGTGCGCTGGTTCGACGCGAACCTCGCGGAGGACTTCGTCAACAGCAATCCGGACTGCTCGCTGGTGGACCGGCCGAGGTTCCTCGCCCAGATCGCGCGCGGCTCGACCGTGAAGAACCTGGGCATCGAGGACGTGCTGATCCGCGTGCTGGGCGACGTGGCCCTGATCCACGCCCGCACGACGTACACCAAGGCCGATGGTCAGCCGGGCGCCGGGCGCTACACGGACGTGTGGGCGCGGCGAGGGACCCGCTGGGTCTGCGTGGCTGCGAACGTCACGCGCCTCTGACGCTCGGGCCCGGCTCCACACCAGCACGTCGCGCGCATCGTCGTGGTCCTTTGCCCGATTCGCGGCACGGTGCTCATTGACGAGTCGCGAGCTCCAAGCTACTGTCGCCGAGACCACGTCGATCACCCGGGAGGACCACATGGACTACTACGACCTCGGCTCGTACAGCCGCAAGATCACCACCGCCGTGCCCGAGGCCCAACTCTGGTTCGACCGGGGCCTCAACTGGCTCTACGGCTTCAACCACGCCGAGGCGATCGCCTGCTTCCAGAAGGCGCTGGAGCGGGATCCCGGCTGCGCCATGGCCTACTGGGGGATCTCCTACGCGGCCGGGCCGAACTACAACCTGCCCTGGCACCTTTACGACCCGGCCGGCAAGGCGGCCGCGCTCGCCATCGCCTACGACGCGATGCAGGGCGCCCTGGCCCGCGTCGATCTCGCCAGCCCGGTCGAGCAGGCGCTGATCCGCGCCCTACCCGCGCGCTATCCGCAGCGCGAGCCCATCGAGGACCAGTCGCCGTGGGACGCCGCGTATGCGGACGCCATGCGGCCGGTGTTCCACGCATACCGGAACGACCTCGAGGTGCGCGAGGTCTTCGCCGAGGCGATCATGAACCTGACGCCCTGGAAGATGTGGGACCTCAAGACCGGCGGTGTCGCCGAGGGCGCGGGCACGCGGGAAGCAATGGAGGTGCTGGAGAGCGCCCTCCGGGACATCCCGGCCTCGTGGGACCACCCGGGGCTCCTTCATCTCTACGTCCATCTCATGGAGATGTCGCCATTCCCGCAGCGCGCGCTGCGGGCCGGCGACCGGCTGCGCGACCTGGTGCCGGATGCCGGGCACCTGATCCACATGCCGACCCACCTCGACGTGCTCTGCGGCCACTACCGTGACGTGCTGGTCTACAACCAGAAGGCGATCGTCGCCGACCGCAGGTTCCTGGCCCGGGAGGGGGCGCTGAACGTCTACGCGCTCTACCGTACCCACGACTACCATTTCGCCATCTACGGGGCCATGTTCCTCGGCCAGTACCGGGCGGCCATGGAGGCGGCGCAGGAGCTCATCGACACGACTCCCGAGGACCTGTTGCGCATCCCCTCCCCGCCCATGGCCGATTTCGTCGAGGGCTATCTGCCGATGAAACAGCACGTGCTGGTGCGCTTCGGGAAGTGGCGCGAGATCATCGCCCAGGAGCTGCCTCGGGACCGGGATCTCTACTGCTCGACGACGGCGATGATGCTCTACGCGCAGACGGTGGCCCACTCGGCTCTCGGCCACATCGCCGAAGCGGAAACGACAAGGGCGGCCTTCGTCGAGGCGAAGCGGCGCGTTCCGGAGAGCCGGCGGGTGCACAACAACACCGTCCGCGACTTGCTCGAGATCGCCGAGGCGATGCTCGAGGGCGAGCTGGAATACCGGCGCGGCAACTACGAGGTCGCCTTCGCCCATCTGCGGCGGTCGGTCTCGCTCGACGACGCGCTACCCTACGACGAGCCCTGGGGCTGGATGCAGCCGACCCGACACGCGCTCGGCGCGCTCCTGCTGGAGCAGGGCCGGGTCGCCGAGGCGGAGGCGGTCTACCGCTCCGATCTCGGCCTCGACGGCAAGCTCAGCCGGGCCTGCCAGCATCCCGACAATCTCTGGAGCCTGCACGGCCTGCACGAATGCCTGACGCGTCGTGGCGAAACGGTCGAGGCGGCCCTGATCAAGCAGCGCCTCGACCTCGCGCTCGCACGGTCCGAGGTGCCAGTGAAGGCCTCCTGCTTCTGCCGCATGAAGGTCGCCGCCTGAGCCGATCTGAGCACGTCGCTGACGCGCTCCGTGGGCTTTATCGAGCGGAGGGCCGAGGCCTCGAAGAGCCGCTCAGACAGGGCGCGTCCTTCTGGCATCTCGCACAGCCGAATCTGGGCAGGAAGACCAGGGTGCCGGGTCGCGCGCGGATGGCATCGAGCGCGGCGTGAACATCGGTCTTCTTGAACGTCAGGCCGAGCCCTTCGATGGCAAGCTTCTCCAGGCAGAGGACGCAAAGAGCTCTACCGCGCCAGCTGCCGCCACGAAGGGTCGTCCCGACGATGCGGCGGACAAAGCTCTCCGTTGTGAATGGCTCTATCTGGATGTCCTTTCCTTTCGCCGCCCGTTCCCCGACCGGATGGCGGTCGACCCGCACCAGCTCAGGAGATCGTCACCCCGAGGCACCGCGTCTTCTTCTTCGCGCACATGGCACACGAGGATTCCGGGGCGTGTGTGAGCGATCCCGGAGCGTCGAAGATATCGTCCATCGCCTGCTCTACATCGGACTTCACGTAGCTCCTGTCCAGATTGCCCTTTGCCAACTTGACCAGGCAGCGAGCGCAAAGGAACTGCCCACGGCGATCACCTCGGAGAAGACTGTCGACCACTCGGCGGACGAAGTCGCTGACGGTGTAGACGGTTTCTTGCCCGGGCATCGATCACCTACGCGGGTGACGCAGACGGTCCCACGCCGTCACACATACGCTCACGAGGTGGGTGCCGAACCCGGTCGCGGCCGCGGCGAGCAGGGAGAAGATCCCAGGCGGCTTGCTCATGGGGCTCCTTTCGAAGAATTGGGAGGGATCAAGCCAGATGCCGGTGGGCCCCGGCGCCCGCAGCGCCATCCAGGGGGGCTCATGGGAAGGCAATTCCTACATTAGCACGTCGGCCGCCGTTCCCATGACTGGCTTGACCGTGAGCCGGCCGGTAGCGCAGGATGGCTCGATGGCGAACACCGGCAGGGCCTCCGGACTCCAGCTTCGTTCGATCGTGAAGAGTGACGGCGTCCTCGAGCTATCACTCGTCAGCGTCGCCACCCCCGAGCCAAAGCCGGAGGAAGTGATCGTCCGCGTCGACGCCTCGCCGATCAACCCCTCCGACCAGGGGCTGCTCTTCGGCGGAGCCGACATGAGCACCGCCAAGGCATCGGGCACGTCCGACCGTCCGGTCGTGACCGCGAACATCCCAGCCGGGGCGATGAAAGCGGCGGCCGGACGCCTGGATCAGTCCCTGCCCGCAGGTAACGAAGGAGCTGGTGTCGTCGTCGAGTCGGGTGCGTCGCCGGCCGCACAGGCGCTGCTGGGGAAGACCGTGGCCATCCTCGGGGGCGCCATGTACTCGCAGTACCGCTGCATCAAAGCCGTGCAATGTCTCGTCTTGCCGCCAGGGACCACCCCGGCCGACGGCGCCTCGTGCTTCGTCAATCCCCTCACCGCCCTCGGCATGGTCGCGACCATGCGGACGGACGGCCACAAGGCGCTCGTGCACACCGCGGCCGGCTCCAATCTCGGGCAGATGCTCAACAAGATCTGTATCCAGGACCGCATTGCCCTGGTGAACATCGTGCGCAGGCAGGAGCACGCAGACCTCTTGAGGAAGCTCGGCGCCACCTACGTGTGCAACTCGAGCTCGCCAAGCTTCATGGACGATCTGACCGAGGCGCTCGTCGCGACCGGCGCCACCATCGCCTTCGACGCCATCGGCGGGGGGGCCCTGGCCGGGCAGATCCTGACCGCGATGGAAATCGCCGCGAACCGCAGCGCCAAGGAATACAGCCGGTACGGATCGACCACGCACAAGCAGGTCTACATCTATGGAGGCCTCGACCGCGGGCCGACCCAGTTCAGCCGCACGTTCGGCATGGCGTGGGGAATCGGCGGCTGGCTGCTCACCCCGTTCCTGCAGAAGATCGGGTTCGAGGCCGCCCAGAAGCTGCGAGAACGGGTCGCTGCCGAGATCAAGACCACGTTCGCGAGCACGTACACGAAGGAAGTCTCACTCGCCGGGGCGCTACGGCTGGAGGAGATCTTGGTCTACAGCAAGCAAGCCACCGGCGAGAAATACCTGGTCAACCCGAACAAGGACCTTCGCTGATACTACGCTGGCCGCTGAGCCGATGCCTCTCGGTCATGCGGAGCCGGCCGGCCCGCTCGGGCCCTCCTCCCGCTGCTGCTTGCGCAGGAAATCCTCGAGCTCCTGCATGAGCTTTCCGGTGTCGAGCTCTCCGCCGGGCAGCGGCTGCTGATCCTCGGCCGTCGCCGCGTCGTACTCCTGCTCGAGCTGCTGGACGTGCTCCCGGGTGGCGCGGTCCCGAGCCACCGCCTTGTCACACTGGGTCCGGAACTCTTGGATGGCCTCGGCGAAGTGGGACATGTCCGGGCTCAGGTTGAGCAGGCGGGCCACGTAAGTCACCAGGATCTCGATGGCCGCTGGATTCTCCGTATCAGGGAGATAGTGCGGCGCCTGCCCCATGAAGCCGACGTGCTGCATGCCCCGTCGCTCCGCCGCGTCCAGGACGATCGTGGAGATGCCGGTCGGGCCCTCGTAGGTCGGGGGGCGATAGATTCCCCAGGCCTCGAGCAGCGACCTCGCGGCGGGGTCGGAGCAGCGGGCGGTGACCCGCACCGGGCGGGTATGAGGAGCGCCCGCCAGGAGCGCCCCGAGCGAGATGATCCGCTTCACCCCGCAGCGCTCCGCCACGTCGAGGAACGCCTTGGTGTAGGTCTGCCATCGCTGATGCGGCTCGGGGCCGCGAAACAGCAGCAGGCCATCGCGGCGGTCTCTGGGCTCCCAGGACAGGAACTCGCTCCGGGGCCAGTGGATGTCGCGACCTCCGTCCTGCCTCAGTCGCACCTTGGGCCGCTCCTGGGTGAACACGAAGAACTCCTCGGCGTTGATCCGCGCCAGCCGCTCGGCCCGCAGGTCGCGGGCCAGGTGACGCAAGGCGCCGGTCGCCGCCCGGCCGGCATCGATCCATCCGCCGAACGCCATGACCAGCGTCGTCAAGGTGGCCGGTGGCTCGCGGTCGAACTCTACGATATCCATGCCCGTCCTTTCGCTGGTGTGGCGTCGGGTTCCGGCCCGGAGCAGTAGGTCGGCAATTCCAGGGTGAGGGCTGGTGCGGTCGACGCCGCCGGCGTGTTCGTCCGTAAGGTAGAACACTCCCGGGCGGATGGTCAACCGGCCGCCCGCTCCTGCGATATAGTCGACGCCGGGTCTCAGGTCCGCCGCTCTCGAGAACGAGCGGCGGCCAATCCCCCAGCGACCGAGGAGGCCGATCGTGAGAGTCGTCGATGCCATCGCTCGCATTCTCAAGGTCGAGGGCGCCGAGTTCCTGAGCGCCTACCCGACCACCCCGGTGATCGAGGCCGCCGCGAAGGCCGAGATCCGACCCGTGCTCTGCCGCCAGGAGCGGGTGGGCGTGGGCATCGCCGACGGATACGCGCGAGTGACCAATGGCAAGAAGCTCGCCGCGTTCTGCATGCAGTACGGGCCGGGAGCCGAGAACGCCTTCCCCGGGGTCGCCACCGCCTACTCCGATTCCACCCCGGTGCTGCTCCTGCCGCTCGGGCACCAGCGCGACCGGGCTCAGGTGTTTCCCCTGTTCAGCTCGGCGCGGACCTTCGCCTCCGTCGCCAAGGGCGTCGAGACCATCACCGCGGGCGGCCAGGTCGCCGACGTCATGCGCCGGGCCATCAGCCTGATGCGCATGGGTCGCCCGGGCCCGACGATGGTGGAGATCCCGGCCGACGTCGCCAACGAGGAGGTACCCGACGCCCTGATCGACGCGTATCGGCCGGTCAAGGTAACCGCGGCCGGCGGCAACGCGCGCGACATCGAGGCGGCCGCCCGCGTGCTCCGCGCGGCCCGGCGGCCGGTGATCCACGCAGGCCAGGGCGTGCTGTACTCCGAGGCCTCGGAGGAGCTCATCGAGCTGGCCGAGCTGCTGCAGGCGCCGGTCATGGCCACGCTGGAGGGCAAGAGCGCGTTCCCCGAGGATCATCCCCTCGCGCTCGGTACCGGCGGTCCATCGGTCACCGGGCCGACGCTGCACTATCTCCGCGAGGCCGACGTGGTGTTCGGCATCGGATGCAGCTTCACCCGTCACGGCATGGCGGCCGCCATCCCCGCGGGCAAGACGATCATCCACGCGACAAACGACGAGCGCGATCTCAACAAGAGCTACGTCGCCGACCATCCCCTCCTCGGCGACGCACGGCTCGTGCTGCGCCAGTTCATCGAGGCCATCAAGAGCCAGGGTGGCCGCCCGGCCGGACGGGAGGGCGTGCGCGCAGAGCTCGAGCGGGTGCGCGCGGCCTGGCTCGCCGAGTGGGCGCCCATCCTCGGCTCGGCCGAGGTTCCCATGACGCCGTACCGGGTCTTCGCCGAGTTCATGCGGGCGGTCGACCCGCGCGAGGCCATCGTTACCCACGACTCCGGCAGCCCGCGCGACCAGCTCCTGCCCTTCTACCGGTCCGTCTCGCCACGTGGCTATCTGGGCTGGGGCAAGTCGCACGCGCTGGGCACCGGGCTCGGGCTGATCATCGGGGCCAAGCTCGCCGCGCCCGAGAAGTTCTGCGTCAACTTCATGGGCGACGCCGCATTCGGCATGACCGGGCTCGACTTCGAGACCGCGGTGCGCTGCGGGGTCCCGATCCTCACCGTCGTCCTGAACAACTCGGCCATGGCCATCGAGATCCCGCACCTCGTCGTCTCGCACGACAAGTACGGCACGCGCGACATCGGCGGCCGCTACGCGGACCTGGGGCGGGCTATGGGCGGCTGGAGCGAGCGGGTCGAGCGGCCCGAGGACGTCGCGGGCGCCTTCGCGCGGGCGCGAAAGGCCACCGAGGGTGGGCAGGCGGCACTCCTCGAGTTCATCACCAGCCAGGAGACGCGCTTCTCGCACCGCGGGGCACTACGGTAGATCCCCGCGCCCGCCATCCGAGATCGGTCGCAACCCGGCCGGGACCATGCTAGACTGCCGCGCAATCTGGCGCCAATGAGGAGGATCTCATGACGAGTCGTCGCCTCTCCGCGTTCCTCTCGATCGTCCTCACCGTCGTGCTGGCCGGCACGATGGCCGGCTTCGCGGCCGACCCCCCGATCCCGATCGGCGTGTCGGTCGCCCAGACCGGCCCGGTCGCACTGGCCGGTCAGGAGCAAGTGCTCGGCGCACAGATCGCGGAGGAGTTCTTCAACAAGCAGGGCGGGGTCAACGGGCGTCCGATCAAGCTGATCTTCCAGGACGGCGGCAGCGACGAGCCCACCGCCATCAACGCCTTCCAGAACCTGATCAACGTCGCGAAGGTCGTCGGGATCATGGGGCCGAGCCTGTCCCAGCAGGCGTTCGCGGCCGACCCGTTCGCGGTCCGGGCCAAGGTGCCGGTCATCGGCCCCTCGAACACCGCCAAGGGCATCCCGCAGATCGGCGAGTTCGTCTCCCGCGTGTCGGCGCCGGTGGCCATCGTCGCCCCCAACGCGGTCAAGGCGGCGATGGAGATCAACAAGAATCTGAAGAAGGTCGCCGTTCTGTACGCCCAGAACGACGCCTTCAACAAGTCGGAGACCGAGACCTTTCAGCAGGCGGTGAAAGATCTGAAGCTCGATCTGGCGACGGTGCAGACCTTCCAGACGACCGACACCGATTTCACCGCCCAGATCACGAACGTCCTGAACGTCCACCCGGATCTGGTCATCATCTCCGGCCTGCAGGTGGACGGGGCCAACCTGATCAAGCAGCTCCGCGACCTGGGCTACAAGGGGCTGATCGTCGGGGGCAACGGGGTCAACACCGCCGCCATCTTTCCGATCTGCAAGGCGAAGTGCGACGGCATCCTGATCGCGCAGGCGTACAGTCCGGCCTACCAGAGCAAGATCAACGACGAGTTCAAGTCCATGTACAAGGACCGGCAGAAGAAGGACCCGCCGCAGTTCAGCGCCCAGGCTTTCGCCGGCGTCCAGGTGTTCGTGGAAGCGCTCCGCGCGCTCGACAAGAAGTCCCCGATCGCGAAGATGGACCTGGCCGCCCTGCGCGCCGCCCTGAACAAGCAGCTCATCTCGGGCACCTACGACACCCCGCTCGGAGAGATCTCCTTCTCGTCGGGGCCCGGCATGGGCGGGGAGATCGTGCAGAAGCAGTCGTACGTGGCGCAGATCAAGATGGAGCCGGACGGAAGCAAGGGTACTTTCGTCTTCGTGAAGTAGGGGCGTGAACGGCACGCTGCTGCTGCAACAGGTGCTGAACGGGCTGGCGATCGGCAGCGTGTACGGCATCTTCGCGCTCGGCTACACGCTGATCTTCTCCGTTCTCCGCATCATCAACTTCACGCACGGGGCCATCTTCACCCTCGGGGCGTACGCGGCGTACGCCCTGACCGGGTCTCAGTTCGGCATCAACGGGCTGCTGGCCGGTGCGGCCCTGCCGCTCCGGCTGCCGTTCGTCCTGGCCCTCCTCGGTGGATCCCTGATCGCCGCGGTGTGCGGGGTGATCGTCGAGCGCCTGGCCTTCCGGCCCCTGCGGCTGCTCGGCGCGGACCCCCTGCTCACCCTGGTCTCGAGCCTCGGGGTGGCGGTCGCGCTCGTGAACATCACCCAGTACCTCTTCGGCGCGGAGCCGTACTCCTATCCCGACCCACTGGACCGTCTGCCCAGCGCGGTGAACTTCGGGACAGCGGCCAATCCCATCCTGGTGCGCACCGTGCAGGTAGTCATCTTCTGCGTGTCGATGGTCATGCTGGCCCTGCTCACCTACCTGATGAACGCGACCCGCACCGGCAAGGCACTGCGCGCGGTGGCCGAGGACACGACGACGTCCAGCCTCCTCGGCATCGACACCGACCGGCTGATCCTGCTGACCTTCGTGATCAGCGGCTTCCTGGGGGGTGTGACCGGCACGCTCATCGGGCTCAGCGTCGGCGTCGCCGGCCCGTACTTCGGGATCGCCTTCGGCCTCAAGGGCCTCGCGGTCATCGTGCTCGGCGGACTCGGCGACATCCCCGGTGCGGTGGTCGGCGGGCTCATCATCGGGCTCGCCGAGGCCTTCGTTCCGGCGCAGTACATCGCCTACCGCGAGGCGGTGCCGTTCGCCCTCCTGTTCATCGTGCTCCTGGTGAGACCTCAGGGTCTCCTCGGCCGCGCTCAGGCCCAGAAGGTCTAGGATCTCGTGGCCACGTTCTTCGACACCTACGGCTTCCTGCTCGTGTCGATGGTGCTGGCCGCGGTCCTGGCGTTGACGCTCTACCTCCCGCTGATGGCCGGCCAGCTGTCGGTCGCGAGCCCGGCCTTCTATGCGCTGGGCGGGTACATCGCGGCGATCCTCTCAACCAAGGTCTTCCATCCCGCGCCCGGGCTCTATCCCGTCTCGCTGGTCCTCCTCGAGATGGCGGTGGCCGCGGTCGTCTCGGGCGTCCTGGGCGTCGCGGTGGGCCTGCCGGCGCTCAGACTCCGCGGCATCTTCCTGGCCCTGGCCACGATCGCGTTCGTGCAGATCCTCGGCGTGGTGGCGCTGAACCTCGATGTGACCGGTGGAGCCATCGGGATCTTCGGCATCCCCCAGCCGTTCTCCGACCAGCTCCACTACATGTGGCTGGCTGGCCCCTTGCTCCTGCTCTCGATGCTGTTCGTGGGTCGCCTGGAGCGCACGCGCACCGGGCGGGCGCTGGTCGCCCTGCGGGAGGACGAGCTGGCGGCGGCCGCCATGGGCGTCAATCCCACGTACCACAAGGTGCTCGCCTTCACGGCGAGCGCCGTGCTGGCCGGCGCGGTCGGGGCCCTCAGCGCCCACTTCATCAACACGTGGAACTCGCGCCAGGGCACCTTCGACACCAGCGTCAACCTCATGGCCTTCGTCCTCATCGGCGGGTCCCGGACGTTCGTCGGCCCGGTCCTGGGCGGGCTCGTGCTGACCGCGCTGCCGGAGGCGCTGCGCGGCATCGCCGACATCGGGGGGATGCCCGTATGGCTCGCCGGATTCCTGCGCGAGGGCCGGCTGATCATCTTCGGCCTGCTGATCGCGATCGGCACCGTCTTCTTCCCGCACGGTCTCATCACCCCCGCCCTGCTCCGCCGTCTAGGAAGGCGTGGCCGGACCTCCCTTCGATGAGCCCGGCGGCGGCGCCGCCGCGCGATAGCGTGGACCGATCGGCCGCCGCCCTGCTCGTGGTCGAGCAGATCAAGCGCAGCTTCGGGGGAGTGACCGCGGTCAACCGCGTCTCCTTCACGGTCAACCGGGGCGAGATGTTCGGGCTCATCGGTCCCAACGGCGCCGGCAAGACCACCCTGTTCAACATCGTCACCGGCCTCACCGCGCCCGAAGCCGGACGCCTCCACTATCGCGGGGAGGACATCACCGGCCTGTCCCCGCACCGGGTGGCCGAGCGCGGCATCGCGCGGACGTTCCAGAACGTCCGGCTGTTCGGCGAGCTGACCGCGCTCGACAACGTGATGATCGCGCGCCACGTCCGGACGCGAAGCGGGCTCTTCGCCGGGGTGCTCGGTCTCGGCCCGGCCCGGCGGGAGGAGCGGGCGACCCGGGAGCACGCAGCGGCATTGCTGGCGCTGGTCGGGCTCGCCGACCGCTCGGACGAGCGTGCCCGCAACTTCGCCTACGGTGACCAGCGCCGCCTGGAGATCGCCCGGGCGCTGGCCCTCGAGCCCGATCTGCTCCTGCTCGACGAGCCGGCCGCGGGCATGAACACCGGTGAGAAGCGGGCGCTGAGCGAGCTCATCCGTAGCGTCCGGGCCCGTCTTCACCTGACAATTCTGCTGATCGAGCACCACGTGCCGCTCGTCATGGACCTGTGCGACCGCATCGCGGTGCTGAACTTCGGTGAGCTCATCGCGCTGGGCGTCCCGGCCCAGGTGCAGGCTCATCCCGCGGTGGTCGAGGCGTATCTGGGCGACAGCGTATGACCGCGACCCGACCCGGCACTCCGCTCCTCACAACCGACGATCTCTCGATACGCTACGGTCGGGTCCAGGCCCTCGAGCACGTCAGCCTCGAGGTCCACGCCGGCGAGGTGGTGACGCTGATCGGGGCGAACGGGGCGGGCAAGAGCACGACCCTCCGCTCGATCTCGCGCATCGTCCCCATCCACCGCGGGCGGATCGCGTTCGCGGGTCGCGACATCAGCGGTGCCCGCCCGAGCGAGGTGGTCCGGCTGGGCATCGCGCAGGTCCCGGAGGGCCGCCGCATGCTCGCCCGCCAGAGCGTGCTCGACAACCTGCTGCTGGGCGCCTACACGCGCTCGGACGCGGCCGAGATCGCCGCCGACGTCGAGCAGCAGTTCGCGCGCTTCCCTCGCCTGGCCGAGCGCCGCCGTCAGCTCGCGGGAACCCTCAGCGGCGGCGAGCAGCAGATGCTGGCGATCGCCCGAGCCCTGATGAGCCGGCCCCGCCTGCTGCTGCTCGACGAGCCGTCCCTGGGACTGGCCCCGCTGATCGTGCGCACGATCTTCGAGATCATCCGTGGCCTGCACGAAAGCGGCGTCACGATCCTGCTCGTGGAGCAGAACGCGAGCATGGCCCTGCAGGTCGCCGATCGCGCCTACGTGCTGGAGGCCGGTCGCCTGACCCTCAGCGGGCGGGCCGCCGATCTCCTGACCGATGAGCGGGTGCGGCGCGCCTACCTCGGCTAGCACGCCCGGTGGACACGGCGGCAGAAAGAGAGCGTCGATGGCACACTGGCTCCTGAAATCCGAGCCCGACGACTGGTCGTGGGATCAGCAGGTCGCGAAGGGGCGGGACGGGGCGGAGTGGACGGGCATCCGCAACTTCTCGGCCCAGCGCCACCTCCGCGCCATGAAGAGGGGCGAGCAGGCGTTCTTCTACCACACCGGCAAGGAGCGCGCGATCGTCGGCATCGTCAAGGTGATCGCGGAAGCTCACCCGGATTCGACCGACACCGCCTGGCAGGCCGTCGACGTCGCCTCGGTGCGGAAGCTCCCGACGCCGGTCGGGCTCGATCAGGTCAAGGCCGATCGACGCCTGACCGGCATGCCGCTGGTCCGGCTGCCGCGACTGTCGGTCCAGCCGGTGTCCGAGGCCGAGTGGCAGATCATCTGCCGGATGGGGGGACTCGGCTGAGCCCACCGGCTCGACCCGAGGCCGGTGCGGAGCCGGGCAACGAAACGACGGGACCGGGAGCGCGATGAGCCGGCGGAGGCGGAAGGGTAGAGCGAGCCAGCGACCCGTTCCGCCGGTCACCCAGCCGGATCGCTCGAGCGGACCGGCTCCGGATACGCGGCGGAGCCTCGCACTGGGGCTCGGCGTCGCCGTCGTCATCGGCGCCCTGGCAG
>Ga0187776_10000921_pt1 | contig 14342 bp, 12 predicted proteins | sample 0216_BV02_MP12_2_FD_132426 | JGI IMG/M metagenome (GOLD analysis project Ga0187776, IMG submission 132426) | Tropical peat soil microbial communities from peatlands in Department of Meta, Colombia - 0216_BV02_MP12_20_MG | ecosystem: Environmental > Terrestrial > Soil > Wetlands > Peat | place...
CTACCCCTGGAGATAACCAGGAAGGCACCACAAGTTTGGAAAGAAAAACGAGTTTAGAAGAGTCTTAAATTTCTCTTCTATAAGGATTTTAAGGCATATGTATCTGCGGTAAATTTGATTTCACTTAAAAACCCTTTTGCTAAATTATAGCAAAGAGATTAAATCAACAAAACTATACTCAATGTTTGAGGATTATCGGTTGGTCTACCCACTCACCTATTTAGTCATCATAAATTGGAATGGTAGAGAGATTTTGCGTAAGTGCTTAACTACTTTGTTTGACAACACAAAAAGCAAGAATGCCCGAGTAGTTCTCGTAGACAATGCAAGCATCGATGGGTCAATCGAAATGCTGCAAGAAGACTTTCCCCAAGTCCAACTTATAAAGAACGAAACGAACATGGGTTTCTCCATCGCAAATAATCAAGGCATTCGGATTGCCCTTGCAAACGGAGCAATTCAGGTTTTGCTCCTAAACAATGACATCGAAATTACCGATGTCAAATGGCTCGAAACTCTCACAGCTGTTTTGGAGTCTGACCAAAAGATCGGTGTTGTAGGTTGCAAACTGCTTTACCCCAATGGGAAAATTCAGCATGCTGGAGGAGTAATCAAGCTGCGGGGAGCCTACAACAGAGGCGAACGAGAACAAGACACAGGACGGTATGATAAGGTTCAGTTTGTTGACTACGTTACTGGCGCTGCGTTGCTTATTAGAGCGAAGGTTATACGGGAAATTGGGCTCTTAGACGAAGGATTTACACCCATTTACTGGGAAGATACAGACTGGTGCGTCAGAGCAAGATTGTATGGATACAAAATTGCCTACACCCCTAAACCAACTCTCATCCACCACTGTGGTATAGATACTGCCAAATTCGGCAGCTCCAAAACTTTCATCTTTAGAGAAGGCGCCATCCGATTCTTTCTCCTAAACTTCCAAACAAAAGACATCATTAAACGTATTATCAAGTTTGAAACCAAGGCAGCTATAGCATGTCTAATTAGGCGCAACCCAAATGGACATTTGCCTATTGCTCTTAGGTCCGATGCCTCAACAAGGTTGCTGCTTTTTGTGAAAGCTTGGTTACCAAGCATTCGAGACCTTAAGGGCATAATAGCTTTGAGAAGACAACGATTCAAATTGGGCGAAAAACTGCCTCTTTGAAAAGATACCTGATGCACATATTAGACAACTTGGCTGATTATAGATCTAAGTCGATTTTAATGCTCCATTTCAACATGAAAATTGTCGAGAGGCAATGAGAACTCTTAATACGAAAAAGGAGAAATACAGAATGAGCTTTCCGAGAGAAACAAATGAAAATAGATGTTGTGCTGTTAACCAAGAATAGTCTCAGACCATGCTTGCCCGAGTGTATCGAGTCAATTAACAACAATGTACCAGTTAACAGGCTTATTGTTGTAGATGGAGGAAGCACGGATGGAACGTTGGAACTTCTGCGTAGTCAAACTAATGTGGTAATAATTGACGATTCCAATGGCACCAGAGCCAGCTCCAGACAAAAAGGAATAGATGCTGTAGAAACCGAATGGCATCTTCAAGTTGATTCAGATGTTATTCTTTGTAAAGACTGGTTTAGACGAGTTTGGAAAAAGGTTACAGACGACATAGGGGCTATCTGGGGCGTTGCTGTTCCAAACGAAAAACACTATTATAACGCAACTTACGCCATGTCAAAACTCTACAGGATGAGCATTAAAGACCTAATGGTTAAGCAAATGCGAAGTGAACGTTGCATGATGCACGACACGCTCATAAGAAGTGCCTCGGTCAAAGGCATTAGAATCCCCAAGAATTTGCATATCTGGGAAGACGATTACATAGGACGTTATATTATTTCTAAAGGTTACCGTTTTCTCAAAGTAACCGATCCGTACTGCCTGCATAACGTCACACAGAACGAACGTGTTCAAGGTTACGTGACTACGGGATATTTGATGAAAAAATGCCATTTCGGTAGATTCAGTCTGGTTTCTAGGTGGTTGCTGCTAGCATTTCCTAAGGCAGCATGGATATACATTGTGACGAGGGACTTTCAAGCATCGAAAACGCACTTTATAAGTAATGTTTTGGTTTTTAAAGGATGGTTAGCTGGCTAAGCTCTAAACATTTGAACCACGAAAACAGCTTTGCCCCAGAAAACTAAATTAAGCCTACGTGTTTACCTTTTACGTCCACCGAGTTTGAAGTGAACCAACTTGGAAGATAAAGTTGACATAGTGCTTCTCACCAAGAACAGTATGAAGCCTTGCTTGAAAGATTGTATCGACGCTGTATATGCCAATATACCCGTAGGTCGTCTCCTAGTGGTCGACGGCGGCAGCACCGATGGAACGCTCGATCTTGTGCAAAAGTACCCAAGAGCTGAGGTAATTGACGATTCCACCGGAAATAGAGCTACTGCCAGGCAGAAAGGCATAGAAGCTGCACAAACAACTTGGCACTTACACGTCGATTCTGACGTTGTTTTGTGCAAAGACTGGTTTAAAGCTGCTGAAAAACAGTTGAACGCTAACGTCGGTGCCCTTTGGGGAGTAACGATCCCGGGAGACAAGCATATTTTTAATTTAAACAAATCCATGGCAATGCTTTATCGAAAAGATGTTTTAGACTGGATTATGCAGCAGAAAAATCTGACCAGATACTTAACACACGACACCCTGCTCAGAACAGAGATTGTTAAAGATATCAAAATACCGCCTGATCTGCATATTTGGGAAGACCACTACATCGGTCAGCATGTCGTTTCAAAAAAATATGAATGGCTAAAAACGCGCGACCCATGCTGCCTCCACTATTTTCATGAGCGCATGAGTTTCCAGGACTACGTTAATAGCGGTAAGCTCGCCAGAAAAGTAAACTCTTACAGCGACCGCCAAGTACTATTAAGAATAGGGTTGGCCATTCCAAAGTCTTTGTGGATTATTGTTGCAACAGGCGACTTCACGGCAGCTAAACTGCAACTCGAGAACTATATTGGGCTAGCAAAAGGCTGGTATGCAGCAATTTAGAGACAGAGATAGATTTATTTTTGTTTGAAAATAAAGCCTAAACATACTTTCGATAAATATCTGCAAGTTGATTGGCGATGTCATTCGCCTCAAATCTTTTCAAAACCCATTCTCGCGCATTTCCGCCATACGCATGTCTTTCTTTATTATTTACCAGCAACTCTTCCAAAGCGAAGCACAGTTCATCCGAATCGTTGGGCTTTACTAAGATGCCGGTTTCTCGATGTTTTACTACTTCGGGTATTGAACCTGTCCATGTTGAAACCACAGGTTTACCGCAAGACATGGCTTCAACCATCGAATAACCAAACTGTTCAGCCCACGTTTTAGTCTCAAGACTTGGCAAACAGAAGATGTCTGCCAAATTGTGGATTTCGGGCATTTCACAATATTTGATACTTCCAAGAAATTTTACTTTATCGCCGATTCTCAGAGCTGCCATATATCTAGCGATTTTTATCCTTGTTTTTTCTGAACCTGAACCGACTATTAACAGTTCGACATCGCCTGTTTCTTTAATTAAAGAAGCAAAAGCCTTCAGAAGAATAAATATGCCTTTTTCAGGAACAAGTCGCCCAACAAAAAGTACTTTTCTCGAGTCCATGGAAAGATTAAATTTCTCTATTATCCGAAAATCCTTCTCCTTAGGATTGAAATGATCACAGTCAATGCCAGCAGGGATAACAGAAATTCGTTCGGCATCGACACCCTCAAGTTCCAGTGCTTCCTTTGCTTTTTCTGTTATAGCGACAAAATGAGCAACGTGTTGACGATTGTATTTCTTTATTTTCCGATAGGGTAGCTGTTCAAAGTTGAAGGGTATATTTTCCCATTCGGTCACTATTGTTGGAATGCCTGTTTTAACAGCTTGGGCTGTGTATGGATACCAAAAATCAGCAGAGTGAATGATGCTTAGGTCCTTGGTTAGTTCTTTGAGATTATAAACTTGGAAGTTCCACGCTTCAAAGTGGTATCTAGTTATTTTTCTAGCGAAGCGCAAGAAATTTCTCAGACGGTTTTTCGTCAAGGTTTTGAAGTTATGCCCAACTCTTGTGGGAAAAGGAATTTCAGATGCACTAAACGAATTATCGTAAGTCATAATACCTACTGGCTGAAAGCCATATGCTGGAAGTTTCTCGAAGTACTGTCCTTCATACGGGTTGAGGCTTGGGCCTCTTAAGATACCCACGCTATGCAAAGATTATCACTGGGAGATATTGGTGACTAACTCAATAGTGCTTGATAAATAATAGTTTTTCACTATCTGCCAAGCAAACGTCTTAATTTGGTTTTTTTAACATTAAAGAAAACTTCCAAAATAAGAAACTGTTTAAATTCATTGATCTCGTATTTTCCTAAAACGAAGTTGTTGTGAAAGGAAATTAGATGGTGAAGCTGCGCATAATCTGGAGAACCATGACGGTAAGTCAAAATCCTTTATTGGTTCTGTCTCTGAAGCGAGGAAACACAAAAAGATCCATAAAATTTAGGAACGGTTGTACTTATCGTTTGACTTGGCCTCAATTTAGATCGTTGCGCGATAGTTACCCTTTTTTGTCGAGATGTTTTCTAACACAATTGGGCGACGACCTTTTCAGGTTGGAGGATGGTAGAAGCAGAATTGTCTGCATCTCCAAAACAGTGCCTTTATTTTCTGAAATTATGGAGGACTTTGCAGTCCAACAAGAAAGCGAGAACTTTTTTCACCTAAAAAATGAAAAAATCGAACTTGTTGGGTCAACTGACATGTTGGTGTGTATTCAGGAACAGAAATCTGGAGAATATGAGTGTGACTGTCAAGGAAAGGTTGTTCTGGATGTTGGGGGGTTTGAGGGTGAATCCGCCGCCTACTTCTGGATGAAGGGTGCCAAGAAGTTAATAATCTATGAACCTGTTGCGGAGCACGTTGAATTGATTATGAGAAATATGACGTTAAATCACATTAAGGCCGAAGTTCACGCAACGGGAATTGGTGACAAGGATGGAACCCAGATAATTTACTATGACAAGATTGATCCCGGTCTTGGTCTCCATTCAAAAGGCAAGAAAAGCATTGAAATCAAAATCACAAATGCTTCAGAAGTCCTTGAGCAAAGCGGAGCAGACATTGCTAAATTTGACTGCGAAAGCGCCGAGGAATGTCTTGTGCATGTGCAGGCGCAAATCCTTCAAAAAATTGGATACTACATAATCGAGGTACATTCTGCTCAAATTAGGAAAGCAATAATCGAGAAATTTCGCTCAGCGGGTTTCGTTTTAGAAAATGAAATTCGAAAACCAAATATGCCTGATTTTTCAGTTCTGAGCTTTAGAAAAATACCGCTCTTTTCGAAGTTAGGGGCGTAGCTAAAGTCAAGTTTCCCCTTGGTGTTAGCACGCTTAAAGTAGCAGTTTTTCGAGGATTTGGTTTAGTGATTCTCTGTTTTTGATGCTGCGAAATATGGCTTTTCCGCTCGTGTAAAGCCTGAAAGAAATGTCTTCGAATGTTAGTTCGAATATTATTCCAGCAAGTCGGTTCTTTTCTTTAGCTTTCTTTAGGATATTGGCGATTGCTTCATCCTTTTTGTCATATTTGAAGACCACTATAACGTCTTTTTCTTCGCCACAGGTTCCTTCGATTCTTGCCACGTAGTCTTCAAGCGTCGGCATTAGAGCTCCTCGATCTCCTTTAAGACTTCGATGAAGCGGTCGACTTCCTCTTTTGTGTTGTAGATGTAGAAGCTGGCTCTATCTGAGGAGTGAAGCTTGAGGATTTGTTGGTGAAATGGTTGGGCACAGTGATAGCCGCTTCTTATCATTATTCCGTAGTTATCGCAAATGAGGGCCACGTCATGCGATGATAAGTCTTTAACACTAAATGGTATGATACCACACTTGTTGGAAAAATCGCAACATCCATGAATTGTTACTTTTTTGCATTCTTGCATGCGCTCAACCGCATACTCAGTTAACTCTCTTTCATGACTAAGAACTTGGTCCATGCCTATTGTTTGAAGGTATTTCACTGCCTCTCCCAAGCCTACAGCTCCACAAGTGTTAGGTGTGCCAGCTTCAAACTTCCAAGGCAATTCATTCCAGATTACACTGCAGCCTTCTCCTTGACTAAACGTCACTTCCTTTATCATTTCTCCCCCTCCTTGGAATGGCCGCATCCTCTCAAGTACTTCTTTTTTACCGTATAGCACACCGATGCCTGTAGGTCCAAGCATTTTGTGCCCTGAAAAGGCAAGGAAATCCATGCCTAAATCCTGAACATTAACCGCCATGTGGGGAACAGACTGCGCTCCATCCACAAGCATTAAAGATCCGTTGTCATGCGCAGCCTTAGTGATTCTCCTAACATCGTTTATTATGCCAGTAACGTTCGACACGTGGCTCAAACAAGCAATTTTTGTATTCTTGCAGAGCTTGCTTTCAAAATCATTATAATCCAGGGTACCATCAGGATTTACTTCGGCATACTTTATTGTGAAACCTTTGATTTTTGAGATTATTTCCCATGGAACGATGTTGCTGTGGTGTTCCATAAGTGAAACTAAAACTTCGTCGCCTTTTCCCAAGTTGTTTAATCCCCAGGAGTACGCAACTAAGTTTATGGCTTCAGTTGTCCCTCTGACAAAAATGATCTCTGACCAATCTTTTGCATTGATAAATTTTGCGACTTTTTGTCTTGATTTTTCATAAAGATCAGTTGCTTCAATCGACAATGTGTGAACTGCTCTGTGCACGTTCCCGTTATATTTTTCATAAAAATCGCTCATGACATCGATGACTTGGCGGGGTTTCTGAGTCGTAGCCGCATTATCGAAATAAATTAGCGGATTGTTATTTACTTGCCGGCTCAGAATTGGGAAGTCTTGCCTTATCGCCTGAATATTCAAGCCTATTTCTCTGCCTTTTCCTCTATCTTTAGCCTCTTAGAAAGCATCTTTGCAAGCTCTTCTTCTTCAAGTGCCTGTTTTTCTTCAAAAGTATTTTCTGCCGGAATCCAGCTTGGCGGTGCAATTCCTTTTTGCTTAAAGTACTGTCTAATTGCGCGTTTAAGGGCTCCTACGGCAAGTACTCCACAGTGGAATTTTACGCTTGGTAATCCACCGATTTCTTCAGTTACTTTCTTCCAAGTTACGTCTTTCCATGCTGTCTCAAGGCTTAAGCCTTTTATCATTTCAGTAACGATGCTCGAAGTAGCGATGTTCGCGGCGCATCCGTAGCTTTCGAAGGTTGCCTTTTCGATAACGTCTTGTGAATTGATTTTTAAGTAGAAAGTTATCATGTCTCCGCAAGCTGGGTTTCCAGCTACGGCGACGACTGTAGCATCTTCCATTTTTCCAAGGTTTTTGGGGTTTCTAAATAAATCCATGACTTTTGGGTTATATGGTAATGGTATACGTGACATTTAATCAACTCCTGTTGAGCCAACTATCCCTCTAATTCTGTTTACGGCTGAAGGTAACACCTGCAAAACGTAGGCTATATCCTCTTCTGTAAGATAACGCGTTGTCTTCATGAGAATACTTCCATGTGCTTCACTAAATCTGCGGCCAATGGCAACAAGAACGTGACTTGGCTGCAAAAGTCGTCGGCTGCATGCGCTGCCACTGGAAACATAAACGCCTTTTAGGCTTAGTTCGATGGTTAGTGCTTCCCCTTCACATCGTAAAATGCTGATATTAGCGTTGTCTGGGGAACGCTTATCGCCTTTTGGTCCGTTAAAGCGAATATCATCGAGTTCGCTAAATATTCCATCAACAAGCTTATCCCTCAATGTCAGCATTTTGGCAACGTTAGCTTCAAAATCGGTAAAAGCCAACTCAGAGGCTTTAGTGAAACCAACGATTAGCGGTGTGTTTTCCACTCCTGGCCAGAGCTTTTGAGTTCCAATTTGTCCCTCAAGAATGCGTTCCATGTTTATGCCATCGCGTAGATACATTGCTCCCATGCCGCGTGGTCCCTGAATCTTATAGCTACTGATTGTTGCTAAGTCAATGTTTAGTTCTTTAACATTGAAGGGAATTCTGCCATAAGCATCGGAAGCATCCGTATGGAAGAGTGCTTGCGGATTTTTGGCTTTAACAGTATCAACCGCTTCCTTGATCGGTTGGACTGTACCAATCTCGTTGTTCACCGCTGAAATGCTTACAAGAATGGTTTCATTATCAACTGCTTCTTTTAGCTTCTCAAGGTTGATGAACCCTTCATTGTCAACTGGAATCTTCTGCATGGTGAAACCGAACTTCTGCATCATCTCGGCAACCTGCAGTACGTTAATGGGTTCTATTTCTGAAATTATGATTTTTTTGCCTTTGTTTTTTTGGGAAAAAGCTGAGCCCATAATGGCTAAGTTGTTGGCTTCAGTTTCACCTGGAGTAAATGTTATTTCTTCCAAGATTTTTGCGCCGAGAGATTTGCTTATTTTTTGGAAGCAATTCATTATTACTTCGAAGGCTTCCCAGCCTGGCTTGTGGGTTAAGGTTGGGTTGCCGTACGCTTTCTTGTTAAAGTAAGGCAACATGGCGTCGATTACTTCTTGCGGAAGTATGCTCGAGTTTTCGTTGTCTAAATATACTTCGTGAGTTATGCCCTCATGAAGTTTGAGTAGTTCTTTTACATTTTCAACCATACAATATCCTACCTGTTTAGGAGGTTTTGATAACTCGCCATTTCTAATAACCAACCCTGATAAAAAAATCTAGCTGAAAAAACTGCTTTTTACTATGGCTAATTCTATTAGTCAGCTCACTTTATAGGTGATGATTACTTAATGGCGAGTAAATTGAAGATTTCAGAGCTGCCGGTTCCAGAACAAGTTAAAGAAATACTTCTAAAAACTGGAATTATAGACTTATTTCCGCCTCAAGAAGAAACCATACGTGCGGGAGTGCTAGAGGGCAGAAACATGGTTTTAGCCAGCCCGACAGCTTCAGGTAAAACTCTGGTTGCCGAACTCTGCGCTCTAAAACACGTGTTAGAAAAGAATGGTAAAGTGATTTACCTTTCACCTTTAAGAGCTCTAGCAAGCGAAAAATTCGAAGAATTCCGAAAATATACGTCTATTAGGAATAGGGAAGGCAGAAGAGTCTCTGTCGGTATCAGTACTGGCGACTTTGACACCGCAGACAATTGGCTCGAGCGATATAGTATCATTGTCACGACAAATGAGAAAGCCGATTCACTTCTGCGGCATAGAGCCAAATGGATGGACGAGATCTCACTGGTCATAGCAGATGAGATTCACCTTCTAAACGAAGCGGAACGAGGTCCAACCCTAGAAGTAGTGCTTGCCCGGCTGCTGCAGGTTAATCCAGATATTCAAATCTTAGCGTTGAGCGCTACCATCAATAATGTAGACGAAATAGCAGGGTGGTTAAACGCTAAGTATGTTGTGACCGAGTGGCGTCCAGTTAGCCTTAAGGAAGGCATTCTGTTGCATGATGAAATCCAGTTCAAGGACGGAGACGCTAAGAGAATTGAAAGAAAAACACGCTACCCGATCATAAACCTTGTTTTGAACACGCTTAAAACCGGTGGGCAAGCATTAGTTTTCGCTTCGACAAGGAAAAATTCTGTTTCAGCGGCAAAGACCATTGCACAACACACAGGCGAAGTCTTATCCAAGCCAATGAAGCGGACCCTTGAGCATGAGGCTGAAAAAATTCTGTCAGCAGGCGAGCGAACCCAAATCAGCGACACTTTGGCTGAACTTGTGCGCTGCGGGACTGCTTTCCATCACGCGGGTTTGTCAGGCGTCCATCGAAAGTTGATTGAGGATTCTTTTAAGGAAGGAAAAATCAAAGTGCTGACGGCTACACCAACTTTGGCGTTTGGCGTTAATCTTCCAGCAAGAACCGTTATTATTCAGGATTACAGGCGTTTTGAACCTGGCTATGGAAATTACCCTATCAGCGTCTTAGAGTACAAGCAGATGGCTGGCAGGGCTGGAAGACCAAAATACGACAAGGTAGGCGAATCAATCCTTATTGCCAAAACCTCAGATGAAGCAGACTACTTGATGGAAGGTTACCTTTTAGCTAAGCCTGAGCGGATTTGGTCGAGGCTGGCTGTAGAAAAAATAATGCGAGGACATGTTTTGGCAACCGTTGCGTCAGATTTTGCTCACTCTGAAAACGGCATTTATGACTTTTTTGCCAAGACCTTTTACGCTTATCAATATGACGTTAAAGCTATCAAAAGTGTTATCGCAAAAATTCTCAAATACCTCTATGACGAACAAATGCTGGATATTAGTGGGAACGATATTTTTGCCACAAAATTTGGTAAGCGAGTGAGCGAACTATATATTGACCCAGTAACGGCAGTTGTTATTCGTGACGCCTTAAGGAACAAACCCGCTTTCTTAACAGATTTTGGTCTGCTGCATTTGATTTCTCACACTCCTGACATGGGCCCAATGATGAGACCCTATGCAAAAGAATTTGATGCACTGTCAGTTCAGCTTGAAGATCACAAAGACGAACTATTTACCGATATTCCAAATCAGTGGAGCGATCATTTCTCATACGAGGAGTTCCTTGGCGAAATTAAAACCGCCTTAGTGATGAAGAGTTGGATTGAGGAAATCAGCGAGGAGAAATTGATTGAGCAGTTCGGGGTGCAACCTGGGGACCTGTACAGGACCATTGAGAACGCGAAATGGCTTCTTCACGCTACCGATGAGTTGGCTCAACTTTTTGGGCAAAAAGAGATTTTACCACTGACAAGCGAGCTGGTCGAACGTGTTTCTAAAGGCATAAAGAAAGAACTGCTGCCTATTGTTCGTTTAGAAGGTGTCGGCAGAGTTCGTGGACGTATTATGTTCAATGCGGGATACCAGACTATCGAAGATATAAAACAAGCTTCAATTGAAGACCTGACCAATCTGCCACTTGTAGGTCCACGGCTGGCTAAGAAGATTAAGGAACAAGTTGGCGGATTTGTAAAGAAGGATACATGGGAAAGACTTGATAAAGAGCAGGAATTTAAGCAAAAAGCTCTCTCAGACTTCTAATCTTTGGCTTTTTGCGAACTTCTCTACTTGCTTAACGGCAGTGCCCAAATAATTCTTTGGATTTAATGCGTCATCAACTTCTCTTTCCGTTAGCTTGCCGCTTACGAGCTTGTCTTCAAGAAGAACTTGTTTGAAGTTTTTTTTCTCAACCGTACTTTGGATTGTTAACTTTCTGAGAAGTTCGTGAGCATCTTGCCTGTTGACGCCTTTCTTAGTCAGTGCCATCATTACTGCCTCAGACATTGCTCGCCCCTGCGAAAGCCCAAGATTCTGTAGCATCCGCTCTTTGTCAACTCGCAAGTTAGCAACAATATCACACATTAAACTAAGCATGTAATCTAACAGTATGTTTGATTCTGGCAAAATGAACCGTTCGGCTGAAGACTGAGTTAAGTCCCTCTCATGCCAAGTAATCATGTCTTCCAACGCTGGAATGCTGAGGCTGCGAACGATTCGCGCTAAACCGCAAACTCGCTCACATATTTCGGGGTTCTGTTTGTGCGGCATCGTGGAACTGCCAACCTGTTTTTTTGCTTCAAAGGCTTCGAACACTTCGGCGATTTCTGGTCTTTGCAGTTCACGTATTTCCGTGGCAAAATTATCCAGCGATGAAGCAATCATCGAGTAAATACAAACTAATTCAGCATAGCGGTCTCTTTGAACTATCTGACTTGAAATCTCAGCAGGATTGAGGCCTAATCGTTTCATTACGAGTTCCTGAATAGCCTCAGCATGCTCGCCTAAACCAGCCTGAGTACCAACAGCGCCACTTACTTTTCCAACCAGAACCCGTTTCTTGCACTCGTTTAACCGTTCAAGGTGCCTGTTTACTTCATAACCCCAAACCGCAAATTTGAAGCCCAAAGTAATTGGCAAGGCATGCTGTCCATGGGTTCTGCCAATCATTAAAGTTTCCTTGTGATTAACAGATTGCTTTCTCAGTATTTCCTTAAAATCAACAAGCTTCTTCTCAATAAGTGTTAAGGCGTCTTTTAGCTGCAAGGCGTTGGCCGTGTCGACAATGTCATAGCTTGTCGCGCCAAGATGTACATAAGCGCCGCTTACACCACAAACTTCTGAAAGCGCACGCACGAGGGAGGCAATATCATGCTTTATTTCTTTCTCAATCGCTTTCACTCTTTCAATCTTAACGTATTTTATTGAAGCCATGGAAGCGATTTTTTCAGCATCTTTCCTTGGAATATTTCCTACTTCAGCATGTGCCAAAGCTAAGGCAGCTTCGACGTTAAGCAATTTCTGGAGTCGATATTCTTCTTCGAATGTTTTTAGCATTTCTGGTGTTCCATAACGACCGGTATCTATAGGTAGGATTGGCAAGTGGTGTTTCCTCTCATTGAAGCATATACAGATTAAGGATTAATGCTTTACCAATGTTGTTTGAGAATTGCAAATAGAGTGTGTAAGGTGTGAGAGTAACTTTTGCGGTTTTAGATAAGCATGGCAATAGTGCAGTTGAACAAGTTTCTAAGGTTCTTAAAGCATTTAGTTCTGAGCAGCCTTTTGATTTTGGGATTATTTCGCCTAAGAAGAGCCTTCTCCACAAAAGCCTGAATTTTCTGGATAGGCAGGGCTTGGATTCATCAACTGCAGTTGGGTATGCTTCGTCCCAGAGTAAGTCGTTAAGCAGTTACGAGTTCCTGCAGTTGGATGATGTAGCTCTTGTTTTTGAAGGAAGAGTTTACTCACCTACACCAAAAACCGCTGTAGCCCAACAGCTTACTAAAGAACCTCAGCATTGCGAAACCATCCTGCAAACGCTGATTGAAAAAGCAGACGGAGACTACTCATTCTTAATGCTCAAAGATGGATGGATTGCGGTTGGAAGAGACCCAATAGGAGTTCAACCGCTCTATTACGGAGAAAACAAAGATATTGCAGCCATTGCCACAAATCGAAAAGCCTTATGGAAACTGGGAATAGAAAGTCCCGCCTCTTTTCCGCCTGGAAACATCGCGTTCGTAAACAGTAAAGGCTTCCAGTTCAAGCCGATTCAAACGTTACGCTATATCGAATCCATGACCATAACCATGGGGGAAGCAGCAACAAAAGTACAAGCTCTGCTTGAACAGTCGATTCGAAACCGAATACATGACGTGAGAGAAGTTGCAGTTGCATTTTCCGGAGGGTTGGACAGCAGTCTAATTGCCCATATAGCCAGTCGGTGTGGAACTAAAGTTAGTCTGCTTCATGTAAGCATGGAAAACCAGCTTGAAACCGAAGAGGCAATCGATGCCTCGGAGGCGATGAACCTACCTCTTCAGGTTCATTTGTTCAAGGATTCGGATGTTGAAAAAACATTGCCCAAGGTAATCGAATTGATTGAGGAGCCTGACCCGATTAAAGCCAGCGTAGGTTTGCCATTTTATTGGACCGCAGAAAAAGCGGCTGAAGCTGGTTTCAGAGTTTTGATGGCTGGCCAAGGTGCAGACGAGCTTTTCGGGGGTTATCAAAGGTACGTCAACGAATATTGCGAAGCAGGAAAGGAAAAAATCCTTAGAACAATGTTCAATGATGTTATTAAAATTCATGAAAGTAATCTTGAGAGGGACCTAAAAATTACTAGTTATCATGACATAGAGTTGCGTTTGCCTTTTGGTGCATTTGAACTTGCCAAGTTTGCCTTAACCTTGCCGATCGAATGCAAAATCGAAAAGAAGCCTGATACACTAAGAAAACTTGTTTTAAGGAAAGTAGCGCTGAATGTTGGAATGCCTACATCCGTAATAGACAAACCGAAAAAAGCAGTTCAGTACTCCACAGGTGTGAATGACGCAATAAAGCGAATTTCGAAAAAGCACAAAAAAACTGTTAACGAATACGTAACAGACCTATTTCTAGATCAAAAATCAAACAAAGGCCGAACTGGGTAAGCACACGTTTATGGAGTTAACCTGGTTCTGTCACGTGGGTAGAGTGTTACTTCTCGAATGTTCTTTTTGCCAGTAAGTATCATCGTTAACCGTTCGAGCCCAATTGCCCACCCGGAGTGAGGGGGCATTCCATAATCAAAAGCTTGCAGGTGATACTTGAAAGATTCAGGGTTCAATCCTTTTTCGTTCAGCCTTTGGAATAGTTGCTCTTTATTCGATATTCTTGTTCCCCCTGAAACAAGCTCTATGTACCGCCACATCAAATCGAATCCTTCGCAAACTTCGGGCTTGTCATCTCTCGGTTTAATGTAGAAGGCTTTAGCATGTGTCGGCCAATTAGTAATGAAGTAAAAGTACGGGTAGAGTTTAGCCAGTTCTCTGAAAGCTTCGGTAGGAATGTCTTCCCCCCA
>Ga0187776_10000922_pt1 | contig 14317 bp, 11 predicted proteins | sample 0216_BV02_MP12_2_FD_132426 | JGI IMG/M metagenome (GOLD analysis project Ga0187776, IMG submission 132426) | Tropical peat soil microbial communities from peatlands in Department of Meta, Colombia - 0216_BV02_MP12_20_MG | ecosystem: Environmental > Terrestrial > Soil > Wetlands > Peat | place...
ATCCATACCGCCCCCATTAAGGACGAGCAGGAAGAATACTTCCACTGGCACCTGCAGGTCCTGCCCCGCCTGGTGACCCCCGCCGGGTTCGAGCTGGGAACCGGCATGTTTATCAACGTCGCTCTCCCCGAGGAGACCGCGGCTTTTATCCGCAACGTGCCGGATTGATATTTTCCCCAAGGAGCCTGAGGTTTCGGCAGGGAGGGTACGGATATGGAAGGGAAGAGACCCGGGGGTTCTCTTTTGTCCCTACCTGTCGTACAGGTCGAAAAATTTAATGTACCTTTCCAGGAGAAGGTTCCTGTCGAATTCCCAGAACTGCTTCACCATCTCCTCCTGCTCCCGCTTGCTAAAGTATTCCAGGGAGGGAGGGAAAAAGGCTTTCTCCTCCTTCTCGAGGTGCGCCGGATAGATTTGCCAGAGGCTTTTACATATGATCAGAATCCTTCCCACGGCGCCGGACTCCCCCTTCATGAAATCTTCTCTGGCCATCTCCAAGTTGGCGACGATCTTTCGGGTCTGAATATGCTCCAGGACCAGTTCGTCCATGAGCTTTTTATGCTCAGGAAGAAGGTTCTTCATGGCCAGCTTATCAAAAAAGATGCTTTCCTCTTTCCCGTGATGACAGGCATCGGCATAGGTTTTGGCAAAACCGATGGCCCCGTCGATGAAGACCATGTCCGGCTTGGTCTCCGGTTTGATTCCCGCCAGCTTCCTCTCCATCAAGTTCATCATTCGGGCGATGAGCAGATGCTCCACCATGAGAACTCCGACGGGAGTCATGATCACATCCTCTTCCATAGCAAATCCTCCTGAACGAATTGGTGTGATTGAGCGATGAGCCTGAGATCCTGTCCCCCCATAGATTATAACAAAAGCGAGTCCCCTCTGAAACCCAATTATGAACCTTTCCGTCTTCCACCAAAGCATGGGAAAAAAGGGTGGGCGCATTTCCAGACCTGGCTCTTCCAGGAAAACAGGCAACCAGACCGATCGCAGGCCCTTCCAAAGCTTGAAGGCGGGAAGAGGCGAAGGGAAAGGCACCTGGATGGTGAGTCTAGGGGTTCTCCCCCGGCTTTTTTGGGCTGGTTATCCAGCCGTTTTTCTCTACAAGTGATTCCGACGCTTGGTTGTAGGTTGCTTCGATGCAGGTTTCTGCCATGAGGGTCTCCGCCGCTTCCCGGGCGGCATGGGCGAAGGAAGCGAGGATCAGGTCCGTTCCCGTTTCCTGGAGGATATCAGCATCCCGGCTGCAAAGCGCGGTGAATGCCTTCCCGGCAAGTTCGGGGAAAGACTTTTTGGGGCGCTTTGGAAAATGGAGAAGGATGCCGGAAGGAAAATTTGGATGGCGGTCCTGGATTCCAGATAGGGTCATCTTTCCTCAGCTTTTTCCAGCAGAAGAAGCACGGCTTCGTGTCTTGCCAGGCCTTTCCGAAGCTCGGCCAACTCCTCTTTCCGGTTTGCCTCCTCCGCCTCGGCGAGGGACCTCTTGCGGCTGGCGTTGATTCTCTTGGACAAACTCAGGGCGGTATGGCCGTCTTTGTTTTTTACCTTCCCATCCGCGCCATGGGCCAGAAGGATTTCCACCACCTGGGGGTGCCCCGAGATGGCCGCCCAGATGAGAGGGGTTGACCCCTTTTCATCCCGGGCATTCACCTTGGCACCCGCCGAAATCAAGACTCGCACGTTTTGATCCAACCCCATGGAAGCCGCGGCCATTAAAGGGGTCAATCCATTTAGGTCCGCTGCGTCCACATTGGCGCCTTTGGCAATCAATATTTCCAGCAATCTCGGGTTATTCTTCTTGGCGGCGATCAGCAAAGGCCGGTTTCCCATGGTGGTTTGGGTGTTTGGATCGATCCCCGCCTTCAGCATATTTTCGACCCTGGCCAGGTCTTCCTGCCAAAGGGCCTGCAGGAATTCCCCAAAGGCGGGAGCGGGTTGCTTTTCTTCCCGGGATTCAGTGGATGTAGAACGGGCCAAAGGCCGGATGGGTTCGGGCTTGAGAGAGGCCAGAGGGCGGCTTTCTTCACCCCGAGCCGACGTCTGCTTTTGTGGCCCGGGAAAAATCAAGCCTTCGCAGTTCACGTAGCCCAAATGGGTTTTTTGGGACGGCTCCACGATGGCGCACCATTTTCCCTCCGGATTGAAAAGCTCCGATTGAACCTCGATCCCTTCCTCCTTTTTCAAGAACTTTACGATGCCGCTGGTCACCGAAGGTCCGGCGTACACCGGCAGAATCCCGACTCCTACTGTGGCAGGCTCGGAGGGCTCAGCCGCAAAAGCCACCATGCCCAGAAAGAGGGCCCCCCAGATTTGGAGGGCGGGAATGATCTTTAAACCCATTGGGTTCATCCTAAAAGATCCTCCCATCGATGTTCGCCTGGGACGGGAAACAAAGGAATATCTTTCCGCTCTTACCGTTGGATCGAATGCGAGAGTTAATGGGTTATGATTTTGAAAAGGCCGCCACTGTATAAGAATATACGGAACCGAAAAAGAGAGTCAACCTTTTTGCGAATGGCAATCAGCTGGAGGGCAAGGCCCCTTGTGCCATATTCTCTCTGCATCTGTTGGGTAAAGCAAAGGCGTTGGCTTGACCCTCTTTTCACCTCGTGTGCATGCTATCCTGGTAGGGGTTTCTTTTTTTGTGAATACATTTGATTAGAGGTCAAGGGCAAGATATGGGGTTTTGCAAACTTTTTGAAAAATGAATAAAATGCAATTGTATGCACTCTTTCGACCTAGAGGAATCGATGTTCGCTTTCCAATCGTAAAGCTCTTATGACTCGAAGGGTCTGAAATGGCCGAATCGGTAAGGTATAAAGTCACCCTGCTTACGGAGGATGAACTCTACTTGTTCAACCAGGGAACTTATTTTCGCCTGTATGAAAATCTGTCACCCGTCTTTTTGAAGAGCGAAGGGGGGCGAAGGTGAAGCCGGAGATCACCCTGGGCGCCGTTTATCTCGGCGGAGGCCGGTCTCGGTTCACAGTCTGGGCACCCCGCGCCCGCAGGGTGGAGGTTCTCCTCCTTTCCCCCGAGGAGCGGGTGGCGGATTTGGAAGAAAAGGACGGCTACCACCAGGCGACCCTGGAAGGGGTGGAGCCGGGAAGCCTTTATCTATACAGCCTGGACGGCCGGATCGAACGTCCCGACCCGGCTTCCCGTTTCCAGCCCAAGGGCGTTCACGGCCCTTCCCAGGTAGTCGACCCGGCCTTCCCGTGGGCTGATTCTTGCTGGTCCGGAATTCCTCTCAAAGATTATGTCATCTACGAAATCCACGTGGGCACCTTCACCGCCCAGGGGACCTTCGAAGCCGTCATCGCTCATCTGGATGAGCTGAAGGACTTGGGCATCACCGCCGTGGAGCTCATGCCGGTGGCCCAGTTTCCCGGGGACCGGAATTGGGGGTATGATGGGGTCTATCCTTTCGCCCCCCAAGATTCTTATGGGGGGCCGGCTGGATTGAAAAAACTGGTCAACGCCTGCCACCAGAAGGGCCTGGCTGCCACTCTCCACGTGGTCTATAACCACCTCGGGCCGGAGGGCAATTACCTGCGGGATTTCGGACCGTATTTCACGGATCGCTACAGGACTCCGTGGGGGGAGGCGGTCAACTTCGACGGTCCCCAGAGCGATGAAGTCCGGCGCTTTTTCATCGAGAACGCCCTTTCCTGGGTCACCGACTATCACCTGGATGCCCTGCGCCTCGACGCCATCCACGCCATCCTGGATTTCTCCGCCCAACCGTTCCTGGAAGACCTCGCCCTTGTAGTGAAGGAGCAGGCGGATCATCTGAACCGGCGGGTTCATCTCATCGCCGAGAGCGACCTCAACGACACGCGCCCCATCCGGTCGCGGGAACGGGGAGGATTCGGGCTGGACGGCCAGTGGAACGACGACTTCCACCATGCGGTTCATACGCTTCTCACCGGAGAACGGGCCGGGTATTACCGCGACTTCGGCAGGGTCGAGGGCCTGGCCAAGGCCTGGCGTGAGGGTTTCATCTACTCCGGAGAATATTCCGTCCACCGCCGGCGGCGCCACGGGAACTCCTCCCGGCCCATCCCGGCCCGTCGTTTCGTGGTGTTCGCCCAAAACCACGACCAGGTGGGAAACCGCATGCGAGGCGAGCGGCTGAGTTTCCTCGTTCCCCGGGAAGGGCTCAAGCTCGCTGCCGGCGCCGTCCTCCTCTCGCCCTTCATCCCCCTCCTCTTCATGGGAGAAGAATACGGGGAGACCGCCCCCTTTCAGTATTTCATCAGCCACTCTGACCCGGACCTGGTGGAAGCGGTGCGGCGGGGGAGGCGGCAGGAATTCAGCGCTTTTGAGTGGCAGGGGGAAACGCCCGATCCCCAGAGCGAAGAGACCTTTCGGCGCTGCAAATTGAACCACGACCTTCGCCGGGAGGAAGGCCACCGGATTCTGCGAGAATTCTACCGGGAGCTGATCCACTTGCGGAAGCGCCTTTCGCCCCTGGCCTTTTTAAGTAAGGAGCATCTGGAAGCGTTGGTGTTGGAAAAAGAAAAAGTCCTCTGGGTCAGGCGCTGGAGAAGGGAAGAAAAAGTTTTCATGGCCTTCAACTTCGGACAATCCCGGGTATTGGTGAACCTGCCCGTCGGGGAGGGGAGTTGGCGGAAAGAGATTGACTCGGAGGATGAAAAATGGAAGGGAAGGGGCAGTCTGAATCCCAGCCTGATTCATTCCCAAGGACAAGCCTCCCTGGCCCTGCATCCCTGGAGCTTCATCCTGTTTTCCCGGACCGAGGAGGTTTAAACCTGGATGGCCCACTTCACTTCGCTGGGCGACAAGCTTTACTTCCGGGTGGAATAGAAACGAGAAAAAGATGGAAATGAAGAAAGAGACGGCGCCAGAACCTGCTTCGACCTTACCCCGGTTGGCCGAGAAAACCTCCCTCCAAGCCAGGATCCCACGGGCCACATACCGAGTCCAGCTCGGAAAATCTTTTACTTTCCGCCAGTCCCTGGCGCTGGTTCCTTATTGGGATGAACTCGGAATCAGCGATCTCTATGCTTCGCCTTTTTTCAAGCCCTGCGACGTGGAGGGCGCTGGCTACGACGTGTGCGACCATAAAGAAATTAACCCGGCCGTCGGAACCCCGGAGGACTTTGAGACTCTCTCCGCTTCCCTGCGCGAGCGCTCCATGGGACTCCTCATGGATGTGGTCCCCAACCATATGGGCATCAGCCGGGGAAACCCATGGTGGATGGACGTGCTGGAAAACGGGCCCAGTTCTGTGTTTTCCTGTTATTTCGACATCGAGCTCCGGCCGGTGAAACCCGAAATGCAGAACAAGGTGCTCCTTCCCATCCTCGAGGATCAGTACGGCAAGGTCCTAGAGGAGGGCAAGTTCCAGCTCAAGCTCGAGGAAGGCGCCTTCTTCATTTCTTATTATGAGCACAAGCTCCCGGTCTCTCCCCGCACCTACGGCCAGGTTCTCGAGCATCCGCTGGAGGAACTCATCCGAACTCTGGGCAAAGAAAATGAAGACCTCCAGGAGCTTCGGAGCATTCTGACCGCGCTGGGCTACCTGCCGTCCCTGACCGAATCGGCCCCGGAAAAACTGGAGGAGCTGAAGAGGGAAAAGGAAGTCATCAAACGGCGCATTGCCAGCCTTTGTCAGAAGAGTCCGGAGGTAAGAACCGCCCTGGAGTCGGAGATCCAGGCTTTTAACGGACAGCCTGGGGACCCGAGCAGCTTCGACCGGATGGACTCCTTGATCAGCGCACAGGTGTACCGGCCAGCTTTCTGGCGGGTGGCGGCCGACGAGATCAACTACCGGCGTTTCTTCGACATCAATCATCTGGCGGCCATCCGCATGGAACTCCCGCAGGTCTTTGAGGAGGCCCATCGCCTGGTTTTCCGGCTTTTGGGCGAGGGAAAGGTTACCGGCCTGCGGATCGATCACCCCGACGGCCTATGGAACCCCAGGCACTACTTTCTCCAGCTTCAGAAGAACTACTTGATCCATCACCTCCGCTCCCGCTTAGCCCCCCAGGGGGAGACACCGGCCTCTCGATTCGAAGAGGAGGCGGAGGCCTTGCTGGGGCGAATCCGGGAAAGAACCCCAGCCCCCCCCTGGCCCCTCTACGTGGTGGCCGAGAAGATTCTCGCAGAGGGAGAGCCCCTGCCAGGAGATTGGGCGGTCTATGGGACGACGGGGTATGACTTTCTCAACCAGGTGAACGGCCTTTTTGTGGACGGGGGAAACGCCGGGGCGATGGACGGGGTCTACGTCCATTTCGTGGGCGTCCAAATCCCCTTTGGCAGCCTGGTCAATACATGGAAAAAAATGATCATGCTGGTGTCTCTGGCCAGTGAAGTAGCGGCATTGAGCCACCAACTGGAGCGGATATCGGAAAAGAACCGTGGGTACCGGGATTTTACCCTGAACAGCCTCACCTTTGTCCTGAGGGAAGTCATTGCCTGTCTGCCCGTTTACCGAACTTACATTACCGGCCCGGGAAACGTTCCGGAGCGCGACGTCGCCTACATAGAAGCGGCGGTGGAAGAAGCCAAGAGGCGGAACCCACGCACCGCCGAATCCATCTTCGACTTCGTCCGGGATACTCTGCTGCTTCGAAACCTGCAACACTTTTCCGGGGAGGACCGGGAAGGTTTGACCCAATTCGTCATGAAGTTCCAGCAGATCACCGGACCGGTGATGGCCAAAGGGCTGGAGGATACGGCGTTCTACATTTACAACCGGCTGGTTTCTCTGAATGAGGTAGGTGGACACCCGGAAAAATTTGGGGGCTCACCGGATGAATTCCACCTCCGGAATATAGAGCGGTCGGATAAATGGCCCCATTCTCTGCTCGCCACCTCCACTCACGACACGAAACGGAGCGAGGATGTGCGCGCCCGGATGCATGTTCTTTCAGAAATTCCCGGGGAGTGGAGGGCTGCTGTGAACCGCTGGGGCCGGTGGAACGCCTCGAAAAAGACCCCCGTGGACAGGCAGCCAGCCCCGGACCGCAACGAAGAGTATCTGCTCTACCAGACCCTGGTGGGGGCTTGGCCGGTCGAGGCGCCGGAAGACCCCTTGGCCTTCGATTCCGAAGAATTCACCCAATTTCGGGAGAGGATCGCGGCCTACATGCGCAAGGCCACACTGGAGGCCAAGGTCCACACCAGCTGGATCAACCCCAATGATGAATACGACGGGGCGGTCAAGAATTTTGTGTTGAACCTGCTGGAGCCCCGGGGGAAGAATCGCTTTCTCAGCGACCTCCAGGCCTTTCAGAGGCGAGTGGCCTACTTTGGCCGATGGAACTCCCTGTCCCAGGTTCTCCTGAAACTCACCTGCCCCGGCGTCCCCGACATTTATCAAGGGACCGAGCTCTGGGACCTCAGCCTGGTGGACCCGGACAACCGAAGGCCCGTGGATTTTGGGCTCCGCCAAAGCTTGCTGTCCGGGCTGAAAGAAAGGACTGAAAAGTCAGGGGAGAATCTGGTTCCCTTGGCGCGGGAGCTTTTGGAAAACAGCTGGGACGGCCGGATCAAGCTCTACCTGATCTACCGAACCCTACAGGCCCGTCGCCGGGCTCCGAAAATCTTTTCCGAAGGATCCTATCTCCCCTTGGAGGGGGAGGGAGAAAAAGAAGATCACCTTTGTGCCTTCGCCCGAATCTTCAAAGAGGATTCCATCGTGGTGGGGGTTCCCCGACTAGTAGTCGACCTCCTGGGGGGAAGGGAAGAGCCTCCCCTGGGGGAAGCAGCTTGGAAGGATACCTGGGTACGAGTTCCTGGGGAATGGGCTGGCCGGAAGTATCGAAATCTTTTTACGGGGGAAGAATTGGATGTCCGAGACGGGGGTAGAGGCGCTGGATTTTCCCTGGGGGACCTATTTCGCAATTTTCCGGTTGCTCTCCTGGAATCCATGGAGCCTTCCTGAGGTCTTTTGCCCCTTCTCGCCCTGGCGGGGGCCGAGTGCGGAAGTTGAGAGAAGGAGCGGAGAAGGGAGATGGGTTTCAAGGTGGTTCTGATCGTAATCATATTGATTCTGGCGGCGTTTGGGGCGGGGTCGGCTGCGGACTCCATAACCTGTACACGGGCGAAAAGAAGTGGGCGGCCGCCAAAGGGGTCTATGGCCCTTGGGTTCCATTATCTTTTTTCCAAGGCTCTTCCATGGGTTATAATAGAGCAATAAAGCCATCCGAGAAAGGAAACAAAGATGAATGCCAAGCTCATCGGGATCATCGTTCTTCTTGTCTTACTGGTCGTTTTGGCCATCCAGAACTACCAGCCGTTGACTCTTAAATTCCTCTTCTGGTCCCTCGAGACGAGCCTTGTTCTGGTCCTCCTGGTCAGTTTTCTGATAGGGGCATTGGTGGGGGGAATGGTCCTGTGGATTGGGCGGGGAAAGAAGAAGGACCTTCCCCCAATATCGGCAGAGAAGACCGAACCCTGAGGCGAGTCTTCGGATATTCCCTTCCAGTTCCTCTATGACTTGCCAGGTGATGGAATTCCCGGACCCGTATTCCGTGCAGCACGAGCTTGGCCATCGGATTCTGGAGCCCCTCTGCAAAAAGGAAAGCGAAATCCCCTTCCCCCCGGCGAACGGTTCATTTGCGCAGGGGAAGTTCCTGATTTTTATCCCTCCGCCCGGGGGAAGTTGTGATAGAATAGGCCGTGTCGAAGTCCCGCCACATTTCCCTCTTTCTCGAAAGGAGGTCGCCGTGGAAAAGGTCCTTTGTATAGACGATGATTTGAGTCTTCTTCGCCTGTACCAGGAGGAACTTGCGGAGGAGGGCTACAAAGTCGTTCTGGCCAGGGATGGTAAGGAGGGCCTGGCGAAGTTCGAAAAAGAGAAACCTCACGTGGTGGTGATGGACATTCGCATGCCGGTCATGGACGGAATTGAAACCCTGACTGCAATGCTGGGGAAGGACCGTCAGGTTCCGGTCATTCTCAACACGGCCTACCCTCAGTACAAGGAAAATTTCATGACCTGGGGAGCCGAGGCTTACGTGGTCAAATCCTCGGACCTCACCGAGCTCAAGCAAAAGATCCGAGACATCCTGGATAGACGAAAGAAGATGGGAAGTCAGAAGGAATGAGGAGGTCTCCCGTTGGATGAACGAATCCTGGCCATGGTCCTGGCGGGAGGCAAAGGGGAACGGCTCTATCCTCTCACCCAGGATCGGGCCAAGCCGGCCGTCCCCTTCGGCGGGATTTACCGCATCATCGACTTCACCCTGAGCAACTGCCTGAATTCCCGGGTCCGGCGGATCAACCTGCTCACCCAATACAAATCTCTTTCCCTTAACCGCCATATCTTCCAGGGATGGAACATCTTCAACCCGCAGCTGAATGAGTTCATCAACCTGATCCCGGCTCAGCAGCGGGTGGGGGAGGACTGGTACCTGGGGACCGCCGACGCCATCTACCAGAATATTTACGTCCTGCAGCAGGACCGCCCCGACCTGATTCTCATCCTCTCGGGAGACCACATCTACAAGATGAACTACCGGGAGATGATCGCCCATCACCTGGAGAAAAAAGCCGATCTCACCGCGGCGGTCATCGAGATGGACAAAAGCCTCTCTCGGCAGTTTGGCGTCCTGCAGGTCGACGAAGAATTCCGGATCATCGGCTTCGAAGAAAAGCCTGGAGTGCCCAAAACGATCCCCGGCTATCCCGCGCTCATCCTGGCCAATATGGGGGTTTACGTCTTCAACACCGAAATCCTGGCCCGCCGGGTCATCGAGGACGCCAAGGACCCGGATTCCCAGCACGATTTCGGAAAGAATGTGATCCCCGCCATGGTCGGTCAGGATCGGGTCTATGCCTACAGCTTTCGCGATGAGAATAAGAAGCAGGCCAAGTACTGGAGGGACATCGGGACTCTGGATGCCTATTATGAGGCCAGCATGGACCTCGTCGCCGTGGACCCCCAGTTCAACCTTTATGATTCCAACTGGCCCATCCGTACCTATTATCCCCCCCTCCCCCCCGCCAAGACGGTCTTCGAAGAACACGGTTCGAACCGGGTAGGGGTATCCTTCAGCTCCATCGTCTCCAGTGGGTGCATTATCAGCGGGGGGAGGGTATATCGCTCTATCCTATCTCCCAACGTAAGAATTCATAGTTACTCGGAAGTCCAAGATTCGATCCTGATGGACGGAGTGGAAGTGGGAAGAGGCGCCCGGGTGAGGCGGGCGATCATCGACAAACGAATTCGGATCCCGGCGGGATACCAGATCGGGTTCAACCAGGAAGAAGACGCCCGAAAATTTACCGTCACCCAGTCGGGGGTTGTAGTCATTTCCAAAGGAACCATTCTGGCCTGAATTCTGAAGAAGAATCAAACTCCAACTGCCAAACCCCAGGCACCAAACAAATCCTAAATTTCAATCACCAAATACCAAAACGATTTTATCCCTCCTTCTTCTGAGTTTGGGATTTGAATTTTGGGTCCCCTGCGGCGTATAATTTTATCCTATGGGCTGGCGTGACAAGGTAAAAGACCTGGATCGAAACGAGGTCTTCGACAAACTGGAAGGCCTGCGCGGGGCCCTCATCCGTATGTTTCTCATCACCATGGCCCTCATGGCGGTCTCCTATTTTTTCTGGAAGGATGCCCTTCACCTCCTCCAGAAGCCCCTGGGGCTTCCGCTCATCATGTACAGCCTCCCGGAGGCGTTCATCACCTCCCTGCGCCTGGCCCTCTTCATGGGAATATTCCTGGCGGCGCCTTTTATCTTTTATGGCTTCTGGAGAGCTTTATATCCCCTTTTGGCTTCCTATTTTCCGAACCGTTATTCCCTGGTGGTGGTTCTTTCGGCGACAGCTCTTTTTTACGGTGGCTGTTTTTTTTGTTACTTTTTGGTTTTGCCGGTAGGAATCAACTTCCTGGTCACCTACGGCAGCGAGAATCTTGAGCCCATGATCGGACTGGCCAAGTATCTCACTTTTTCCATCGGCCTGATCTTTGCCTTCGGTCTGATTTTCGAACTTCCTCTGATCATGCTGATCTTGGGGAGAGCGGGACTGATCGGGTACCAGGTACTGGCCAAGAATCGAAAATATGCCCTTTTGATCAACTCCATTCTCTCCGCTGTCTTGACTCCGACTCCGGATGCTTACACCATGCTCCTGATGATGATTCCCATGCAAATCCTCTACGAGCTTTCGATCTGGCTGGTAAAAATCTTCGGCAAAAAGAAGGCTCCGGAACCCGAACCCACCTGAGAGGGTAACCCCATGAAAGAAGCCATGCTTTATGAGAAGCTGTCCGAGCAGAGGGTTAGGTGTAATCTCTGCAATCACCGGTGCCTGATCGGGGAGGGGAAAAAGGGAATCTGCGCGGTGCGGGAGAACCGGGAAGGAACCCTTTACACCCTGGTGTATCGCCGGCTCATCTCCCGAAACGTGGACCCCATTGAAAAGAAACCCATGTTCCACTTCGCCCCGGGGAGCCGGTCTTTCTCCATTGCCACGGTGGGCTGTAATTTCCGGTGTGACTTCTGCCAGAATTATGAGATCTCCCAGATGCCGAGGGACGAGAACCAAATCACTGGCCAAGATGCGAGCCCGGAGGAGATCGTGGCAATGGCGAAGAAAACAGGGTGTAAAACCATTGCCTACACCTACACGGAGCCGACCATCTATTTCGAGTATGCCTTCGAAATCGCCCAGAGAGCCAGCAAAGAGGGACTCAAGAATATTTTCGTAACCAACGGCTATATGACGGAGGAGGCCTTGAGGACCCTCCACCCCCATCTTCACGGGGCCAATGTGGACTTAAAAGCCTTCCGGGAAGAGTTCTACCAGAAACGATGCGGGGCCAAACTGGAAGGAGTGCTAAAGTCCCTGAAGGTTATGAGAGAATTGGGGGTCTGGGTGGAGATCACCACCCTGATCATCCCCGGGCTGAACGATTCGGAAGAAGAACTTCGGGACCTGGCGCAGTTCATCGTTTCCCTGGGGAAAGAAGTCCCCTGGCACATCAGCCGTTTCCATCCCATGTACAAGATGCTCGACCGCTCGCCCACTTCGGTGAAGGTCCTGGACCGGGCCCGAAAGATCGGACTGGACGCCGGGCTGCGCTATGTCTACACGGGAAACGTTCCAGGGGACCCGGGAGAAGATACTTTTTGTTTTCGTTGCGGCCAGCTCCTGGTGGATCGTCTGGGCTTCCAGATTCTCAAATACCAGATTCAAGAGAAGAAGTGCTTCAAGTGCGGCATGGAGATGGATGGAATGGATCTGTAATAGAATTAAGAGTGGTAGGAACGCGCTGCCGTGCGCCCGCATGGGCTATTTAAGGGGCGTTTTATTTCCGGGGAGCCTGTACATTTGGACAGGGTATGATATATTGAAAAGGGTAGTTGAAACCGGAAAGGAACGACTGGGACCAGAAGTAGAGGATAAAAAAAGGAAATCAAAAAGATCAAAGGGGCGGTTTTACCTCCTCGGCAATAAGAGTTTTTCCTGCTGCCTTCCCTCCCTTGCAGTCCCGCATAGATTTCTCAAATCCTGATTTCGGTATCCGATAAAAGCCATGATTGGGAAAACAATGAAAAGAAGCGCGCAAAATGCAACATTGAGGAACATCGCCATTATCGCCCACGTCGATCACGGCAAGACCACCTTGGTGGACCAGATGTTCAAACAAAGCGGCGTATTCCGCCCCGGCCAGGAGGTGGCGGAAAGAGTCATGGATTCTCTGGACCTGGAGCGGGAACGGGGCATCACCATCGCCGCCAAGAACTGTTCGGCTTCCTGGCAGGATGTCAAGATCAACATCCTGGACACCCCGGGGCACGCCGACTTCGGCGGGGAGGTGGAGCGGGCCCTCATGATGGTGGACGGCGCCCTCCTCCTGGTGGATGCCTCGGAAGGCCCCCTGCCCCAGACGCGGTTCGTCCTCAAGAAGGCCCTGGAAGCCGGGTTGAAGATCATCGTGGTGGTCAACAAGATTGACCGCAAGGATGCCCGGCCGAAGGAAGTGCTGGACGAAATCTACAGCCTCTTCTTCGACCTGGACGCGACGGAAGAGCAGATCGATTTTCCCGTCCTCTACGCTGTCGGGCGGGAGGGCATTGCGCAGAAGTCCGCGGAGGAGCAAGGACGGGATCTCACTCCCCTGTTCCAGGCCATCCTCGACAAGATCCCGCCGCCGGTGTATGACCCCGATGAACCTTTCCAGATGCTGGTGGCCGACCTGGACTACTCCGACTACCTCGGACGGCTGGCCGTGGGCAAGGTCTTTCACGGCACAGTGGGATGCAACGAGGAGATGGTATGCCTGGACAGGGAGGAAAAGGCCATCCCCCTCCGGGTCTCCAAACTCCAGGTGTACGACGGGATCAACCTGAAAGAAGTGGAATCGGCCCAGCCGGGGGACATTATCATCCTGGCGGGGATCGAGGACGTGGCGATCGGCGATACCATCTGCACGCGCGAAGCGCCCAAGGCCCTGCCGCGGGTCTCCGTCGACGAGCCGACCATTTCCATGCTCTTCACCAGCAACACCTCCCCCCTTTCCGGAAAAGAGGGGAAATACGTGCAGTCGGGCAAGATCCGCGAGCGCCTCTATAAGGAGTCCCTCCGCAACGTGGCCATCCGCGTGGAAGACGCCGAGGAGACGGACAACTTCATCGTCAAAGGCCGCGGGGAGTTTCAGATGGCCATCCTGATCGAGACCATGCGGCGGGAGGGGTTTGAGCTCATGGTGGGCCGCCCCCAGGTCATCTATAAACAGAAGTCCGGGAAGACCCTGGAACCCATCGAGCACCTCTTCATCGACTGCGACGAGAACTTCATCGGGGCGGTCTCGGAAAAACTCTCCCGGCGAAAGGGGCGCATGGTGAATATGGTGAACCACGGGACCGGCCGGGTCCGCATGGAATTCACCATCCCCTCGCGGTCCCTCATCGGCTACCGCAACGAATTCCTGACCGACACCAAGGGAACCGGGATCATGAACTCCTACCTGAAGGGCTACGAGGAATACCGCGGCAGCTTTCCGCTGCGGCTGACCGGATCGCTGGTCTCCGACCGGCAGGGAGAGGCCGTGTCCTACGCCCTCTTCAACCTGGAGCCCCGGGGTTCCCTCTTTTTAACCCCTGGAGAGCCGGTTTATGAGGGAATGATCATCGGGGAACATAACCGGGAGAGCGACATCAATGTCAATCCCTGTAAGATGAAGAAATTGACCAACATGCGCGCCTCCAACAAAGACGACAGCATCCAGCTGACCCCGGTGATCCCCCTGACGCTGGAGAAAGCCATCGAGTTCATCAAGGACGACGAGATGGTGGAGGTCACCCCCCGCAGCATCCGC
>Ga0187776_10000923_pt1 | contig 14311 bp, 12 predicted proteins | sample 0216_BV02_MP12_2_FD_132426 | JGI IMG/M metagenome (GOLD analysis project Ga0187776, IMG submission 132426) | Tropical peat soil microbial communities from peatlands in Department of Meta, Colombia - 0216_BV02_MP12_20_MG | ecosystem: Environmental > Terrestrial > Soil > Wetlands > Peat | place...
ACATACACGGACGCTCCATTTCGCAGAGTTTCAGGAAGACCGCCGAGACCCACACCACCGCATCGAATCTGGCACTGGCCTGAACCAGTGGCCCACAAGAAACGTTGAACAGGGAAGGGCGGGCTTACCAGTTGCGGGCAACGACCGCGACGATGCGAGCGAGCGCATCCAAATCGCGCGTGTCGATCACTTCGGCGGGCGAGTGGGAATATCGCAGCGGCCACCCAAGCGCGATGTCTATTGACCCGTAGCGGGTGAAGGCGGCGCCGTCATTACCGCCGCCCGTGACGCCGGATTGCACTGGGATTTGATTCGCCCGGGCTAGTTTCACGACCTTTTCAACCAGATTTCGCGGCACGATGTTGGAATTGTCCACCGCGCGGATCACGAATCCTTCACCAAGCGCTGCGCCGGCAAAGCGTTTTGATTCCAGCGGCGAATCCGAGCTGACAAAGGTGTCCACGGCGAAGACGAAGTCGGGAATGTGACCCTCTGAATAGAGCCGCTTGGCAAGTGCCGCCGCACCCACCAGCCCTATCTCTTCCCGTGTGGACCAAACGAAGGTGACGTCGCGATCCTTCAGCGGGCCGCCGAGCGCCCAGACAGCAGAGATGAGCGCCGTGCACCCGACGCGATCATCGAAGCTGCGGGCGTTCGCTCGCGTGCTGTGGAGCTGCCTGTAAGCTTTGGGGATGGTCACGGTATCGCCGGCCTTGATGCCCAGCTTTGCGGCTTCTTCCGGTGTTCGCGCGCCGACGTCCACGCGAATGGCCCTCTCCGGTTCGCGCGGCCACTGGAAATTCGGCTCGTCCCACTGATTGGGCAATTCCATAACGGCGTCAAGATCGCCTGCGCTGGTGTGCACAAGCGCAGGATGCCCGGCAAAGAAGCTCAGGTCGCCGTTGCCACGCCACTCCACTTCCAAGCGGCCGTCCTTGGAGATGGATTTCACTTCGAAACCGATCTCATCCATATGCGCGATGACGAGGATGCGGGGAGTCTTCGCACCCGCTGGCGCTGTGCCGAGGTGCAAAATCAAATTTCCGTCCTCGTCCGTTTCCGGCTTCGCCCATAGCGGCAGGAGAGATTTTACCTCCTCGCGGACTGGCCCTTCGTGTCCGCTGACGCCGTAGGATTCGACGAGGTTTCTGATTACTTTTCCTGCTGGCAGTGCAGTGCCGGGTGGCGGCACTCCCCAAATTGCATCCGTGAATGGCTGCACGGACGGCGTGATTTCTTGATAGTTCCCTTGTACATAGACTTCAAGCAGTTTCACCAGTCCCGCAAGGTCCGAAGAATCCACCATCGCTGCGGGAGTATCCGGCCAGGCTGTGGCGATCGCGACATGGGCCCATTTTTCGGGCATTGGCGGCGAGGCAAGATACCCCGGCGGGATCAATCCGGCGGAAAAGTCGGTTGCAAACGGAATCTTGTTTCCGCTGGCAAGCTGCTTCAGCTCAGCGCCAAGCCCCATGGGAATACCGTCCGTCTTTTCCATGCCGAGCAGGACGCCGTTGCCGGGCTCGCGCCGCGGCGCACGGTGGATATTCTCAGCGCCCGCGACAGGGCCACCCGGAAGCAGTCTGCCGACGTAGATCATTTCGTCGGCCTGGATTGTGCTGAGGATCCGTTGGAGACCGCGTGCACCTGTTCGTTGCTGCACGACGAACGCGACTGTCAATGTCCCAGAAAGTTTGGATGGATCCAAGTGTCTGAGGAGTTCGACAAGGGCGGCGGCACCGAAGCGGTCCCCGATAGAAGCTCCCGCCATTTTCCCGTAGGCGAGATTTTCAAGGCGGCGACCTATGACCAGGGGGCTAAGAATGCCCGCGCCGACACTAGACGCGTTCGCAGCAGAGCTGGCGCCGATATCCACGTACATGTTGTCAATCTCGCTCGGCTTCGGCGGGTTTGCGCGCCCGGGTTGGAGATGGACAGAGAGCCCAGCGACGACGCCGTCAATTCCGTCGCCCGGAACTCCCACCCTCACCGGTTGCGCAAAATAGAGTTCGTTGAAAATCGGGGGCAAGCCACTCTGTGGCAAGCGTTGGACTCGTAGATATCCCTCGTCAGTGATTCCACTGACCACAAAGCCAGGCTCATCAATTGGGGTGACAATGAGGCGATGCGGTCCGGCAGGCTCGGGGCCGCTGCTGAGGGTGACGATCACGTCTCCCAGATTGTCTGTTTTTGGATCAAGAAACTTCAACTTTGTCCGAATTTTTTCCGAGATCTCCCGTTCGTAGCCCGAGATCCCTGGAGTGGCAACAAAGTCCCTGACGTCATCGGCCAAGCTACCTCCCACGGCCGGCGGCTTCTGGGTCTGCGCGAAGGCAGGCGCAACGGAGGCGAAAAGGAAAGCGCAAAAGCAAAAAGTGAAAATGGACAGCCAGCGACGGCTCATTCCGGCTCCTAGGTGACGTGCGGAATCAGACGTTGTAACGTTGGAAATCTATCGCAGCGATTGGCACTGCAGCAAATCCAAATGAAAGCTACGTGCGCGCGAGCTCGGCAAGAAGGGTCTCCTGGTGGGCCCGGGCCATTTCGTCGGCCCGGCTCAGGACGAGTGCGTAAATCACAAAGGCAATCGCCGCTAGCATGAGAAATAGAATGGCCGCTAGCCAGTCCCGACCGTACGACCGCGCCGTAAGCAGCACGGCCGCAGCGAGTCCGAAGACCAGGATCTGAACGCCGAAGCTCGCGAAGACAGTGGTGTTGGAAGCTCGCTGGCGGCCGAAGCTGCTGAATTCTATTTTCTTAGGCGCATTCAGCGAAAGCAGGTTCCCCACCGTGAGGTTCACGAGCAGCGCGAACAGCATTCCAGCGAGCGTTGCGGCGGTCACTCCCAGCGCTGGCGGACGAAAGATGAAGCACACCGCCAGCCAGACGATCACACTCTCGCACACAAGAACGCCCGTATGCGTCAGATTCTTCGCCAGCAGGACCTGACGGAAGCGGACGGGAGCAGCGAAATAAAGCTGGACGCCGCCGGCATCGGCGCCAAAGTTGTTGTACACGAGATTCGTCAGGATCAGCAGCGCATAGGCGGCGCCAACCGGGAAGGCTAAGTCGGGCGTGCGCACAAGAAAAGCGTCCGCATTTCCGGAATGCGAAGGCGTAAGACGCAGGAGCAACAGGATGACAAGCGGCATCACCAGCGTGAAAAGCATCGGACCGCTCCGCGAGAGATAGCGGAACTCCTTCTCTACGATAGCGGCTGCCGGCTCAGAAATCCCCGGAACAACCCAACCCCGATGAATGGAGGAACGCTCCGCTGGAGTCGCCGGCCGTGCACTTGTTTCGCTGAGGCTCTCGCCAAGGTATTGCGCGCGCAAACGCAGGTGCAGTAGCCATGTGATGCCAGCTCCGTAGGCAGCTAGAAGCAGCATGTCAAACAAGGCCATGCCGAAGTCCCCGCGCGCCCCTTGGGCGAAAGCAGCCGCCGCTAGCCCGGGAGGAAACAGACGCTCGATCGGCAGCACTTCCATGACAATGTGGCCAAATGCCGGACGTATACCTCGGCCAAAACGATTCACCAGCGGCCCGATGAATTGGAAGCTGATGAGGATCAAAAAGAAGAGGACCCCAAGGATTTCTCGCGTCCGGCGGCGTGCCAGCCAGCGCTCCACCCAGGCAAAAACCATCCGACCAATTAAGATGTTCAGGATCGCGAAGGCCAGGAGAATGAGGGCAGTCCACGGAAGCATTCGCGGCCGTGCAAAGCCAACCCCCACGGCGATGCCCGCGAGCCAGACGCTGCCGAGCGCCGTCGCGGGGTCGAGTGATCCGTACGTGACACGGATGACGAAAAACGACGGATAGCTCAAAGGGAAGCGAAGCAAGTTTGATGAATCGAAATTTTCTGTGAAGGCTGTTGCCAGGATAGGAAAAAGTTGCCAGAACATGAACACCGGCCACAGCAGCAAAGCAAGCCATTCCATTTCATTGCGGGAAACGAAAAACGCTGTAGCGGAACCGAGGGCAAACGCGCCGCCAAATCCTACTCCTGCGAATCCGAGTCCGACAATCGCTCGAGAGACCAGCTCGAGACGGCCCCGAATTGTACGCAGGGAATTGACGAACAATTGCCGGCGGAGTTTTGCAACGGCGGCAAATTGCCCGCGCGCCTGCGGTGAAATGCTCACCCGAGCCACGAGAGTTCCTCGGCCTGAGGGCGCGAGCCGCCAACAATGCGCAGAAAAATCTGCTCGAGAGTCAATTTTTCAGCCGGCACGGGAGCGCTGCCCTTTGCCGTGGCGCCCCCGGGCAGCGCACCGGATGCCTGCGCCTCGACGCCGGCGCGCAATTCCTCGAGCGAGCCCTGCGCGACGAGCCTGCCGCGGTGAATGATGGCCACGTGGCTGCACAGCCGCTCGACGATTTCGAGCACGTGCGAGGTCAGGAAGATTGTCGCGCCATGGGAAATCATGCGCTGCAACATGGCCTTTAGTGTCCCGGAAGCAATCGCATCGACGCCTTCAAACGGCTCGTCGAGGAAGAGAATTCTCGGGTTATGAATCACGGCGGCCGCCAGCGCCAGTTTTTTCTGCATCCCGTGCGAATAGTCGGTGACGAGCGTTCGAGGCTGGTCCGCGAGCTGCATGAAATCCAGCAGCTCCCCGGCTCGATTAGCAGCCGTCTCGCGGTCAAGTCCATACATCCGGCCAACAAAATTCAGATATTCGGCGCCGGTGAGACGGCCAAACAGCGCCATGCCTTCCGGAACGACGCCGATCTGTCGCTTCACCTCCACGGGACGTTCTGCCAGTCCCAGCCCGAGAATTTCGATGCGGCCCGCCGTCGGAGCCAGCAATCCAGTGAGCATTTTAATGGTGGTGGATTTCCCCGCGCCGTTGGGGCCAAGAAAGCCGAAAAATTGCCCTGCGTCCACACGAAGGTTCACGTCATCGACGGCCAGCAGATCGCCGAAACGGCGGGTGAGGTGCTCGGTGGAAATCGCAGCGGCGGTCATGCAAATGCGGACTCTAGCACAGCGGCGGAAATTCGAGGAAGGGCGCGGCTTACTTAGTCTGCGGGCGTTGTTGCCTTCGACGCGGCTGCCGTGAGCGGAAAAACTGCGAGGACAGCGGGGAGCTCTAGTCGAAACGTACAGCCGCCTTCCGCGCGGTTGAAACCAGTGATGCGCCCGCCGTGCTCTTGCATCACGCCGTAGCAAATGCTCAGGCCCAGCCCGGTGCCTTTGCCGACGGGTTTTGTCGTATAGAACGGATCGAACACCTTGTCCGGCTCCTTCATGCCCGGTCCCGTATCAGAAAATTCGATGACCACATTCCCTCGTTCGCGCAGCGTGCGGATCAGCAGCACGCCCCCACCCACGGTTTCCATCGCGTCCACGGCATTGCTGATCAGATGATAGAAGACTTGGAGCAACTGGTTGGGATCGCCGCGGACGGCCGGAAGGACACTGTGACTCTCCAGTTCGATGCGGATATTTTTTTGGCGCAGGTCCAGATTGCGAAGCTGTACCGCCCCGGCCAGCACGGTACTCAAATCGAGAAGCTGCTTTTCTACGGGCACTTGGCGCGCAAAGCTCAGGAGATTAGTCACCAGATCTTTCGTGCGGCGCGCCTGGTCTCGAATTTTTTGGCCCAGTGTATGTTGCCGCGTCTGCGGCGGATTTTCCTCGACTAGCAAATCCGAGTAGCCAAGGATGGCCGTCAGCGGATTATTGATTTCGTGCGCGGCGCCGGCAGCGAGCTGGCCCAATGACGCCAGCTTCTCCGACTGCACAAAATGAGTCTGCAACCGCTTCACATTCTCGAGCGATTCCCGCAGCTCCCGGACCAAACCCGTGCGCTCCTGGTAGACAAGATGCTGGCGAAAAAAGACCAGCGCCGCGCCAATCACCAGAGTAATCAGCGTGACCAGCAGCCGGAATCGCTGCACCGCTGGCGGCGATTTGCTCAAGAAAAAAGTCCAAATTGCGAGCAACGGGGCGGCCAGCACTCCGAGCATTGCCAGATGAGCGGGCCAACGTTCGTCGCGGCGGATCACCGCAGGCAGGGGATCGGGTTCCGGCGCCAGCCGCCGGGCGATGATGCCCGTCGTCGCCATCCACAGGAACGAAGCGATCACGGGAAGATCGAACAGATCGGCAGTATAGGAGGAGCCGCCGTTGTCGATCGTGTAGGCCAGGACGAGCCCGAAATTGTAGAGCAGCGTCGCGCCGAACAGATTGAGATAGATGGTTCGCCAACTCCCCTTCGTGCGCAACGAGAAGATGCCGAAGCCCGCGACGACAATCAAATTTTCTACCATATACACTTGCAGGTCGCGCAGCCGGAACAAATCTCCGTTTAGCCAGACTGTTTTCCAGGGCATCGCTGCAAAAATGTAGATGTAGAGCCACAGCGTGGCGAGTAGCAGGAGGTCCAGAAAGCCGTACCGCAGCGTCTCCCGCATTTTCCTCGCATGAGGAACCAGGGCGAGCGCCGCCATCCACGGCACGGTGTGCAGGAAAAAGAGAATATCGCCGGGGAACGGGCTTTGTACTTCGTGGTGCAGCTCCAACTCTTCGTACATCACCATCAGATGGCCCGCCAGCCACAACGCGCAGCCGAGCGCCAGCAGCATCCAGAACGCATTCCGCCGCCGATACGGTGACGCAGCGTTCCAAAGCAGGCAAGTATTTGCGAACAGCGGGACCAGGCATTCAATCACGTCGCAAACGGCCGTGCGCGCGGTTCCATGCGGCATCAACAGCGCCGCCGCAGCATACCCGCCGAGGAAAAACACCCAAGCGCCCAGCAGGAGGATGGAAGACCGGGAAAACTTCATCTAGGAGACACCGATGAGGATTTTATCGCAGGGATCCAAGCGCCGACCACGAAGTTTTGAGAGTCATTCTAAAAAATAACAGGAGACCGAATGCGCGTACGGGTGCGAAGGTTGCAGGATGCTCAATAGAGTCCATCGCAGGATCGCCGGCGCTGCTCCCAGATGCCGCGCAGCGTGTGGCGGAGGGGGTGGGATTCGAACCCACGAGACCCTTTCGGGCCTAACGGTTTTCAAGACCGCCGGTTTCAACCGCTCACCCACCCCTCCGGCTGTCTTGAGTGTAACCGGCAAACCGGCCACCCTTCAAATTCTGAAGGGTGGCCGGTTCGACGGGTAAAACTTAGCTGGCGTGCTTGGGTACCTTGCTGTCGAGGAGCGACTGGAGAGGCTGGCCAGTCCCGGTCGCTTTCACGCTGCCGGAGCGCACGATATCCTTGGCAGCGATTTTCTTCCCGTAGATCCGTTCGTTGGCATCCGAATCCGGATGGAGCGTCGCGCCTTCCAGCGAAACGCCCGCGAACAGCCCCTTGGCTCGCGCATAGGTGTACACATCGGACCCGCCCACTTCGCTGGCCTGAGCCGTTGCGCCGGGTCCAGCCGCAGCCGTCGCGTCAGTGCCCAGCTTCGTCTTGTCTGCAAGGACGGCGTTGACGCCCTTGTCCGTCGTCACCAGCACGACGAAATCGGTCGATGTTGCCCCCAACTGGACACCGACGCTGGCTCCTCCGATGCTGTACATCGCCGGCGCCGACCACTTGCCGTCGAACTTATCGCCCAACCGGCAGCTCATCGGGCCGCGCCCGCCGCTGCCACCCAAACCGATACCCACCTTTTTCACACCAGGCAGAATGAGAATGCAATTGGAATGAGCCAAGATGTGCGGTGGTATGCTTCCACTGTTGACCATATCCAAAAACACAGTCGCGGCGTTCTTCAGCGTCTCTTCGTCTTTCTCCTTGTCACCGCCAAACGACGGCACGATCACCATCACAAGAAGTAGGGCGACGAGAAAAAATTGCGACGCGGCTCTATACCGCTGCTTCAGACCTGCTTGCTTCACTGAGCGTGACATATGCTCCTGACCTCCCCCCTGCAGATTTGAGTTTGGCTCACCACGCCTCTTGCAGGGCTGCAATGACAAGATATGCCGCTCAAAGGCGGCAAGTCAATGACGAAGCGCCCGGTCCCCGGCTATCGGATTTTTACTGAGGTGGCCGCGGCAACCAGGGTGGCGAGGATTGAATTACGCGCTCGCATCAATCCCCTGTTTACCTCGCGCATCAAATAATTCGTCCGTGCTCGCGGTTCGGCTGGTACCGTTAAGGGCCGCTAGGGGCACGCCAGATTGGGAGGTTTGCTATGTTTGGATGGATTGTCAAACGGCGATTGGACTCCTTCTCCCGAAGCTTTAACTATGACACATCTTACTTGCGCGCATTGTATGACCTGAACCCGCGTTCATTCTGGAAATTCTCGCGCGTCGCGACCCTCGCGCATGACCGCGGCGACGTGCCCCGCGAGGCCTGGTATGCTGCGACCATCGCCGCAACGATCGCCGAGGACTGCGGCCCTTGCACTCAGCTCATCGTGACCATGGCGGAGCGCGCCGCGGTCAGCCCGTCCGATCTGCGTGCATGTGTCGCGGACGATCCACCAGCGATGACCGCCGACGCAGCCCTTGGCTACACATTTGCGAAAGCGGTGCTGGCGCGCGACATGGCGGAATCCGATCGATTGCGTGCCGAGATCGAGTTGCGCTGGGGGAAAAAGGCAGTCGTTTCATTGGCGCTGGGCATCGCCGCATCGCGGACATTCCCGACCGTCAAGTATGCGATGGGTTACGCGCGAGCCTGCTCACGAATTCGAGTCGCGGGAACCGACTTGCCGGTCGCGAAGCAAGCGATGCACGCGTGACCTGGCCGCCGCTAATGATATCCTAGGAGGGAACGGGGAGCTCGGTGGCTTCGCCGATAGCTGCTCAGTCTGATTGAGGGTGCGCCTATGATTCGCAAGTTGATCGCTGCCGCTGTAATTTCATTCGCCGCGCTGGCAGGAATGGGATTCGCGTACCTCGGAGCGCAATCTGCTCCGCAACAAGACAAAGCCGACATTCCCGCGTTCCACGCCACTCTCCCGACGCCGCCCTTGCCCGCGACTCTGGATCCGAAAGTGTTTTCTGACGTGCTGAATCAGAATGTGTACGCCCTGGCAGCAAAGGAGAAGGCCGTCCTCTACCAGCAGCCGTGCTACTGCCACTGCGACCGCGAAGTCGGGCACAAGAGCCTGCTCGATTGCTACGTGGACCGCCACGCCTCGGTGTGCTCGGTCTGCAAGATGGAAGCGGTGTACGCCTACCAGCAGACCAAGCTCGGCAAGGCTCCCGCGCAGATTCGCGAAGCCATCATCCAGGGCAAATGGAAAGACGTTGACCTCTCGAAGTTCAACCTAGCTCCCGCAGCCAAATAACGCCCTCCTTCAAACACAGTGGAGTAACTGCGGTCTTTTTCCTCAATGGGAATCGTGCGGGCATCCATTCGCACGAATTTCTTCCGACAATTTCAATGACTAGGTTACTGCAGCGGGCGGGAGCTCGCCCGCGAGGGCCAATCCTGGGGAGCGAATTCGACGCCCCAAAAATGCGGGCTGGGCGAAAGGAACTCGACGCCGACGCGGGTCCCTTTGTCGGACGTGTCGCCCACATAAACGATGCGGCATTCCTGCTCTTCTTCGGTCACGGGATTGATCAGCACCACCTCTCCGCCGAGTTCGAGCGACTCCTGCAGGTACAGCAATCCGCCGTGCGCATTGATGACGATGGTCTGCGTGTTTTCCCGGAATTTCTTCCCTTCGGTGTTCTTGCCCGTCGCGCGGACGGGGATGCGGGTGAAGACGCGCGAACTCCGGCGCGTATTGGCTGTCTGTGTCTCGGGCATGGTCATAAGTTTATGGTGCAATGAGGAAACCGCCGAGTCAACGAAATGGCCGCCGTGCGTGCCTAAAGACGCAGTTCGCATTTAGCTTGCTGAAATTGCGTAAGGTTCCTTAGAATAGCTCGTTTGTTTCATTGCGGTACGCAATAACTTCTAGCTGCACTCCGTTTTGGCGGAGGCTTGTCAATTTCAAAAGGGGGCGGGAACTCCGCATGAACCTGATCGATTACATCGAATCGAAGCGCGAGGAACATCTGAACGAACTGAAAGAGTTTCTTCGCATTCCGAGCGTCAGCACGAAAAGCGAGCACAAGCCGGATATCGAACGCGCCGCCCACTGGGTGGCGGACAAGATGCGCGCAGCGGGCCTGGAAAAAATAGAAATCGCCCCCACAAAAATGCACCCGGTGGTGTACGGCGAATCCCTAAACGCGCCTGGCAAGCCTACCGTCTTGCTTTACGGGCATTACGACGTGCAGCCGGCTGAGCCACTCGATCTCTGGACCAGTCCCGCGTTCGAGCCCGCGGTTCGCGACGGAAATCTCTTCGGCCGCGGAACCGCCGACGACAAGGGTCAGGTGCACATCCACCTGAAAGCCCTCGAGGCGCTCAATCACACCGCCGGCAAGCTTCCTCTCAACGTGAAAGTGATGATCGAAGGCGAGGAAGAAATCGGCAGCGTCAATCTGTGGGATTTCGTGCAGAAAAATCGCGAACGCCTGAAAGCCGACGCGCTGGTCGTCTCCGATACCTCCATGCTCGGCAAGGGCGTGCCTTCCATCACCTATGGTCTGCGCGGCCTGAATTACTATCAAGTGGAAATCACCGGCCCGGCGCAGGATCTTCACTCCGGCGTTTTCGGCGGCGCCGTTCCGAATCCTATTACGGTTCTCGCGGAGATGATCGCCAAGCTCCACGACAAGAATTTCCGCGTCACCGTACCGGGCTTTTACAACGACGTTGCCACGCTCTCGAAGGCGGAGCGCAAAGCGCTGAATTCTTTGCCTTGGAAGGAAAAGGATTTTCGCAAGACCGTCGGCGCACCGGAACTCTGCGGCGAGAAGGGCTTCACCATCGTCGAGCGCCTTTGGACACGGCCCACGCTCGAACTGAACGGCATCTGGGGCGGCTACATCGGCGAAGGCGCGAAGACTGTGATTCCCTCCAAAGCGTACGCAAAGCTTTCCACGCGTCTGGTTCCCAATCAGGACCCGGCGAAAATCGCGAAACTCGTGGAGAAGCACGTGCGCAAGCTGCTTCCAAAAACGGTGCATTGCAAATTCGAAGTGCTCAGCATGGGCAAGCCCTGGGTGGCCGCGTATTCACATCCGATTTTCCAGAAAGCCATCCATGCGCTCGAAGCGGGCTTTGGAAAGAAAGCCGTGTTCATCCGCGAGGGCGGCTCGATTCCCTTCGTCACGCAGATGCACGACACATTCAAAGTGCCCTGCGTTCTGATCGGCTTCGGCCTGCCCGATGAAAACGCGCATGCCCCCGACGAACACATCGCGATTGAAAATTATTTTGGCGGCATCAAGAGTATCGCTCTCTTTTACCAGCAGCTTGCGGCCTAGCCGCGGAACGCCGGCGCAAAAACCGCAGTTATGGAAAAGCCCGCTTTTTTGGGCTTTTTTCGATGTTTGACTTGCGTTCATTTCCCAGTGCAGCTATAGTTCACGCGGCATCCCGGATGGCGGGGCCAAGGCAGCACCATTTCTGAGGAGGAAAAAGGAATTCGATGGCAAATCCGCTAAGCAAGTCCAAGATCATTGCGCACCTGGCTGATAAGGTCGGCACCGACGAAAAGCCGGTGTCCAAGAAGCAGGTGGCGGCTTTCTTTGATGAGCTGTTCAATCTCGCAGTGAAAGAAGCAAAGAGCGGGGGAAAATTCGTCATCCCCGGCATCGGCCGCGTCGTCAAGGCGCACCGCAAGGCCCGCATGGGGCGCAATCCAGCCACGGGCGAGGCCATCAAGATCAAGGCCAAGACGGTTGTGCGCCTGCGCGCAGCCAAAGCGCTCAAAGACGCCGTTTTGAAGTAGTCCGGCCCCGGCGCAGAGATTCGCGGCAAAACCCTCAGGCATGCCCGGCAAAGATGCGAGCCGGAGGCTTGGGGGTTTTGTCTTTTCGTCCTCGTCAGGGCACGGCTTCAGCCGTGCCGAAAGACGCGGCTATCGGGGGTTTCAACCCCTGAAGAAAATATTTGGGCGCAAGGGCCTCCGAACCGTTCAAGGAACAATGACTTCACCTCACTGGAATGAAGCTCAGGCGGAAGCCCACCGCCGCTTCCAATTCGAGTTCCCGGAGAAGACGCTCGCGGGCAAGACGCTCGTCGTCGCCGGTGGAACGGGCGGACTGGGCGCAGCCACCGTCGTGCTTCTCGCTCGCGAGGGCGCGCGCCTCATCGTCGGCTACCGCCAGAATCGCGAGCGCGCCGCCGAGCTTCGCCGTGTCATCGAGAAAAATTTCGGCGCAACGATTGTGCTCATCGAGGGTGACATCGCCGAAAAAAGCGTTCGGGAGAAATACCTCGAAGCAGCCGCCAGTGCGAGTGCCTCATTGGCCGGCGTGGCGATTTTTCCGGGCGACCCGGCGCGCGTCGCCTTGCAGGATCTTGATCGCGAGTCCCTGTCGGCAACCTTCGACAAGAATTTCGCCGGCCCGGTATTGCTGGCGCGTGACTTGGGAAACGTGATGGAGAAAAATTCACAGGGCGGTGCCATCGTGCTGCTGGCTACCATGCAGGCGGTGGCGGCGTTTCCGTCGAGCCTTAACTACGCCGCGCCGAAAGCCGCGCTCGTCCACGCCGGGCGGATCCTCGCGCTCGAATGGAATCGCGTGCGCGTCAACGTGGTCGCCCCGGGCGCCACTAGCTCCGGCATGGCCTCAGCCAGCATCCAATCGGGCAAGTACGACCGGCACATTGCGAGCGGCGCGATCGCTCGATTCGGCCGGCCGGAAGACGTCGCCCGCGCCGTGCGATTTTTCCTTGAGCCGGATAATTACATCACGGGGCAGGTCCTCGTCGTGGACGGCGGATTGACCCTGCGACGCGATCGCGGCTGAGCGCCGCCGAAATTCGAAACCGATGCGTGAACATTCAGGACTCTTAACCGACCTTTACGAGCTCACCATGGCGGCGGGCTATTTGCAGACCCGCTTCGAAGCGCGTGCCACGTTCGAGCTCTTCGTGCGCCACCTTCCACCGCATCGCAATTATCTGGTCGTCGCCGGAATCGAGCAGGCGCTCGATTTTCTCGAGCATGTCAATTTCACCGCGGACGAAATCGCCTACCTGCGCCGCCATCCCGTCTTTCGCCATATCCGCGAAGAATTTTTCGACTACCTCGCGATATTCCGTTTTACCGGCGACGTGTGGGCCATGCCTGAAGGCACGCTCGTGTTTCCGGGCGAGCCGGTCCTGCGCGTCGTTGCGCCCATCATCGAAGCGCAAATTATGGAAACCTATCTGCTCGCCACGCTCAGCTATCAGACGATGATTGCCAGCAAAGCTGCTCGCGTGGTCACCGCCGCGCAGGGCCGCCAGGTGGTGGAATTCGGCGCCCGCCGCGCCCACGGCGCGCATGCGAGCCTGATCGCGGCGCGCGCGGCGGCCATCGGCGGCGCTCAGGGTACTTCCAATGTCCTTGCCGGCCAGCAATTCGGCATGCACACTTACGGCACCCAGGCGCACTCCTGGGTGATGGCTCACGAGGACGAAGCCGAAGCTTTCAGCCATTTCCTCGACGCTTTCCCCGATCACGCCTATCTCCTGATCGATACTTACAACGTCCGCAACGCGATCAAAAAGATCATCGCCGCAGGACGCAAACCCGCCGGCGTCCGCCTCGACAGCGGCGACGTGGCCAAGGACAGCCGCTGGGTGCGCCGCGAACTGGATCGCGCCGGCTGGAAGGACGTGAGGATCTTCGCTTCCGGTGATCTGGACGAAGAAAAAATCTCCGCTCTGCTTGCCAAAGGCGCCGCTGTGGACGCCTTCGGAGTGGGCACCGCGCTTGCCACTCCGGGCGACGCGCCGCACCTGAATCTGATTTACAAGCTCGTCGAAGTCGAGCGCGGCGGAAAAATCCGCGAAGCCGCCAAATTCAGCAGTGCCAAAATCACCTACCCGGGCCGCAAGCAGGTGTTTCGCTTCTCCAATGCGAAGGGCCAATACTCCGGCGACAGAATCGCGCTCGAAGGCGAGCCTGCCAATGGCGGCACCCCGCTCCTCGTCGAAGTCATGCGCGAGGGCCGCCGCCTGGCTCCTCCCGAACCCGTCAGCGTCTCGCGCGATCGCTGCCTCGCCGGCCTCGCGCGTCTTCCCGAACGCTATCGCCAGATTCACCGCCCCGCTGTGTATCCGGTGCGCTACAGCAAGCGGCTCCAGACCATGCTCGAGAAGGTTCGCCGCCGCGTTCACGCCAGTGCGCTAAAATAATCGCGCGGTATTACCGCGCATTTCCTTTTATGGCCTCGCGCAAAATAGTCTTCTGGGAAGTGGATACGCAGGCGGACTTCATGCTGCCCGGCGGAAAACTCTACGTCCCGGGCGCGGAAAAAATCATCCCTAATATCAAGCGC
>Ga0187776_10000924_pt1 | contig 14311 bp, 11 predicted proteins | sample 0216_BV02_MP12_2_FD_132426 | JGI IMG/M metagenome (GOLD analysis project Ga0187776, IMG submission 132426) | Tropical peat soil microbial communities from peatlands in Department of Meta, Colombia - 0216_BV02_MP12_20_MG | ecosystem: Environmental > Terrestrial > Soil > Wetlands > Peat | place...
CTTCTCGACAAGCAGAAGGAAGGCAAAAAGAAGATGCGGCAGTTCGGCAAGGTCGACATCCCGCAGGAGGCCTTCATCGCGGCGCTGAAGGTGGATGTGTGATATGAAATCCGATTGAACAGTGCAGATTCCGCTCGTCCCCGCGAAAGCGGGGACTCACCTCTGGATTCCCGCTTGCGCGGGAATGAGCGGAGAATGCAAATCAATCGATCCGTCCGCCTGAAAATCGGCGGCCGGGCACGGTGAGAAAATAGCCAACCGCCTGGCCACCGTCGGCGCCCACTATGCTGCCGGTCGTGTAGCGCGACTCATCGCACGCGAGAAACACAGCCGGCCCCGTAATGTCCTCGCCCGAACCGACGCGACCCATCGGCACGCCCTTGCGCCGGCCCTCATAAATTTCCGGGTCGGCATACATAGCCTCGGTGCCGGGCGTGCGGATGTAACCGGGCGTGATTGCATTGACGCGAATACCGTAAGGCGCCCACTCCATCGCCTGCAGTTTGGTGAGCATGATCAGACCCGCCTTCACCACGCTGTAGGCGCCGGCCCAGTTGTACGGAAACAGCCCGGCGATCGAGGCAATGTTGACGATGATGCCGGATTTCTGAGCGATCATGTGTTTTGCGGCGGCTTGACTGACGAGGAATGCGCCCTTCAGTCCGACGTTCATGGTCGTGTCCCACGCTGCCTCCGGCAGGGCTTCGAGCTTTCCCGGAACGATCTTCATGGCGTTGTTGACAAGGATATCGATGCGGCCACGTTCCTTGATAATGGTGTCGACCAGCCGAGAAATATCGGCGGACTTGGCGACGTCGGCGACGACCGGGAGGCTCTTGCTGCCAAGCCCGGCGGCGTCCTTGGCGGTCGCTTCCGCGGTCGCCGGGTCGACATCATTGACGACCACGTGCGCGCCCTCGCGCGCATAAGCCAACACGATATCGCGGCCAATACCGCGGCCACCGCCGGTCACCAGCGCCACTTTGTCCTTCAGTCGCACGGGAGTTCCCCCTGGTTGCTTGAAAAAGACCTGAAAAATAACGCTAAAACGGTGGGGAGAGACCGACAAGGGCGCCTGCCGGCCTCGAAAATGGCACCGCTGGATGCCATCTTTGCTATGAACAGAATCATCCCGGCGGCCAGAGCCGCCGCCACCCGGACAACATGGCCGAGCCGAAGCGTAACGACCCTGCTCCGTTGAGCCCGCAACCCGTTGCGGGTGGCATCGCCGCGCGCGCCTTGGGCGCGAGGGCCGCGCCCTATCTCGGCGATCTCAATCCGGAGCAACGCGAGGCGGTGGAGGCGCTGGACGGACCGGTGCTGGTGCTGGCCGGCGCAGGCACCGGCAAGACCCGCGTGCTGACCACGCGCATCGCACACATTCTCAACCTCGGCCGCGCGCATCCGAGCCAGATCCTTGCGGTCACTTTTACCAACAAGGCGGCGCGCGAAATGAAAGACCGCGTCGGCCAGATGGTCGGGCAAGTTGTCGAGGGCATGCCCTGGCTCGGCACCTTCCATTCTATCGGCGTGAAGATTTTGCGCCGGCACGCCGAGCTGGTTGGGCTGAAGAATAACTTTACGATCCTCGATGTCGACGACCAGATCCGCCTGATCAAGATGATCCTGGAAGCCGAAAAGCTCGACGAGAAACGCTGGCCGGCGCGCGTGCTCGCGATACTGATCGACGGTTGGAAAAACCGCGGTCTCACACCCGAGCAGGTGCCGTCCGGCGAGGCCGCGAGCTTCGCCAATGGCAAGGGCAAGAAGCTCTACATAGCGTATCAGGAACGGCTGAAGACACTCAACGCCGCCGACTTTGGCGATCTGTTGCTAGAGAACATCAGGTTGTTCCGGCAGAACGCCGACGTGCTGCGCTCGTTTCAGGACCGTTTCAGATTCATTCTGGTCGACGAGTATCAGGACACGAACGTCGCGCAATACTTGTGGCTGAAGCTCCTGGCGCAGACGACGGCGCCATCGGGCGGCCTCATCCTTCGAGACGCCGCGCTGCGCGCGGCTCCTCAGGATGAGGAAAGAAGTACCGCGAGCGAAGCTGTCATCCCTCGTCGTGAGGAGCGAGGGCAAAGCCCGAACGCAGCCCCATCCCCTCATCCTGAGGAGCGAGGGCAAAGCCCGAGCGTCTCGAAGGATGAGGCCAAGGCCTTGCCGCGAACGCCAAAAAATATCTGCTGCGTCGGCGATGATGACCAGTCGATCTACGGTTGGCGCGGAGCGGAGGTCGACAACATCCTGCGCTTTGAGCACGACTTTCCGGGTGCGCGCGTCATAAGACTCGAACGGAACTACCGCAGCACGGGCCACATCCTTGCCGCCGCCTCGCACCTGATCGCGCATAACGAAGGCCGTCTCGGCAAGACGCTGCGCACCGAAGACGTCCTGGGCCAGAAAGTGCAGGTGACCGGCGCCTGGGACAGCGAGGAAGAAGCCCGCGCCATCGGCGAGGAAATCGAGCAGCTGCAGCGTGCGGCGCGCGAGCGCGGCGAGGACCACCCGCTCGACGAGATCGCCATCCTGGTGCGTGCCTCATTTCAGATGCGCGAATTCGAAGATCGATTCATCCAGCTTGGCCTGCCCTATCGCGTGATCGGCGGCCCACGCTTCTACGAACGCGCCGAAATCCGCGACGCGCTCGCCTACCTGCGCGTAATCGCGCAGCCGGCCGACGATCTCGCCTTCGAGCGCATCATCAACGTGCCCAAGCGCGGGCTCGGCGACGCCACGCTGCAAATGCTGCACGACCATGCGCGCAAGAAACGCATTCCGCTCACCGAAGCCGCGAGCGCGCTCAGCGCCACCGACGAGATGAAGCCGAAGCCGCGCCAGGCGTTGCGCGATCTGATGGCCGCCTTCGAGGGCTGGCGCCTGCGCAAGGATTCCATGCCGCATACCGAGCTCGCCGAGATCGTGCTCGATGAGAGCGGCTATACCGACATGTGGCAGAAGGACCGGTCCGCCGACGCGGCCGGCCGCCTGGAAAACCTCAAGGAGCTGGTGCGTTCCATGGAGGAATTCGAGAATCTCCAGGGCTTCCTCGAACACATCTCGCTGGTGATGGACCGCGAGGCTTCGGAGGCCGAGCAGGCCGTCAATATAATGACCCTTCATTCCGCCAAGGGGCTGGAATTTGACTGCGTGTTCCTGCCCGGCTGGGAGGAAGGCTTGTTTCCGCACCAGCGCTCGCTCGACGAAAGCGGCCGCGCCGGCCTCGAGGAAGAGCGCCGACTCGCCCATGTCGGGCTTACCCGCGCGCGCAAGCTGGCCAAGATCTATTTTGCCACCAACCGCCGCATCCACGGCATGTGGACGTCGACTGTGCCGTCGCGTTTCCTCGACGAATTGCCGGAGGGACATGTGGAAGTGAAAGAAGCGGCGGGCGGCGCCGGCGGTTTCGGCATGTCGGGCTATGGTGCCTCGCGCTTTGACGAGATGAACGCCTTCGGCTCCGGCTACACCACGCCCGGCTGGCAACGCGCGCAAGCGCGCAAGGGTCGCGGCGGTTTCTACGACAACGGCCAGCCGCGCTATGTGCCGGACGGCGTTTACGACGATGACGGCGATTTCGGCGAAGCGGCGTCGCGCCCAGGCGGCAAAGCAAAAGCGGCCGGCAAGATCCGGAACAAGCCGGTGGTGATCGAGGGCGAGCTGGTGGCAAGATCCACCGGCACCGTCTCATCCTTTTCGGTCGGTGAGCGCGTGTTCCATCAGAAATTCGGCAACGGCAATGTCGTGGCCGTCGACGGCAACAAGCTCACCATCGCCTTCGACAAGGCGGGCGAAAAGCGCGTGGTGGATTCGTTCGTCGAACGAGTGTGATCCGCTTTACAAGTAACTCCACCACCATTCGGTCCGCCGGCGCTTGAGCGCCGCGAACCAGCGGCACGCCGGATAGAGCAACACGACCATTGCCAGCCACACCGCGTAAATACCGGCGAGGCCCAGGCCATAACCCGGCGGCTTGCTCGCCAGTGAGACGAGTTTGCTGAGATCGCCGAGCGTCGCCCAGGCATAGAGAACGGCGAGGATGTGCAGCAGATAAAGGTGCGCCGCGTAGTAGAAGAACGGCACACGCCCGAACGTGGTGATCCAACGCGCAACGGTGCCTTCCAGCCCCTCAAGCGCCACCAGCAGAAGCAGCGTTGGGCCCAGAGTCATGCCGAGATAAAGCAGCGACGGCGGATATTTCTCGCAATCAATGAATGAGAGGACGGTGGCAAGCGCGCTGTTCTGCACGCTCCACGGCATGGGATCGCCATAAAGGTTGCTGGCGCGCAGTAGCAGGAAACCAGCGAGGCTTACGCCGCCCAGCATCAGCAGCCGCCGCACGCGTGCCGCCCGATCGAGCAGGAACACAGGACCGAGCGCGTAACCCGCCGCCATAACGCCGATCCATGGCACCAGAGGATAAAGCACGCGCACGCTGACGCCTGGCGCGAGATCAAACTGGCCCGGCTGATGCAACAGATTCCATAGGGGCGCGCCGGCGCCGAACTGCGCAGCTTGGATGCCGTCCAGCAGGTTGTGACCGAAGATCATGACCAGGCCTACCGTGGCAATTGCCGCGCGCGGCAGATACACCAATGCTGAGAGTGCCAGCATCGAAGCACCGATGGCGAAGATCACCAGCACGCCGAAATGATCGAAATGAACGTTGAAGGTCCAGCCAAAACGCACGACAGTGAGCTCGATCAGCACGAGCCAGAGGCCGCGGGTCGCAAGAAAGCGGCTGACCTCGCCGGTGCTGCGCCCGCGCGCGCCGTAGAGAAACGCCGAGACGCCGGCAAGAAAGATGAAGGCCGGAGCGCAGAAATGCGTAATCCAGCGCGTCAGGAACAGCGCCGGCTCGGTCACGTCGCGCGGATTGTATCCGCCGGCAGAGAAGAAATCGCGCGTGTGATCGAGCGCCATTAACACCATGACCAGCCCGCGCAGCAAATCGATCGACGGAAGTCGAATGCCTCCGGACAGATTACCCGCGGGAAAATTTCGGACGATCACCTCAACGGCGGGGAGAGCAACCCGCCGCAAGGGTTCGAATGCGACAGTCATGGGAATTCTTTCGTTGATTTTGCGCGCCTGACGTTGCGCGACTGTTGTTGGAGTTCAGCATCGCGAGAGCCGCAGGCTCTCGACGCGCGCGCTTATAGCGTGGCCGAGTGCCACGCGTTTTCACGATGCATGACGTCTTCGTGAGCGCGCCGCGACTCATTCGCGCCGCGCATCGTTCCGATCAGCCAGACCGATTGTGTTAAGCCGCCTTCGCCGTCGTCACCGGTGCAAAGCCGGTCATCGGATCGATGACGGTCGGGACCTCAGTGATTTTGGTAATCGGAAAGCCGCTAAGCCGAGAATGCTCGCGCACCAGCGCCTCGCTTTCAGCAAGGTAGATGCAGAACGTTTTGTCGGCGGCGACAAATGAATGCACCCATTGCACCTTGCCGGAAAGCTGGGCGAGCGCGCGGTTGGAAGTCGCGGCAACATCCTTAAGCTGTGCGGCGTTGAGCCGGCCGATGTTCGGAATATCGCGTTCGATCAGATAGCGTTGCATGGCGTGTCCTGTTCAAGAATTGCTTTGGAGGCTCACTATCGGACTCGAGCGCGAAAGACCTTGCGCGAACCTTGATTTGCTCTTGAGAGGCGCTTGATTCGTTTTCGCGGCCCAATCTGGTTTAAAGCGACGCACAGTTAATGCGCGCGGGCGCAAAAATCAGTAACATCATTGCGCAATTTCGGTTCGCGAAAGAAGTACGCGTAGCGTGCTACCCCTAACACCGCCATTGCCTTGCTCTCGCCATGTTAAGCCGGTCAGCACGTCTGCTAACGCGACTGATTCGGGGACTCACATGAAATATCTCGGCATCGGAATTCTTACTGGTCTTCTGACCATCACGTCGGCCCATGCGGCGGGCTGGGCGTCAGTTCATAAGTACGTCAAACGAACCGGCAATTGCGCCGGCGGACAAGAAGTGCTCGCGAGCTCGTATTCCTCCGGGCGCCGGACTGCCAGCGGCGAGGTCTTCGATGCTAGCGGCAACACGGCAGCGGCGCGGACCTGGCCGATCGGTACGACGCTGACCGTAACCAATCCGCACAACGGCCGCTCGATCACGGTGCGCATCAACGATAAGGGACCGTGGGGCATCGCCTATCGCATGGGCGCCCGGCTCGATCTGGCGCGCGGCGCCGCCCAGCGCCTCGGCATGCACGCTTCACAATACGTTTGTGTTGCGTAAGAAGCGGCCGTGGCAGGCCCGCAAAGCCTGCCACGGCTCTTTTATCTGAAGCGGGCGCGCTCCCCTTAACCACCACCGTATCTAGTGGATGGTAGCTTCCCACCAGCCGGCATGACGGCCGGTATGGGGAGGCGCCAATGCATGCACGCCGCTTTGTTGCATTGTCGACGCTGAGCGCTCTTGCGCTTGGCAGCACGGCCTATGCCCTCCATGCCGAAGACGGTTACGTCCGCAAGGTGCCCCTCAACCCTTACCTGGCCCCGCTGCCGGTGCCGGTACCCGCGCCTCCCGGCTCGTCGCTCGACCTGCGGCCGCCGCGCCCAGTGGACTCAGGCGAGGTAATGTCAGGTTATTCGTCGACGCGCGAAGCGCCGGCACCTTCCATCGGACTGTCCATCAAGTCGCCCTTCGAAGACCGGAAATAAAATCCAACGCGCTGAACCTCAGGGCGTGCGCCGGATTGCTCCGTATTCACTAGGCATAGGCGGATGTGCGTCCGCTGGCACAATAATTTTTCCGATCGGCCAGAGCGCGATTCCGGCAAGTTTCAGATGCGCCCAGGCGAACGGAATGCCTATCAGGGTGATAGCAAGAAGAATTGCCGTGACGAGATGACCGAGCGCTAGCCACCAGCCGGCAAGGACCAGCCATATGATATTGCCGAGAAATCCCAATGGTCCCGTGCCCAGATCTTCGGTGCCATAGTAGTCCGCCCGTGACACCGCCTTCTGGCCGAAAGGAAGAAGCGTGTAGACAGCGATGTTGAAGGCTGCGCGTGTCCAAGGCAGCCCAATAATTGTGATCGCCATGATCATCGCAGCAACAATCCACGCGACCGACATCCATAGACCACCGCAAACGATCCAGAGAACGTTCAGCAGCAAGGATACGGCAGACATAATTTCTCAGCGGGCGTGGGCGATCACCGTCCTGACACCGTAACTGCTTACAGCTACCAGCGCCAGGAGCGGCGGCGCGGATAGGCACCGCTTGCTAGGCGCACAATCACCAGCAGCAACACGGCGCCAATCGTTGCGACAATGATCGCAGAGAGAATGCCGCTGGCGATATGGATACCGAGCCGGGGCATCAGCCAGCTGCCGATCAGCGCGCCAACGATGCCGATCGCGATATCGCCAATAAGGCCAAATCCGCCGCCTTCGACAATCCGGCCAGCGAGCCAGCCGGCAACGAGACCGACCAGCAGGATGACAAGAAGACTTTCTCCCGAGATGTGCATTGCTTCACCCTTCCCGTTGCACCGCACACTAGATTGTTACGCACATTCTGTCGGACAATCGGGACAGGAACCTTTGGTTCCGTACGGCCTCGCATTTAACTTCTGGCAACTTGCCGTGAAAACGGGGATGCTTTCGAAAGCGCACTGGAGGGGAGAGAAACAATGAAAAAACAATGGATCGCGGCGGCGCTTTTGCTGCTCGCCGGCCTGGGCGGGGCTCAGGGCCAGAGCTACCCGAGCAGAACAGTGACGGTGATCGTGCCGTTCGCCGCGGGCGGGCCGGCCGATGTGACTGGACGCATCGTCGCTGACATTTTTTCACGCCACCTCGGCCAGCAGTTCGTAGTGGAAAACGTCGCCGGCGCCGGCGGCACGCTCGGATCGCTGCGCGCCGCGCGCGCCACGCCCGACGGCTACACCATCATTTCCGGACACATGGGCACGCATGCGGCGGCACCGTTTTTCTATCCGAACCTTGGATACGATCCCCAGAAGGACTTCGAGCCGATCGGATTGATCGCCGAGCAGCCGGAACTGCTTACGGTGCGCAAGGATTTCCCGGCCAATAACCTCAAGGAGTTCATTGCCTATGCCAAGGCCAACGAAAGCAAGCTGAACATGGGGCATGCCGGCGTCGGTTCGGTTTCGTATGTCGGCTGCCTGCTGCTCAACTCGGCGATCGGCATCAAGCCGACCATGGTGCCCTTCACCGGTACCGCCCCGGTGATGAACGCAATCCTCGCGGGCCAGATCGACTACGACTGTGATCCGGTGCTCGGGCCGCTGTCGCATGTGCGCGCCGGCACGGTAAAGGCGCTGGCGATTGCCACCAAAAAGCGGAGCCCGCTGCTGCCGGACGTGGCAACGTCCTATGAGCAGGGCCTTCCACAATTCGACTGCGCACCGTTTTACGCGCTGTTCGCGCCAAAAGGCACACCGCAGCCGATCATCGACAAGCTGGCGGAAGCTTTGAACAAAGGTCTCAGCGAAGAGGCAGTGCAGAAACGATTGTCAGATCTCGGCGCCGAGATCGCCGAGCCGAGCCGGCGCGGGCCGAAAGCCTTGGGCGAGCTGGTCAAAAGCGAAATCGCGCGCCTGACGCCGATCCTGAAGGCTGCAACCACCGACAACAAGCAGCAGCACTAAAGAAGGAAGAAAGACCGCCTTGCAGCGGTCTTTCTTCAGGCTGCGTCGCGAGCCTGATCGGCTGTCTCGCTGTCTGACGACTCGCTCAGACCCATTGCTGCGAGAAGGTTTTCCACCTCCATGCGCGCCGTCATATGCGACATGGTCGGCCGCGTGCCGAGTGTGCCTTCGTCGAGATCGTCAAGCGTGGTCAGGCCGCGCGGATAGAATTCGCGGAATATGACACGCTCGGCCAGTCCCTCGACGCAACGGAAATTCAGCCGGCGCGCAAGCTCCTGCAGCCCCTCTCCGACCAGACGCTTGTTGCGCGAGCCAAGCGTCGAGAGCCGGTTGCGCAGGACGATCCAGTCGATTGTCCTGTTGTTGAGCAGCTGACGCTGGGAGCGTGCATCCTCCACCATCTGCGCATAATGGCCGATACCGGTCACGCCGAACGTCTGTGGGTCGATCGTACCTAGCACATCGAAGTCAACAAAACTGTCGTTCAGTGGCGTGATTAGAATGTCGGCCATCGAATGCGCCAGTCGCGCCAAGTAACTGTCGTGCCCCGCAGTATCAATCACGATGAAATCGTGCGTCTGCGCCAGCTCCTCGACGGTCTCGCTGAATGCCTTGGATCCCGCCGCGCGCTCTTCCGTGCTGGGGAAGTTGACCGTCTCGTCCACGCAGAAGTGGTCAGGAATTTCCAGATTGCGGCCGATAAGCGAAGCCCAGGCTTGCCTATTCTGGATGTATGAAGTGAAGGTCTTCTGTCTGACATCAATGTCAATCGTGGCGATACGCCGCCCCGATTTCAGCAATGCCACCGCGACGTGGACTGCAATCGTGGATTTTCCCGATCCGCCTTTTTCGTTACCAACGACGATGACCTGAGCCGGGCGCGTTCTGTCGATCGACATGGATGTCCTCGAGAATCTGGTTGGGGGAATCGGTTTGCCCGCCGATTCTGCGTCAAGCGCTATTAGCCCTGATTCGCGGAATCTCCACAAGATTCTTTGAGTGAGGAAACTTTCCAGACTAAGCTACTTTCTCATCACATGTCACAATCATCACAAGCCCGCAAACAGCTGACGGACGGCGCCATCGATTTCTGGCTGGCGCGCGGCGCCGTCCTCGTCATCGTCGGGCTTCAGATTGTCATTGTGAATGACCTGATGGTCGGGCCACGTTGGCTTGCACCTTCCGTCGAGCTCGCGCTTCTCATCCCCTTGTCGATCGCCACCGCATGGACGCAAAGGCGTGCGCGCAAGGCATCGACCGATGAGCAATGGGACATTGTCGGCCGCGACAGGCTGAGGATGCGGCGTCTCGCCATCGCTCTCACGGCGGTGGTCACGCTAATGAACTTGGGAGCGCTTGCCCGGCTGATCGCCGCCATACTTGCCGGCACCGCCGGCACCGGGCGCACGCTGCTTCTCGATGCGGTCAACATCTGGGTGACGAACGTGATCGTGTTTGCCCTATGGTTCTGGGCGTTGGATCGAGGCGGTCCGGTGGCCAGAGGCGACAAGGGCAACGACTTCATTTTCACTCAACAACAGCAGGCCGATCCAGCGCGGTTTTCCGGCTGGTATCCCGGCTTCATCGACTATCTTTTTCTGGCTTTTACGAATGCGACGGCGTTCTCACCCGCGGATACATTTCCCCTCACGGTCCGGGCAAAACTGCTGATGATGACTGAATCGGCGATTTCGCTCGCAACCATTGCATTGGTGGCGTCCCGCGCCGTCGGCATTCTGGGCTGATGTGAGCTCATAACGCCCGCAATAAGAAATCTTTTGCAATATTTGCAAGCCAGTTGTTAACCACCAACTTCGTTTCGTGACACCGCTTCCCGGCCACAATACCTAGCGAAAGGCGAATGATTAAAGTCTTTGCCTTATGACTGTCACATCAATTGGGACAGGCGTCTCACATAATAAGATTTGGATTCCATGCTGGGATGGTTTCCTGAAGCGGATTCGACGCAGGCCGGCGCCGCGGACGCGCTCGCGCCGTCGTCGAAATTTTTCAACCTGGAATGGCTGATCGTTGTTTGCGCCGTCACATTGGGAATCATTGCCGTCGGTAGCGCTGGTCTCATCGCCTTCAATTTGCACGAGCGGGTGTTTTCCGAAAACGAGCGCACTCTCTCAAATTCCGCGCGAATCATCGCCAAGCAGATCGAACAGGCCTTCGCAGCCGCCGAAGCCGTACAACAGGCTCTGACCGAAGATATTTCGCGCACGCCTGGCATCAGCAAGAAAACGTTCGATCAGCTGCTCGGCACTTACGACATCCATCTGAAATTGCGGGACAAAGTCACCGGCGTGCCGTACGTCGGCGCGCTTGTCATCTATGATGCCGATGGCAAGCTGATCAATCTTTCGCGCCAATGGCCGCGTCCCGATATCAACATCGCCGACCGGGAGTACTTTAACCTCGCCAGACTTGGCCAGACCTCCAGACCCTTCCTGAGCGAACCGGTCCGCAACCGCGCAAGTGGAAGCTGGGTCACCAATATGGTCAGCAGGATTTCCGGCCCGCACGGCGAATTTCTTGGTGTTGTTTCAGCGGCACTCGAGCTGCAATATTTGCAGAACTATTTTCGCGAAATCAGTGCCCATCCGGAAAATACGTTTGCGCTCTTCACTAATGACGGCACCTTGCTCGCCCGTTATCCGCGAGAATCCGATATTGGCCGCCGGTTTCCCAGTGCGGTTGCCTTGAAACTCACGGCGAAATCCGATCATGGCGTCGGCATGAGCCTCGGCGTGATCGACGGGATCCCACGCATGGTCGCCGCGTACCGGCTCAGCAATTTCCCGGTCGTGGTCACTGCGACCAAGGCGCGGCATGCCCTATTGGCCGGCTGGAACAAGTCCGCTTTCTACATCGCCGCAGCGGCCGCCTTGATAATCGTGATTATTGCCGCGTTCGCAACGTTGTTCATGCACCTTCTGCACAACTATCAGGCGCTCGTGCAGGCACGCGCCGAACGAAACCGGGCTGAACAGCTGAGGCAGCAAAGCCTGCAATTCGACGTCGCGCTCAATAATATGTCGCAAGGTTTGGTGATGTTCGACGCTTCTTCGAAGCTGCTGGTCGCGAACTCGCGGTTTGTCGAAATTTACGGTTTGTCACGCGATGTCGTGAAACCGGGATTGACGTTGCTGGGTTTGCTCAGGCACCGCAAGGAATGCGGCTCGTTTGGGGGTGATCCAGACGAATATCATGCCAAGCTGCTCAAGCAGATCGCGAAGCGCTCGCTCACGAAGCAAAATGTGCCGACGCCCTCGGGGCGCATTGTACAGATCGTAAATCAGCCCATGCCGGACGGCGGTTGGGTTGCTACGCACGAAGATATCACCGAAAAAGTGGAGGCAGAAGCCGCCATCCGCAAGCGCGACGAGCAGCTCAACGCCGCTCTGGAAAATATTTCGCAGGGCCTCTGCATGTTCGACGCCTCGAAGCGCCTGATGATCTGCAACAAGCAATACGCCGATATTTATGAAATAAGAGAAGAGTTGACCAAGCCCGGCACGGAATTTCAGACGATTCTGGAACACACAATTTCGAAGGGCCACGCGCCGAAAGATTGGCCGAGCTTCCTTAAAGCGCGGCTCAACGACGTAGCCACCAACGCCGCGTATCAAACCGTAAACCGGCTGCGTGATGGGCGTTACATCGCGGTTGTTCACCGGCCGCTGGGAAACGGCGGATGGGTATCGACACACGAGGATATATCGGAAGCTAAACGCCGCGAAGAATCGTTCCGCCTGCTCTTCGACGGCAGCCCGGTCCCGATGTGGGTCATCGACCGGGATACCCTGCGTTTCCTCGCGGTTAACGAGGCCGCTGTGGTGCACTACGGCTATAGTCGTGCGCAATTTATGGCAATGAAAGTAACGGAGCTGCGGCCGCCTGAAGATCGTGAGCGGTTCGGCGCATTCATCCGCTCCCTGCCAGAAGACCAGTTCACCGAAAATATCGGTCAACATCTGAAAGCAGACGGGGCCCGGATCGACGTTGCAGTCTATTCAAATGCGATGATCTATGACGGGTGCAACGCACGTCTGACGGTCGTTCGCGACATCACCAAGACCAAACTGGCTGAAGCCGAGCTCCGGCGAACAAAGATCTTTCTGAACGCCGTGATCGAGCACGTTCCGGTTCCTATTGTCGTCAGAGATCTGGACGGGTCGGGGTCAGACACGCGCGGCAACCGGTTCACCCTGTTCAACCGCGCCTACGAAGAGCTCACCGGCGCCGACCGTAGGGATCTGATCGGCAAGACTGCACACGAAATATTTCCTCCTGAACGCGCCGACATGATCGTGCGCTCCGACAATGAAGCGGCTCTGTACGATCGCATCGTGCATACCCCGGAGCATCAAATCCCGACCGTATCCAACGGGCTGCGCCGAATAACCGCGAAAAAGACCGCCATTCGCGACGAAGACGGCCAAGCGCAATACATTCTCACGGTTCTCGACGACGTCACCGATCGCCGGAAAGCGGAGCAGCACATCTGGCATCTCGCGCACAACGATTCCCTGACCGGCCTTCCCAATCGCGCCTCGCTGCTCGAACACCTCACGGAAACGCTGGAAAAAGCAACCAAGATGGGCGACCGATTCGCCGTCATGTGCCTCGATCTCGACCGCTTCAAGGAAGCCAACGACGTCTACGGCCATCTGGTTGGCGATGGGTTATTGCGCGAGGCCGCGCGCCGGCTGCAAAAAGCGGCTGAAAGTACCTATCTGGCGCGCATCGGCGGTGACGAGTTCATCGTTGTTTTGCAGAGCGACATGCCGGAGGCAGCCGCGAGAACTGTTGGCGATCGGATGCTGGCCGCATTCAAGGACAATTTCGAGATCGAAGGCCATCAGCTGCAGGTCGGCCTGAGCATCGGTGTCGCCGTCTTCCCTGCCGACGGCTCCGACGTAAAGGCGCTGATTGCGAACGCCGATGCCGCGCTCTATCAGGCCAAGTCTGAGGTACGCGGCTCGATCCGTTTTTTCGAAGCGAAGCTTGGTTCGCGGCTGCGCGAACGACGCGAACTGCAGACCGACCTGCAAGCGGCGCTCGATCAGGGCGATCTGTTGCTGCACTACCAGCCGCAGAAAACGATCGCCCTCGACAAAGTTATCGGCTTTGAAGCGCTTGCCCGCTGGGATGACGCCAAACGCGGCATGGTTCCTCCCGACACCTTCATTCCGGTAGCGGAACAAAGCAGCTTCATCATCACGCTGGGTGAACGAATCCTGCGCGAAGCCTGCCGCGAAGCCGCGAGCTGGCCGAAGCCGCTCAAGGTCGCCGTCAACATTTCGCCCATTCAATTTCATCACGGCGATTTGCCGAGTCTCGTGCATTCGATCTTGCTGGAAACCGGCCTGAAGCCCGAGCGGCTGGAGCTGGAAATCACCGAAGGCGTGCTGATCGACGATTTTTCGCGCGCGGTGTCGATTTTGCGCAAGCTCAAAATGCTCGGCATTCATATTGCACTTGACGACTTCGGATCAGGATTCTCGTCGCTGTCCTACCTGCACGCGTTCCCGTTCGAAAAGATCAAGATCGATCGCGTGTTCGTCGGCGATCTCGAATACAATCATCACTCGATGGCGATCGTTCGCGCCATTATTACGCTCGGACACAGCCTGAACATTCCGGTGCTCGCCGAAGGCGTCGA
>Ga0187776_10000925_pt1 | contig 14290 bp, 13 predicted proteins | sample 0216_BV02_MP12_2_FD_132426 | JGI IMG/M metagenome (GOLD analysis project Ga0187776, IMG submission 132426) | Tropical peat soil microbial communities from peatlands in Department of Meta, Colombia - 0216_BV02_MP12_20_MG | ecosystem: Environmental > Terrestrial > Soil > Wetlands > Peat | place...
CACCACGCCAATGGAGTCAACTTCGAATACGCCGCTGGTCTCCGGGTAATCGCCGAGCGACGGCGGGTCGCCGGTGATGGCGAGAACGTTGCGGATGCCGCCCACGGCCCAGGCGCCGAGCAGCATGGCCTGCAAACCGATAATGTTGGCGTCGCGCGCGGTCAAATGCGGGATGGTTTCAAAACCGTGCGCTTCGAGCGCCCCGGCCAGCACCAGCGCGTCCATGCCCACGCGGGCCAGCGTGCCGCTGTTGATGTCAATCAGGTCCACGTGACCCGAGGTCATGATGCGGCCGACTTGCTCGACGATGCGGTCAATCGTGACGCCTTTGGGCGGGTCGATCTCCACGGAGACGACAAATTTCTTCTCCTGGATTTTCTGCCACATCTTGCTTTCCGGCGCGCGGGCGGCCACGCGGCGTATGCGTTCGGCCGGCTCGATCACTTCGACGCCGGCGGCCGCGGTGGTTCGCGCACCGGCAGCTTTTGCGGGCGCCAATTGCTTCACCGCGTCAGCGATGGCGCGGATGTGTTCGGGCGTCGTCCCGCAGCAGCCGCCGATCAGTCGCGCTCCGATATCCGCCGCTTCTTTGGCGAAGAGCGCAAAATATTCCGGCGAAGACCGCGGATAGACTACCCGATCGCCGATTCGTTTCGGGAAGCCTGCATTGGGCATCGCCGACAGCGGCAGCGACGCGCAGCCGGCCAGCTCGCGCAGGATCGGCAACAGAAGCTGCGGTCCCACGGTGCAGTTTGCGCCGACTGCCTGAATGCTCTTGTCTTTCAATTTCTCCCAGGCGTCGCGCGGTCGCGCACCTCCGACCGTCATGCCTTCCTCGGAATAGGTCATTGCCGCGACAATCGGCAGGCGCGAAAAGGAACGAATCGCGTCGATAGCCGCGAGCAGTTCGCCGACATTGCTGAACGTTTCCAGAATGAAGAAGTCAACGCCGCGCTCCTCGAGCGCGGCGGCCTGTTCGCGAAAAATGGCGCGCATCCCGGCTTCGGGCATTTCCTCGACGTGCTGGACCACTCCGAGAGGACCAATCGAGCCGGCGATCAAAACCTCGTGCTTGGCGGCTTCGCGGGCTTCCCGGGCGAGTTTCACGCCGCGCTGGTTGAATTCCGTGGCGCGGTCGGCCAGGCCGTGCGGCGCGAGTTTGTGGCGGTTGGCGCCGAAGGTGTTGGTCTCGATCACCTGCGCGCCGGCTTCGATGTAGGCCTGGTGCACGCGGAAGACAGTTTCGGGATGGGTGGCGTTCAGCTCGTCCACGCAGCGCTGCGCGCCGGCAATCTCGTAGATCATCGAGCCCATGGCGCCGTCGGCGACCAGGATGGCTTGCTTCAGCCGGTCGTTGAAATCTTCGATTCGCATGGACCGATCAGGTTATCTCCAAATCGTCGCGCTGCGTTCCAGCCGGGCGCGCGGACGAAAACCCAAACTACCAATTTAGTCAGAATCGCTGCGGGAAACAAGGAAGAGGCAGGGAACGGGCGGAATCGAGGCTCCAATTAGGGCAATCATGAAGCGAAGTCGACCATGCACGAGCCGCACTCAGGCGAGGCAGTCGCGCCGCCTCAAGGGGCGAGAATCGGCGAGGCGGCGCGTACTGGGAGGTAAATCCCGGAAAACCTGTCAGCGCCGGAAAGCAGCGTCGCCTTTATTGGCAGTCATGGTTGCGGCGTCCTGAACCATCACGGACGAAATGAGGATCTCGTTGTTTTCCTTGTTCACGCGGGCGCTGACGCGCACATGCTGGCCGGCGTTCTCCTTCAGGAAATCGGGGTTGATCACTTTGTACGTCCGGGTGTCCTTGTCGGCGACGAGCGTCGAGCCGTCGGAGTTGACCGTGCCGGTGATGGTGACCGGCTTCTTCGACAATTTTTCCGCCGGCGTGGATGGTTTGGCATCTTGTGCCAGTGCCACGCTGCCAGCCAGCAGGACGACTGCGAATAAAGCGGCGATTCGGTGTCTCATCGGGGTCTCCTAGGCCGGAACAATTCGGGCGCTTGCGAAACTTCGGCGAAGGCCCGCGGCCGCGTATAATCGGGCCATTGTGCAAGTCCCTCAGAGGAATGGCAAACTCATAGTTTGGATGGGAGTCATCGCCAGTTTTGATAGAGGCAAGCCAATTGGCATTTGATTGGTTTAGTCGAGGCTGTAGGGCATGTGAATTAGGCGCCAACGATTATGTCAGGTAAGATTTCTCCGGTGCGGGCACCCAGCGATGCCGCCGGGCAGCGCGCATCGGGCAAGAGGGACACCGTGGACGAGACCAAGTTCGAGCGGCCGGCGTGGCTGGATGAAGTGACCGGAATTCTGGAGACGCTGAATCAAGGCGTCGTCATCAACGACATCTGTTCGCGGATCCTCTTCGCCAACGAAATCTTTCAGCGGATGATTGGCTTGCCGGCGGAAAAACTGGTCGGCCGGGTCGTCAGCGATCTCTACCCGCCCGAAGATGTCCCCGCCCTGGTGAAGCACATCGAGCAGCGGGAAAGAGAGGGTACCAGCCAGTTTGAATTTTTCCTCCCGCGCGCGGACGGAGTGCGGCTGCCGGTCCTGGTCACGGCGCGGCAAATCGAGGATCACGAGGGCGCGTTCTACGCGGTGGTGACGGCCACCGACATTACCGAGCAGAAGCGCGCCGAGCAGGCGCTTCGCGAGGCCAACGCCAAGCTGGAACAGCGCCAGCGCGAAATTGAGGAGGATCTGGCGCTGGCCGCGCGCGTGCAGCAAAGCCTGGCGCCGAGAAGCATCGCCTGGGGCCAAGGGGCCGTGGAAACTTTTTATCAGCCGGTGAGAACGATCGGCGGCGACTTCGGATTGGTCACGCCCGGAGAGGATTGCCTGAGCATCATGGTCTGCGACGTTTCCGGGCATGGAATCGGTTCGGCGCTGGTGGCCAACCGGATCTACACGGAGACGATGTCGCAAATCGAGGGCGGCGCCGGCCTGGCGCCCATGCTGCGGCACTTGAATCGCTTCGTGATGCACAGCATCGGCGGCACGGTTTTCTATTTCACGCTTGCCGTCGCGCGTTTGAACCGCGGAGGACGGCTGCTGGAATTTGCCGGCGCCGGGCATCCGCCGGCGATGATCGTGCGGCCGGGAAGCGCGCCGCGACTGCTGGAATCGCGCAGCGCGGTGCTGGGGCTGCTCGAAGATGCCGTGGACCGCGAGGCCGTTGACGAGGTTCCGCTGGAGCCGGGGGAACGCGTGGTGATTTACACGGACGGTTTCACCGAATCATTTAACGCGCAGCGCGAAATGCTCGGCGTTGAGGGGTTCAGCGAGATCGTTCGCGAAACATCGAAGCTTCCGCTCGCGCAGATGAAGCATGAAATTGTGGAGCGCGTGGCGGCCTGGCGCAGCGGGCCTCCGGCCGACGATATGTCGCTGGTTGTGGTCGAGGTTCCTTAGCGCCCAGCCGCCTCCCGCCGGGAATTCCTGCACAAACCGATCGCCCTCATTTCAAATGGGACTCTTGGGAATCGTCAGCGGCGCTTTTCAACCAGGCCGGCGACGGTGTCCATCAAGTCGAACTTCGTGAGGATCTCGAGTTTCCCGCCGGGCATTGCCACGAACACCGCCGGAGAATCGTGGCTCAGGATGTGCGTGACGCGCCCGACCGGCGCATCCGCGGGCACCGTCGGCAGCGGCGGGCCCATCACTTCGCGGATCACGAGCTTGTGCAGATCCTTCCCCTGGAGCGCGAGGTTCAGAATCTGGTCTTCAGAGACGGTGCCGATGGGGCTCTCGTCTTCGAAAACGGGCAATTGCGAAATGTCCTGTTTCTGCATGGTGTGCAGCGCATGAAAGACCGTCTGGTAGGGCCGCACAACGATTAGCTCGCGCTTCTTGCCGTTCTGCCGCTTTCCGCGGATCACGTCGGCGGCGGACATGGCCACCTCGGCATCCACGTAGCCGTGCTCGCTCATCCACCCGTCGTTGAAAATCTTGCTCAGGTAGCGCGAGCCGGAATCGGGCAGGAAGGCGACCAGGACGTCGCCCTTTTTGCAATTCTTCGCCACGCGCAATGCCCCGGAAACGCAGCCGCCGCCCGAACCGCCCGTGAAGATTCCTTCCTGCTTGGCCAGCCGGCGGGCCCAGACGAAACATTCTTCGTCGTTGACCTGCACGACGTCGTCAACGATTTTCAAGTTCATGGTCGTGGGGAAGAAATCCTCACCGATTCCTTCCACCACGTAGGTGAGCGCCTTTCCGACTTTGCCGGTCTTCACAAATTCGTAGTAGAGCGAGCCGATGGGATCCACGCCGATAATTTGAACCTTGGGGTTCTGCTCTTTCAGGAATTTTCCGACGCCGCTGATCGTTCCGCCCGTGCCCATGCCGCAGACGAAATGCGTAATCTTTCCTTCGGTATCGCTCCAGATTTCCGGCCCGGTGGTGCGGTAATGCGCCTCGGGGTTCATCGGATTTTCGTACTGGTTCGGATAATAGGAGTTGGGAATTTCCTTGGCGAGCTTTTTCGCCACCGAATAATAGCTGCGCGGATCTTCCGGCTCGACGGCGGTGGGGCAAACGATCACCTCCGCGCCGAAGGCTTTCAGGAGGTCGATTTTCTCGCGCGATTGTTTGTCGTTGATGGTGAAGACGACTTTGTACCCCCGCGTCACCGCCACCAGCGCAAGGCCCATGCCGGTGTTTCCCGAAGTGCCCTCGATGATCGTGCCGCCCGGTTTCAGCAGCCCTTTGCGTTCGGCTTCGTCAATCATCCACATCCCGATGCGGTCCTTCACCGAGCCGCCCGGGTTCAAGTAGTCGGCCTTGACGTACACTTCGGCGGGAAAATCCTTGCTGAGCCGGTTGAGCCGGATCATCGGCGTATTCCCAACGGCTTCGAGGATGTTGTTGCATTTCATCAGCGGTTCAGGCTCCAAGAAAAGGTCGTGAGACTGTCAAGCTTAGAGAGTTCCCCAAATTCTGTCCAGCGCCAGTTTCCCGGATGCGCAATCCAAAGTGTCGCTCCCGCCGTGCTATTCTGCGGTTGCCGTGCCGCCTGCCGGAGCCAATAGCGAAATTCTTTTTTACGACGGGCATTGCGCACTCTGCCACGCTACCGTGAAATTTGTGTTGAATCGCGACCGGGGTGGAAACGGATTCCGGTTTGCGCCGTTGCAGGGCGCGACGTTTGCAACGCTCGTCCCTCCCGAGCACCGCGCTGCCATGCCGGATAGCCTGGTGCTGCGCACCGCAGAAGGGAGGCTGCTGGCACGCTCGGATGCCATGATTCACATTTTGCGGCGTCTGGGAGGCGGCTGGAAATTTTTGGCGGCCATTTTGGCTCTCACCCCGCGGGCGATCCGGAACGCCGGCTATGATTTTATCGCCCGCGTTCGCTATCGTGTTTTCGGGACGCGCCAGGATCTGTGTCCCGTCGTTCCCGCCAAGTGGCGCGCGCGGTTTGATCCCTGAACAGCGGAGGAGAGAATGCAGCGGCAAAATATTTCCAGCGGTGCGCCCTGGGAACCCATCGTCGGATACTCGCGCGCAGTGCGCGTGGGACCCTACGTGCACGTGTCCGGAACGACGGCCACGGACGAGCTGGGAAAAATCGTCGGAGTAGGCGACGCCTATGCGCAGGCAAAACAAGCCCTGCGGAATATCGAATCCGCCCTTTTAAAAGCCGGAGCCAAGCTGACAGACGTGGTGCGCACCCGCATTTATGTCACGAACATCGCCGAGTGGGAGAAAATCGGCCGCGCCCACGGAGAAGTTTTTGGCGCCATACGCCCGGCAGCAACGATGGTTGAAATCAGCGGCCTGGTTGATCCCAATATGCTGCTGGAGATTGAAGCCGATGCGATCATCCAAGATCGCTGAAGGCGCTTCTCTGGTTTCGCTGCATCACTCACGGCATTGAAATGCCGTTGTAACAAAATATTCACAATCCCAACCTGAGATTCCGTTAGAATCCCCGCCATGACGAATGAAACCATACAGGTTAGTGCGTCGAACGGATCGCGCGATGGCATCCGCATTCTCTCGGCCAAGGGGCCGCTCACCGTTCACACGGTATTCACCTTTCAGGAAGCCATCCGCCGCGAGCCCGCGGCGAATTTGATCATCGATTTCAGCGGCGTAACTTATGTGGACTCGGCCGGGCTCGGCGCGATGGTGGCTGCGCACGTGGGCGCGCAGCGGGCGATGCACAAGCTCGTGTTTGTGGGAATGAACGCGCAGGTGAAAGCATTGTGTGAGATGACGCACGTCGCCCAGCTATTCAAAATCTATCCCTCGGTGAAAGACGCGGAAGCCGCGCTGGCCTGACCTTCGTGGGCTATTCTGTCGCTTTGGGCACATTCACGGCGCCAAACACCCGGCTTCTTCCAGTTCATTCGCCCGCCCCTTCTGCCGCGAGTTTTGGCCCGGCCCATTTCAATACCCAGCGCACGATGAAAACATTGAGGAAAATGGAGATCAACGACGCAGCAAGCGTCGCCGCGAACACTTCTTCTCCCACCATTTTCGATCTCCTGGCCACCTCCACCAGAATGAAGGAGAGCTCGCCGATCTGCGTCAGTCCGGCAGCCACAGTCAACGATGTCCACCTCGAGTAGCGGAACAATTTCATCACTCCGAACCAGATAACGAATTTTCCAAACACAATCAGCAGCAGCATGGTGCCGAGCAGCGGCAAGTTATGCAGAATTACTCTCGGAACCACCAGCGTGCCTAGCGATACGAAGAACATGGCCACGAATGCGTCCCGAAGCGGCCTGAGGGTCACGTGGGCCTCATGCAGATCCTTCGACCCGCTGATAGAGAGCCCGGCCAGAAATGCTCCCAACGCGACCGAAAATCCGGCCGCTTGGGCGGCCCCAGCCGACACCAGGCAAATGGTTATGGCCGCCAGCAGGAACAGTTCCGCATCCTTGGTTCGCGCGGCCCGCCGGAGAATCCGCGGAACCAGCGTCATGGCAAAGAACGCGAGGGGAATGAGCAATAGGACTGCCTTCCCTAAGGTCCACGCCACCTTCCCTAACAGCCCTTCGGTGGACCCGCTGAACGAGGGGAGGACCACGGTCATGAGGACGACGGCAATGTCCTCCACCAGGGTGATGCCAATCATGACCCGCCCATAGCCGGATGCGAGCGCGCCGCGGTCCGCCAGAAGCCGGGCAAGGACCATCGTGCTCGCAACGGAGATGGTCGCGCCAATGACCAATCCCTCAGCGAGGCCCCAACCCGCCAACCAGGAAGCCCCCACCGCAAGGAGCATGGAAAAAATGATTCCCAGTGTCCCCCCGCCAACGGCAATCCATTTCACTCGCATCAGGTCCGGGATCGAAAACTCGACCCCAATCGAAAACATCAACAGCACCACTCCGACTTCGGCGAAGACTTCGAAACTGTGAAGATCGGAAAGCTGCGGCCCGGGCGTGAAGGGACTGATGACGACTCCCCCGGCTACAAACCCCAGGATCAAGGGCAACTTCAGCTTCCAGGCGATAAGTCCCCCCGCGACTGCCGCGAGGAAGATGTAAGTCAGGTCGCGAAACAGAATCGGGTCAGCTTCCATGGATTGAAATTTTCCTTCCGCTCGAACGCGCCGTCCTAATCAGTCTTGGGAGATTGAACGCGACATCTTACTCCATCATGGACCGGCCGCCACCCGCGAGGAGCGAAGCGGCCGCGCCTTGGATTGGAAACAATCACCGAATCTAGTGCCCGGCGCGGCACGGAAGGATGCGATAGAATGGGTGTCGGATGGATCGAATCTACCGCGCGACGATCAAGATGGCCGGCGGGACGCTGTTCGGGCGCCTCGCCTTCACCTTTCTGGTCTTGTGCGCCATCGGGTTGGGCGCAGCACTCGGCCTGCTGTTCGTCTACAGCAGCGATCTGCCGGAAATTCACGCGCTCGAAGACTACCGCCCGAATGTGGTGACTGAGCTTTACGCCGACGATGGCCAGCCCATCGGCACCTTCGCCATTCAGCGCCGCATTCTTCTGACCTACTCGCAGATTCCCAAACTCCTGCGCGACGCGGTGACCACCACCGAAGATCAGCACTTCGAACAACACTGGGGCGTGGATTTTCCCCGCGTCCTCGAAGCCGCCTGGCACGATCTGCGCCACCACGGCATCAAGGAGGGCGCCAGCACGCTGACCATGCAGCTTGCCGGCGGGCTCTTCCTGAACCGCTCGGACCGCAGCTTCCGCCGCAAAATCCAGGAAACGATTCTCGCCATCCAGATCGAGCGCCACTACACCAAAGACCAGATCTTCACCATGTACGCCAACCAGATTTATCTGGGCGCCGGCAACTACGGCTTCGAGGCGGCCTCGGAATATTATTTCAGTCGGCCGGTGGGACAATTGTCGCTCGCGCAAGCGGCTATGCTCGCGGCCGTCATCCGCGGGCCCACGTACAATCCGGTCATTCACCCGGATCGCGCCGTCGCGCGCCGGAATCTGGTGCTCTCGCTGATGGCTCGCGACCATCGAATTTCGCAGGCCCAGGCCGGCGCCGCGATGAAGGAACCGCTCGGGCTGCGCATCGCCTCCGGCCACAATGACCTGGCTCCCTATTTCGTTGAAGAGATTCGCCAGTACCTGGAGCACACTTACGGCACCGCGGCGGTGCACGAACAGGGCTTGCGCGTGTACACCACCCTGAACGTGGCCATGCAGCGGGCGGCGGATCAATCCGTTCGCGACGGCCTGCATGCTTACGATCACCGCCACGGATGGCGCGGCAACCTGCCCAACATCCTCACGGAGCACGCGGCGACGCTCGAGAGCTATCAGAACGAAGACTGGCGCGGCGCGATTCAGAAAGGCGACTACATCACCGGCCTGGTCACCGCCGTCGAGCCGACCTTCGCGACCATCAAGATCGGCTCCTACCGCGCCATGCTCACCCCGGCGGACTTCGCCTGGACCGGCCGCAGGACTCCGCTGCAACTTCTGAAGGTTGGCGACCTGGTCGTTGTGCAGATCAAAGATCTTTCCGGCAACACCGCGCGCGTGCAGCTCGAACAGGAGCCCGCGGCCCAGGGGGCGCTGCTGGCGATTGACAATGCGAGCGGCGAAATCAAAGCCATGGTCGGCGGCTACGATTTCGCCGAATCGAAATTCAATCGCGCCACCCAGGCCCTGCGGCAGACCGGCAGCTCGTTCAAAATTTATGTGTACGCGACCGCGCTCGAACAGGGCGCCTCGCCGTTCGACACCATCGTGGACCTGCCCGTCACCTACCGCAGCGGCGGGCAGGATTACTCGCCGAAAAATTACGACGGAAAATTCGAAGGCCGCATCACCCTGCGCCGGGCGCTGGCGGATTCGCGCAACGTCCCCGCGGTGCGCCTGCTCGACAGGATTGGAGTGCAAACCACGATTGACGTGACGCGGCGCTTCGGCATTACCAGCCCGCTGCCGCCTTATCTTCCGCTGGCGCTTGGCGCCGCGGACCTGACCCTGCTCGAGCACACTTCCGCATTTACCGTCTTTCCGGAAGACGGAATCCACATCGAGCCGCATTACATCCGCCGAGTGACTTCCTATGACGGCGCGGTACTCGAAGAACCGCGGCCGCAAGTGACCGACGTGATTCCGCCAGACGTGGCCCGGACGATGGTGGCCATGCTCGAAGAGGTGGTGCAATTCGGCACCGGCGTGCGCGCGAAGGAACTGGGGCGCCCGTCGGCGGGAAAAACGGGCACGACCAACGACTTCACCGACGCCTGGTACCTCGGCTTCACGCCGCAGCTCACCGCAGGCGTCTGGGTGGGCAACGACGACAAGCGCATCTCGCTCGGAAAGAAAGAAACCGGCGCGCGAGCCGCGCTGCCTATCTGGCTCGAATTCATGCAGAAGGCGGTGCAGGGAACGCCCGTGGAAGATTTTTCCAATGTCGTCCCGCTGGAACGGGAAGTCTCGCGGCACGCCGTCGAGGTTGACACGCCCGACACCGCGCCGCCGGCCGACGCCGCCGAACAGGGATTAGCCGAAGTTGCCGCTCCTCCGAGTCCGCCGGAAAAGCCGCTGCAAAAAATTTCGGCTCCGGTGGAGAAGGTTAGTTCTCCTCCGCCGACTCCGCAGTAGCCGAAAACCAACTGCCGCCGAATCAGGATCGCCTGAAAGGGTCCCAGCCGTGCGGCTTGAGAAGTTTCCTCGATCCATCCCGCCCAACAAGCTCAACTCTCCTCCCACGGACAATCTCGCCGATGGGCGTCAGTTCCCTGAATCCAGGCGCGCGCTTGAGCCGCTTCAGATCGCGAGGGGCCACGGTGAAGAGAAGCCCGTAATCGTCGCCTCCATGCAAGGCCATTTGAACGGCGTCACGCTGCTTGCCGGGAAGACGCTTCGCGCCGGAAGCCGGAGTTTCGACCGCGGGAACGCGCTCCTCCCAGAGGAGAGCTCCGACGCGGCTCGCGCGGCAAAGGCGGCCGAGGTCGGTCGAAAGCCCGTCCGAAATATCCATCATGGCCGTTGCCAGGCGATGCCGGGCCAACCACGCGCCCAACTCCAACCGAATCTGTGGGTAGAAATGCGGGCGCAGCAAATTTCGAAACCGAGGATTGTGCCCCACTCCTCGGCGAACCAATTCCAATCCCAACTGGGCGCGGCCCAGCCTCCCGCTGACACAAATAATGTCGCCCGGCCTTGCGCCAGAGCGGGTGACGGCTCGCCCGCGCGCGATTTCTCCCAGAACAGTAATGTCGACCGAGACGCTCCGAGCCTCGGTTGTGTCCCCGCCGATAAGGCGCATCCCCAGCGCTCTCGCCGCCCGGGCCATGCCCTTAAGATAAGCGTCGAACCATGCGCCGGTTCGGTTTGCGGGCAGTGCCATGGAGAGGAGGAAGAAGCGCGGAGCGGCGCCCATCGCAGCAATGTCGCTCGCGGCGCGGACAAGAGCCTTGTAACCAACGGAATCCGGGGGATGGATGCCGGCAAGGAAATGGACGTCTTCGAGAAACTGGTCGCAGGTGATGACCCAGTCGGTGCGGCGTCCGGGCGCGAGGACCGCAGCATCGTCGCCAATTCCGATGCGGACAATGCCCGAGCCGCGCCACCCCAGTATGGAAGGGAGCACCCGACCTGTCCTTTCGACCAGTTGATCTTCACTGAGCATGTTGCCCTTCGGTACAGTTGTTGGCGCTGCCCGGAGTGCGCTAACGTTACCGCAAGCGAAGCCCTGATTAAAGGGCGGAGCCGGCCAGGATCCGATTTGGGTGAGCCTATGCGGTACGGAAGTTTCAGGTTGACGCCTGAGGCCCTAGAATCTAGAATCTTCAAGGTTTCGAACCAGGGCTCTCGGTTCAGACTACTGATGGGATTGGCTATCCGCGGCTGGGGGGGCTGCGGGATTCAGCCACCTGGAAATAAATTTCACTGGGAAAAAAATTAGGCGATGAAAGGGAAACACTACACGTTCTTTATTGCGTCCAGCGCCTCCGGCGGCATGCGCCGGGTGCGGGTCCCTTTCTATGTCCTGCATCTTCTTGTGGTCCTGGCGGCGGTGGGCGGCATCACTATCGTCGCGGGCATGGGGTCTTATTCGCGGATGCTCTGGAAGGCCACCAACTACAATTCGTTGCGCCGCGAGCAGGATAACCTGAAGCAGCAGTTCCGCCAGCTCCAAACCGAGGTGAAGGACACCAACCAGCGCCTGAACTCCCTGCAATCGCTGGCCAGCGAAGTGGCCATGGCCTACGGCATCACCCGGTTCCGCGCCACCCCGTTCGGCCTGAGCGATGCGGCCCAGGAGCCCCAGGAACAGTTTGAAGAATCCGTGGACGAGTTCAGCTACCTCCAGAAGAACGCCACCTCGGTGGCCCTGTCGAGCGGTGGGCTGCGTCTGCTGCCTTCCTCGCAATTGAGCAGCCTGGGGATCGTGCCTTCGCTCTGGCCGGTGGTGGGCGAGATTACCGGGCACTTTGGCGAACGGCTGGACCCGTTCAGCGGTGAGGGTGCCTTCCATGCCGGCATCGACATCGCCTCGCACTATGGCGACGAAGTGCGCGCCTCTGCCGACGGCGTCGTCACAGTGGTGGATCGCCAGGCGGGTTATGGCCGCCTGGTGGTGATTGACCACGGCTTCGGCGTCAGCACCTGGTACGGCCATCTTTCGAACTTCAGCACCCAGGTGGGCACGCACGTCAAGCGCGGCGACATCATCGGCTACGAAGGCGCCAGCGGCCGCTCCACCGGCCCGCACCTGCACTACGAAGTGCGCATTTACAACACGCCGGTCAACCCCTGGCGCTACATGCGCAATTCCACTCCCTCGGCCACCGCCGCCGATTAGTTTCCTCCCTCGTTTCTCACGCTCACCACCTCCGGTCTTGACTCTCGTCTGCGACCTGCCCTATATTTCCATTGTTTTGGAAATATGAAGACAACGAATGCAGTCGATTCTCTGGCAGCGCTGGCGCAGGAAACCCGGCTGAACATTTTTCGCCTGTTGGTCTGCCACGCTCCGCACGGCCTTCCGGCCGGAGTCATCGCCCGCCGTCTGCGCCTGCCGAACCCCACGCTTTCGTTTCATCTGAATGTCCTGGCCGCTACCGAGCTTGTCCGGCCGCACAAGAACGGGCGCTCTATTTCGTACTCGGCCAATCTGGAAAACGTGAACCGGCTCACCAATTTTCTGATGGAGAACTGCTGCGGGGGCCAAGGCGGCTGCGGGCCGTCTGTAAAGGTCGCGAAACTCGACCCCGCCCGCCGCGATTCCCGGAAACGGGGCGCGGCCCGTGCCCGGACGTGAATCATGCAAGGGCGCTACAACGTCTTGTTTCTCTGCACCGGCAATTCCGCGCGCTCGATCATGGCGGAGGCCATCATGAACCGGAAAGGATTTCCGACTTTCACGGCCTACAGCGCGGGCAGCCATCCGAAGAACGCCGTCCATCCCGCGGCCCTTCGCCAAATTGAAATTGCCAAGCTCTCTGCCACCGGCTTGCGCAGCAAGGATTGGAGCGAATTCGCCAGACCCGGCGCCCCGAAATTGGATTTTGTCTTCACGGTTTGTGACAACGCCGCCAAGGAGGTGTGTCCCGTGTGGCCCGGACAACCGATGACCGCCCATTGGGGCGTGCCCGATCCCGCCGCCGTCGAAGGCGCGCCCGAACAGATTGACAAGGCGTTCCGCGAAGCGTTTGTGATTCTGGATCGAAGAATCAGCTTGTTTTTGTGCCTTCCGATTTCCAGTCTCGACAAGCTTGCCCTCAAAAAAGAAATCGACCGCATCGGCCACGAATGAAAATGTCACTGGCACGGCGAGCGGTTGCGGAATTCCTCGGAACGGCATTTCTGGTGGCCGCGGTGGTCGGTTCCGGAATCATGGGGGAGCGCCTGGCAAACGGCAACGTAGCGCTGGCGCTGCTGGCGAACACGGTCGCGACCGGCGCCGCACTGGTGGCTTTGATCATCGCCTTCGGCCCGGTGTCCGGCGGGCACTTGAATCCCGTCGTCACCATCATGGATGCCTTCGAGGGCGGCCTTCCCTGGACTGAGACCGTGCCTTACCTGGCCGGTCAGGTAGCCGGCGGGGTCATTGGCGCCATCGCCGCGCATGCGATGTTCGGTTTGCCTGCGATTTCGTTGTCGACTCACATTCGCAGCGGGCCGGCACAGGTGTTCAGCGAGTTCGTGGCGACGTTCGGGCTGGTTTGCATCATTTGGGGCTCATCACGGCTGCGATCCGATACCGTTCCGTTCGCCGTCGGCGCCTATATCACCGCGGCCTATTGGTTCACGGCGTCCACTTCGTTTGCCAATCCCGCTGTCACGATCGCGCGCTGCCTGAGCGACACCTTCGCCGGCATCCGCCCCAAGGACGCTCCCTGGTTCATAGTCGCCCAGTTCCTCGGAGGATCTGCGGCGACGCTCCTGTTTCGCTGGCTGGTTCCCAGCTTGCCGACGCGTGCCAGGGAAGTTCTTCTCCCGCATGAATCGGCGCGACAAACCTGACGTGCGTTTCGCGTGCGGGATTCCTGGGTCAATTCTCCTTGACCTCGGTCGATATGCTTTCCCGCTTATGCGGGGCCGCAAACTTCGATAGTCCACCGCACGGTACTATTGTGCCGCTCGTCTCCTCCGCGCGAAGGTAGCGTTGGGGAAACGTCCGGGATGCGGCGTGCGAATTGGATTGGTGGGGGGCGATTTAAACTTTCCCGGAAAGGAACGGAGCCTATAGTCCATCCCTCGTTTCTTGCCGCCCTGCCTCCGTGCCCCCTTGCTTCCGAATCCTAATCGACACTGTGGCGATTAGAAATCGAGCTAACTCCTTTCCCATCAATGAAACTGTGCGTTCTAA
>Ga0187776_10000926_pt1 | contig 14286 bp, 12 predicted proteins | sample 0216_BV02_MP12_2_FD_132426 | JGI IMG/M metagenome (GOLD analysis project Ga0187776, IMG submission 132426) | Tropical peat soil microbial communities from peatlands in Department of Meta, Colombia - 0216_BV02_MP12_20_MG | ecosystem: Environmental > Terrestrial > Soil > Wetlands > Peat | place...
CACCACCCCATGGGCGCAACCGCGGATCCCAACCCCCGCTTCCTCGTGGACCGGCTGGTATCCGAGGACGCCCTGGTCATGGGGAAGACCGCTGAGAACCTCCACGATCTTTTCCCCGACATAACCAGGGAAATGGCGGATGAGTACTCCATGCTCTCCCAGCTCAAGACGGCCAGAGCCTACGAAGAGGGAAAGATCGGCCCGATGATCGCCCCCATGACCGTATACACCCGCGAGGGCTGGGTCGTTGCCGACCGGGACCAGCAGCCCCGGCCCAACACCACCATGGAGGGTCTCCGCGACCTCCGCACACCCTTCCGGCCCATGGGCAAGGTGACCGCCGGCAACTCCTCAGGTCTGAACGATGGCGCCTGCGGGGTGCTGCTCATGGCGGAAGAAACAGCAAAAGGCCTCGGTATCCGGCCGAAGATGCGGCTCGTCGCCTACACCTACGCCGGGGTCCGGCCCGAGGTCATGGGGCTCGGGCCCATTCCCGCCACCCACAAGGTCCTGAAGATCACACGCCTCACCATGGACGACATGGGCCTCATCGAGTTGAACGAGGCCTTTGCGGTCCAGTGCATCGCCTTCATGAAGGAGTTCAAGCTCAGGTGTCCGGACGATCCGCGGCTGAACCCCTGGGGAGGGGCCATCGCCTTCGGTCATCCTCTGGCATCCTCTGGACCGCGCCTCATGACTCACCTCATGCACGAGCTCGCCGAGCACCCGGAGGTGAGGTACGGGCTCACGACTCTGTGCGTCGGGCTCGGGCAGGGTGGCGCTGCCGTGTGGGAGAACCTTCAGGGAAACGGCGGCACGCAGTAAGGCCGAAGGATGAGGCACCGGGAACGGTGGAATCTTCTTGTGCCTCCTATCTGACAAGAACGTTGGCAACGGCGCCGACAGGCGCTCTCAGAGTGAGGAGAGATCATGGGGAAAATCATCACCAAATTCTATCCGCAGTTCTATCAGTCCAGGGTGGGGAAGATCGCCCTCCTCACCATGGATAACGGCGAAGATTACAGGAAGCCCAACATCTTCGGCGAAGAGTCCCTCACCTCCCTCAACCAGGCCCTGGATGTCATCGTCAGGGAGCCGGAGGTGAAGGGGCTCATCCTTACCGGAAAGCCGTACGTCTTTGCCGCCGGGGCTGATCTTACTGAGATTCCCTACATCAATACGTTCGAGCAGGGGAGAGATATCGGCCGGCACGGTCATGCAACCTTCAAGCGCGTCATGGACCTTCCCTTCCCGACGGTCGCGGCCATCAACGGTGCCGCTCTCGGCGGTGGGCTCGAAATCGCCCTTGCCTGCACGTACCGGACGGTCTCCCGGGGCGCATTCCCGATCGCCTTCCCGGAGTGTTTCCTCGGCCTCGTTCCCGGCTGGGGCGGCTGCACCCTCACCCCTCTCCTCGTCGGGCCGGATAAGGCGCTGGAGATCATTATCCTGAACCCTCTCAATCAGAACCGCATGATCAACGGTCCCAGGGCCTTCGAGATGGGCCTCGCAGACCGCCTCTTCGATACCGCCGAGTTCCTCGACGATTCCCTGCGCTTCCTCGAGGGGATCATCGCGGGCACCGAAAAGGTGAAGAGGGCCACGGCTGACACGAGCGGCCTGAAGCCGCTTATGGCCAAGGCACGGGCCTTCGTGGACAGCAAGGTCCACGGGGCAGCCATTGCCCCCTACCGCGCCCTGGATCTCATCGAGGGCGCCTTCACCTGGGATGTGGACCGCGGCTTCGCCGAGGAAGACCGGGCCCTGGGCGATCTCATCAAGAGCCGCCAGTGCAAGGCCTCCGTCTACTCCTTCGACTTGACGCAGCGCCGGGCCAAGCGTCCGGCGGGCGCGCCGGAGGTGAACCCGCAGCAGGTGACCAAGGTAGGGGTGATCGGCGCCGGCCTCATGGCCTCCCAGCTCGCGCTCTTATTCCTGCAGCGCTACGGGGTGCCCGTCGTCATGAAGGACATCGAGCAAGAGTTCCTTGACAAGGGTCGCGGCTATATCAGGACGGAACTCGGCAAGCAGGTGGAGAAAGGGAGGCTCCCCGAGGCCAGGGCGCGCTACCTCGGCTCTCTCGTCCGGGGCACCCTCGACTGGGCCGACTTCGCCGACTGCGACTTCGTCATCGAGGCGGTCTTCGAAGAGATGTCCGTGAAACAGCAGGTCTTCGCCGAGGCTGAGGGGGTGGTTTCTGAGACCTGCATTCTCGCCTCCAACACCTCGAGTCTCTCTATCACCGAGATGGCCTCGCGGCTCAGGCATCCGGAGCGGGTGGTGGGCTTTCACTTCTTCAACCCGGTGGCCGTCCTCCCCCTGGTGGAGATCATCCGGGGCGATAAGACCAATCCCGTCACCCTGGCCACCGCCTTCGCCGCGGCCCGCACCCTCAAGAAAACGGGCATTCTGATCAAGGACTCACCGGCCTTCCTGGTCAACCGGATCCTCACCAAGATGATGGTGGACTGCCTGGAACTTGCGGATGAAGGGGCCGACCTCCAGGAGGTGGACGAGGCCATTCTGAGCCTTGGCCTCCCGATGGCGCCCTTTGAGCTTCTCGGCCTCGTAGGGCCGGCGGTGGCGTTCCATGTGCTTGAGACCCTCAACCACGCCTTCGGGTCCCAGCGCTTCCCCGTAAGCGCCAACCTCCAGCGTCTAGCCAAGGCCAAGAAGGCGGCCATCTACATCGGCGACCCTCCGAAGCGCCGGGTGGATCCCGAGGTAAAGGCCCTCTGGCAAAAGCGGGGTGACCGGAAGTTCCGCAGGGAGGAGGTCGTCGAGGCGGTGCTTACCAATCTCACCAAAGAGATCGATCTCATTCTTCAGGAAGGTGTGGTGACGGACACGAGAGATATCGACTTGGCCATGATTATGGGCGCAGGCTGGCCCTTCTTCATGGGCGGGATCACCATGTACCTGGATATGGCCGGCTACACTCCGAAGGTACTCCAGAAGGTGTTCTTCACGTTCTAGGCGATGTCGAAAACCTGGCCGCCGAAAGGAGCGTGATCGGATCTCAGCAGCTTCCGGCCGAACTGTAGGGTGGGCATCGCCCACCGAATGAAGAAGATCTTTTTGGTGAGCTTTGCCCACACTACAGTTAGCCCTGCTGGATCGGAATGATGGTGATCACGACCCTTCTGTTCTGCGCTCTGCTTGAAGAGATGGGCTGAGACTCGCCGAAGCCGAGGGTTTGAATTCTCGTCGGGTTTACACCCCGCTGGACAAAAGCATTCTTGACCGCATCGGCTCGGGCCAAGGAGAGCCGCATGTTTGCGTCTTCAGGACCAACATCGTCAGTATGCCCCTCCACGCGAACCATGGTCTGCGGATACTTGTTGAGAACGTCAGCAATTCTATTCACCTCGGCATATGCCCCAGGCTTAATAACCGCTCGCCCGGTATCAAAGAAGACATCCGATTTGATCGTGGCTGTCAGGATGTCCGTCTCCGCCTGTTGAACCCGAGCAATGGCCGCGCTGCTACCTGCAGTGGCAGCACGCATATCCGCTTCGAGTCGGTCCATGTATGCGCCGATCATGTTGCCGGCAATACCCCCAAGCAGTGCGCCGACAGCGGCACCCCACCAGACTCCGCCATGATGTGGGCTGACTGCGTGGCCCACGAGAGCACCCGTAGCGGCGCCGGCGCCAGCGCCAACATACGTGCCTGTTTCTTGTTTGGTCTGGGGAGCAGCACAGGCCACAAGCAAGAGGGTCAATAGGACAACGATGAGCTTCTTGAACATAATCATCCCTCCACGAACGCTGTTGTTGCCTGAATAAGGCTCGAACGCGAGCTGAAGTCCGTGCAGTGGGCACCACCCACCATCCAGACCGCCGTCGCCCTCCGATGGATGATGCTCACCATCCGTCATCCTCCCAGGTAAGCCTTGATTACCTGAGGATCATTGAGGAGTTCCGTTGAGGTCCCCTTCATGACGATGCGACCGGCTTCCATCACGTAGGCGCGGTGAGCATACTTCAGGGCAAGCCGGGCGTTCTGTTCCACGACGAGGATGGTCGCACCGTTCTCGTTGAGCTGCCTGAGGACCCGAAACAGCTCCTGCATGAGTAGGGGCGCGAGGCCCATAGAGGGCTCATCGAGCAGGATGAACCTCGCCCCGGTCATCAGGGCGCGACCCACGGCGAGCATCTGCTGTTCGCCGCCGCTGAGAGTGCTCCCTCGCTGGTGCTTGCGCTCCTCCAAGCGAGGGAAGAGGGTGTAGAGACGGTCCAGGTCCTTTCGAATCTCAGCTTTGTTCTTGCGGGTATAGGTGGCGAGTTCCAGGTTCTCCTGAACCGTGAGGTTGCCGAAGATGCGTCGCCCCTCCGGCACCATGGCGATCTCGAATCGGTCCACCAGCTCGTGAGGCTCGTATTTCAGGAGATCCTCACCCCGATAAAGAATGCGGCCGGATTTCACCGCCGGTGCCTCAGGTGGCGGCAGGCGGTGGATCGTCATGAGCGTCGTGGACTTGCCCGCGCCGTTGGCACCGATGAGGGCTACGATCTCCCCCTCCTTCACATGGAAGCTCACGCCGTGGAGGGCCTGCACACTGCCGTACGCCACTCGGAGATCCTCGACCTGCAGGAGCACTAATGCACCTCTTCTCCCAGGTAGGCGTCGATAACCCGCTTGTTCTGCCTGATATCGTCCGGCGTGCCCTCGGCGATGGTGGCGCCGAAATCAAGCACCTGAATCCAGGTGCAAATATTCATCACCACCTTCATCTGGTGCTCGATGAGCCAGACGGTGAGCTGAAACTCCTTTTGAATCCACTGGATGAGCCGCATCAATTCAACCACCTCGGCGGAGTTCAACCCGGCAGCGGGTTCATCCAGGAGCAGAACTCTCGGCTTCATCGTGAGAGCCCGGCCGATCTCAACCCGGCGCTGAATGCCATAGGGCAGGTTCTTGGTCACCTCGTTGGCCACGTCCCTAAGCCCGAGCATTTCAAGCATGTCTTGAGACACCCGGTGAATATCCCCCTCTCCCTCCCGGTACGTCTTCGTCTTAAGGAAGAGGTCGGAGAGCCCATAGCCCAGGTGGCAGTGCTGGGCCACGTTGAGGTTCTCCAGCACCGTCATGTTGTACCAGAGGCGGATATTCTGGAAGGTGCGGGCGATGCCGAGGCCGCTCACCTGGTGAGGGTAGAGACCCAACAGACTAGTGCCGTTCAGTCGGATGTCTCCCTGCGTGGGTTGATAGACGCCGCACGCCAAGTTGAACACCGTGGTTTTCCCGGCGCCATTCGGACCTATGAGGCCCATGAGCTCGCCCCCGCGGAGGGTGAGGTTGAACTTGTGAACCGCCCGTAACCCGCCGAAGTAATGGGTAAGCTCCTGAATCTGGAAAAGCGGCATCTCTCACTCCCTGCCCGTCCGGTAATAGGCGCGAAGTCTGGGAAAGAGATCGGAGATCTCCCTAGACCCCATGATCCCCTCGGGGCGAAAGAGCATGAGCAGAATAAGCATGAAGGGCACGACCACCCACTTGATGAGCTGGAGAGGTCTCAGGAGCTCGAGGAGCAAGGTGAATCCCACGGCGCTCAGCACGGACCCGCTGAGAGACCCCATCCCCCCAAGGTAGACCATGACGAGGGCCTCGGTGGATTTCATGATGGTGAACGACCCGGGGTTGATGTAACCCAGGATATGCGCGAAGAGTCCCCCGGCCAAGCCGGCAAGACCGGATGAGATCATAAAAACGACTATCTTGAGACGTCGGGTGTTGACACTCATGAGTTCGGCGGCAATCTCGTCGTCCCGTATGGCAACGATCCCTTTGCCGTAGGTGGAAGAAACGAAGCTCCGGATCACGAGCAGCGTGAAAACGGTGCCGATGATGACCCAGATCATCATCCAGGGAAGATCCACCACCTCCCCCATGTGGTCCACTACCTTCTTCATTCCCATGAAGCCGCGGGCACCGCCGACAGCCTCGGTATTCTCGATGATACTCTTGACGATGTAATTCACCGCCAGGGTAATGATGGCCAGGTAATCCCCCCGAGTACGAAATGAGGGAATGGCCACAAGGAGCCCTGCTATCGCTGCTGCAAGGGCACCCACGAGAAGGATCACCGGAAAGAGGCAGACAGCCAGATCGGGCGAAAAGAGGGCGGCTCCCAATCTTCCATCCTTGGTAAAGACCGACACGGAAAGAACGGATGAGACATAGGCCCCGACCGCCATGAATCCGGCGTGACCGCAGGAGAACTCGCCCATGTAGCCGTTGATCAGATTGAGGCTGGCGCTCAGGATGACGTTTACGCCCATGAACATGAGCACGAGCTGATAGTACGGGTCGACAAGCCCCAGAGCCGTTGCCCCGCCAAGGACTACCAGGAGAAGAACGGTGGCGACTGCCAGAGTGTATTGTTTCATGGACGCCTGTTCTCTGAATCGGATATTCAATCGGTCGCGAGGGGTTCCCTGTCACCGTCACGCTCTTCCGCTCTGGACGAAGGAGAGCCCCATGCCCTCTGCTCTATGCCTTCCATTCACAGTTTGGCGGTCCGCACCATGCCGAAGATGCCGGTCGGCTTAAGACTCAGAAGCACCAGAAGGACGCTGAAAGCAATGAGATCCCGCAACGTGGAAGGAAAGACGGCGGCCACGAAAATTTCGGTAAACCCGAGGATGAACCCTCCGACAAAGGCGCCCGGGATGGATCCGATCCCCCCCACCACTGCGGCAATAAAGGCCTTCCAGCCCACGAGGGCTCCCATGTATGGTTCCAGGACCGGGTAGGCGAGGGCGAAGAGGATCCCTGCCAAAGCCGCCATAGAGGAGCCCAGGACGAAGGTGAAGACGATGATCCTGTCCGCCGGGATGCCCATGAGCGGCACCGCCACCCGGTCCCAGGAGATGGCGCGCATGGCCATGCCGATCTTGGTCTTGCGGACGATGGTTTGGAGAAAGGCGAAGACGAGGAGGCAGGTGACGATGACGATCACCTTGACATTGGTAAAAGCGACGCCGCCCATGTGGTAGACGGTGCTCGGGAGCAGCTCAGGGAAATGACGGCGGCTTGCACCCAAAAGGGCCAGGTTGCCGTTCTCCAGGATCAGGCCCGCCATGAGCGCGGTGATCACCACGTACAGGCGATTGGCGCCCTTTCGCCGAAGCGGTCGGTAAGCGGTCCGCTCCAGACCGACACCCACCAGCGAGGTGAGACCCATGGTGAGGATCACCGAAATCGCGAGAACCACCCAACCTGGGAGGGTGACCGACATTCCCGTGAGGGTCGCACTCGTGAGAAAGGTGGCGATGAAGTAGCCGATATAGGCGCCCACCATGAAGATATCGCCATGGGCAAAGTTGATGAGGAGCAGGACCCCGTACACCAGGGTGTAGCCCAGGGCGATGAGAGCATAGAAACTCCCCCATTGCAGGGCGTTCAGGAGGTTTTGAAAGAAGATCTCTAGCGTCACCAGCCTCTCCTCCGGGACGCGCTCGGGCGCGTCACTAGTAGCTTGTAGCTAGTAGCTGGCGGTAAAACCCAATAAAGACGTGCTTGCGCGCGTCACCATTAGCTATGGGCTATGAGCCATGAGCTACAAGCGAAAACCTGACAACGTCAAGTTTTCTTATCCCACCGAGGCTGAAAAAGCTGAAGATGGGGAACTCCCCATCTTCAGCATGTGGATCGGGTTCGCTGAATCGGTTGGGTTACGGACACACGGATTTGTAGAACTCAAAGTCGCCTTTGTCGCTGATCTTCACGAGCACGGCGCACTTCACCGGATCGCCGCTCCCTTCGGTGAAGGTCATCTTCCCCGTGATCCCGTCAAAGTCCTTGACCTTGGCCATGGCATCCCTGATGGCCTTTCGGTTCGCCTCCAGGTTACCGGTGAGCTTACCGGCGTCCTGAACGGCCTTGAGGAGCATGCGCGTGGCATCCCAGGTAAGGGCGGCCACATCGTCAGGCACGTAGCCGTATTTGGCCTGGTACTTGTCGATGAACTCCTTGGTGGCGCCCGTAGCAGCGGCGGCAGCATAGTGGGTGCTGAAAAAACTCCCGTAGCAGTCGGCACCGCACAGCTTCATGAGCTCAGCCGAACCCCAGCTGTCGCTCCCCATTATGGGCTTCTTCCACCCGAGCTGGTGGGCTTGCTTTGCAATGAGAGGCACCTCGTCATAGTACTGCGGGGTGAAGAGGAAGTCGGCGTCCGACTTGACGATCTTCGTCAACTGAGCGCTGAAGTCGCGGTCCTTGGTGGTGAAGCTCTCGAAGGCCACCACTGAGCCGGAGCCGTGGATTCTCTCGAAGGCCTCCTTGAAAAACTCCGCCAGTCCCTTGGGGTAGTCGCTGGCGATGTCGTAGAGAACCGCGGCCTTCTTGGCACCGAGCTCCTCCGTGGCGAACTTGGCGATCACCGGCCCCTGGAAGGGGTCGAGGAAGCAGGCGCGGAACACCCAAGGCCGGCCCTTGGTGGTGTTGGGGTTGGTGGACCAGGGACTGATCATCAAGGTCTTGTTGGCGTTACACACCTCACCGGCAGGGACCGCCTGCTTGCTCGCCTGAGGGCCGATGATGGCGAGAACTTTATCCCTGGTGATGAGCTTCAGCGCTGCGGCCGTGGCCGACTCCGCCTTGGACTCATTGTCCTGGTAGATAAATTCCAGGGGATACTTCCTGTCTCCCACCTGGAGCCCACCTTTGCCGTTGATCTCTTCCTTCAGCATCTCGGCAGCGTACTTTGACGCCTCACCCACTTTGGGTATGTCCCCCGTCATCTCAATATTGTACCCGACCTTGACGACATCCGGCGCCTTCTCACACCCGGCGGCGAAGAGAAGGGAGCCGAGAGCCAATATACCGATCACCAACCCCAGTCTCCGCATCATTGCACCTTCCTCCTTTCTTAGACGTCTGCCTATGAATGCAAGAACAAATGCTTCCCCATAAAATACTCTCGCTTGCTGCGACCCCCGGGGGGTCCTCGGCATGAGGTTGCGCATCCCTCCGACGGCCTAGGCCGCTACCCCCTGAACGCCATTGGTGTGCTGGGTTCCAGGAGATTCCATGCCGCTTAGGGACTGTCCACGGCCATCATCCGCGAGGCTTCTTCGGAACGGGCCGGAGAGACAAGGAAACCAGAGGTGCTGCTTCCAAAACAGGTCGCAGGGTAGCACAAAAATTTTGGAGAAACAATGTCTACCTTTATTCCGTACCCCCCTGAGCAGGACTGACCGTGATCAGCTTGTCGGCGTTGTGCCATCCAACATTTGCTATTCCCGTTTGCTGGAAATTCAGGTATGGTACGGGTCACGTGAAAGTGCTCATTATCTCGTTAACGCCTCCCCCCCCCCGAAATCGAACAGAGCGAGGATGCCTGAGAGCATGGCGCAGGTAATCTGGAAAGACATCATCTGGTCGGGTGCGGACCGGGACCGAAGCATCAAAGACCTCCTGACCATTCTCAAGGGCTACGGAGCCATGGAGATCCTTCATTTCGAGAAACGCGGTCACTATCGGGGAGAGCTGAGCCTGTGGCTGGATGAGCAGGGAGTGAAGCACATCACCCTGTTCCACCTGGAAGTACTCGGCCAGAAACGGAGGGGAGTCGGGCGAGAGACGTTGAAGCACTTGCGGAAGATATTCGGCGGCGATGTGTACGTCCAGGACCCGGGGGCGAGCCTAAGTTCTCGTGAGATTCGTGCTGGAATTCACGTACGGCAACCCAACCGGGAAAGCGCCCTCTTCTGGATAAGCATGTTCGAGGAAGGTCTGATTCAATCGGTCGAGGGTGACCTCATGGATTTGGACGAGGGAACGTCCCGCGGTGAGATCGAATGGTTGAGAAACGAATTTTTCGTTGAATCGGGCCAGGCGGTGCCTGCCTCGCCGCAGACATCCACCTTAAGGAGCACCAGCGCCCGCTCCAAAGGGGAAAACCCTTGAAGTGAAAATTTGACTTCGTCAAGTTTTCACTGGTAGCCGATAGTTCGTAGCTGATCGCTAATGATGACGCGCGCCGGCGCGTCCCTGTTGTTCCCTCCTCTGCGCCTTGGTGGCCGGCCGGTAGTAGCGAAGGCCACCGCAATCGAATACCCTAATCGTTCCATCTAGAGCGAGGGTGCAGGTGTAGCTGGGTTTGCTGCCGTAAGCTACACGTTGCTGATGTCGGCAGTTGTAACACTCCTTGTAGCGGCAATTGCTGTCTCTGGGTGCGCTCATGGACCCCTCCTTTCCCGGGTACCGACAAAGTCGTGGCAGATCTCCATGCTACGCGCCGAGATGTCCGGCCGATATCCAAGGTGGTAGGTTGGCGGACTGGTGAGGAAAACAGGAAAGAGATGGTTATGCGCTGTGGCCATCTCGCTCACGGGTGAGTGAGAACGAAGGATTCAATCTTCAATATGATTTTAGACATCCCGCCTTCAAAAGGCAAAGTATTTTTGGTCTGAAGCTTGTCGGAAGTCATCCAGTGAGGTTCATTTCCGACTCCATGCTTGCCAGCGGCGCTGCGGACAAGGTATGGTTGTCCGGGAATCTCTCGGACCTCCTCGGAGTGCTATGGATAGCGTAAGGAAAGGCAAGGAACTTGAACTCCAGGTGGAAAGGCTCACCTTCGGCGGTAAGGGGCTGGCCCGGGTGAACGGATTTGTAGTCTTTCTCGAACGCACCATCCCCGGTCAGCGGGTTCTTGCCCGAATCACCAGGAAGAAATCCTCGCATGCCGAGGCCAGAGTCCTCCAGGTTCTTGAGGAGTCGCCTCTCGCCGTGACCCCTCGGTGCGGGCACTTCGGTACCTGCGGTGGGTGCCTGTGGCAGAACCTCCCCTACGACGTACAGCTTCAGGTGAAGCGAGACCTGGTGGCGGATTGTCTGGTTCACCTCGGCGGCATCCAAGGCGACCTCGTCCTTCCCACAACTCCCTCCCCCCAGCAATACTTCTACCGCAACAAGATGGAGTTCTCCTTTTCCGGCCGCCGGTGGCAGGAGCGGGAAGAGCTATCTAACCCCAACGTGGAGAAACCGCGCGATTTCGCCCTGGGCCTCCATGTGCTGGGGCTCTACGACCGGGTACTCGACATCGACGAGTGCCATCTCCAGAGTCCTCTGGTAATCCCTATTCTCAAGGAGGTGCGCCGCTTCGCCCTTGCCTCGGGGATGCCGCCGTACAGTACGAAAACCCATACCGGGTTCTGGCGCTTTCTCGTCATCCGTGACAGCAAGGCGACGGGCACGATTGTCGCCGAGGTCATCACCGCACCTCACCAGACCGGCTCGAGCCTCGTCGCCCAGCTCGTTGCAACGCTCCGCAACAAGCTCCCCGAAGTAACCACCCTGGTTCACGGGGTGAGTGCCAAGAAGGCCCAGATCGCCAGCGCCGACCGCCGTGAGGTCATCTTCGGCCCGGGGCACATCGAGGAGTATCTCGGTGACCTCCGGTTTCGCATCTCTCCAGGCTCCTTCTTCCAGACGAACAGTGAGGCGGCTCGGCTTCTCTTGGATCAGGTGACCCATGCCGTCGGCGCGGGAGACAACCGGGTGATCTGGGACCTCTACTGCGGGACGGGGGCCCTGGCCCTTCGCCTTGCCAGCACGGCAGCGAAAGTCATCGGCTTCGAGATAGTGCCGGAGGCGGTGGCCGACGCTCAAGTGAATGCGACTTTGAACGGGGTGGGAAACTGTGAGTTTATGGTGGGCGACATGAGGACGCTCCTGACGCAGCCGGAATCTCTTCTCAGCCGCTACGGCAGCCCCGAGGTGGTGGTTACTGATCCCCCCCGGGCGGGCATGCATCCTCTGGTGGTCAAGAACCTCCTGCAACTCGGACCGCCGCGTATCATTTATGTCTCGTGCAATCCGGCAACTCTCGCCCGGGACCTCAAGATCCTCCTGGAGCGGTACCGGCCCCTGCGCATCCAGCCGGTGGACCTTTTCCCCCATACAGCGCACATCGAGGCGGTGGCGCTCCTCGAGCGACGCTAAAGCGGCCTTCCTCTGACGCGTGCGTTATTGCCCTTGGCCACACGATACGCTGACACGGTGAAAAAACTTGATCTGATCGACAGCCCTGTTGCAGGGTACAAGCTTGTGGATTTCCAATGTGACTGGTAGCGGTAAAAACCGTTTGATTCCCTGTCTCCGCGTCGTCCCCCAAAAAATTCTTCCCCCTCGACGGGGGAGGATGACGGTCGGGGTGACGACATACATGGAGATCGCGAGTCTGTCTTATTCCCCTCGCCTTCATCCCTCCGCCAGGGGAGGGGACAGGACTTGTTGTGAGGTGAGGAATCCTTGCGATAGGTGTTCCCGGTCATCGGATCGGGACTGCGAGACCGGCCTTCCAGCAATCTGCTCAGGCATCGATCTCCCGGACAAAGGTAGCGTTTTCCTGGATGAAGGCGTAGCGCCGAGCGGGCTCCCGGCCGAGGAGGGTCTCGAAGGTTTCGCCGGTTCTGGCCGCGTCTTCGATGGTCACCTGGAGCGCCAGGCGCCGGGCGGGGTCCATGGTGGTCTCCTTGAGCTCGGCGGCATTCATCTCTCCGAGGCCTTTGAACCGCTGAACTGTCGCCTCTCGGGGGGAGAGGCGCTTGAGCAGCTTCTCCTTCTCCTCCTCCCGGTAGGCGTAGTAGACCCGTTTCTTTTTTCCCTCCTTGGTCTGGATCCGGTAGAGCGGCGGCTGGGCCAGGTAGATGTGGCCCTTCTCGATCAGGTCCCGCATGTAGCGATAGAAGAAGGTCAGGAGCAGAGTAGAGATATGGAACCCGTCCACATCCGCGTCGCAGTTGATGAAGATCTTGCCGTAGCGAAGCTTGCTGATATCGAACTGCTCTCCCGCGCCGGTCCCGATGCCCCGGATGAGATCCTGGATCTCCTTATTCTTCCTGATCTTGTCTGCGCTCGCCTGCTCCACGTTGAGGATCTTCCCCCTGAGGGGAAGCACCGCCTGGAACCGCCGGTCCCGTGCCTGTTTGCTGGAGCCGCCGGCCGAGTCCCCTTCTACGATGAAGAGCTCCGTTTCCTCCAGGCTGGTGGAGGTGCAGTCGGCGAGCTTCCCCGGGAGGGTCAACCTCGCCGCCGCTCCCTTTCGCCCCACCTCCTGCCGGGCCTGACGCGACGCCTCTCTGGCCTGGGCCGCGAGGAGGACCCGATCCACGATGGCTTCCGTTGCCGTGGGATTGTGAAAGAGGTAGTTCTCAAAAGCATCCTTGACGACGGATTCTACCTGAGGCTGAATGTCCGAGTTGAGCTTCTCTTTGGTCTGGCCCTGGAACTCCAGGTTGCCGGAAACAAAAACGCTCAGGACCGCCACCAACCCCTCCCGCACGTCCTCTCCGGTAAGGCTTTTCACCTTCCGTGACTGGTTGTTCTGACGGGCCAGGTATTCGCGAACTGCCCGGGTGAGTCCGAGGCGGAACCCGTTCTCGTGGGAGCCTCCGCCGCTTGTATATACGGAGTTGGCGTAGGAATAGATGGTCCGCTCCGTGGAGGCGGTCCACCAGAGGACCATCTCCAGGCGGAGGTCGTTGGTATAGGCGAAATAGAACGGCTCCTCTGTCACCACCTCCTTGCCCTGGACCAGATCCCTGATGTAGTTCTTGATCCCGTCCTCAAAGTGGAAGGTCTCCTGGGTCCCCTCCACCTGGTCTTCCACGGTGATGGTCAAACCCCGGGTGAGGAAGGCCTTGGCCTTGGCCTGCTCCTTAATGATCCGGGAGTTGAAGCGGAGCTCCTTGAAGATATCGGGATCAGGCCTGAAGATAACGGTGGTGCCCTGCTCCGAGGTCGGCCCGAGATTCAGGAGCTTGCTCTTGCGTTTCCCCCTGGCGAAGTCTTGCTCCCACCTGAGCCCGTCCCGGCAGGTCGTGACCCGCATCTGCTCGCTCAGGGCATTGACTACCGAGATACCGACGCCATGGAGACCTCCCGAGATCTGGTAGCTCTTGGTGGAAAACTTCCCCCCTGAATGGAGGGTGGTCATAATAGTTTCCAGGGTGTTCTTGCGGGACTGGCGGTGCATCTCAACGGGGATGCCGCGGCCGTTGTCGCTCACGGTGATCGTGTTATCGGCGCCGATGGTGATAAGAATGTGGTCGCAGTAGCCGTTCAGGGCCTCATCGACCGCGTTGTCCAGCGCCTCGGTGACGAGATGGTGGAGCCCGGTGGTGGACGTGTTGCCAATGAACATCCCGGGCCGCAGTCGCACCGGCTCCAATCCGCGGAGCACCTGTATGTCTCTTGCCGTATAGGTCGTCGCCATCATCCCTCCCCGTGCCGCGTGTAGCCCGCATTATGCGAGAGACGCCGTCCACCAGCTCA